>Ga0209563_100508_pt1 | contig 13228 bp, 8 predicted proteins | sample AraplaCvi_mMF_r2_FD_184271 | JGI IMG/M metagenome (GOLD analysis project Ga0209563, IMG submission 184271) | Arabidopsis root microbial communities from North Carolina, USA - plate scrape CL_Cvi_mMF_r2 (SPAdes) (version 2) | ecosystem: Host-associated > Plants > Roots > Endosphere | place: USA... | reverse complement strand
GATGTTGGTCAGGCCGGCGACATCGTCGGATACGGCGCCGCCTTTCACGGGATCACCCCAGGCGACCACACTGCCGTTGTTCCGAAGTGCAGCGAACGCGAAGCCATTGCCGATCACGTGTTTAATATCGGTCAGGCTGGCGATCTCTGGAGGAACAACACCGCCGAACCCCGTTCCACCTCCCCAGGCCATCACCTGGCCGGTCGTTCTGAGGACGGCGAGAGCATTTCCGGCGGGCGTCAGTTCGACTGCATCTCTCAAGGCCAGGATTTCGGCGGACGGGGTTCCGCCTTTGTCAGCGGTGCCCCAGGCATGGACTGTTCCATCGGTTTTGATGCCCGCAATTGCAACGCTGTTGCCCGCAAGCAGTTTGAAGTTCGTAGGGTCCACCGTGCCCATTTCTCCACCCTGACCTGCAGTCCCGGGCCATGCCACGGTGAAGTTGTTGGTGCGAATCACCGCGTAAGAACTGCCTGAACAAGCCGCCCTGGCAATGTCGGTGAACGTCTGAAAGGTTGGCGGGATTTTCTGGCCATTCAATGGGTTACCCCAGGCTGCCAGATTGTTCCTGTCCCGCAGCGCCACGAATGCCCCGTCATTGGCGGGAGTGCCAGGGCCGCCGGTGCCAAATATATTGACTCTGTTCAGGGTGACCTGGTCGTCGCTGGTGCGAACTTGCAAGGGGGCATACGGGTCGGTATCAACCCAGAACTGCGCTTTCGTCCAGGTGCTGTCGTCAGCATATTTCCACTCTGCCTCTACGCGATGCAGCGTGTCTGCGTTGAAGGCGGATATGAGCCAGCTGGAGCTACTCTCCCGATATATCCCCTTGTTGTAACGCGCCCCGATGACCCGCAACTTACCGCTGCCGATCACCTTGCGCACATCGTAGACCGTCGGGTTGGAAGGACCATCGGTTCCGCCGGCCTTGCGTTTGATTTCGTAGCTCAAGGCGATGCTTCGCCCGTCGTTGGCGTTGATCACGCTATGCGGGACCTTGATCACGGCCAGCTCTTTGTCGGCTTGCGCGGACGTCACGGTATACGGATACGTGGTAGTGGTTTGACCCTCGACCGTTACCGTGATTTCGTCGTCTGTCTTCAGAAGGGCGGTTGCCGGTATCACCACCGTTGCGCCGTCTGGATAAACATCGTCGGGGTTCAACTGGTCTTTTTGAAGACCGGTTGCCTCCCTGAACGTGGCGTCTGGCAGCTTGAACTCCGTTGCCTCGACTCTCAGCGGATAATCCGCACCGGGGGCCTGGCCACCCTCCAACAATGCTACGTAATAACTGATCACCACATCTTTGTTCAGGCAGGCGAGCAGGATGGATTGCTCAACCGTGAACTCGACGGGTTTGCCCTGGTTGTTTGAGCTGATGGATCTGTCATCCGTGTGCACGGTCTCGCCGTCCGTTGTGGCCCACGTCATGTAAAAATGATCGCCGGCGTTTTCTGGCCGGTTGGCGGCAATTTTGACGGTTGCACCGTCCGGGGCATCGGCGGGGTCGAGGATTCCACCGGGGGCTTGCACCACTTCCGCTGGATCCAGCAGTGGTTGCTCTGCCTTGCCGACGACAAAGGTCAACGGATTGGAGTAGCTGGTGGTATCGGTTTCCTTGCGCCAGATCCGGTAAGTGACAGTTATCTTCTTTCCGCGATTGGGTTCAATGTGTGCCGCTACGAAGGCGGCATTCAGCGTGAAGGGCACATCCTTGTTGGCCGAGAGGGCGTTGAGAGAGATGGAGTCTTCCTTCTTGCCTGTGACCTCGCCATCCCACGTATAGGTGACTATGTCGCCAGACTTGCTTGGCGTACCGGTGGGTCTTGGCGCAGTGAGTTTACTGGCGCCTGCGGGAAGGTCGCCGGGTTCCAGTCCACCATTCTGCTCTCCCAGAACGATGGGCTGCACCAGCTCGAACTGCGGTTCGCCGACGTTGACGGGGGCCGCAGTTCGAGAGCGGCGTCTGATGATTTCGCCGTCTTCGTCCGCCAGCAGTGTATAGGACCCGTCGACAGTTCCGCCGTTGAGGGTGGAAATGTGCATGCCGTCGATAGGAATGACAAAACCATTTTCGTTGCTTACTTCGTCCTTGTCCGGAAAATACCAGTCGAAGCTTGGGTTATAGATGGTGCCATTTGGGCGCTTGCCGAACCATTCAACTTCGATTGCCATGCCTACTTCAATAATCGGATCGTGTGGAATCCGAAAAGCGGTTTGAGTGAGTTCGGGGTCAATAGCGCCATTTTCCTCATCATCGAAAGTTGGTGCGGCCAGTTGATCCGGTTCGCCCACAATCTGCACGAATTGGCCTTTGGATCGAAGCGGGTCTGCGCTTCCATCGCGTATCAGGCGGTAAGAGAAAGTGGCTTGGGTTTTTGCCAGCTTTCGCGCATCCGAGTTCTGGATTACCAACTCGTAGGTGTGTGGCAAGTTGTCAATGGTCACCAAGGGAGCAACGGCCTCGATCGGATCGCCCTCTACCGTGGTGCCGCGCATCTTCAGTTCGATTTTGTCGCCAAGCTTGAAGTCCGGGGCTCTGGCTACCACTTGAACGACGACGTTGTCGTCACCTAATTTCTCAAGATCAAGCACGTTGTTGATGGCCGGCGCGACAATAGGGGCGAGCAGAAGATTTGTGCCCACCGAGACTACGATCCGGGTTTCCGTGCACCAGTCTTCTGCGAAGTTTCCCGTGATGTCGAAAGCAATGAAGCTCACAGCAAGGCCTGAATCATCGGTATCGCCGGCCTTCTCGATCATGGCTTTGTCGACCACGATTTCGATCGGATTGTTGACGGGATCACTGATTTGCTCGGCGGTGACCGGATCGGATTCTTTGAACACTCCACCCCACGTCACCTTCATCCTGTCACCGACCGCCACATCAGGATAAGGCACACCGGAACCGGATTGAGCGCGGACGATAATCGGCACACCTTCTTCAGCGATGTCCTTATCCACGCCGCCATTGACAATTTCCGGATCGATATACATATACAGCCCGGAGTGGCCGGGGCCTGGCAACGTATCTTGCCCGCCCGGAATCTCGAGTTTTTCGTATATTGCGGTCGGGGGATTCTGGGGTTCCCACGCTTGATTGATTCGTTTAACTCGGTAATTCAGGGTATGTGAGCCGGTCCGGGCGTGCCGGGGGGCGACGAATAGTGTCACGCGCTGATTCACCTCGGCAGCTTCCCTGATGGTGGTCTGAGCAACGACGTTACCATCCTTCAACAGTTCGACGTCGTCACCGATGCCCATCTCGCCCCATGGCAGAATGTAAGTCAGCAGTCCTTTTTCGGGGTGTACCCCCATCGCCGCGGCCCAATTGATCCCCCACTCACCGGAAGGCAGTTTTTCGGGCTGCTTGTCGGGGATTTCCAGCTCGGCGAGTGCCAACGCGGGATTTCTTTTCGCAGGTTTTTTCAACATGGCAGACACTCCTGTCGAGGGATGGGCGACGGAGTGATTTAAGGATTGAAGCCGATCGCCTGGCTACTGTCAGATCTGACAGGTGAGCAGGGTTTTTCGACGAACGGTTGCTGAGCGCTCATCGTTTGTGCAGGGTTTTCTGTCGCAGAAGGTACACCGTCACCAACACCGCGCTGGTCAACATGAACCCCCGTGCCCAAGGCAGCGGCACCAGGTAGCACGAGAACAGAATGCTCGCCCACATCAGCCCGATCGCGTAGACCTTGCCCTTGAGCGGAATGCCGTTGCCGTCGAGGTAGTCGCGGATCCATGGCCCGAGCTTCGGGTGCTCGACCAGCCATTGATAGAAACGCGGAGAGCTGCGCGCGAAACAGGCGGCCGCCAGCAAAAGGAAAGGGGTGGTGGGCAGAACCGGCAGGAAAATCCCGATCACCCCCAATGCCACGCTGAGCCAGCCGACGGCCAGCAGGAAGTAGCGCAACATCAGGGGGCGGTTGCCTATGGGGTTGTCCATAGGCCGGATCTTAGTGGTGACGTGGCTTGAGGATCGCCGGTTTTTCGTCGGGCGCCTGACACAGCAGGTACAGCGCGGTCAGGGCCTCGGGGATCTGCACGATCATGTCGTCCATCAGGTTGGCGTCCTTGGCGATGTCTTCGAACTCTGGCTGCTCGTCGAACAGGCCGGAACCGACCATGATCGGCAGGAGCATTTCGCTGACTTCTTCTTCAGCGGTTTCGAACCAGGCCGCTTCACGCAGGAATACGCCTTCCATGAAACCGATGCACCAGCCGCGCAGTTCAGAGTCGTCCGGCTCATCACCGAGGTCCAGATCGCACGGCAGTTCGAATTCTTCGTCGGACGCCAGCTGACGGGCGATGTGAGCCTTGAGACCGATCAGCGTGGCTTCGATTTCTTCGCGCTGGGCCTCGCTGCTGTAATGCGGCTCTTCGGCGAACAGGGCGTCGATCCACTCACGCTCCGGTACGTCTTCTGCGCAGATCGACAGGGCGGTCAGGTAACCGTGGGCGGCCACGTAATCCAGCGCCTCTTCGTGCAGCTCGTCGGCGTCGAGAAAGACTTGCAGGCGGGTTAGTTGCTCAGCGAAGGACATTACGGGGCTACCTTGGGGGAATAAACAATGCGGGAATTCTAGGCCTTCTTGAGCGCTCAAGCCAGCCGCACGGCAGATTTGCCCCGCCACGGCCCGCAGATGCACCGCCCATCCCTGTAGTAGCTGCCGAAGGCTGCGATCTTTTGATTTTGTTTTTCAAGATCAAGATCAAAAGATCGCAGCCTTCGGCAGCTCCTACAGCAGAGGTGCAGGAATGAGTCTTCTCAGCGGCACCCCCTGCCGGGAAGGGCTCGGGTATACTGCCGCGTTTTGCGCTCCCTGCTCGTATTGCGGCTGTCATTGCAATGCGTTCTTACGTTTTGTTTAAGCAGCCCTGGCTGTTCTGAACCAGCCTGTGCAGGGATGTTTCGGTAGATTTTTGGAGTTTTTATGCTCGAACAGGCTCAACGCGTCCTCAAGGACATCTTCGGCTACGACAGTTTCCGTGGCCGTCAGGGTGCAATCATTGAGCGCGTAGCCAGCGGCGGTGATGCGCTGGTGCTGATGCCTACCGGTGGCGGCAAGTCCCTGTGCTTTCAGGTGCCGGCGCTGCTGCGCGAAGGCCTGGCAGTGGTGGTGTCGCCGTTGATCGCCTTGATGGACGATCAGGTCGCTACCCTCGAAGAGCTGGGTGTGGCGGCCGCCGCACTGAACTCCACCTTGAGCGCTGAACAGCAGCGTGATCTGGCGGCACGGATCAAGCGTGGTGAAGTGAAAATGCTCTATCTGGCGCCCGAGCGTCTGGTGCAGCCGCGCATGCTGTCGTTCCTGCAAGGCTTGAACATCGCCCTGTTCGCCATCGACGAAGCGCACTGCGTGTCGCAATGGGGCCACGACTTCCGCCCGGAATACCTGCAACTGGGCCAGTTGGCGGAAATGTTCCCCGACGTGCCGCGCATCGCCCTGACCGCCACCGCCGACAAGCGTACCCGCGAAGAAATCGTCACCCGCCTGCACTTGCAGAACGCCGAGCGCTTCCTGTCGAGCTTCGACCGGCCGAACATCTTCTACCGCATCGTGCCCAAGGAGCAGCCGCGCAAGCAGTTGCTCGCATTCCTTGCCGAACGGCGCAGCGATGCCGGCATCGTCTATTGCCTGTCGCGCAAGAAGGTTGAAGAAGTTGCCGCGTTCCTCAGCGAGCAGGGCTTCCCGGCGCTGCCGTATCACGCCGGTCTGCCCAATGATTTGCGCGCCTATCACCAGAAGCGCTTCCTCAACGAGGAAGGCCTGATCATGGTCGCCACCGTGGCGTTCGGCATGGGCATCGACAAGCCCAACGTGCGTTTCGTCGCGCACCTCGATCTGCCCAAATCCCTTGAAGCCTACTATCAGGAAACCGGGCGCGGCGGCCGTGATGGCCTGCCGGCGGATGCGTGGATGGCCTACGGTCTGCAAGACGTGGTGATGCTCAAGCAGATGCTGCAGAACTCCGAAGGCGACGAGCGCCACAAACGCCTGGAGCAGCACAAGCTCGACGCCATGCTCTCGCTCTGCGAAGAAACCCGCTGCCGCCGGCAGACTTTGCTGGCGTATTTCGATGAAGACATGCCCGAGCCGTGCGGCCACTGCGACAACTGCGTCGACGGCGTGCAGACCTGGGACGCCACCGAGCCGGCGCGCCAGGCGCTGTCGGCGATCTATCGCACCGGCCAGCGCTATGGCGTCGGTCATCTGGTGGATGTGTTGCTGGGCAAGGACAACGAAAAGGTTCGCAGTTTCGGTCATCAGCATCTGTCGGTGTATGGCGTCGGCAAGGCGCTGAGCGAAAGCGAATGGCGCTCGCTGTTTCGTCAGTTGGTGGCGCGTGGTCTGGCCGACGTCGATCACGAGGGCTATGGCGGCCTGCGCCTCAGCGACACCTGCCGGCCGTTGCTCAAGGGCGAGGTGACGCTGGAACTGCGCCGCGACCTCAAGCCGCAGGTCACCGCCAAGACCGCCAGCAAGAGCCCGGCCAGTCAACTGGTGCGTGGCGAAGAGCGCGAGCAGTGGGAAGCCTTGCGCGCCCTGCGACGCAAACTCGCCGAAGAGCATGGCGTGCCGCCGTACGTCATCTTCCCCGACTCGACGCTGCTGGAAATGCTCCGCAGCCAGCCAACCTCGCTGGCCGACATGGCGCGTGTCAGCGGTGTCGGTGCGCGCAAGCTGGAACGTTACGGCGAAGCCTTCCTCGAAGTGCTCGGCGGCGAGGCCGAGGCGCCGAAAGTGGTGGCCGACGTGCGTCACGAACTGATCACTCTGGCTCGCGCCGGCATGACCCCGATGCAGATCGCCGGGCAGTTGCAGTGCTCGGAAAAGAACGTCTACACCATGCTCGCCGAGGCCATTGGCAAGCAGCAATTGTCGCTGGAGCAGGCGCTCGACCTGCCTGAAGAACTGATGGGCGAAGTGCAGGATGCGTTCCTCGACGGCGAAGGCGAGTTGCCGTCGGTCGCCGAAGTCGCCGAGCTGTTCGCCGGTCGGGTTCCGGAAGGCGTTCTTTATTGCGTCAGAGCCGCGTTGCAATCTGAGTTTGAAATGTAAGAGGGCGTTTGCGCCAACCGTCAGGCAGTTGTAACGATTCAGTACAGGTCGGCTCTTGCCTATAGCCAAATGTCATGCTTAGCTGACTAATAATTAGTTTTTCTCTATTTATCAGTCTACTCATGAGTGTTTTATGCCGTTAACCGATCAACACCGCTTTGGCATGCAACTGGCCCAGATGTCCCGTGGCTGGCGCGCCGAACTGGATCGCCGACTGGCGGGTCTGGGATTGTCCCAGGCGCGCTGGCTGGTGCTGCTGCATCTGGCGCGATTTGAAGATGCGCCGACCCAACGCGAGCTGGCGCAAAGCGTCGGCGTCGAGGGGCCGACCCTCGCGCGTTTGCTCGACAGTCTGGAAAGCCAGGGCCTGGTGCAACGCCAGTCGGTGATGGAAGACCGCCGGGCGAAAAAAATCGTGCTCTGCGCGCCGGCGCTGCCGCTGATCGAACAAATCGAAACCATTGCCACGCAACTGCGCCACGAATTGTTCGAAGGCGTCGACGAGGCGGATTTGAAGGTGTGCATGCGGGTTCACGGGCACATTCTGGGCAACCTGGAAAAATCTTGAGGCATAACCGCGTGCCGGTTTTTTGAGAGATCGCGCTGAGCAGACTATAAGAACTACTGGGCAATATCGTGTTCGTACCGGATGTGCGAACGCATAGAAACCGGTTTTGCTTATCTAAGGGATGCTCATGCACGCAAGTCGGCACGTGGTACTGCGCAGTGGCGCCAAATGGCTGCTGGTCGCTGGCGTATTCAGCTATTCGACCTGGTCGATGGCACTGGGCCTGGGAGACATCACGGTTCACTCGGGTCTCAATCAGCCATTCAAGGCCGACATTGCGCTGGTGGATGCCGCTGGCCTGAGTGCCAGCGATCTCTCGGCCAGCCTGGCCACGGCAGATGAATTCGGCCGGGCCGGGGTGGAACGGGTGTTCTTCCTCAATGACCTCAAGTTCACCCCGATCCTGCATGGCAATCGGCAGATGATCCGGGTGACCTCGCGCAAGCCGGTCAAGGAACCCTTTCTGAATTTTCTGCTGCAGCTTGATCAGCCCAATGGCCGCCTGCTGCGCGAGTACACGGTGCTGATCGATCCGCCTGGATCGCCCAGTATCGTACCGGCCACGGATGAACCCGATCCCCATCCGCAATCCTCTGAATTTCCCGCCGTCGAGCCTGCCACCGCGGCGCCTCAGGCAGCCCAGGGCAAACGCGAGGCGCCGTCCTCAGCGCCGGCATCTCCAGCGGCGGCTTCACCCGCCAGCGATGCCCTCGCGGAGCAATTGGCGGCCAGCGTACTGCTCAATCAGCAACTGCAAAAGACGGTGGACGAACTCAACGTCAAACTGCAGGCGCAGGATGTGCAGATTGCCGACGGTAAAAAACAGGTCAGTGATCTGCAAACGCGGTTGACCGAAGTGCAAAAGCCTCCGGCACCGGTGGTTACGCCGCCAACCCCAGCGCCAGCACCCGCCGCGCCGCCAGTCGAGGACAATGATCTCAACTGGCCGCTGTTCGGCGGCTTGCTGCTGTTGTTGGGCTTGCTGGTGGGTGGGCTATTCGTGCGCCGTCGCCGTCAACTGGCCGAAAATGCAGCGCCGCTGGCGCTTGCCCCGACCGGTCACGAGCCGGATCTGGACGACAGACCCGCTGCGCCCTCGATCAGCCTCAGTGCAACACCCGAGCATCGTGAAGAGCCGGCGGCGGGGGATGTGCTGGAGGCGGTGGGGATTTATCTGGCCTATGGACGCCTGAACGAGGCCGTCGGACTGTTGCGCGATGCCTTGGACAAAGAGCCGGAGCGAACCGATCTGGGCGTGCAATTGCTTGAAGTGTTGGGGCGCCAGGGCGACAGTGCCGCTTATGAGCAGCAGGAAAGCCAATTGCGCGGGGCAGGAGTCGATCCTCTGCAACTGGAGGCGATCCGGGCGCGTCATCCAAAGCTCACCCGTGTTGCCGCGATCACACCGGTGTTGCCTGTCATCGCTGCAGCACCGATTGCGCCAGCAGTACCACCAGCGCCTGAGGATGACTTCGAATTGAACCTGGGCGAGCTGTCGATGGCTTCAAGTTGGGATCTTGAGGACAGTCGTAAGGCCGCAGATCAGCCATCCGCGGGCGCCCCCGCGTCGGACTCAAGCCTTGAAGTGCTGCCGGTGGACTTTGAGTTGCCCGAAGCCACCGTGAATGACGAGGCGGAGCTGGAGTGGATTCCCGAACCCGACGCGCAGCCGCTGGATGATGACTTTCTCAATGAATTTGGTGACCCGCCGCCATCACTGGCGCTGGAGCCACTGACGCTGCAGGAACCGGAACCTGCTGTCGGTTCGGTGAAGCTTGAACAGGCGCAAACCTGTATTGATGACGGGGATATCGACAGCGCCATTGCCTTGCTCAATGAGTTGCTCAAGGAAGGAGACGAGCCCCTCAAGCAAACGGCGCGGACGTTACTCGCGGGTATTCGCTGATGGTTGAGTCACCGCAATTGCGCGGTGACTGGGCTATCGCCTTCGCGAGCAAGCTCGCTCCCACAGTTGGAATGCGTTCTATTGTGGGAGCGAGCTTGCTCGCGAAGGCGTCAGGGCCGACAACATCAATCCACCTGAATGATCAGAACGTCTGCCCCAGATTCAGATAAACCGCCTGCTCATTCGCATCATTCAAGCCATAGGTGAAATTCAACGGTCCCAACGGCGTATCGAAACCGATGAACACACTGGCGGCATTGATGTAGCCGCTGTCGAATTCGTTGTCGTTGTTCCACGCCCGGCCGCGTTCCAGCGAGGCGCCGGCATACAACGGGAAGTCCAGTGGCAGATACGAGCGCGGGGTCAACCGGCGGTAATACACCGCGCGCATCAGGCTGACGTTTTGCCCGGAGATCGAATCCTCACGAAAGCCCGACAACTGCCGTGCGCCTCCGAGCAGGAAGCTTGAGGTCACCACGTTGGTGTCATCCAGCGTACGTCCATAGCGGCCACCGAGAATCAGCGTATCCGGACCGCGACTCATGGCTTTGTCCAGCTTGAATTCCCACTGGCGGTAACGGGTGTCCGAACCCAGGCTTGGTTCGAATTGCAGCAAGGTCAGGCTGATGTCTTTGCCGTCGTGGGGGTAGTAAACGTTGTCCAGCGAGTCGAACGAATATTTCAGCGAATAGAAGCCCTCGTTGAAGTGTTCGCTCGGCAGGTCTTGATCTCCAATGCGCACGTCGGCCTTGCCCCAGGCTTCGCCGACGCCGAAACGCACTTCGCCGTTGTTGCCGATCTGCCGTCCGACATTCAGGGCCATACCGTAGCGTTCGACCCGGTATTGGGCGATCGGATCGTTGTCGAGCACCGCGTCGACGTTCTGCGCCTGGAACACCAGAGAGGGCGCGATGAAGTAGCGCGAGCCGACATCCAGCGGTTGATAGAACTCGGTGTACAGCTCCTGTTTGTCGCCGATCTGCGCCCGGGTCAGCCATTCCGCGCCGAGACGGTTGATGCCGTTGATGCGATAGCTGGCGCCGAGGTTGAAAGCGCTGTCGCCGCGCATGTCGTCCGACAGGTTCAGGCCGACCCGCAGGTAATCGGTACCGCTGCGTTTGCCTCGGGCGCTGATCACCAGCGTGTGATCCTGGCCTTTGTGCACCACGCGGTACTGCACCTGTTCAAAGTAATCGAGGCCGTACAGCGTGCCCATGTCCGAATGCAGTCGACCGAGATCCAATGGCTCACCGATGGGCTGGCGGATGTAGTAGCGGATCACGTCGTCACCGACTTTCGAATTGTTCTCGACCTTGATCGCGGTGATGATCGGCGTGCGCTGGCCCGGGGCGCGGGCAGCGTTCAGTTCGGCGTCCTGGGATTGTTGAGGTTTGAGCTGAGCGAGGCGGGTGTCGAGAATCCGCGTGGCGCGGTAACCGGCGTCGATCATTTCCTGGGCTTTGCCGAAATCAGTGACCCCGAATGCCGCCAGCGCCGGCTGGATCAGCACGTCGCCGGGTTTGAGGGCGGCCAGTTGCTCTTCGGAGTTGCGCCGGGTCATCAGGGTGATCGACTGGTTCAGCACATCGACCACGGTGGTCAGTTGCTTGCGGTTGCGCAGCGGGGTGCCGATGTCGACCACGATCGCCACATCGACCCCCATTTCCCGCGCGACGTCGAGCGGGATGTTATCGGTCATGCCGCCGTCCACCAGCAGCCGGCCGTCCAGTTCGACCGGGGCGAACACCGCCGGGATCGACATGCTGGCGCGGATCACCTGCGGCAAGTGACCTTTGCGGAACACCACTTTTTCGCCGTTGGCGATGTCGGTGGCGACCGCGCGGAACGGGATTGGCAGCTTGTCGAAGTCGCGGGTGTCGCTGGTATGCGCCAGCAGGCTTTCCAGCATCAGCGCCAGGTTCTGGCCCTGAATCACCCCCAGCGGCAGGCCGAGGCTGCCGTCATCGCGGAAACTCAGTTGCTGTTTCACCAGAAAATCGCGGTCGTCCTGTTTGCGGCGAAACGGCACGTCTTCCCGGGGCGGCGCGTCGGACAGTGCCTGTTGCCAGTCGATGTTCAACGCGAGTTTTTCCAGCTCATCGATCTTGTAGCCCGAGGCATACAGGCCACCGACCACCGCGCCCATGCTGGTGCCGGCAATCGCATCGATCTTGATGCCTTGCTCCTCAAGGGCCTTGAGCACGCCAATGTGCGCCAGACCACGGGCAGCACCGCCGGACAGCACCAGGCCGACTTTCGGGCGGGTGGCTTCGGTGGCATTCACAAATAACGGCAGCAAGCCAAGCAGCAGGCAGAACAGCAAACGGCGCATGGTGAGTCTCGGGGCAAGCGATAAAGCCGGCTATTATAGCGGCGCCCTCTGTCTCAGGAGTTTCAGCGAACATGTCTGTTGCAAAACCGGAAATCGTCATCACGTATTGCACCCAATGCCAGTGGCTGCTGCGCGCCGCGTGGCTGGCGCAGGAACTGCTCAGCACTTTCGGCGACGACCTCGGCAAGGTCTCGCTGGTGCCCGGCACCGGCGGGGTATTTCACATCAGCTGCGACGATGTGCAGATCTGGGAGCGCAAGGCCGACGGCGGCTTTCCCGAGGCCAAGGTGCTCAAGCAGCGAGTCCGCGATCAGATCGACCCTGAGCGCGACCTCGGCCACAACGATCGCACTCAGTGAGACGCCGCTTCGGCCGCGACGGTTTTCTTGTCGGCGCTGCCTGACATCCGCGCGGAGACCACGATGGCGACGATGATCAGCGCGCCGCCGACCAGCATGCGCACAGTCGGGTTTTCATCGAACAGCAACCAGGCGACGGTGATGCCGTAGACCGGCTCCATGGCGAACACCACGGCGGCGGTGCGCGCCTTGATCACCGCGAGGCTGGCGACAAACAGGCTGTGCGCAACGCCGGTGCAGAACACCCCGAGCAGGCCGATCCACAGCCAGTCCATCGCGTGTACTTCGCTCAGTTGCGGGGCCGCGACCGGCAGCAGACACAGCGCCACCACCACGTTTTGACACAGTGCCGCCTGCACCGCCGGGATACGTCCGGAGCTGGCACGGTTGGTCAGCGACAGCAAGGCGAACAGCAGGCCTGAGAGTACCGCCCAGAGCAGGCCGGTCGTGGCGCCGCTGGCCAGATCGAACGCCGGGGTGACCAACACCAGACCGACGCTGACCAGCACCACCAGCACGATTTCATTGGCGCGGATGCGTTCGCGGAAAATCAGCCCTTCAAGAATCACCGTAAACGCCGGGAAACTCGCGAAGCCCAAGGTCGCAATCGCCACCCCGGCGACTTTCACCGCGATGAAAAAACTCACCCAGTGCCCGGCCAGCAACACGCCGCTGAGTGCCAGACGGCGCCAGTCGACCGCCTGCAGTTTCTGCCAGCCGTGCTGGCTGGCGAAGCGGGCGAAAAAGGCCAGGGCGAGCACGGCAAACGCCGCACGTCCGAAGACGATCACCGCCGGTGAGGCGGCCGCGAGTTTGCCGAACACACCGGTCAGGCCGAACATCAGAGCGCCGATATGCAGGGCGCCGAGGGCAGTACGCGGAGTCATTGCAATCCTTAATCCGAACACGGTTTCAATGTTGCCCATTGAAACGTGTTGCGGCGCAGAAGTCTGTCGGCGAACTAGCGTTTTTTGTCGCAGGAATCGCGGCGTAACT
>Ga0209563_100506_pt1 | contig 13276 bp, 10 predicted proteins | sample AraplaCvi_mMF_r2_FD_184271 | JGI IMG/M metagenome (GOLD analysis project Ga0209563, IMG submission 184271) | Arabidopsis root microbial communities from North Carolina, USA - plate scrape CL_Cvi_mMF_r2 (SPAdes) (version 2) | ecosystem: Host-associated > Plants > Roots > Endosphere | place: USA... | reverse complement strand
GACTGATGGCGCTGTTGAGCACGCCGAAATTGCCCAGACGCAGGTTGCCGCCGATGCCGCCGAGGGTCAGCGAGTCAGCCGCTTCGGCGTGGCTTTCCACGGTGAAGCTGTCGCTGACACCGTAGCGCAGGCTGCCGGAAGTCACGCCTGGGCCATAGCTGAAGTCCTTCAATCCGTAATCGCGGCGCAACGTACCGGCCGCCACCGAAAAATCACTCAGGCCTTTTTGCAGCAGACTGCTGGTGACATAGAACGGCACCGTGGTCGATACCTGCCGCCCCAGCGCATCGGTGGTCACCACCACCGCCTCCCCGGCGCCGTTGATGAAGGGAATATTGGTCAGGGTATACGGCCCCGGTTGCAGGTCGGTGCTGCTCGACTTGTAGCCGTTGATGAACAGATCCACCGACGACGGCACCGCGGCCTCACCGGCAAACTGCGGCAACGGATAGGTCACCAGATCCGGACGCACGGCAAAATCCCGTGAGAACTGCACACCGCCCAGACGCACCGAATTGCTCCACGGCAAGGCGCCGCTGATCACGTCCCCGCCCTCGTAGGTGAGCATTCGCTCGTCATCGGAGTAACGCCAGGTGGTGTCGTAGCGCAGGTAACCGTTGTCCAGCGTACTGACCGAATCCCCAGACAAGGTGCGCCGGTACTGCCCGGTGTTGGACAACGTGCCCCAGCTATCGAACAGCCGCAGCTCGTTCCAGGCCGCCAGATAGGTGCCGGCGTCGTCGGTGTCGTTGAGGTACAGGTCATAATTGAACAGCGCACCGAAGCTGCTCAGCGCCGGAGTGCGCGGATAGTTCTCGCGATTGCCGATGAACTGGTCCGGCAGCCACTGCGGCGGAACATCCAGTAGCAGGCGCTGACCGACACTGTCGTACTCGCTGTGCAGTCCCGGCAGGCCGTCAAGATCGACTTCGTCAGCACTACCGTCAGGCAGTTTCATCCCGGTTTCGCGTAATGCGCTGGCCGGCAGAAACAGATGCCCGCCACGCTGCTGTACCGCCACCACCCGCCCGGTGTTCATCTGATTGACCACCAACTCCAGAAACAACTGTGCATCACTGACGGCCTCCATGCCGCTGGGAGGCGGCGGCAATTCGCCGGCCCCGGTGGGTTGCACGACCATCAGGCACCACGCGCCAGTCATCAGCCACAACGGACGCTGAATACGACGAGCCCATCCTGAGCTCATACACGCTTTACGTCCGTCAATGGACTCGATCCTCCTGATACCACTCTTGCCAAAGCCAGTTATCTTTCTCTGGAATTTTGACGACACGATGTAATCATTGTGGCGAGGGAGCTTGCTCCCGCTCGGCGGCGCAGCCGTCGTCAGAACTGTTTGAGCGGACTACCTGACACGGCTTGGGGCTGCTTCGCAACCCCGCGGGAGCAAGCTCCCTCGCCACTAAAGTCCACTCGGCATGGCTCCTTTTTCAGCGCTCCGGCGCAATGCTCTGCACCTGCGCCCCGCCATTGACCCGCACCTGCAGCGCCGACTCGCTCGCCAAGGGGCCCGGTGCCGGCCAGCGCATCACCGCCCCCGGCAGCACGTAACCCAACAGGCCCTCGGCCAACGGCTTGCTTTGCCCGCCTTGTTTGATCGCCACGTCGGTCAGCCGCGCATGCACCGCGCCCTGATTGCGCACTTCGACATACGGTCGGCCATCCACCGCCACCGTGCGCCAGCTCAATTGCGGCAGCCCCACGCCTTTGGGATCGCGCGGCCGCGTGCTGTCCTCCTTGCTCCACAGCCCCGCGCCGTAGGCAAACAGCGGCACCGAATAACGCATCTGGAAGCGAATCGCCGCCGCCGTTTTGCCGCCCTCGGCAGCCGGTGGCTGAGCGCCAGGTATTTCGTCGATGATGATCCGGTAAGCCAGCTCCTGTCCCGGCGGCACATCCTTGGTTCGGGTCAGGCGCACCAGTTGTTTCTGGCCCGGTTCGATCTTCGCCACCGGCGGGCTGCCGATCACGTCGCGCTGGTTCTGGTATTGCTCTTCAAAGCCGCTCTGGCTCCAGCCGAACACACGGATCTGCAGGTTGGCGGTTTCCGTACCGCGGTTCTCCAACCACAACGCACTGGCCTGTTGATCGGCCTCCAGCACCGGATCGATCGGCCAGATCAGCACCGAACTGGCGGCCTGCGCATTGCCAGCCCCAAGCATCATCAGCGCCAGCATCACGCGCTGCGCAACCGAATGCCGTGAAGTCACTGCCCCCATGAACCTGCTCCTTGTCGGCCATTCAAACGTCGCCTCACCACGACAGTTGCACCTGCAACACGTCGCTGTACGTCCCCCCAGGCTGATTGCCCGGCAACTGCACCTGCCCATAAATCGGCAGGCTGATGTTGTTCGCATCGCTGTAAGCCACCGCCACGCTCTGACTGATGCCCAGGCTCTGGCTGTAAGCCGCATCGCGAAACAGCGCGTACGCCACCCGCGCACTGCCGCTGTTGAGCTGCATATGCCGACCACTGCTGTTGTACTGGCCGCCATCGACGCTCATGTTCAGCGTCACGCCCGGTGTGCATTGCAACTGCACGCCACCGGTCAGCGCCACTTGCACCGTGCCGGTACCCAGAGCCGAACTGGTACCGAAATTCAGCCCACCGTAATTAGAGACACCGCCCACCACCAGGCACCCCGGGGTGATGGTGGCGCTGACCTGAAAGCTCTGACTGGTGGCGGCCCCCAGCGGCAGCGGCACACTGCCCGCACAGAGCAGGACCAGCGCGGCACAGCCCTGGCGGCGCATGGCATCAGAACGTCAGTTCGACAGCGACGGTGTCGGTGTACGTGCCCGCCGGCAAACCGGCCTTGCCCACCGCCTGACCGTAGATGTTCACCGTCTGTGCCACGCCGGTGCTGGTCGCCAGATTGATCGTGCCGTCAATCGGCAGCAGCTGCGAATGCCCGGCATCGGTATAGAAATCGTACGGCACGTAGTTGGCGACACCGTCGTACAACGCACGTGCACCGCCCGGCGATTGACCGTCGTGGGCGCCGGCGCGCAACTTGACCACCGGCGTGGTGCCGCTCGAGCAAAGAATCGACAGCGCCCCGCCACCACCGCCCAACACTTGCCCGCTGGCGGTGGTAAACAGGCTGTTGGCAGTGCCGAAGTTCAGCGCACCGAAGTTCAGCCCGGTGGAGCCGCCGGCGCCATTGACCTGACAACTGCTGATCAGGGTCAGGCTGGCGGTGATCTGGCCGGTGACCGTGGTGGCGGCGTGGGCACTGGAAACCAGCGTCAGGCCGAGCAACGACAAACCTATCCTTGATGCAAACGTGCGCATGGTGTCCGTCCTCTACGGGTTACCAGTCGAGCGTCACCGTCAGCGTGTCGGTATAGACACCTGCCGGTACCGCGCGGGTATTCGCCACCACCGTGCCAAAGACCGGAATCGGTATCTGCGCACCGCTGGTGACAGCGAAATTGTGTTGTTGGCCGATGCTGTAGCGTTGGCTGCCGGAGGCATCCAGGAACAGTTGATAAGGCAGGGTCTGGCGTCCGTTGCTCAGGCGGCGGGTGGTACCGTCGCCGTGGGTGCCGCCGTCGATGGTGACCGTGAAACCGGTGACCGAGGGATTGCAGGCCACATTCAGCTTGCCGCTGCTATCGCCGTCGAGACTGGCCTTGATGGGCGAAGTCCAGGTCGGCCCCTGCTGACCGAAATCAAGGGTGCCCAGATTGCTCACCGGGATCGCCGGGGTGGCGCTGTTGGTGACTTCGCACCCGGCGATCAGGATCAGCCGCGCATTGATCTGCCCGCTGATCGCCGCCTGTGCGTCGTCAGCGAGCAACAGCAGCGTACCCGTGGCGATGACCATCCAGTGCTTGCCTGTCATTGCGTCCGTCCTACTCCTTCAGGATGCCTGCGTACCTTGCGTTCAGCATTGAACGCCCCTTCCCTGCGCGACCCGCCTCCAGCGAATTGCCTGAAATCCTGCACTCACCAGGTCACGGTGACTTTCACCAGATCCGAATAGCGGCTGACCTGCGGCACCTGCGCCAGACGCTCGATCCGCGCGTAAAGCGGCAACTCCACCGTGCCGGTGTCCGGCACCCGGCCGCTGACTGGCACGTTCACCACCAGCGGCACCCGGCGCGCCGCGTCCTGATACAGCCGATATGGAATCGGCTGGCTCCCCGCCGCCCCCGCCATGTAGCGAACCTCACCAACTCCGCCATGCAGGCCACCGTCGACCCGCAGTTGATACGGCGTGTCGGGGTTGCACTCCAGGCGCGGCAGACGCTGATTGGTCAGCGCCGCACCCAGTGGCCCGGCCGGATCATCGAGACGCGCAGCACTGCCGAAATCCAGCACGCCCAGCTGTTCAATACCTGCCTCGCGCTGCTGGCCGATCAACTGGCAACCACGCTGCACGTCAACGCGAACTTCGACCTGAAGATCCGCCGCATGCACCGAGGCCCCAAGCACCCCGAGCAGGCCCATCACCACACGTACAATCACTGTCCCATTCCTTGTGAGGGAACATCCTGGATGACGTTACTGTGTTTCAGGGTAGCAACGGACGACGAATCCGCCAGTCGATTGGATCCATGGATCTGCCGGGATATGTTTCGAAAGTTTGGCAACACGGCGAATTACATCGCTGAAAATAGCTGTACGTCCCGCACAAATCTGTTCAGTGATCGCCCACAGTCGACGAGCCGCGATGGAAGCCTGACGCCGCCTCTGGTTACACTACGGCGCCGCGCTCCCGGGCGCCGGCCTGATGACTACGGAGTGACTGCACTGTGCCCTCTCGAGCGCCCAAACGATCGCCACTGACCCAACGCTGGTCGGCGCTGCGCCGCTGGTTCGCCAAGGGCCGGCCAGCCAGTGCCGGGCATGACGCCACTGCCCGCTCGATCCACGAATACTTCCGGCTCAAGGCTCACAGCCAGGGTTACACCCTCAGCCACAGCCAGCAGCGGGTGATCGATTGCATGGCACAACAGGCCAGCCTGTTGTTCGGTGCCAGGCCGCAAACGCCGCCGAGTCTGTACCTGCATGGTGCGGTCGGACGCGGCAAGAGCTGGCTGCTCGAAGGCTTTTTTCAGGCCCTGCCCACCGCGCAGAAACAGCGCGTGCATTTCCATGAATTCTTCGCCCGATTGCATCAGGGCATGTTCGAGCATCGCGAACAGAACGATGCCCTCGGCGTCACCCTCGATGAACTGTTACACGACTGCCGGGTGCTGTGTTTCGACGAATTTCATGTGCATGACATCGGCGATGCCATGCTCATTACCCGGCTGTTCAAGGCCTTGTTTCAGCGCGGCATTGTGTTGCTGGTGACCTCCAATTATCCGCCGGAGGGCTTGCTGCCTAACCCGCTCTATCACGCGCGTTTCAAACCGGTGATCGACTTGATCAACGCACGCATGCACGTGATGGAGGTCGGCGGCCCCCACGATTACCGCAGTCAGGCGAGCAATCATGCGCACCAGGTCTTCACTCAAGGTCATTATGTGTGGCCGGCCGCAGCGACCCAGCGCCAGGCGCTGAATCTGCCGCCCGAGGGTGCGCCAGCCATGGCTCTGCCGGTGGGCAGCCGCCACATTCAGGCGCGCCTGTGCGAGGATCGCCGGGTGGCTTTCAGCTTCAACGACTTGTGCGAGCAACCGACGGCGGTGATGGATTACCTGGAACTGTGTCGGCGTTTCGACCAGTGGATCATCGACGACCTGCCGGAACTGGACGAACGCTCGATCGCCGCGCAACAGCGCTTCATCAACCTGATCGACGTGCTCTACGACCAGGACAAACACCTGACCCTGCTCAGCCGCTTGCCGCTGCGCGAGACCCTGAGCGGCAACGCCATCGATCTGGCCCGCACCCGCAGCCGTCTGGGGCAGTTGCAGGAAATCCACTGATCCCATTGATCATCACCGATTACCACTGTGGGAGCGAGCTTGCTCGCGAAAGCGGAGTGTCAGTGACAAATCACTGACTGACAGGACGCCTTCGCGAGCAAGCTCGCTCCCACAGAGGATCAGAGTGTTCTTCAGTGCAAATCCCGGCTTTGCCGTTATCATGTCGCCCATTCCGAGCGCCCGGCGCTTCTTCATTTGATAGTGAACCTGCACATGCACACCCTTGCTCAATTGCGCGCCGGCGAGTTGTCGGGCATTACCCGGCTGGACCTATCCTGCGGCCTGACCGAGTTCCCCCGGGAAATTTTCGATCTGGCCGATACGTTGGAGGTGCTCAACCTCAGCGGCAACGCCTTGAGCAGCCTGCCGGACGACCTGCATCGGCTGACCCGCATGCGCATTCTGTTCTGCTCGGACAACCACTTCACCGAGGTGCCGGAGTGCGTCGGCCAATGTGCAGCGCTGACGATGATCGGCTTCAAGGCCAACCGCATCCGCCACGTGCCGGGCGCTGCATTGCCGCCGCTGCTGCGCTGGTTGATCCTGACCGACAACTGCATCGACACCCTGCCCAGCGAACTGGGCGAGCGCCCGCACCTGCAAAAACTGCTGCTGGCCGGCAATCGTCTGCAAGCGCTGCCGGCGTCGATGAGCCAGTGCCACCGTCTGGAGCTGATCCGCATCGCGGCCAACCAGTTGCGTGAACTGCCGCACTGGCTGCTGACCCTGCCGAGCCTGACCTGGCTGGCATATGCCGGCAATCCACTGGAAACCGAAGCCGACGCCGCCGCGCTGGAGGCCACGCCGCTGATCGACTGGTCGACGCTGCGTCTGCAACAGCGTTTGGGCGAAGGCGCTTCCGGGGTGATTTCCCGGGCACAGTGGCAACGTAGCGCAGACTCGTCGGTGCCGGTCGCGGTGAAGCTGTACAAAGGCGAGATGACCAGCGACGGTTCGCCGCTGCATGAGATGAACGCCTGCATCACCGCCGGCCTGCACCCGAACCTGATCCGCGTGGAAGGCCGTATTCACGGTCATCCTGACGGGCAACACGGGTTGGTGATGCAACTGATCGACCCGAGCTTTCGCAATCTCGCGGCATTGCCGAGCCTGGCGAGTTGCTCGCGGGATGTGTATGCCGAGGACTGCCGCTTCAGTGCCGAGGTGGCACTGAACATTGCCCAAGGGATCGCATCGGCGGCCGAACACTTGCATCAACAGGGCATCACCCACGGCGACCTCTACGGCCACAACATTCTGTTGAACGATCAGGGCGATTGCTTGCTGGGGGATTTTGGCGCGGCATCGTTCCATGCCACCACTGACAATCTGGAAACCCGGGCGCTGCAACGCATCGAAGTACGGGCGTTCGGGGTTCTGCTGGGGGAATTGCTGGCGCGCATCGACTCAGGGCTGAGTGCCGAGCGGCGCGAAGTGCTGCAAGCGCTGGAACAGCGTTGCTGTCAGCCGGATGTGCTGGCGCGGCCGGGGTTTGGCGAAGTGATTGAGGTGCTGGAAAAGCTGTGACTGACACAATTCCTGTGGCGAGGGAGCTTGCTCCCGCTGGACGGCAAAGCCGTCCCAAAAACAACGACTGCTGCGCAGCCGAGCGGGAGCAAGCTCCCTCGCCACAGCTTATCTCTGTAACAAATCAGCCCGCCAGGCCGACAAACATGTCCTGCACGTCATCGTGGTTGTCGAGGCCTTCCAGGAACGCTTCAACTTCAGCCATCTGCTCGGCACTCAGGCCGCTGACCGGGTTCTTCGGCTGATAGCCGAGTTTCGCCGACAACACCGTGAAACCTTGCTCAGGCAGGGCTTTCTGGACGGCATCAAGGTCGGTCGGATCGGTCAGGAACAGGGTCGCGCCCTCTTCACCCGGCTCAAAGTCCTGGGCACCGGCCTCGATCGCGGCCATTTCCGGGTCAGCGTCCGGGGTGTCCGGCGAGGCTTCGATCATGCCGACGTGGTTGAAGTCCCAGGCCACCGAACCGGATGCACCCAGTTGGCCCTTGCGGAACGCCACGCGGATTTCCGCGACGGTGCGGTTGATGTTGTCGGTCACACACTCGACGATCAACGGAACCTGGTGCGGCGCGAAACCTTCGTACGTCACACGGTGGTATTGCACGGTTTCGCCCAGCAAGCCAGCGCCTTTCTTGATGGCGCGGTCCAGGGTTTCCTTGGGCATCGAGGCTTTCTTGGCCTGTTCGACCACCAGACGCAGGTGTGCGTTGGTGGCGGTATCGGCACCGTTGCGGGCAGCGATGGTGATCTCTTTCACCAGTTTGCCGAAGATCTTGCCCTTGGCGTTGGCTGCCGCTTCTTTGTGTTTAACCTTCCACTGTGCGCCCATTACTCACTCTCTTGATCTGTGGCGCCGAGACATCTATTGGCCGACGCGTGGCGCCAAGTTTATACGGCCTAAAGTCGGCAATCGACCAAAAAAATTCATTGTTGAATCGACATCTTCACCGCGACTTGTAGGGCGATTCTGAAAAGCCCACCAGCCACGACCATTAATGCTCGCGTTTTCGTACCCTCTGCCGTCCGTATTGCCCCACAGAGCCCGTATGAATGCTCAATGACCAGCAAAGCCCGTTCACCCTGACCCTGACCGACGGCCCACTGTGCCTGCCGGTCCTGTGTTTCAGTGGCAAGGAAGCACTCAATCAGCCGTTTTTTTTCGAGATTGAAGTGATCGCCCTGGCCCCGGCCTTGGCGCCGGGCAGCCTGCTGCGACAACCGGCGTTCCTGCGCCTGGGCGACGCTCACGGCATTCACGGCCTGATCCACAGTGTCAGTTGTGAGCATCGCGCCAGCCACCGCATTGGCTACCGATTGACGCTGGTGCCGCACCTGCAACGTCTGGCGCAGTCGCCACAGCGTCGGGTCTTCGTGCAAGCGAGCGTGCCGGCGATCCTTGCCCAACTGCTCGAAGAGCATGAGCTGCCAGCCGACAGTTACCGGATCGAAATGAGCGTCGGCCCTTACCCACCACGGGAATTTTGCCTGCAATACGAGGAAAGCGACCTGGCCTTCCTTCACCGTCTGTGTGAGGAGGAAGGCATTCACTATCACTTCGAACATCGCCCGGACGGGCATGTGGTGGTATTTGCCGACGACAACCTGAGCCTGCCGCAGGAACCGCTGGCAGTGCCGTTTGCCGTGACCGACGACACGCCCTCACCGCGCATCAGCACGCTGTTACAGCGCCATGACGCGACACCAGTCATGGCCGCGCCCGGCATTCGCAATCGGGGCCAGGCAGTCATCAGCGCAGACGCGGCCAACCACCCCGTGCCTGCGCCCACACCGCTCAAGCTGTCGAGCGACCAGCGTCACACCGAACAACGCAGCCGGCGTCATCTGCAGCGCCAGCGCTGCCAGTCGCGCACGATTCGCGGATCCGGCGATTGCAGCGCGTTGCGCAGCGGGCATCTGCTGCAGATCAGCGAACACCCGATCAATGCGTTCAACGAGCAATGGCTGATCACCGAACTGCACCATCAAGGCCGGCACCCTTCGATCCTTGATCCGACAACCGAAGTGCATGATTACCGAAACGACTTCAGCGCCCTGCCCTGGTCGAGCGACTTTCGCCCGCCCCTGGCGCAGCCGCGCCCGAACATCGGTGGCTATCACCTGGCACGAGTGCTGGGATCGCCTGGCCAGCCAGCGCCACTGGATGATCGCGGGCGCATCGGCGTCAGCCTCTGGCCGACGCAGACACCTGAGCCTGCGTGCCTGTGGTTGCCGATCGCGATGACCGGCGCCGGCCGGCTCGCCATCCACCAACTGCCCCGCGCCGGCAGTGAGGTGTGGGTGAGCTTCCTCGACAGCGACCCGGATCGACCGATCCTCTGCCTCGCCCATCCACGCCCGGCGCCACCGAACGACACGCCACCACCGCGCGACGACAGCCTGTTGCTCGACTGGCTGCTCCACGGGGCCGATCCGTAAGCATCGCAGACATTGGAATTGAGAACAGCTGCCGGAAAGTGGTTGGCCGTCAGGCCGCCATCGCTGGCAAGCCAGCTCCCACAGGTGGATTGGGTGTGGGCAGTGGGAGACTGGTCGGCTGTCAGGCCGTCTTCGCGAGCAAGCTCGCTCCCACAGTGGGAATGGGTGTTGGCCGCTGGAGACTGGTCGGCTGTCAGGCCGCCATCGCTGGCAAGCCAGCTCCCACAGGTGGATCGGGTGTGTTCAGTTGGAAATTGGTCGGCTGTCAGGCCGCCTTCGCTGGCAAGCCAGCTCCCACAGTGGGAATGGGTGCGGTCTGTTGGAAATTGGTCGGCTGTCAGGCCGCCTTCGCTGGCAAGCCAGCTCCCACAGTGGGAATGGGTGCGGTCTGTTGGAGATTGGTCGGCTGTCAGGCCGCCTTCGCTGGCAAGCCAGCTCCCACAGGTGGATTGGGTGCGGTCTGTTGGAAATTGGTCGGCTCATAGGCCGCCTTCGCTGGCAGGCTGGCTCCCACAGAAAAGCAAAGCAGCCCAGGCAGACCGCATGCTTTTCACCACTCAACAGGATGAGCGTTAGCCCGGCTGCAGCTCTTGATCTTGCCGTGCCGGCCCCATCGGCAGGCTGAGTGGAGGGGTTTATCCGGGGGTGGGAGCGCAGCGACCGTTTGGCGCAGCCAAACACAGCGAGAGGAGGTGCAGCGAAGCAAACCGTAGGCGCTGCCCCCCGGATGAATCCCGTAACGAAGGAACCCGAGCCTAAGCGAGGGCCGCACGCCGGGGCCAAGCCTTTTGCTTACTTTTCGGCGTCTGGAAAAGTGAGTCGCTGTAAGAGCGAAACCATAAGAAGCCGTTACCGCAGAAACGGATATGTACTCGGTAACCCAAAAGAACGCAGCGCTCGCCAGCCCCCAATCACCCCTTGTCAGCCTTCCCCGCCGCCGCCGCAAACTTCGCCAACCGCACATCCAGATGCCGCGGCCGCCGCCCATGATCCTCAGCCCGCTCCTTGCGCCGAATCGCATTACGCACCATCAACGACCCCAGATACCGAAACGGCTCCGGCGGAAAATACCCCAACGGCCCGTTCACCAAGGGCGAACGGGTCCACGGGTTATCGAGCCCCTGCACCAGCGAGGCAAGAATCTGCCCGCCCATGTGACACGGCCCGACGCCACTGCCGGAATAACCAAAACCATAAAACACATTGCCACTGGCACTCATCTGCCCAAAAAACGGCAACCCGGTCACCGAACGATCCGACGGCCCGTTCCAGGTCGCATCCACCTTGACCTCGGCAAACGCCGGAAAAAACGCCCCAAGGCTGCGCCTGAGCAAATCCGCATAGGGCGATGGCTGATCGAACACCGGCAGCATCCGCCCGCCAAACGCAAACGTGTTGCCACCCTTGCCAAGCATGATCCGGCCATCCGGGGTGTTGTGGTAGTAGTGCACGAAAATCCGCGAATCGAGCACCGTGACGCCGCTGGTCAAACCGATTTCCTGCAGCAGATCCGGGCGCGGCTCGGTGATCAGCATGTCGCTGGAGACAATCGCCACGCTACGTTCGAACTGTGGAAACGCCCGGGCCATCCACGCATTCATCGCCAGCACCACGCGGTCGGCTATCACGCAGCCCCCAGCGGTGTGAATACGCGCCGGACGGCCCTCTTCCAGACCGGTCATCGCGGTGTTTTCGTGGATCTTCACGCCCAGTTGCAACGCCACCCGACGCAGCCCGCGCACCAGTTTGCCCGGCTGCACACTGGCCGCCGCTGGCGAGAACCAGCCTTCCAGATGCTTGCTGGAACCGGCCATGCGCTGCACATCGGCCACCGGGCGCTGGGTGAACGAGTTGATGCCGTGACGCTCCAGCGCCGCGATCACCGCGTCGGTCGAACCGACCTGCGCCTTGTTGGTGGCGGTGTACAGCGTGCCGTCGAGGCGATAATCGGCATCGACGCCGTACTGTTCGCAGAACTCGCCGATGGCGTGGATGCTGCGCTCGGATTCCTTGACCAGGCGCACCGCCTCCTCGACACCGAACAGGCGCTCAAGGGTGAAATACTTGGCCGACCACGACAGCGCACAACCACCGTTGCGGCCACTGGCACCGGCGCCGCAGATGTCGGCTTCGATCATCAGCACGTCGAGCTCAGGGTTCTGCTGCTTGAGCATGATCGCCGTCCACAACCCGGTGTAGCCACCGCCGACGATGCACACGTCGGTGCGCACTTCACCTTGCAGCGGCGGGCACGTCGGGGATGGGTCGGCCTGCAAGGCTTGCTCGAGCCAAAAAGGTCGCATGGGATTCTCCAGTCAGATGGCCACGACCCAGCCTGCCGCGAGCACCGCAGCAGGCCGCGAGGCAAGGGTTTTCAGTTACGCAGGGGTTTGATGGTCAGCGGGCAATTGGGAATGGCCGCGCGCGGTTCCATCACCCCGACCGGGCGGCTGTTCCAGTGCGGAATCAGCACCAGCGCCGAGAACAAGGCGCAGCCGGCGAAGACAATGAACACCGTCACCGAATCGAAGTAACCCGGCAGCAATCCGCCGAGCACCGCGCCAACCGAACCGCAACCGTTGACGAAACCGGCCGCCGTGGCGCCGGCCTTGGCCTTGCCGAAGTCAATCGCCGCCGCGCCGCTGATCATCGAATCCGGTCCGTACAGGGTCAGGCCCATGACAAACAGCAACGCCACCACCAGCATCACGCTGCCGGTGTGCAACGCGCCCATGAACAGCGCCAGGGTCACGGTCAGCGCCAGCAGGCTGAGGACGCAGGCCGGCATGCGCCGGGCGCCGAACAGCTTGTCCGAGGCCAGGCCGATCATGATCGGCCCGAGCAGACCAGCCAGTTCAAACGAGGTGGGAATGATTGCCGCGCCGACCTTGCCGACACTCGGCATCTGCTCGAAGACGATCACCGGGCCCCACAACAGAATCGCGTAACGCGCCGGTTTCAACATGAAATACGCCAGACCCAGCACCAGCACCGTGCGGTTGCGCAGGATTTCCTTCAACGGCTCCCAGACGCTGAGCTTGCTGTTGGCTTCGGTTTCTTCAGCGCTCAGTTCCGGCTCCGGCTCCACGGCCGGCAGGCCGACGTCTTCCGGTTTGTTGCGCTGAAAAATGAAGAACAACAGCGCCACCGCCGCGACCACCGCGGCGCTGGATATGAACGCTGCGTGCCAGGTGCCGATCAGCGTATACGCCCACCAGCCGGCGAACGGCGAGGCTACCAGACCGCCGAACGCATAGCAGGAGCTCCACAATCCGAGCACCCGCCCGCGCTGCTGCGCCGGGAAGAAACTGCCAAGGTTCTTGCACAATCCCGACCAGCCGGTGGACTGCGCCAGGCCCTGAATCAGCATGCAAGTGGCGAAGATCGGTAGCGTGGCAAAACTGCCCAT
>Ga0209563_100504_pt1 | contig 13282 bp, 5 predicted proteins | sample AraplaCvi_mMF_r2_FD_184271 | JGI IMG/M metagenome (GOLD analysis project Ga0209563, IMG submission 184271) | Arabidopsis root microbial communities from North Carolina, USA - plate scrape CL_Cvi_mMF_r2 (SPAdes) (version 2) | ecosystem: Host-associated > Plants > Roots > Endosphere | place: USA... | reverse complement strand
GGTGTTGGTGTTGGTGTTGGTGTTGGTGTTGGTGTTGGTGTTGGTGTTGGTGTTGGTGTTGGTGTTGGTGTTGGTGTTGGTGTTGGTGTTGGTGTTGGCGCAGGCGCAGGCGCAGGCGTTGGCGCAGGTGTCGGTGTCGGTGTCGGTGTCGGTGTCGGTGTCGCACACGCCGGCGCACCCGGCATCAGCGCGCAATCCAGCTGCGAACGCAAATACCAGTTCTGCGCACTGCTGCCATCGGTGCTGCCGCGGAAAAGCGAATACTCGTAAGGGCCAGCCGCGACCGCACTGGCCAACGTAAATGCATTGGTAGCTGTCGTGCCGCCGTTGATGGCATCCACCACTTCGATGCCGTTGGCAGTGGTGAGCGCACCCGGCCCGCCCGCGTTGGTGATGCGCAACGCCGTGCTGCCGGTGGCCGTGCCACCGTTGATCACCAGCAGATCCGACGCCGAACCCTCACCGCCAAGATACGTGTTGAGCGCAACCACGCTCCCAGTACCGCCGACGTAACTGCCAGTGATGAGCTTGTTGCCGGTGCTGGTGCCGCCTATCTGCACCAGGCCGTTGTTGTTCAACGTACCGTTGACGGTGAAGCTGCCCTTGCTGCTGCCCAGCGCGGACAACGCATCGGCCACCGCGATGGTGCCGTTGTTGGTGACGGTGCCAGTGATGCTGCCATAGCCGCCCAGCGTCGCGCCCGAGGCCACCGTGGTGGTGCCGCCGCCGCCCAAGGCCGCGCCCGTGTTGCTGCTGTCGCCTACCGCCAGCGTGCCCGCGTTGACGTTGGTGGCGCCGGTGTAGGTGTTGTTGCCGTCGAGAATGGTGGTGCCGCTGCCAAGCTGGTTGACGCCGCCGCCCCCACCGAGAGTGGCATCGGAAATGACGTGGTTGAACGTATACGTGTCGGTGCGATCGAACGCTACCGTGCCGTCGCTGGCGATGTCGCTGTTGATGCCACCCGCGGTGCCGCCATTGCCGAGCTGCAAGGTAGCGCCGCTGACGACGCTCACGGTGCCGTTGAAGCCGGCATTGTTGGAAGCCAGCACCAGCGTGCCCGCTTGCACGTTGATGGCCAGCTGCGCGGAAGGGTTGGCGCTGGTGTTCACCATGTCGCTGCCCAGCGTCCACGTGCCGTCATCAAACTTGGTGAGCGAGCTGAAGTTCAGCAGCGCACCCTGCTGCGTGCCGGTACCCGAACCTGCCAGTGTGATGGTGTTGTTGCCGCCGCCGCCGTCGATCGCGCCGCTGACACTGGAGCCGGCGTACAGCGTGACTTGGTCATCGCCGCCGCCGAAGCTGATGTTGCCTGTCACCGTGCCGCTGTGGTTGGTGAACATCACATTGCCGTTGCCGGCATTGCCGATGGCGGTGGCGTTGCCGCCATTCACGCCGGTCTGGATGCTGCCGTAGTTGTCGACAGTGTTGAACGTACCGGCTTGCGTTACCTGGTCCTGAAACCAGATGGCCGCCGCGCCCTGTGAACTGATGGTGCCGTAGTTGGCGATGGCGTTGCTGTTACCCACCACGTTGACGGCTTCGGAAGTGCTGGAAGAACCAGTCTGCGTCACCTGCGCGTTGGCGTTGACGGTCAGCGAGCCGCCGTTGCGGAATTCAATCGTGCTGTAGCCCATGTTGTAACCACCCACGTTGCTGCTGTTGGTGGTGGGGCTGTTGGTAACGGTGGCGCCGCCTTGTAGGGTGATGGTGGCGTTGTCGCCCAGGCTGATGGCGTTCTGCGTCGCGCCCACGTTGATGGTGGCGCCACTGCCCACGTTGACGGTGGTGATGGTGCTTTCGCTGCTGCCGGCACCGATCTGCGTGGTGTACGGATCGGGAGCAGTGCTGTCGCAGGTGACCGTGGACGTGTTTCCACCGAGCACGCTGCAATTGGCATGCGCCGCTTTCACTAAGACAAACGGGCTGGCGAGAATGACGGACGAGGCGATGACGCGCGTTGCTACATGCTTCACGAATATGTCCTGCGTTAATGGAAGTCCCCTCCCGCAGGCGCCGTAGCAAGCGTGCAGCCGAACACGTCGACGCGTTGCGTCAACGATGCACATTGATGGGCTCCCTGCGGAAAATCAGCCGGCCACGCGCTGCCATCTGTTCAAGGCAGCGCAGCGAGGCGCGCTGTTTTGTGGTCATAGGATAGCGAGGGAACGCAATATCTGATCAGGCCACATGAAAAAATAAAATGAATCAATGACTGGTTTTTGGCATCTTTCGGACAAGTCGATAACCATCCGTGTTGACGCGATAACTATTCGTGCATGCTTTTTTTGCCTCACGTCACAAACGTCCTCAGAGGCCAGTCATGGCCCGTTATGGACAAGGCGCCGCGAACAGATTTCCAAGTAGAGTGCCGCCGACTTGCGCGATCCTGCATCCGAACGCGATGCCATCAAACGGAAGACGCAAAGGCGAACTGCGCCTCGATGCGCAATGTCATGCATCAAGGTTGATGCACCTTTTCGATCTGGTACTTCAACTGGAGGGGGCAATGAAGAAACGTTTGTACCAGGCCATCACTCGTGGATTGGCCTGCAGCGCGCTCGCCGTGCTTTCGCTATCGCATGCCGGTGCCGTGTCGGCGCAAACCGCGCAACCGTCCTACACCTGGAACAACGTGCGCATCGTCGCCGGCGGTTACGTCGACGGCATCATTGCGCATCCCAAGCAACAGGGATTGTTCTACGCACGTACCGACGTGGGCGGCGCGTATCGTTACGATTCGGCCAGTAGCAAATGGATCGCGCTGAACGACTGGACGCCGCCGGCCGACCAGGCATGGACAGGCATCGAAAGCATCGCCATCGATCCCAACAACCCCAACATGCTGTTCCTGGCGGCGGGTTTGTATGTGAAGTCATGGGCCGGCAACGGCGCGATACTCGTGTCGTCCGACCAGGGCAAGAGTTTTACCGCGTACCCGTTGAGCTTCCGCGTTGGCGGCAATGAAGACGGGCGCAACGTCGGCGAACGTTTGCAGGTGGATCCTAACGACGGCTCCGTCTTGTTTTACGGCACGACCAACGCCGCTTACTCCAATTCCAACGGCACCCAGCAGGTCACCGGCAAGGACGGCTTGTGGACCAGCAAGGACAAAGGCGCAACGTGGTCGCAAGTCAGCGGCTTCACCGCGTTGAACAGCGACGGCACTGGTGAGGGCATCACGTTCATCGCCTTCGCGCCGGCCGGTGAAGCGGCAGGCACGCCGACCAAGACCATCTATATGGGCGTGTCGACCGACACCGCATCCATCAATAACACCACGCTCTACGTCAGCACCGATGCAGGCGTCACGTGGAACCCGATAGCTGGCGGCCCCAGCAATGAATTACCGCAGCGTGGCCAGATCGGGCCGGATGGCAATCTCTATATCACCTACGGCAACAGCAAGGACAGCAACGGCAATTACACGTATGCGATCGGCCCCGGCGGCATGACCATGGGCGCGGTGTGGAAATACGACACCGTGCATCACACCTGGACGGACATCACGCCCGTCGACCGTTTCAACTATGCGTCGGGCTATAGCGGCTTGTCGGTCGATCCCTCGCATCCCGGCACGCTCGTGGTGATGACGATGGATCACTGGTGGCCGATGGACACCATGTATCGCAGCACCGATGGCGGCAGCAGCTGGATCGACGTGGGCGGCGCGACGTGGAACGGTGTTCCTCCGACCTCCGGCACGTATGCCATTCGCGACTCGAGCCTGTCGCCGTGGATCGTTCCTGCCGGGCAGACCCAGCCGGGATTCGGCAACTGGGGCGAAGTGGTGATCGATCCGTTCAACGGTGCACACGCCATGTACGGCACGGGCGGCGGCATCTGGACCACGTATGACCTCACCGATGCCGACGCCGGCAAGCCGACGTACTGGTCGGTCGGTGCCAGTGGCCTGGAGGAAACGGCGGTGATCACGCTGCTGTCGCCCACTTCCGGTCCGCACTTGCTCAGCGGTCTGGGCGACGTCTGCGGTTTCGTGCACAACAGCCTGACCGCGGCACCACAGTCGCAACCCAACAACCCCACCTGCGGCGACAGCATCGGCACCGGGCTGGACTACGCCAAGAACTCGCCTTCGACGATCGTGCGTATCGTGCAGCATGGCAACAGCACGCTCACTTCGTACGGTTCGATCTCGCGCGACGGCGGTTCCACCTGGACCGGCTTTGCCAACCAGGCCGGTTCCCCCAATGGTGGTGGCACGGTAGCCATTTCCGGTGACGGCAAGACCATCGTGTGGTCGCCCAGCGATGTTGTGCCGGTGGTGTCGAACGACAGCGGCACCACCTGGACCAAGGCCAGCGGAAGCAGCTTCCCGTCGCTGCCGATCGGCGTGCAGGTGCTTTCCGATGGCGCCAGCGGCAACGTGTTCTACGCGCTGGATGAGTCCAACGGCGTCTTCTACAACAGCACCAACAAGGGTGTGAGCTGGCAAGCCGTCAACACGGGCTTGCCGAAAGTGTCTCCCTCCTACCAACACAGCCAAGCCACCGCCGTCACCGGCATTCCCGGCGAAGCAAAAGCCGGCGACGTGTGGATGAGCACGGTGACCGGCCTGTACCGCAGCACCAACTACGGCGCCACCTGGAACCAGGTCGACGCCGGCAGCATCACGTCGGCGTCATCGGTCGGCTTCGGCAAGGCTGTGACCGGCTCGCATTACCCCACCATTTATCTCTCCGGCACGGTGAACGGTGTCACCGGCGTATTCCGCTCCACCAACGTCGGCACCACCTGGGTGCAGATCAACGACACGCTGCATCAGTGGGGTGGCGCGGCGCTGGTGGTCGGTGATCCGAGAACCTTCGGCACGGTATACATCGGGCCGAATGAAGCGCGCGGCGTTATTTACGGCACGTCGGCGAATTGATGGATGTGCGGCTTCCTCTTTGCACACGCATAGAGGGAGCCGCGATGCCGATAGAGATATCGAAGAGATCCAATGATCGCATTGTGGAGGCTATTGCAAACGCCGCATCGCGCGTTGAGCTGACACGTTACCTGGAGTGCGCAATGAAGAAACCTTTGTATCGGGCCATCACCCGTAGCCTGGCGTGCGGCGCGCTCGCCGTGTTTTCGCTATCGCATGCCGCTGCGCTGTCGGCACAGACCACGCAACCTTCTTACACCTGGAACAACGTGCGCATCGTCGCTGGCGGTTACGTCGACGGCATCATTGCGCATCCCAAGCAGCAGGGTTTGTTCTACGCACGCACGGACGTCGGCGGTGCCTACCGCTGGAATTCGAGCCAAAACAAATGGATTGCACTGAACGACTGGACGCCACCGTCGGAGCAGTCATGGACAGGCGTCGAAAGCATCGCCATCGATCCCAACAATACCAACATGCTGTTCCTGATGACGGGTTTGTACGTCAGCCGATGGTCGCCACCTGGTCAATTGCTGGTGTCGTCCGACCAGGGCAATAGCTTCACCGCCTACACGATGAATTTCCGTGTCGGTGGCAATGACGACGGACGCAACACCGGCGAACATCTGCAAGTGGATCCGAACGACGGTTCAGTGCTGTTTTACGGCACGTCCAACGCCACTTATGACACCTCCAGCTCCGGTCCGCTACAGATAGCCGGCCAGGACGGCTTGTGGACCAGCAAGGACAAGGGCGCGACGTGGTCGCAGGTAAGCGGCTTCACCGCGCTGACCCATGACGGCACCGGCGCTGGCGTGACGTTCATCGCCTTCGCGCCGGCGGGTGAAGCTGTGGGTACGCCAATCAAGACCATCTATGCGGGCGTATCGACGGCCGCCGCCGCCACCAACGGCACCACGCTTTATGTGAGCACCGATGCGGGCGTGACGTGGAACCCGGTACCTGGCGGCCCCAGCAATGAGTTGCCGCAGCGTGGCCAACTCGGCCCGGATGGCAATCTCTACATCACCTACGGCAACAGCAAAGACAGCAACGGCAACTACACCTATGCGGTAGGCCCCAACGGTTTGAACATGGGCGCGGTATGGAAGTACGACACCGTGCATCACACCTGGGCGGACATCACACCCGTTGATCGATTCAACTATGCCTCCGGCTACAGCGGCGTATCGGTTGATCCTTCGAACCCTGGCACGGTGGTGGTGATGACGATGGATCACTGGTATCCGATGGACACCATGTATCGCAGCACCGATGGCGGCAACAGCTGGGTCGACGTGGGCGGCGCCACGTGGAATGGCGCCACCCCAACCTCCGGCACCTATGCCATACGTGACGCGAGCATGTCGCCGTGGATGATTCCACCCGGGCAGACGCGCCCCGGATTCGGCAACTGGGGCGAAGTGGTGATCGATCCGTTCAATTCCGCCCACGCCATGTACGGTTGGGGTGGCGGCATCTGGACCACCTATGACCTGACCGACGCCGATGCCGGCAAGCCGACATACTGGTCGGTGGGCGCCAGCGGTATCGAGGAAACGGCCGTGCTTACGCTGGTCTCGCCCACCTCGGGTGCGCATCTGATCAGTGGCCTGGGCGACGTCTGCGGTTTCGTGCACAGCAGCCTTACCGCGCCGCCGCCGCAGCAAGGGGCTCCGTTGTGCAACGGCGGCGACGGCAACGGCAACGGGATCGACTATGGCAAGAACGCGCCCTCGACCATCGTTCGCGTCGGCGCTGGTGGCGACAACACCCTGGGCACGCTCTCGCACGACGGCGGTTCCACCTGGACTGCGTTCCCCAACAAGGCCGGCTCGACCAACGGCGGCGGCACCGTCGCCATTTCGGGCGATGGCAAGACCATCGTGTGGGCGCCCAGCGATATCGCGCCAGTGGTTTCGAACGATAACGGCGCAAGTTGGACGAAGGCCAGTGGAAGCAGTCTCGCTTCGCTTCCGATCGGCGTGCAGATGCTATCCGATGGCGCCAGCGGCAATGTGTTCTACGCGCTGGATGAGGCCAACGGCATCTTCTACAACAGCACCAACAAGGGTGTGAGCTGGCAAGCCGTCAACACGAGCTTGCCGAAAGTGTATCCCTCCTATCAGCACAGCCAAGCCGTCGCCGTCACCGGCATTCCGGGCGAAGCAAAAGCCGGCGACGTGTGGATCGCCACGGTGACCGGCCTGTTCCGCAGCACCAATTACGGCGCCACCTGGAACCAGGTCGACGCCGGCAGCATCACGTCGGCGGCCTCGGTCGGCTTCGGCAAGGCAGTCACTGGCTCGCATTACCCCACCATTTATCTCTCCGGCACGGTGAACGGTGTCACCGGCGTATTCCGCTCCACCAACGTCGGCACCACCTGGGTGCAGATCAACGACACGTTGCATCAATGGGCTGGCCCAGGGTTGGTGGTGGGCGATCCGAGAACGTTCGGCACGGTATATATCGGGCCGGGTGAGGCGCGGGGAGTTATTTACGGGACGTCGTCGAATTGAGGAACAAAAACCTGGCACTTGCCACGATTGCCCCTCCCCTGCGGTACCAGGGGAGGGTTGGAGTGGGGTTGCTTGGGCTTTGGCGTGCAGCCGAATGTCGCGATAAATTTTGGCACCACGCATCATTCGCAGACATATGCCTTTCGGCAACGTGTAGCCCCGCCGCTCGCTTCGCTCGCACCCAACCCTAACCCTCCCCCACTTCTCAGGGGAGGGAATACGAGCATCAGCATCGATATCCACACCGATATCAAAGCAAGCCAATTAGTTATTGGAAAACCCGCGCAGGCTCGGATGAAATCCCGGCACTGAACATGCGCAGGGTAAGCTTTTCATGGTCGTGATCCCCAAGCCGGTCCGCAACGCCGTTGCCGCCATCACCCTCCTCACCCTCGCCCTGCCCCTCAACGCCGAACAACACACGCTCTCGCAAGACTGGCTGTTCTACAAGGGCGACATCGCAAGCGCGTCATCGTCAACCTACGACGACCACACCTGGCGCAACGTCGACGTGCCGCACGACTGGTCCATCGCCAACCAGCCCGATGGCGGCGCACCCTACGATCCAAATACGCCTGGCGGCCAAGCCTCCGGTTATCTGCCTGGCGGCATCGGCTGGTATCGGCGGCACATCACGCTCAGCGCTGAGGATGCTGCCCGCATCGTGCGGCTGAATTTCGAAGCGATCTACATGGATGCGGACATCTGGCTCAACGGCCAGCATCTGGCGCAGCATCACTATGGCTATACGGCTTTCAGCATCGATCTGACCGGCAAAGTACATGCGGGCGACAACGTCGTCGCCATTCGCGTCAATCATGCCGATCCGTCTTCCCGCTGGTATGCCGGCTCGGGTTTGATTCGCCCGGTGCACCTGGACATTCTCGATCGCGTGCATCTCGATCCGGACAGCATCGTGATAAGCACGCCGGTAGCAACACCGTCGTTGGCCAACGTGTCCACGCACGCGGTGGTTGCCAATGATTCGGCGCAAGCACGCAAGGTCGAAGTCGTAGCGAAAATTCTCGCCACGGACGGACAGATCGTTGCGCAATTGCATCATGACAAATCGCTCGCCGCAGGTGCCAAGGCGGATTGGAACGAAACGCTTGCGATCACCAACCCGGCACTGTGGTCGCCCGATTCACCGAATCTCTATACGCTCGTGCAGGACGTCTACGTCGACGGCACCATCACCGACGAACACCGCACGCGCTTTGGCGCACGCACCATCAGCGTCGACGCCGAACACGGCCTGCTCATCAACGGCAAGAAAGTGCTTCTGCGCGGCGGCAACATCCATCACGACAACTACATGCTCGGCGCATCGGGCTGGCCCGATGCAGATGCGCGCAAAGTCGCGCTGATGAAGGCCGCCGGCTACAACGCCATCCGCAGCGCACATAATCCGGCAAGCCAGGCGACGCTTGATGCAGCCGACGAATTGGGCATGCTCGTCATCGATGAAGCGTTCGACATGTGGAACATGAACAAGACGCCCATGGACTACGCACGCTTCTTCAAGCAGGACTGGCAACAGGATATCGACAGCCTCGTCATCAGCGGGCGCAATCATCCCAGCGTACTGTTTTGGAGCATCGGCAACGAGATTCCCGAACAAGGCACGCCGCTGGGCGTGGAGACGGGGCGCAAACTGGCCGAGCGTGTGCGCGCACTCGATCCAACGCGCCCGATCACCGAAGCGGTCAGCGTCGACACGCCGCACATCGCCGACCAGTTCGCCCTGCTCGACGTGGCCGGCTACAACTACAACGAACCGCTGTTCACGCGCGATCACCAGGCGTATCCGCAGCGCGTCATGCTCACTACGGAATCGACTTCCAAGAACGCCTTCACCTATTGGCGCGCGGCGAAAACCATGCCGTGGGTGATTGGCGATTTCGTGTGGACGGCAGTGGATTACATCGGCGAGACCGGCATCGGCTGGATGGGTTACAACCAGGATTGGCAGAAACTCGGCCCTTATCCATGGCACCTTGCCTATTGCGGCGAGATCGATGTAACGGGACGCAAGCGTCCAGCCGCCTACTATCACGAAGTGGTGTGGAAAACCGGCATCGATCCCATCTCGATGTTCGTGCAGCAGCCGGCCGGCACCGAAGACCTGCCCGATCGGCATATCTTCACAGTGACCCAGCCACACACGGATTGGTCGTTGGACGATGTGCACCCAAGCTGGACGTGGCCCGGCCAGGAAGGCAAACCGCTGGACGTGGTGGTGTATTCCGAATTTCCGGAAGTGGAAGTGTTTCTCAACGGCAAAAGCCTGGGCCGCAAGCCCACCAACGTCGATACGCAGTACAAGGCAACGTACTCGGTGCCGTATCACGCGGGACGTCTCGTTGCTGTGGGTTATCAGGATGGCCGCGCTACCGGGCAATGGGAGTTGCGCACCGCGGACAAGCCGGCCGCCGTTGATGTGTCGCTCGATAAAACGCAGCTGCGCGCCAATGGTGAAGATCTCGCCTACGTCACGATTGCGCTCGTCGATGAAAACGGCGTACCGATATACAACCAGCATGATGACCGGCAGGTTATCGTTCGCGTGATTGGCGCAGGTGAATTTGCCGGCATGGGCAATGGCAAACCGAATGACGTTTCCAGCTTCCAGTCGGAAACATGGACGACCTTTCATGGCCGAGTGGTGGCCGTCGTCCGCGCTACCTTGCAAGCAGGGCCGATTGCAGTGCAGATCGATGTGGATGGCTTGCCGATGCGGCAGATTTATCTCAATACCGTATCGCCTTAGGGATGCTCTGATTAATTCCGCGTGTGTGATGGTCCGCGTAGGCTTGGATGAAATTCCAGCATCGGGAGTCGCAACAAGGCTGGGATTTCATCCTAGCCCACGCTCGTTTCGATCGATGGCGCGGATTAAATCAAAGCCTCCCTCGCGCGGAAAAATTCAGCCTGCAGTTTCTTCACCCCATTTCGGCCTACTATGAATAGCATTCGAGTTCTCGTCTACGCGCTGCTTCTATGGGCTCCGATCTGTGCCTTGGCGACCTCACCGGAGTTAGCGGCAACCGGTACCGAAGACAGCGCACGAAGCGTCACTCTCCCGCCGCCTCCTTTCGGATTATCCGAAGTGCATAGAGGCGCCGACGCTGACCAACGCGTCCGCTGGTGGCGCGAAGCGCGATTCGGAATGTTTATCCATTTCGGGCTCTATTCGGTGCTGGGACACGGCGAATGGGCCATGTTCAACGAACGCATTCCTCATCGCGACTATGCAAAGCTCGCAGACGCATTCAAACCGGATCCTCATGCGCCCGAAACGTGGGTGAAAGCTGCCGAACGGGCCGGCATGAAATACATGGTGCTGACGGCGCGCCACCATGACGGCTTCTCATTGTTCGACTCGCATGCGAACGATTTCAATTCGATGCGTACTGCTGCACATCAAGATATCGTCGGCGAGTACATGCGCGCAGCGCATGCGCAGGGGATGCGTGCAGGCCTGTATTACTCCCCTCTCGACTGGCGTTTCCCCGGTTACTTTTTTCCCGACCTTTACCTCGAATCCGCCGAGGCAATGCGTGAGCAGTACCACAAGGAAATCGGGCAACTGGCATCGGCCTACGGCCAGCTGGATTTAATCTGGTTCGACGGCGGTGGTGAACAATGGCTCGGATTCGGCGGCATTGAATTCGATGGCTCAGGCTGGAAATCGCGTGCTCATGACAAACCCTACTCGGGGCGCTTCTCGTGGCAGGATGATCTCGTCAGCCGGCGTCTTCATCAGCTCCAACCGCACATTCTGATCAATGATCGAACCTCGGCACCCGGAGACTGGCGAACACGGGAAGGTGCAGAACGACTTGGCGATTTTGACAATACACAGCCATGGGAACTGTGCGTGACACTGGCCGGCACGTGGGGTTATCAGCCTGGTGCGAAACCTCGATCGCTGCAAGAACTCGTGCTGCTGCTGACCAACACAGTGGTACGCGACGGAAATTTTCTGCTGAACGTGGGGCCCGCGCCGGATGGCCATATCCCGAACGATCAGCTGGAACGCCTGTATGAATTGGGCCACTGGTTACAAAGCCACGGCAAGGCCATCTACGGGACACGCGGCGGCCCGTTCCTGCCCTCCTCCACGATCGGCTCCACTCGATCAGGCAAGACCATTTTTTTACACCTCTTACCGAGCAACAGCTCTGCACCGCCCAGCAGCATTACCCTTCCAGCATTCGCGACAGGCCCGAAGCTGTTGCGCGCACACGTACTGGGTGAGAAGGCGGACATGATGCTGCGTTCCGCCCCAGGCGGTGGATTCAACCTTTCACTCCCCAAAACTGCTTCCGACTCGCCGACCGTGATTGTGGAGCTTACTTACGACGGTTCAGTGATGGGGCTGCCGGTACAGTCCCTTTAGTCTCGCATCCCGGACTGGAGTGGTCTAATCATCTTGGACACCTCGATAGGTCAAGCTAGCTATCGAGGCGAAGAATGATGCGTAGAGATGTATCTGATGCAGTAAAGGCAGAGACGGTTCATTTGATCGTAGCTGAAAGCATCAAACAACGTCGTTGCATCAGTTGCGGGGACATCGCACCCACATCCCAGGCGAATCGCGGCGCTTCCTAGAACCGCCAGCTCACCTGTCCCCGGACGCCGGCATCCACCGTGTGCGCTGCGATTTGCGCATCGTAGGCAACACCCAGTTTCATGCTTTTGTTCACGGTGACGTCAATGCCCGCATTCACAGTCACGGCATTGCGCGCCATCGGCAAGCCTTGCACGGCAAAAACACTCGCATCCGCAAAAGCCAATGCGGTGCCTGCCTTCAGATTGCCGGACACGTGGCGCCAGCCCAGCGAGGCGTGCGCGGTGAATGAGTCGCCCTGGAAAACGAAGTGTGTGGCGCCGCGCGTGCCGAGCGTCGTATAGGTGACTGCACGCCGGTTGCCCTGCACGGCCAACGCCATGATGCTGTCGCGCTCCTGGAACGAATCGGTCGCCAGTTTGATGTACGCCACTTGCGCGAATGGTTCGACGATCGCTTTTTTGAAAGAAAAGCGATAGGCCGCGTTGCCGTAGAACTCCGCCGTGCGTGCTGCGGTACTGCTGCGCGCACTGTCGACGAAGTCGGCCGTCATCACGCGACGGTTTGCAGTCACGCCGTGGCGGGTGTAATCGCCGCCAGCGCTAAGCGTCAGCGCACCAAGCGAGGTTCCTGCATAGAAGCCCACATAAACATCGTCGCTGGACAATGAAGAGCTGCGCTGCGGTACGCCGAGCGACGTTTTCGTATAACCGCCAACGGCGCCGATGCGGCTGCTTTCTCCCACTGGCATGTCTGCGCCAGCCAGAACACCACCTGTCGAACGGGACAACGCTGCATTGTTGCTGGTGCCGTCTTCGTGACCCCATGAGCCGACCGATTGCCCCCACCACGCGAGGCCATTGGATTGGGTTTTTACGGGTTGGTTGGATGCGGGGCCGATGCCGTATGCGTCCAGATTCGCCTGGGCGAGGCGGGTGGTCACGGCATCGCGCACGACGCGAGAATTTTCCAGATACGTGCTTTGCGCGCTGGCGTAGATTTCGCCGGACAGTTGATCGGCAGCGTCACGCAGTTGCGCATCGTTCTGCAGATTGGCCAGCACGAGGAAAGGTGCGCTGCTGGACGGCATGTTCTGTACGGTAGTCAGCACGGCCATTTGATTGGGCGTGCGTGCTGCTGTCGCGAACAAGGGTTGCGGTGGCGGCAGTGGTACCACCGGCGGCGCCGGCGATGCAGGGGATGGTGTTGGTGTTGGTGTTGGTGTTGGTGTTGGTGTTGGTGTTGGTGTTGGTGTTGGTGTTGGTGTTGGTGTTGGTGTTGGTGTTGGTGTTGGTGTTG
>Ga0209563_100503_pt1 | contig 13293 bp, 16 predicted proteins | sample AraplaCvi_mMF_r2_FD_184271 | JGI IMG/M metagenome (GOLD analysis project Ga0209563, IMG submission 184271) | Arabidopsis root microbial communities from North Carolina, USA - plate scrape CL_Cvi_mMF_r2 (SPAdes) (version 2) | ecosystem: Host-associated > Plants > Roots > Endosphere | place: USA... | reverse complement strand
ACGTGATCGAGCTGCGCGAAGACACGGACGGCGTGTTCCGGGTTCCGGAGCGACCCCTGCCGTACGGGATGGAGCGCGATCCGCAGGAGCCGTACGTCTCGATCGTCGCGCCCAACATCGACAAGATCACGGGCCGCACCTTCGACACGACGACGCTGGGCGGTCAGCGGGCGCGGCGCGGCCTGTTCGCGTTCCTCGCGTCGGTCGGCGGGGGACTCGTGGTGATCGGGCTGGTCGTCGCCGCGCAAGCGGTGCTGACCGCGCTGGGCGTGCAGTAGTCCGTCGGGCGCGGCCTTCAGTCGGATCGGCCGCCCGGCGCGAAGGGGTTCCCGGGGCCGTGGATGCGGCCGGTCGCAGGGTCGACCCAGTTGCCGGAGCCCGTCGCCCGGTGCCAGCGCTTGTGGGACGCGAGATCGGTGGCGTCGGCCTCGATGACGGCCGCGCCGCAGAGGTCGCAGATGCGCAGGATGACGGTTTCGCCGTCCGTCGTCGTGATCGAGATCGGTCCCGCCGGGAATGCGACGCCCATGGTGTTCCTCCTCACGCGGAACCGACCGTGGCGGCCGGGTTCCATGACTCCTCTTCCATGGACGCTACCGGAATGGGCGCTCGCGCCACGCCGGAGACGCGCCCGTCACATCCGCGCGAGCCGGACCAGGTTGCGGGCGGCCATGGCGATGGTGAGCGGACCGACCCGCGGCACGAAGACGCTCGCACGCTCCCGTACAGAGGGGTCGAAGTTCGTGAACTCGGCCACGTCGACGCAGATCGCGCCCTCGCGGATCTCGTCGCCGCGGATGAGCTCGAAGTCGCGCGACGGAACGGCCGAGATGACCACATCGGACGAGGCGAGGGCGGCCGCGCGGTCGATGCCCGAGTCGCGGAGGTCGTATGCGTGGCGGCCGATCGCGGGTTCGAGCGTGATGGACCCGGAGATGTCGAGCGAGTGGACCAGGGCGCCGTCGTTGGCGAGCATCGCCGCGAGCGGGCGGCCGACGAGTTCGCTGCGGTTGATGACGCAGGCGGTGACCCCGGCGAGCGGCGCGCTCGGCTCGCTGCCGCGCATCCCGGCCCGCTGCAGCAGCTTCAGGATGGCGAGCGGCGTGCACGGGAGGATCGCCCGGATGGTGTGGTCGGCGTCGACGAACCGCTGGTTCTCGTAGAGGAGCCGGCTCCAGAAGGAGTGCATGCCCTCGATGTCTTTGCGCGGGTCGACCAGCTCGCGCAGCCAGCGGTCGCCCGCCCGGTCGGTGAGCGGGTAGTAGAGGAAGATGCCGTCGACCTCGGGGTCGACGTTCGCGGCGGCGACGGCGGCCTCGACCTCCGCCGGCGCGACATGGCGCAGGTCGAAGTCGATGCCCGCGTCGGCGAACCCGCGGCTGGCGTAGCGGGCGTAGGTCGCCGCCGGCCCGGCCTCCTGGCCGAGCAGCCCGACGACCCGCAGGGAGCGCCCGGCGGCCCGGAGAGCCTCCACCTCCTCGCGGACCTGGCTGCGGAACTCCGCGGCGACCGGCGACGGATCGAGCTCCCGCGCGGTCATGCCGCCTGCTCCGTGCGGTCGGCGAGGCTGTCGCGACGCGTCCGCAGACCGGACGCCCGCGGCGAGGACAGGCGGTCCAGCTGGTCGAGGTTGAGGTCGGCGGTGCGCAGGGCGGCGCGGGCGGACCCGGCCGCCAGGTCGCGTCCGGCGAGCACGTCGCTCACCACGCCCGGCTTCACCCGGGGCTCGAGCTCGTGCGAGAGCTCGAGCGCGTCGGCCAGTGCCTCAACGAGCGCGAGGGGACTTTCGGTCGCCGCGACGCTGGCCGCCTCGATGGCGGCGCTGCGCTCGCGCTGCTGCTCCTCGTCCGCCCGGGGGAGCCGGAACGCCGCGAGCAGCTCCTCGAAGTCAGCGACATCCGCGTCGACCGCCGCGGCGATCCTCTCCTGCAGCTCGCGCAGACGCCCGTCGAGCTCGTCGAGGGAGTCGTCGCCGGTGATCGCGACGGCCATGCGCATCAGCCCGACACCGAAAGCGCCGGTCAGCGCGGAGATGGAGCCTCCGCCGGGCGTCGGATCGGAGGATGCTGTCCTCGACAACAGCTCGGAGGCGGGCGCCGCCCACAAAGTCTCGTTCACGCCTACAACCCTAACCAGCCGCCCGACAGGCGACGTACCGGGGGAGTCGGGGCGGGACGGGCGGCCGGCGGTGGGGGTTGCGCATCGGTGGGCGGCGTCATCGGTAGATTCGTCCCGTGAACAGAGACGACATCCAAGGGTCTTCCGATGACCCCGTCGAAGCCTCCAGCCGCGCGAGCCTGCACCTGATCGGCGGGGGAGCGACCACCCTCGCGGACGCCGCCCTGTACGCGCCGTTCGTGGCCGAAGCCGCGCTCCGCGCCCGGCGCCCGCGACCGCGCATCGCGGTGATCTCGCTGCACCCCGAGGCGGAGGAGAAGGCGGCGGCGCTCGGCGAGCTCCTGGCCGGGGCCGCGACGGGACCGATCGACCTGCACCTGAGCACGGGGACCCCCGGCGAACCCATCGGCCTCGATGCGATCGCCGACGTGGACGGCATCGCTGTCGGAGGCGGAGTCGTCGAGGACGTGCGCGCCGGACTGGAGCCGGTGTTCGGCGAACTGCGCCGGCTGGTCGCCGCCGGCGTGCCGTACCTCGGCGTCTCGGCCGGTGCGATGATCGCGGCCGAGGGTTCACTCGGGGGCGGGTCGCGCATCGGCGGCGTCGTCGTCTCGCCCGAGGACCCCGACGAGCCAGGCGACGAACTGGAGATCGCCGCCGGCATCGGCCTCCTGGACGTGGCGATCGAGGTGCACGTGGCACAGCGCGGGATGCTGTCGCGCCTGGTGGCCGCGACGGAGGCCGGCCTGATCCCGGGCGGACTCGGGATCGACGAGCGCACGGTGCTGATCGTCAGCGAGGGAAGCCTGCGTGTGGAGGGTGCGGGCAGCGTCTGGCGGGTGCTGAGGACGGACGGCGGGGTGCTGGTGTCCACGATCGGCGACGCTCGCGCCGGGCATCCCGCACGCTGAGCGTGCCGGCCCGCGAGTGCTGTCGTTCGGAACGTCTGCCCGCGGGCGCGCAGCAGCAAACCTTCCGAACGGCAGCATAATCATGTGTCAGAGTGGGCCAGGGGGCGTGGACGGTGCGGTATGCGAGCAAATCCCGCATCGGATGCGACACGAGCTGACATAATGTGCATTATCAGCGCTCTATCAACGCGAACTCGACGGGGCCATTCTCTGATCGCTCCGGCCGAGCGGTTCAGGATGCAGTGCTCACGATTGCGGCGAGCAGGTAGTTCGCGCGTACGGCGAAGTGGAATTTGAACTCCGGCGATGATGCGGCCGGGTCGCGGACCAATGCCTCGATGTCGTCCGGGCGCGACCCGGTCAGCCTGGCAAGATTCTCGAGGGACAGCTCGAATTGAGTCATTAGGGCTTCCGCGATCGCCGCCAGCCGCTGATCGTCCTCGATAGCGGCTCCTACGGTGAGTTGCCCGGCGAGGGTGGATACGCGGCGGATCTCGTCTTCGGAGAAGTCGTTCGCGGCCGCGCTCAGCCCTGGCGGGAGCTCAAGGAGCGTCTCGAGCCGCGTGCGGTCGATTCCGGTGATCGTGGCGAGCGCGAGCAAGGTGAAGCTGCCGTCCGCGATGAGCCCCTTGAGTTCGTCGCCGACGTTTCCTGCCTGCACGGTCATGGTTTCGTCCCCCGGAGATGTCGATTCGCCCATGAGCAATTCTGAGGCTAGCTCACCGCGCCGACTGCTGCCGCTCCCGGTGGTACGCCTCGAGCACGGGCGGCACGCCTTCGGTGAGCATCTTCCTCCGCACGTTGCCGAGCAGCTTCGACATCACGTATCCGCCGACGCCGGTGAAGCCCGTGTGATGCCAGGTGAAGCGCGTGCCTTCCGGAGTCTCCTCCAGCAGGTACGTGACGTCGGTGACGTCGTCCGTGTCCTCGTCGCCCTTCCAGGTGTAGTGCATGGAATGCGGAGCGTCGACGGCGATCACCTCGCAGTAGACCACGCCGGCCCAGCCCATCGTGGGCTTGCCCACGAACCGGAATGCCGTCCCCGGCACGGCGGCGAAACCCTCTGGGCAGCCTCCCTGGCCGGTCGTCGTCCACTTGGCGACCTGCTCTGGTTCGGTCAGCACGGCCCAGACTTCTTCGATGGGATACGGATAGTCGCGGATGACGGTGTATTCGGTCATGCGCCGTAGTCTACCTATCGGTAGGTAGAGTGTCTACCGCTTGGTAGGTAGCATGGAGTCATGAGCGAGACACAGGGAGTCGGTACCCGCGGGGCGCGGACGCGCGAGGCGGCGCAACGGGTGGCGCTGCGACTGTTCACCGAGCAGGGATACGAGGCGACGTCCCTTCGCCAGATCGCCGACGAGCTGGGCATCAACAAGGCGTCGCTGTACTACTACTTCGACGGCAAGGAGGCGATCGTCCAGTCCCTTCTCGACCAGCGCGGCAATGAGGTCGAGGAGCTCCTCGCCTGGGTCGGGGCGCAACCCGCGTCGCCGCAGCTGCTGGTGGATGCGGTCCTCCGCTGGGTGGATTCGTTCCTCGCCGCCAATCCCCGCCTGCTGGCCGGCGTGACGGGCGACGGCGCGGAGCCGCGCGTCGGCGCCGGCTTGGCCCAGCTCGCCGAGGATCTCGGCCACCTGCTCCCCCGGCGTTCGGACGACACGATCATCCTGCTCCGCATGGCATTGCTCTCGATCAACGCCGCGGTGCAGGCGGCCGCGTCGACGGGCGCGCCGGACGACGCCGTCATCGCCGCCGCCCGGCGCGCAGCCCGGGTCCTGACCGCCGATCTCATCTCCGAGAGCGCCGAAGGGAATCGCTAGACCGAACATCGTCGGGAGCGCGTCGGCGAAGAGGCGGCGATAGAGGGTTAGTATCTGCGTATGGATGCAGATAAGCCGATTTGCGGACGCCTCCCCGACAGCCAGTACGTCGAGCTCGCGGTGGAGGTGTTCGGGATGCTCGCCGACGCGACGCGCGTGCGCATCGTCCTGGCGCTGAAGGACGCCGGCGAGCTGTCCGTGAACCATTTGGCCGACATCCTGGACAAGCAGCCGTCGGCGGTGTCCCAGCACCTGGCGAAGCTGCGGCTGGCGCGCATCGTGTCGACCCGGCAGGACGGCCAGCGCGTCTTCTACCGGCTGGAGAACGAGCATGCCAGCAGGCTCGTGACCGACGCGATCTTCCAGGCCGAGCACTCCCTCGGCGGGACGCCGCGCCACCACCACGCCGACGCCGCGGTGAGCGACGGGATCACCGCATGAGCGGGACGCACACGCACGCTCACGACGAGCACGGTCACCCCCACTCCCCCGGCGACGCCGCGCAGCCGCATGAGCACGACCATCCGCACGGCCACGGCCACACGCACGACCACGAGCATCCGCACGACCACGACCACGACCACGCCCACCCGCACGGCGGCATCAAGGGCTTCCTCTACGACCTCTTCGTCCCGCACACCCACGACGCCGCCGACGCCGTCGACGACGCGCTGGAGGCCAGCAAGGCCGGTGTCACCGCCGTCAAGGTGTCCATGTTCATCCTGCTCGGCACCACCCTCCTGCAGCTGCTCTTCGTCGTGGTCACCGGCTCCGTCGCGCTGCTGGCCGACACCATCCACAACTTCGCCGACGCCCTGACCGCTGTGCCGCTGTGGATCGCGTTCGTGCTCGGCCGTCGCCTCGCGACCCGCCGCTACACCTTCGGGTTCGGTCGCGCGGAAGATCTGGCGGGCCTGTTCATCGTCTTCGTGGTCGCCCTGTCCGCGGTGGTCGCCGGGTGGGAGGCCATCGACCGCTTCATCCACCCGCGCCCGGTGGAGAACGCGGGCTGGCTCATCGCCGCCGGTCTGATCGGGTTCGCCGGCAACGAGCTGGTGGCCATCTACCGCATCCGCGTGGGGCGCCGCATCGGCTCCGCGGCCCTCGTCGCGGACGGCGTGCACGCGCGCCTGGACGGCATCACGTCGCTCTCCGTCGTGCTCGGCGCGATCGGTGTGCTGCTCGGCTTCCCGCTCGCCGACCCGATCATCGGCCTACTGATCTCGGTCTCCATCCTCGCGCTGCTGTGGGGCACCGTGAAGTCCATCGGCGCACGGCTGATGGATGCGGTGGACCCGCAGCTGGTGGACCGCGCCGAGCACGCCCTCGCACACACGAGCGGCGTCACCGGCGTCCGGACCGTGCGGCTGCGCTGGGTCGGCCACCGGCTCCTCGGCTCGGCGGTCGTCACGACCGACGCCGCGACCCTCCACGACGCCACGCACGTGGCCGAGCACGCGGCGGAGCGGGTGCGCGCCGAACTCCGCACGGTCGACGACTTCGTCGTCACCCCCACCGCGGACCGGCCGTGACCGGCCTCGCCCCCGACCGGCGGGCGCTCCTCCGGGTCGGCTTCACGCTGGAGTGGATCACGCTCGCCTGGAACGTGGTCGGCGTCGTCATCCTCGCCGTCCTCGCGGTCACGGCGTCGTCGGTCGCCCTCGCCGGGTTCGGCCTGGACTCGCTGATCGAGATCGGGGCGAGCACCGTGGTGATCTGGGAGCTCTCCGCCACCGGGGTGCACCGCCAGCGGGTCGCGCTCCGGCTCATCGGCGTCGCCTTCGTCGCTCTCGCGGGTTACCTGCTCGTGCAGACCGCGGTCGCGCTGCTCACCGGCCACCGGCCTGACGGCAGCGTCGGCGGGATCGTCTGGACCGGCGTCACCGCGCTCGCCATGTTCGTGCTCGCCGCTCTGAAGGCCAGGACGGGACGGGCTCTGGGCAACCCGGTGCTGCAGAAGGAGGGCCGGGTCACGATGATCGACGGCCTGCTGGCGTGCGCCGTCCTCCTCGGGGTGCTGCTCAACACCCTCCTGGGCTGGTGGTGGGCCGACCCGGCGGCCACCCTGGTGATCGTGTACTACGCGATCCGCGAAGCGGTCGAGATCTTCCGCGATCCGGGCGCTCCCACTCCCCCGGGCTGATCGCCCTCAGCCGGCGCGGAACGCGAACCGGTCGTCCCCTCCGAATCGGTACTCGCCGTCGCAGCGGTACCCGCGAAGCCACGGCTGGTGATCGACCACTCGCAGGTAGAAGCCTTTCGGGTAGGCGACGTCGTCGGTCAGCGGCGCCGACGCGATCTTGATCGCTCCCGCGGGCGACCGCCCTCGGGAGAGGACGGAGTCCGGTGCATTCGCCTGATCCATCAGGGCGAGCCGGAGGTAGGGGCCGGTGTCCGGCGGGCAGAGCGCCAGGCCGAGGTCCTGAGCGGCGGCGAACACCTCCGCCAGCGTCGCACCCGTGAAGCCCAGGTCGGCCACACTGCGGAGGACCACCGTGAGCTCCTCGGCGGCCCGCCGGGCGAACATCGCGTGGTCCAGGAGGGTCTCCGCGTAGGCGTTGAGGAGGACGCCCGCAGCGCTCAGCTGCGCGCGGAGCTCGTCCCGGGTCAGGCCGCCGACGTGCAGGTGCAGGGCGTCACCTGAACCCCCGTCGAACGCCTGCACCCCGTCAGCGTACGCGATCGAAGCGCTCCCACTCCCCCTCGCTGATCACCTCGGCGTGCCCGTCGACGACGGCGATCGCCGTCTGGTCGTCGATGGCGTACGACGGTCCGGGGATGCGCTCCGCCCAGCGCCGCGCGGCCTCGCGGGTATTGCCGGTCCAGCCGGGGTACTCCAGGTGCGGGAAGATCGAGAAGTCGACCCAGCCGAGCGTGTCGTCGGGGCCGTCCGGCTGCCAGTCGAGGAACTCCCTCCCCACGCGCGGCGTCGCCACCATGCTTCCCGCGCTCACCCCCACCCAGACCAGCTCCGGCAGCGCCTCGAGCAGGCCTGCCAGGCCGGTCTGTCGCAGCCAGGTGCACAGGAAGCGCGCCTCTCCCCCGTCGACGAGCAAAACGTCCGCGTCGCGCACCCACGGCATCCATCGGTCGGCAGCGATGTGCGGCAGCGCGGTCAATTCGAGCACGCCGACCGACTTCCAGCCCAGACCGACGAGGGCGTCGTCGGCGGAGCGAGCGGCCGCCGTCGACCGCCAGACCGTCTGAGGGCTGCACGCGGGCTGGCCCCACTGCGCGGTCGGAATGTACAGCGCGTCGCTCTCCGCGATCGGCCTGCCGAGCAGGGCGACCAGCGCCTCCCGGATGCTCGCGTTCGTCACCCCGCCCGAGGTGAGCAGCAGCTTCATGGTCGTCCCCCTCCGCGCTTCCCGTCGCGGCCCACCCTAGACCCGGGCGTTTTCACCTCCTGACAGCGCGCTGGGCGGGCGCTATTGTCGGCAGCAGGCCGCCAGGTGGGCGGTCCGCCTCGAAGGGATGTCAACGATGAGCGTGAACGATCCGTCCGACCCGATGCTGCACGAGTTCTCCCTGGATGCGCGTCAGATGACGCGCTCCGCCATCAACGCCATCCGCACGGCGCTCGGAATCAGCGGCACCATCGGCGTCATCCTCGGGATCGTGCTGCTGTTCTGGCCCGAGAAGACGATCGCCGTGCTGGCGATCTTCCTCGGCATCTACTTCCTCATCGCCGGCGTGTTGCGGCTCGGCGTCGGCATCTTCAGCCGGGGCATGCGCGGCGGCGCGCGCGCACTCAACATCATCCTCGGCGTGCTGCTCATCTTCGTCGGCGTCGTCGCACTGAAGAACGTGTCGGCGGCCGCGGTGACGCTGGTCATCTTCGCGGTGGCCTTCATCGGCGTCGGATGGATCATCGAGGGCATCATGGCGCTGGCCGAGGCGGGGCGGTCCGGCTCGACGGGATGGTCGATCGCGTTCGGCATCCTGAGCATCATCGCCGGCATCGTCGTGCTCGTGCTGCCGGTCTCGTCGGCCGCGTTCCTGCTCCTCTTCGCGGCGTTCGCGCTGATCATCCTCGGGATCATCGGCATCGTGCGCGCGTTCACGTTCGGCCGCGAGGTGCTCAAGGCGACGGACGCGGCACCGACCGCCCCGCGCGTCGCCTGACGCCGACAGCAGCGGCCCCGTCCGGATGTCCGGGCGGGGCCGCTGTCGTTTCCGAGGTCGCGCCGCGGAGGCGCCGCCTCAGCGGTGGTTGCCGGCGCTCGGCAGGTGCCGAGCCCACCAGTCCAGGATGATGTCGAAACGCTCCTGACGGTGGCGCGGCCGGCCGCTGCGGCTGAGCTCGTGGTCTTCGCCGGGGAAGATGACGAGCTCGGTCTCGACGCCGCGCCGCTTCAGCGCCGCGTAGTAGCGCTCGGCCTGCCCGAGCGGGCAGCGCAGGTCGGACGACGAGTGCAGCACCAGGGTGGGCGTGCGCACGCGGTCGACCACGGCCTGCGGGCTCTGCGACCGCATCAGCTCCGGGTCGGTGCCGGTGTACTCGTCGCCGAAGAAGCTGCCGATGTCGCTCGTGCCGACGAAGTAGTCGGGGTCGAGGAAGCCGCGCTCCACGATGGCGCCCGCGAAGCGGTGATCGTGGGCGATGGTCCAGGCGGTCAGGTAGCCGCCGTAGGAGCCGCCCATGATCCCGACGCGCTCGGCGTCGAGTCCGGGGGTCTGCGCGACGGCACCGTCGAGGAAGTCGAGCACGTCGGCGAGGTCGACCGTGCCCATCCGCTGCCGGATGACCCGGCCGTGCTCCTGGCCGTAGCCGGCCGACCCGCGCGGGTTGCACATGACGACCGCGTACCCGGCCGCGACGTAGACCTGCGCCTCGTCGAACAGCGCGCCCGTGTACGACGCGAACGGACCGCCGTGGATGTTGAGAAGCACGGGATGCGGCCCCTCACCCTCGGGAACCAGCACCCAGCCGTGGACCGGGTAGCCGTCGCGGCCGGTCACGGTGAGCTCGGTCGGCTCCACGATCCCGCGGGCACGCAGCGGCGCCGACAGGTCGGTCAGCCGGTGCAGTCCGTCGCCGTCGACGAGTGCGACATCGCCCGCGGAACGCGCGTCGGCGACGCTCACCACGATGGTGTCGCCGGCGACGCCGACGCCGCCGATCACGGTCGTGTCGTCGGTGAGCGCCGTGAGCGCGCCGGAGGCGTCCACCCGGGTCAGGACGAGCGCTCCGCGCCGGCGATCGGTGAGCAGCACCGCGTCGTCTCCGCACGGTGTGATGGCCGACTCGGTGAAGTCGATGTCCTCCGGGTCGGTCAGTCGCCGGGGCGCGCCGCCGTCGGCGTCGATCGCGTAGAGCGCGGTGTTGCGGGCGACGAAGTCCCGCCCGGTCTCCCCCACATCCTGTGCGGTGAAGAACAGCGTGCCGCCCTCGGTGTACCGGGCGTCGAGCACGCTGAACGAGCCGTGTCGGCCGGTCAGGTCGGCGGGCTCACCGCCCTCCACGGGGACGGTGAAGACGTTGGAGCGGAGGTCCACATCGCGGCTGGCGTGCCGTGCGGAGACGAAGACGACGTGCGTGCCGTCCGGCGAGAACGAGACGGAGGCGTCGTCGTAGGGGCCGTCGGTCAGCTGGCGCGGCTCGGCGACGGCCGGCGCCGGGTCGGTGGAGCCGTCCGGATGCGCGATCGGCGCGGGAGCGGGCGCCGCCCAGACGTCCGGAACCGGCACGACGAAGACGTGCGACCGGCGGTCGATCGTGTAGCCGAGGCCGTTCGCCTGGTAGTTGAGCGTGTCGATCCGGCGCGCCGGCTCCCCGTTCGGGTCGATCCCGTCGACCGTGCCGTAGCGGCCCTGCTCCGGCACGCGGCTGACGAAGGCCAGCGAGCCGCCGTCGGGCGACCAGGCGAACTCGGTGACGCCGAGCTTCCGGTCCGTCACGGCGACCGGCTCGCCGCCGGCCGCGTCGACCACGTAGAGCTGCGGCGGACGCTTCGGCTCCGCCCGCAGGAACGCGAGCAGCCGTCCGTCCGGCGAAAACTGCGGTGCGGTGTCGCGGAACCCACGCGTCAGCAGCTTGGGTGCGGCGCGGCCGCCGAGCGGGACCGTCCACAGCTGGCCGACCGTCGCGTCGGCGGCGAGCGAGGGATGCGTGACCGACACGACCGCGCGGCCTCCGCCCCGGTGGACGGTCGGCGTCGAGACGCCGACGAGCAGGTCGAGGTCGGCCGGCTTCATTCGGCGATCTCGGAGTCGGCGATCGGCGTGAAGGTCGACACGTCGCCGACCAGGCGCGTGTGGTCGGCCGGCACCGGGTCGACCGCGGCGGCGGCGACCTCTGCGGCGAACTCGCTCACGTTGTAGAGGCGGCCCGCCGCCTCCTTGCGCGCGTCGATCGCGCCGGGGTTGAGCCGGTTGAGCAGCGTCGCGGTGATCGTGCCCTCGATCATGTCGCCGGAGACGACCACGAACTCGATGCCCCTCTCGGTGAGTTCCGGCAGGAGCGCGCGCAGCGCATCCTCCCCCGCGCGCTTGCTCAGCGCCACGGCCTCGTACTCGGGCATCGTGGGCGTGGTCCGGATGAAGTGCGCCTGGTGGCTCGTGACGAACACGACCCGTGCGCCCTCGCCGAGCAGCGGGAGAGCCGCGGTCAGGGTGTTGACCTGCGCGTCGCGGTTGAGCTGCATGGCGTAGTCCTCCGCCATGCCCGACTCCATGCCGCCCGACGCGTTGAGCACGAGGATGTCGAGGCCGCCCCAGGCGTCCTGCACCGTCCGGAACATGGCCGCGACCGACTCCGCGTCGGTCAGGTCGGCCCCCACCGCGAGGGCCGTGCCGCCCTCGGCCGTGATGGCGTCGACGAGCTTCTGCGCGCGCGCCTCCTTGTTGCGGTAGTTGATCACCACATGGGCGCCCGCCTCCGCGAGGTACTGCGCCGTGTCGGCGCCGATGCCGCGTGAGGAACCGGTGATGAGGGCGCGCTTGCCCGTCAGCGAGCCGGGGATGAGGGGGTTTGCCACGAATACTCCTGAAGCGTCGATGTCCTGCACCTGAGACTACCAAGTGGGTCCGACCCGGTGTCCGCGGCGGCTGGTACGGTCATAGCAAGCAGTGAAAGGGGGACGCTATGGACATCACGTCCTACGCCTGGATCGTCTGGCTCGTCCTCATCCTCGTGTTCATCATCATCGAGATGCTGACGCTCGATTTCGTCTTCCTGATGATCGCCGTCGGCAGCCTCGGCGGGCTCGTGTCCGGCCTGTTCGGCGCCCCGTGGTGGCTGCAGCTGATCATCGCCGCCGCCCTGTCGGTGATCCTCATCTTCTTCATCCGGCCGCCCCTGCTCCATGCGCTCAAGAAGGGCGGCGACCCGGCCAAGAGCAACGTCGACCGGCTGATCGGGATGGGCGGCATCGTCGTCTCGACCGTCAGCCGCACGGCGGGCCTGGTCAAGCTGCAGGTCGGCGAGACCTGGACCGCCCGGCTCGCCCCGCTCGACGGCTCGCCCGCCGAGCTCGCGCCGGGCGAGCACGTCATCGTCGTCTCCATCGAAGGGGCGACCGCCGTGGTCTCCCCCGCGCCCGTCTCCGCCGGAACCGACGGCCTCACCGGAAGGACCGCCCCGTGACCGACACCACCCAAGTGGTCGTGACCATCGTGGTCAGCGTCATCGTCCTCATCATCGCGATCTTCGTGCTGGTCACGCTGTTCCGCGCGATCCGCATCATCCCGCAGGCGCGGGCGGGCGTCGTGGAGCGGCTCGGCCGGTACCATAAGACGCTGCTGCCGGGCCTCAACGTGGTGGTGCCGTTCATCGACAAGGTGCGGCCGCTCATCGACATGCGCGAGCAGGTCGTCTCGTTCCCGCCCCAGCCGGTCATCACCGAGGACAACCTCGTCGTCTCGATCGACACGGTCGTCTACTTCCAGGTGACGGACGCGCGGGCGGCGACCTACGAGATCGCCAACTACCTCGGCGCCGTCGAGCAGCTGACCACCACCACGCTCCGCAACGTGGTCGGCGGCCTCAACCTGGAGGAGGCGCTGACCAGCCGCGACAACATCAACGGCCAGCTGCGCCTGGTGCTCGACGAAGCCACCGGCAAGTGGGGCATCCGCGTCTCCCGGGTCGAGCTCAAGGCGATCGACCCGCCCACGTCCATCCAGGACTCGATGGAGAAGCAGATGCGCGCCGAGCGCGACCGGCGTGCGCTCATCCTGACGGCCGAGGGCACCAAGCAGTCCGAGATCCTCAACGCGGAGGGACTGCGGCAGGCCGCGATCCTGCGCGCGGAGGGCGACGCCAAGGCCGCCGTGCTGCGGGCCGAGGGCGAGGCGCAGGCGATCACCACGGTCTTCGGCGCCATCCACCAGGGCAACCCGGACAACCTGCTGCTCGCCTACCAGTACCTGCAGACGCTGCCGAAGCTGGCCGAGGGCGCCTCGAACAAGCTCTGGATCATCCCGAGCGAGCTCAC
>Ga0209563_100497_pt1 | contig 13325 bp, 15 predicted proteins | sample AraplaCvi_mMF_r2_FD_184271 | JGI IMG/M metagenome (GOLD analysis project Ga0209563, IMG submission 184271) | Arabidopsis root microbial communities from North Carolina, USA - plate scrape CL_Cvi_mMF_r2 (SPAdes) (version 2) | ecosystem: Host-associated > Plants > Roots > Endosphere | place: USA... | reverse complement strand
GGTCTCGGCCGCCTGGCCGGAGGCGACGAGGAGGGCACCGGTGCCCCCTTCGAGCGCGGCGACGCGCTCCTCGACGACGGCCTGGGTCGGGTTCTGGATGCGCGTGTAGATGTTGCCGAACTCGGCAAGCGCGAACAGGTTCTTGGCGTGCTCGGCGTTGTTGAACACGTACGAGGTGGTCTGGTAGATCGGGGTCGCCCGGGCGTTGGTCACCGGGTCCGGCGCGGCGCCGGCGTGGATCTGCTTCGTCTCGAACTGCCAGTCGGCGGCGTCGGTCATGGCTTCTCTCTTTTCGGGTAGGCGTGTGGGCGGGTCGCAAGCAGGCTATTCGTGCGGCCGCGCTGGGGCAACGCCTCCGAAACACGCCGTAACCCGCCACAATGTCCTCATGGCAAGACGTGTGGTCGTGACGGGAGCGAGTTCGGGCATCGGGGCGGCGACGGTGCGCGCGTTCCGCGAGCAGGGGTGGGATGTGGTCGGCGTCGCCCGGCGGGAGGACCGCCTCCGGGCGCTCGCCGAGGAGACCGGCGCCGAGGTGTTCGCCGCCGACCTCACCCGGCAGGAGGACGTGGATGCGCTGCGCGACCACCTCGCGGCGACCGGCGGCATCCACGCGCTCGTCAACAACGCGGGCGGCGCGCACGGCCTCGACTCCGTGGAGTCGTCGAGCGTCGACGACTGGGTGTGGATGTACGAGATCAACGTCATCGGCACCAAGCGGGTGATCTCCGCTCTGCTCCCGCTGCTGCGCGAGGGCGCGGCGGAGTCGGGGCACGCCGACATCGCGGTCGTCACCTCTATCGCCGGGCTCACGGCGTACGTGGGAGGCGGCGGCTACAACGCCGCGAAGTTCGCCGAGCACGCCCTGACCGAGGTGCTGCGGCTGGAGCTGAACGGCGAGCCGATCCGGGTGGTCGAGATCGCACCGGGGATGGTCGCGACCGAGGAGTTCTCGCTCGTGCGCTTCGGCGGCGACCAGGCGCGACGCGACGCCGTCTACGAGGACGTGCCCGAGCCGCTGTCGGCGGAGGATGTGGCCGGGACGATCGTGCACGCGCTGACCCTCCCGCGCCACGTCGACCTCGACCTCATCGTCGTCAAACCGGTGGCCCAGGCCGCGCCGTACCGGCTGCACAAGGGCGAGCTGAAGGTCAAGACAGAGGGCTGACGTCATGGGGATCGCGAGCGACGCCCGGCGCGAGCGCTGGGAGCGGGCCACGGCCTGGCCGGCCATGGCGGCGTCGTTCCTGTTCCTGATCGCGTACTCCTGGGACACGCTGGACGAGCGCCCCACCCCGGACCTGCACAGCATCCTCGTCGCCGTGCTGATCGCCGTCTGGGCGTTCTTCCTCCTCGACTACGTCGTGCGGTTCACGCTCGCCGAGCACAAGGCGGAGTTCGTCCGGCACTCGCTGATCGACCTGTTCTCGGTGTTCGTCCCGCTGGTGCGGCCGTTCCGGCTGCTCACCGGGCTCCGCCGCATCCCGGCGCTGCGGGGCAACACGGCGTCGCACCTGCGCCGCCGCGTGGTGATCATCGCCGGGGTCACCGTGCTGATGTTCATCTACGTGATCGCGCTCGCCGAGTTCCGGGTGGAGCGGTACGCCGACGGCTCGAACATCCGCAGCTTCGGCGACTCGCTCTGGTGGGCGTGCGTGACCATGGCGACGGTCGGGTACGGCGACTACTACCCGGTCACCGTGCCGGGCCGGCTGCTCGCCGTCATCCTCATGATGGGCGGCATCGCGATCGTCGGAACCGCGAGCGCGACCATCGTCAGCTACCTCAACGAGCGGACGCAGCACCTCCGCCGCCACGACGACCATCCCCACGACGACCGGGAGCGCCGGCCGTACGACGGCCGGGAGGACCGGGGCTGAGTCAGCTCTCCGCCACCGCCACGCACGCCCGCAGCAGCGCGAGCGCTTCGCGGCCGTCGCGCACCGTGAACCGCTGCCGGTCGCCGGTGCGGTCGCGCACCGCGCGGCGCAGCAGGTCGGCGTGCTCCGGCCAGCGCTCGGCGGCGTAGTCGGCCGCGGCGGTCTTGGTGAGCACCTCACCGGTCTCGATGGTCGCGACGAGCCGGATCGGGCCGAGGGCGACCCAGCGCACCGTCTCCGGGCGCAGCGGAGCGTCGTCGGGCCGGTCCGCGAGCTCCGCCTCCAGGCCATCGCCGATGCGCTGCCAGTAGTCCAGGAGGTTGGCGCGCGAGAACGCCACGACGCCCTCCGCCGCGCCGGGATGCCGGTCGGAGACGGGCGACCAGATGACGTCCCCGCCGTCCACGACCCCCTGGACCCCGGTCTCCAGCTCGCGCCAGGTGATCCAGCTGACCTGCGCGCCCGCAAGCGACGAGACGAGCACGCCCTCCACGACCTGGGGCGCGGTCTGCACGACATCGGGTCCGCGCGCGATCTCCGACTCGGTCAGGTACACCCCGTCGATGTGCGGATCGGAGGAGGCGTGCAGCTCGGCGAGGGCGGGCAGGTCGTCGACGGGGTCGCGGGTGACCACGAATACGACGTCGATGTCGCTGATACCGGGATGCCAGTCCCCGGCCGCCGCGGAACCGGTCACCACCGCGCGGCTCACCAGCCCGGGCGCGAGGCGTCTCTGCTCCAGCAGGAACTGCGTGAGCGCATCGGCGACGGCGGGTGGGAGCTGCTCGGACATGGTCACTCCAGGGCGGGTTCGGGCGGGGCAAGGGGTTCGGGGTCCGCGAACGCGAGCCGCGGCACGAAGAAGAGCAGGATCGCGGCGACGAGCGCGCCGAGTCCGCAGATCGTCCAGACGAGCATGTAGCCGAACAGGCTGGCCGCGGTGGAGGCGGCGGTGGCCGCTCCGGCCAGCAGCACGACGCCGAAGACGGCGGAGGCGAACGAGCCGCCGATGGTCTTCGTGGTGTTCGTGAGGGCGGTGGCGATGCCGGTCTGGCCGCGCGGTGCTGCGGCGGCCGCGGCGGCGGGAAGCGCGCCGACGAGGGCGCCGGAGCCGATGCCCGCGATGGCCATGTTGGTGAACACCTCCCACGTCTGGAGGTGAAGCGGGAGGAACAGCAGGTAGCCGACGGCGACGAGGAAGGCCGCGCCGATGAGGGTCACGCGCGGCGTCAGCCACGACGACACCAGCGGGAACAGCAGCGCGCCGACGATCATCGAGATGAGGTAGGCGCCGATCAGGATGCTGCGCTGACCGGCCGTGAGCCCCAGCCCGTAGCCGTTCGCCGGGTCGGTGCCCGCGTACGTGCTGAGCGGGGCCTGTGCACCGAGCAGGCTGATCCCGATCAGCCCGGCGGTGAGCTGGACGGGCCACATCGTGGGCTGCCGGAGCACCCGCAGGTCGATCGCCGGGTCGCTCTGCCGCAGCTCCCAGCGGGCGAACGGGAGGAAGACCAGCAGGCCGAGCACGATCAGCCCCCACACCCACCACGTGCCGACCCCGTTGAGGCGGAGGAACGTGAGGCCCGAGGTGATCAGCAGGAGCCCCAGGGCGAGGAGGGTGAAGCCCACGCCGTCGAGGGAGCGGCCCGGCACCGGCTCCGACTCCGGCACCCCGAACAGGATGGCGAAGAAGACCAGCGTCACGGCGACGGCCGGCACCACCAGGGTGACGGTGACGTTGCCGCCGAGCGCCTCGAACAGCAGGCCGGCGCCGACCGCGCCGAGGATCGCCCCCGCCTCCAGTGCCACCACGAGCAGGCCGGCGGCGCGGCGCGTGCGCGAGGCGGCCGCTCCCGTCCGCCTCCCGCGGTCGAAGATGAGGGCCACTTCGAGCGGCAGCCAGACCACGTAGAACCCCTGCAGCGCGAAGGCGAGCAGGTATGAGACGAAGTCGCCCGAGAACGCGAGCGCCCAGGTGGAGAGCGCCGTGAGCGCGGTCGCGATCAGCAGGATGCGCTTGTGCCCGAACATGTCGCCGAGCTTGGCCAGCACCGGCAGCACCAGCGCGGAGACGAGCAGCTGAGCGGCCTCGAACCAGTTGTAGTCGGCGTCGTGGATGCCCAGATGCTTCACGATGTCGGAGATGAGCGGCACGTAGTAGCCCTGCAGGATGCCGCTGGTCAGCTCCACGAGCGCGAGCCAGCCGATGAGCCCGGCTGTCGCCCCGATGGCCGCCGTCGCCCGGCGCTGGGTCGACGTCTTCTCCGATGTCATGCGCGGATGCTAACACCGGCGTGCCCCCGGTACGGTAGAACAATGGCCAGCGAACTCGACGATTCCGGAGCAGACGTCCTTCAGGAGACGGAACGGGAGGTCCTCGGCTGGCTCGAGTTCGGCGAGGCGTCGCGTCATCTGGCCGGTGAGGTCGTGGAGTCGGGGTTCGAGCCGGACATGGTGGTCGCGATCGCGCGCGGGGGTCTGCTGCTGGCCGGCGCCATCTCCTACGCGCTCGGCATCAAGGCGTGCGGCGCCCTCAACGTCGAGTTCTACACGGGCGTCGACACGCGGCTTCCGGAGCCGGTCGTCCTCCCGCCGATGCTCGACTCGTCCGCGCTGAACGCCAAGCGCGTGCTGCTCGTCGACGACGTCTCCGACTCGGGCCGCACCCTCGCGATGGTCGTCGACCTGATCGCCGCCTCGGGCGCCGATGTGCGCACCGTGTGCCTGTACTCCAAGCCGCGCACCGTGCTGGAGCCCGACTTCGTCTGGCGCCGCACCGACCGCTGGATCACCTTCCCGTGGTCGGCTCTGCCGCCCGTGACGGCCGCCACCCACTGACGGCCGTGCCGAAGACTCTGGCCGAGCTGGCGGCCGACGGCTCGATGGATGCAGGCTGGGCGTCGGCGCTCGAACCGGTCGCGGACCGCATCGCGGCGATGGGCGAGTTCCTCCGCGCCGAGGTCGCGGCCGGCCGCCCCTACCTGCCGGCGGGCGACGCCGTCCTCCGCGCGTTCCGGGCTCCGCTCGCGGATGTGCGGGTGCTCATCGTCGGCCAGGACCCCTACCCGACGCCCGGGCACCCCATCGGCCTGTCGTTCGCCGTCGAACGGCACGTGCGCCCCGTGCCGCGGAGCCTGCAGAACATCTACCGCGAACTCCGCGACGACCTGGGGATCGCGCCACCGCCGCACGGCGACCTGAGCGCGTGGGCCGACAACGGCGTCATGCTGCTCAACCGCGTGCTCACCGTCCGGCCCGGCGAGCCGGCGTCGCACCGCGGGAAGGGCTGGGAGGCGGTCACCGAGCACGCCATCCGCTCGCTGGTCGCCCGCGGCCGGCCGTTCGTGTCGATCCTGTGGGGCCGGGATGCGGCGACGCTGAAGCCGCTGCTCGACGGCAACCCCGTGATCGAGTCGGCGCACCCGAGCCCGCTGTCCGCCTCGCGCGGGTTCTTCGGCTCCAAACCGTTCTCGCGGGCGAATGCGCTGCTCGAACGTGCGGGCGAGAAGCCGGTCGACTGGACCCTGCATCCGTAATACGCCCGCAACGCGCGCGACGTACGCTTGATGGCGTGTTGGAAGAGGAATACCAGGAGCGCCGCGTCCTCCCGCGCCACCTGCGCAAACCGCCGGCCGCCGAGGCGCCGTTCGAGTACGCCATCCGCGACGCGCGCCCTGAGGACCTCCCGCACGTGCGCGAGATCTACAACCACTACGTCGCCAACAGCACCGTCACCTTCGACGAGGATGCGATGACGCTGCGCGAGTGGAAGAGCAAGTACGCCTACCTGACGAAGCTGAAGATGCCGTTCATCGTCGCGGAGTCGCCCACCGGTCAGATCCTCGGGTACGCGCTGGTGCAGCCGTGGAAGCAGAAGCGCGCCTACCGCTTCACCGTCGAGAACTCGATCTACCTGGGCGCCGCCTCCACCGGCAAGGGATTGGGGCCGGTGCTGATGCAGGCCCTCATCGACAAGTCGAAGGAGGCCGGCCTCAAGGAGATGATCGCGGTCATCGCCGACAAGGGCGCGGAAGCCTCCATCAAGATGCACGAGAACTTCGGCTTCACCGAGATCGGCCGGATGGGCCGCGTCGGCTTCAAGTTCGACCGCTGGCTGGGGACCGTGCTGATGCAGAAATCGCTGAAGTAACGATTCGGAGACGGCCGCCGACTGTGTCAGCGGGATGCGTTAGCGTCCTCCTGAACGCACCGATCGGTGCGCATGCCGAGGGGGGAATACATGTCTGGACGCGTGGCGCGGAGCCTTATGGGCGCTGTGGCGGCGGTGATCGTGCTGGCCGGTTGCGCGAATACGCAGGCGGGCACCCCTGCGAGCCGGACGGCTGCCCCCGCCGTCTCGTCTCCCAGCCCGACCCCGACTCCCACCTCCCAGGCGCAGCGCATCCCGACGACCTGTGACGCCCTCATGCCGTCGTCCCTTCTGGCGGAGATCGGTGCCGGTCTGACGCCCGAGGACCGTCACACGGAGTTCGCCACGACGTGGGCCGATGAGCGGGTGGGTGCTCTGTCCTGCCGGTGGTCGAACGGCGCGGAATGGCCCGACAGCCTGCTGGTCCAGGTCTCCGTCGGCCCCGAGGTGACCCGCACGGCGTTCGAGGGATTCCTGAACGGCGAACAGGGCGGCGGAACGCCCGCCCCCGCCGTCGCTTCCGACGCATACACACTCGCGGCGTCCGGAACTCCGGACGGGTTCCTCTTCCTCACGCCGCATTACGGGGTGCTCGCGGGACTGTACCCGGGAAGCAGCGTCTCGCTGTCCTCCGATGCCGCAATGCGGGCGCTGGAGCACGTCCACGGTGTCGTCGCCGGCCTCCCGGCGCCGGGGCCGCTGTGGGTGCCGACACCGAACCTGCGGGGAGCGACCGATTGCGATTCCCTGGCAACCACGGCGCAGCTCGGTGAGTTCGGCGGACTCCCGGCCGCGCGCACGATGAAGAGCGACGGTGGCGAGTACTCGACATCGCTCTTCGACATCGACCGCCAGGTGGGCGGGTACTGGTGCATCTGGGGCGCCGACGACGCGACGGTGAGCGGCACGATCAGTGTCAGCGTGCTGCCCGGGGGTGCCGAGTACGCAGCGAGAGCCCGACCGGCCGGGTCCACGGACGTCGCCGGAATCGGCGAGGCCGCCTACGTCACTCCGAAGGGAGTGCTCAATGTGGTGGCCTCTCGCGGCTGGCTGCAGGTGAGTGGCAGCGACGGGCGCCCGAGCATAGAGCAGGCGAAGGCTCTGGCCAAGCAGGTGCTCGTCAACGTCGGCTACACCGGCTGACCGGCGCTAGGCTCGCCCCCGTGAGCACCGTGACCCCAGAATCCAGCCGGGTCGCCTCCGCCGCTCCGGCGACGCCGGCGAACCTGCCCCTGCGCAAGCGCCCGTTCGACATCTTCTTCATCGTGATGTTCTCGCTGTTCATCGTGACCTGCATCATCAGCGACGCCATCCCGACGCTCGGCATCCCGCAGACCGCGACGACCACGAACATCCTGGCCCAGTGGAACTACACGTACTCGTCGCAGTACGACCCGCTCTACATGCAGGAGCCGCTCTGGCTGCGGTTCATCACCGGGACCAGCGCGTTCGTCTACCTGCCGTTCTACGTGCTGCTCATCGTCTGCCTCGTGAAGGGCTTCAACTGGATCCAGCTGTTCGCCGTGATCTACGCGACCATGATCATCAGCCTCACGGCCATCCCCATCTTCGGCGTGGAGTTCTTCGGCCCGGTGGGGGAGCGCACCCCGAACCCGGTCGTGTTCCTTCTCTACAACGGGCCCTACGTTCTCGTACCCTTGCTGCTACTGATCCGGATGCGCAAACCGCTGCCGTTCACGAGGAGGTTCTGACCGTGCCACTGCTGGAAGACCTGACCGTCTACGAGGACGGCGACCGCTACGACGTGTACGACCACTCCTACCCGGACGAGGATGCGGTGCTCGGCCGTGGGCGGCTGCTCGGTGAGGTGACGGTGACCGCGGAGGGCGAGTACGTCCCCGCGGGTGTCGGCGCCGTCTACCCGTTCGTCGCGCCGGCCCGCACCCTCGACGAGGCGCTGGAGGCGTTCGTCGGGTCCGCGTGAGTGCGGTCTGTCGCCCCGCCCAAGTGAGCAATCGAACGTTCGAATCTCCTGCTGGACTGCCTGACGGCGGAGATTCGAAGGCTGAGTCGCCCAATCTCCGCCGGTCGTCAGGCCGGCTGGCGCGCGCCGAGCTCCAGCAGGCCTACGCCTCCGATCACCAGGATCAGGCCGGCAATCTGGACCCAGGTCAGCGACTCTTTGAAGAACACCCAGGAGATGATCGCGATCGCCGCGACGCCGACCGCCGACCAGATGGCGTAGGCGATCCCGAGCGGGACGCCGCGGCCGAGGGCCAGCGACAGGGCGAAGAACGACGCGACATACCCGACGACGACGATCGCGAAGGCCCACCACTTGGGGTTCTCGCCCGAGGTGAACTTCAGGAACGTCGTGGCCACGACTTCGGTCGCGATGGCGACCGCGAGGTACAGATAGCCCAGCACGGATGCAACGCTAGCGAATGCGGTGCGTCCGCTCGCAGCCCGCTATGAGTTCACTGCGCGTTCCGTCCCGCGTCGCACGGGCGCTCTAGCCTGTGGGCGACGACATCGTCGGCCGGAGCGGAACCCGCGCCGGCCGAGTGAGGCCGATGGCATGAAAACCGTGGCCGGGAGCGCAGGCTCCCGGCCACGTCCACGTCCGGACCCCCTCCGGACGGTCTGCGCGCTCAGCTGCGGGGCGTCGCCCGCCCGAGCACGGCGTAGCCGGCGACCGCAGCGAGCACCGTCGGCAGCAGCAGCCAGGCGGTCACCCCGATCGGCCCGCTCACGACGAACCACTCGCCCACGGCCGGCCAGCTCTGCGTGAAGGTGATCAGGGCGATCGTCCCGACGAGCAGCAGCGCGAAGGCGGCGCCGGCGGCCAGGATGCCGTTCATCCGCCAGCGCATGAACAGCGCGGCCGCGAACGCCCCGACGGCGAAGAAGAACAGCATCGCGCTGAACACCATGAACAGCCGGCCGCCGATGCTCTCGTCCGCGAAGTACACCGACGTGAACAGGTGCCCTCCGAGGCCCCAGCCGTTCGTCCACTCCTCGATCGCCGACAGCGCCGTGAACCCGACCGCGTAGCCGGCGGCCAGCAGCAGGAACGTGATGCCGGAGCCGAGGGCGAAGTCGCGGCGGGTGACGCTGTACCCGAGCGCGAACGGGAACGTGGCGGAGACGATCTGGATCGCCACGACCAGCATGTAGACGAAGATGTAGAACGCCGCGCCGCTCCACTGGGTGCCCTCCATCGCGTCGGCGCGGTCGGCCGGGGCGGAGGCGGTCCAGATGATCAGCCAGATCAGCCAGTTGACCAGGCCGATGAAGAACATGATCATCGCGGGTATCCAGATGACGGTCCACTTGTTGACCACGTTGAGGCGGACGACGCGCCATAGGCGCGCGCCGGGGGCCGCGGGGCGGCCGCCGAGCGGGGCGGGGTGGATTCCCGGGTGTGCTGCGGTCATGCGCTCTGCTCGATTCCTGTCTCAGTGGCGTCCGGCTCGCGGACCCCGGTCTTGCGGACGATCAGCTGCTGGAGGGAGACCGGCGCGAGCTCCAGCCCCGAGGCCGCGGCCTCGGCGCGGTCGGCCGGCCCGATACCCGCGACCGTGACGGAGGAGAGCCCGCCGAGCCCGTCGCGGTGCAGCACCTCGCGGCCGCGGACGAACGCCTCGACGGCTCCGCGCGGGCCGACCACCGTGGTGGCGGAGGTGCGCAGGGTGTCGGCGTCCTCATCCATCAGAATGCGGCCCTGGTCGATCACGACGACGCGTTCCAGCAGGTTGGACACCTCGTCGATCAGGTGCGTGGAGAGCACGACCGTGCGGGGATGCTCGGCGAAGTCTTCGAGCAGGCGGTCGTAGAACAGCTGCCGGGCGACCGCGTCGAGGCCCAGGTACGGCTCGTCGAAGAACGTGAGCGGCGCCCGGGAGGCGAGTCCGACGATGACGCCGACCGCGGACAGCTGGCCGCGGGAGAGCTTCTTGATGCGCCGGTTCAGCGGGAGCCGGAACTCCTCCACCAGCTGCGCGGCGAAGTCGGCGTCCCAGTTCTCGAAGAACCAGGGTGCGCTGCGCAGCACATGCTTGGGCTGGAAGTCCTCCGGGTAGCGCTGGCTCTCCTTGATGAAGCAGATGTTCTGCAGCACCCGCGCGTTCTCCGTGGGCTTCTCGCCGAAGACCCGGATGTCGCCCTGCGTGGCGAAGTCCTGGCCGGTGATCAGCTGCATCAGCGTGGTCTTGCCCGCGCCGTTGCGGCCGAGCAGGCCGTGGATGCGTCCGCTCTCGATGCGGAGCGAGACGTCGTCGATCGCGGTGAACGACCCGAATCGCTTGGTGAGGCCCGTCACCTGCACCGCGGGCGCGATGGAGGTGGGGGCGGGGGCGGCGCTCATGCGCTCAGTCCTTTCGTCAGGGGAGTGGTCGGTGTCGGCTCTGCGGCCGTGGCGATCATCCGGGAGAGCTGGTCGGGGCCGATGCCGAGCTTCGCCGCTTCGGCCAGGAGTGGACGGACGTACTCGTCGCGGAAGGCGTCGCGCCGTTTGGCGACGAGCCGCTCCCGCGCTCCGTCGGAGACGAACATGCCGATGCCTCGCTTCTTGTAGAGGATCCCCGCGTCCACGAGGAGGTTGACGCCTTTGCCCGCGGTGGCGGGGTTGATCCGGTAGAAGGCGGCGAACTCGTTCGTCGACGGCACCTGGGTCTCGGCGGGGTAGACCCCGTCGATGATGTCGTCTTCGATCTGTTCGGCGATCTGGACGAAGATCGGCTTGCCTTCGTCGATCATCCGAGCCTCACCGGTTCATTACTCATGTAACTAACCAACCAGGCGGGCGAGATTTTGTCAAGACCGCGTCACGATCAGCCTGTACACCTCGTCTTCCGGGTATGGACTGGCTCTGGGGCCTCGTGGGCGTCGTCGCGGTTGCGACGCTCGTGCGATGGGGCGTGCGGAGCCTCGGGGTCGTCGCCGCGCGCGCCGTCGTCGTGCCGCGGCGCCGGCACCCGACACGCATCCATTCGTCCACGGCGACGACGGTCGCGCTCGATGCGAGCCGTCAGACGCTGCACCCCGGGAGCTTCGGCCTCCGGTTCGGCGCCGACGGGCACGCTCTCGTCGGCGACATCCGCGGGTACGACCCCGGCGAGGGGATCGTGACGCGCGAACTGCTCGGCGTGACCGGCGACCTCGCCACCGCCGACCGAGGCCACTGGGGCGGCGACGTCCACGCGGGCGCCGACGCACTGGGGCGGTGGTTCGCGGATGTGGCCCTTCCGGTCCCGGGCGGTCTCGCTCCCGCGTGGGAGATCCGCGCCGCAGGTCGTCGCCCCTCGACCACCTGGGCTGTCCACATCCATGGGCTGGGCGGCACGCGCGCGAGCGTCCTCCGCTCCGTGGTCGCGGCGGACGCCCTCGGGATGACCTCCGTCGTCGTCTCCTACCGCGGCGACGGCGAGGCCCCGGCGGTCGACGGCCGGTGCTCCTCGCTCGGTGCGCGGGAGTGGGCCGACGTGGATGCCGCGCTCGCCTACGCGCGCGACCGCGGCGCGGAGCGGGTCGTCCTGTTCGGGTGGTCCCTCGGCGGAGCCATCGCGCTGCAGCTGACCGAGCGCAGTGCGCATCGCGACCTGATCGAGAGGCTCGTGCTCATCGGGCCGGTCACCGACTGGCGTGCCGTCATCCGCCAGGGCGCACGCGAACGCCGGCTGCCCGGCTTCGTCGCCTCCGCGGCGATGCGGACCCTCTACGACGAGCTCGGCAGCAGCCGCGTCGGCCTGCCGGAGCCGATCGACTTCGCGCAGCTCGACTGGACGCGCCCCGACCGGCTGCGGGTGCCGACGCTCGTCATCCACTCGGCCGGCGACCGGGAGGTCCCGCTGTCGGCGTCGGTGATGTTCGCCATGGCGAACCCGTCGCTCGTGCGGCTCATCGAGACTCCGCCGGCCGAGCACACGTGGGAGTACAACGTCGATCCGCAGGGCTTCACCGAGACGGTGGTGGAGTTCCTGGCTTCTGCCCGCGAGGACGACCGCCTCGGCTAGCCTGGCGGCATGGCCGACCTCCACGAGCTGACCGCGCTCGCCCTCTGGCAGGAGCTCCAGGCGGGACGCGTCTCGCCGCGGGAGCTCGCCGCGCACTACCTCGACCGGATCGAGCGGCTCGACCCGCAGCTCGGTGCGTTCGTCACCGTCACGCGCGAGCGGGCGCTCCAGCGGGCGGACGAGGTCGCCGCGAGCGTGCCGAAGACCGCCCCGCTCTGGGGGCTGCCGTCGGGCGACAAGGACCTCTGGATGCGCGCGGGCGTGCCCACCGGCTTCGGGTCCCGCGCCATGGCCGGCTTCGTCCCGGAGGAGAGCGATGAGATCGTCCGCACGCTCGACGAGGCCGGAGCGGTGAGCCTCGGCAAGACGAACGCGCCCGAGTTCGGACTCCCCGCCTACACCGAGTCCCTCGCGGCACCGCCCGCGCGCAACCCCTGGGACACGAGGCTCGGCGCCGGAGGGTCGAGCGGCGGGGCGGCCGTCGCGGTCGCCGCCGGGCTGCTGCCGTTCGCGCCCGGCTCCGACGGCGGCGGGTCCATCCGCATCCCCGCCGCCGCCTGCGGGCTGGTCGGGCTCAAGCCGACGCGGGGACTCGTCCCCGCCGGCAGCGGCATCGACTCCCTCGCCGGGCTCGTGGTCGACGGCCCGCTCGCCCGCACCACGGCGGACGCGGCCCTGCTGCTCGACGGGATGATCGCCCGGCGGCACGGGCGCATCGACCACCACTACACGCTCCGGGCCCCGTACGACGACGACGGCCCGTTCCTCGGCACCGCCGTGCGCGGGGAGGGGCGATTCCAGCTCGGGGTGATGACCACCTCCGCGTGGGACGGCGCCTACGACATCGCGATCGCGCCGGAGGCGATGGCGGCGCTCACCGCCGCGGTCGACGCCTTCGACGCGCTCGGGCACGGCATCGAGGAGACCGCCCTCGAACCCGACGACACGTACGCGCCCGCCTTCCGCACGATCTGGCAGGCCGGCGCCGCGCGCATCCCGGCCGAGGGGGAGGCCCTCGCGCTGCTGGAGCCGCTCACCGCGTGGCTGGTCGAGCGCGGGCGGTCGCTCAGCGCGCGCGAGCTCAGCGAGGCGCTGTCGGCGCTCACCGCCTACGAGCGCTCCTTCATCCGCCAGCTCGACTCCTTCGACGCCGTCCTGACCCCCGCGATGGCGCTGACGCCGCGGCCGCTGGGCTGGTACGACCAGGAGGACGGCGAGCGCAACTTCGCGCAGCAGGTGCAGTACACGCCGTTCACCTCGATGCTGAACGTGACGGGCCTGCCGGCGATCGTGCTCCCGATCGTCCAGACCGACGACGGT
>Ga0209563_100493_pt1 | contig 13393 bp, 11 predicted proteins | sample AraplaCvi_mMF_r2_FD_184271 | JGI IMG/M metagenome (GOLD analysis project Ga0209563, IMG submission 184271) | Arabidopsis root microbial communities from North Carolina, USA - plate scrape CL_Cvi_mMF_r2 (SPAdes) (version 2) | ecosystem: Host-associated > Plants > Roots > Endosphere | place: USA... | reverse complement strand
AGCCAGGACGGGCTGCGCGAGACCGACCCGGCGGCGCTCGCCGCACAGCGTCGGCTGGTGGCGCAGCTCGGCGGGAGCTACCACCAGGTGGTCGGGACGGACATCCCGGATGCGCTGGTGTCGTTCGCCCGCGCCAGCAACGCCACGCAGCTGGTCATCGGGGTGTCGCGGCGGAATCGCCTCACCGCTTTCCTCACCGGGTCGGGAGTGGGCGCGACCGTCGTCCGCGAGTCCGGCGACATCGACGTGCACATCGTCACGCACTCCGCCGCCGGCGGCCGGAACCTCCCCACCTTCCGCCGTACGGGGGCGCTGAGCGTCCGGCGCCGGGTCTACGGCCTGCTGCTCGCCCTGGTCGCGGGCCCCCTGTTGACCCTGCTCCTGCTGCCGATCCGCAGGCCGGACTCGCTCACCGCGGAGGCGCTCGCCTACCAGCTCCTCGTGGTGGTCGTCGCCCTGGTCGGCGGCATCTGGCCCGCCCTGCTCGCCGCCGTGCTGTCGGGACTGACGCTCGACTTCGTCTTCGTCAGTCCCTACTACACGCTCACGATCGGGAGGCCGACGCACCTCATCGCGCTGGGCCTCTACGTGGTCATCGCGGTGCTCGTCAGCATCGTCGTCGACCAGTCCGCCCGGCGGACGCGCAGCGCGGCGCGGTCGTCGGCCGAGTCGGAGCTCCTGGTGACCATCGCCGGCAGCGTCATCCGCGGCGGCGACGCCGTGCAGTCGCTCGTCTCGCGCACGCGGGAGGCGTTCGGCCTGCACGCGGTCCGCTACGTCGCGGCCGACGGGGTCGCCCAGAGCACGGACGGCGACATCCCGCCCGGAACAGAGCCGACCTGCATCGCGGTCGGGGAGCGGGGGACGCTGGAGCTGTACGGCGCCGACCTGCAGGCCGCCGACCGCAGGCTGCTCAGCGTCATCGTCACCCAGCTCGACGCCGCACTGGAGCACGCCGATCTCAGCACGGCCGCGCAGGAGGTGGGTCCGCTGGAGGCGACCGACCGCGTCCGGACGGCGCTGCTCGCCGCGGTCGGCCACGACCTGCGCCGCCCGCTCGCCGCGGCGACGGCGGCCGTGACCAGCCTGCGCTCGGCCGGGAGCAGGCTCACCGCACGCGACAAAGCCGACCTGCTCGAGACGGCGGAGGTCAGCCTGCGCGGGCTCGCCGACCTCCTGACCAACCTGCTCGACGTCAGCCGGGTGCAGGCGGGCGTGCTCGCCGTCTCCCTCGAACCGGTCGACCTCGAAGACCTGCTGCCGCCCGTGCTCGACGAGCTCGCCGTCCGGCCGGGGGAGGTGACCATCGACCTGCCCGACGACCTGCCGCCCCTCGCGGCCGACCCCGTGCTCCTGCGCCGGTCGATCGTCAACCTGCTCAGCAACGCCCTCCGCTACTCGCCGGCCGGTCGCCCACCGCGCGTCAGCGCGAGCACCTTCGGCGGCCACGTCGAGCTCCGGGTCACCGACCACGGACCCGGCGTCCCCGACGACCGCAAGGAGGAGATCTTCCACCCCTTCCAGCGCACCGGCGACACCGACAACACCACCGGGATCGGCCTGGGCCTCGCCCTGACCAAGGGCTTCGTGGAGGGGATGGGCGGCACGCTCGACGCCGAGGACACGCCCGCGGGCGGCCTCACCATGGTGCTGGCGCTGCCCGTCGCGGAGGGTGTGTCCTCCAACGCTTGACCAACTTTCCGTACGATGGTACAAATACTGTACCAAGGTACAGGTAGGTGCAGAGTGGCAAGAAGCGACGGACGGCTCGAACGAGGCGTGACCACGAGAGAGCGGATCCTCGACGCCGCGATCGATCTCATCGCGACAGGGGGTCAGAGCGCGGCGACCCAGCGCAACGTCGCTGAGGAGGCGGGCGTCTCTCTCGCCAGCATCACGTACCACTTCCCCTCCGCCAAAGAACTCCTCGTCGCAGCGATGCGCCGCGCGGCGGGCATCGCCATCGCGCGCCTGCAGGAGAACGAGAACCGCCTGCTCGCCGGCGAGAGCACACTCGAAGAGATCACGGTCGAGTACATCGAGAGCCACCGGAGCGGAGAGTTCGCCGCCGGGATCGTCGCGATGGAGCTCTCGATGGCGGCCGTCAGGGACCCCGAACTGCGGGACAGCGGCGAGGCGAACATCGAAGCACTGCGATCCCTCTACGAGCCCCTCGTGACCGCGCCGGGGATGGGGGAGGCCGCGGCCGCCGCCTTCACCGGTCTCCTCTTCCTCGAACTCGGCTCCAACCGCGAGCCGGGCAGTGAGGACACCCGGCGCCGGGTGCGGACGATGATCGACGTCTTCGGCCTGCAGGACGGGCTGGAGCGCCGGCGTCGATCCGGCGACGCGGACCACCAGGCGAGGGGGTCCGTCTCCTGAGAAGCGCCCGCTCCGAGTAACGCATGAGACGCGGCCGAACGGCCGCACCGCACACCGAGCGACGTCGTCGTCGACGTCCGCCCATCGGTGCTGCCCCGTCGCGCCCTGAACGAGAGGGCTCGATGGCGCGCGCCTAGAAAGGAACGCCCCATGAAGGTGGGTTTCGGCATCCACGGCCCCCGGCTCACGGATGCGACGCTGTCGTTCGCACGGCAGATCGGTGCGACACACATCGTCGCGCACATCGTCGGCGGCCGTCCGACGGACTCGATCGAGAAGCTCCTGTCCGCGCCCGGGTTCACCACCTACGGGGACGATCCGCGGTACACGCTCGACGGCCTGTTGCAGATCAAGGAGCAGGTCGAGGGCCACGGCCTGGAGCTCTTCGCTGTCGAGAACTTCGAGCCGGCCGACTGGTACGACGTCCTGCTCGACGGCCCGGAACGGGACGCGCAGCTCGCGAAGATCTCGCAGATCGTCCGCAACATCGGCGCGGCGGGCATCCCGACCATGGGATACAACTTCTCCATCGCCGGCGTGTGGGGCCGGCCGGATGCGCCCACCGCACGCGGCGGCGCGATGTCCGCCACGTTCGCGAACACGCCGCAGACGCCCATCCCGAAGGGGATGGTGTGGAACGCCGTCTACGACCAGGAGCTCTACGACAGGAGCGTCGCGACCGGCGACCACCTCGACCCGATCACCTCCGAGCAGCTCTGGGACCGCTACGAGCGCTTCCTGACGCAGATCGTCCCGGTCGCCGAATCGGCCGGCGTCACGATGGCGCTCCACCCGGACGACCCGCCGCTGGAGACGCTCAGAGGCACACCGCGGCTGGTCTGGCGAGCCGACCTCTACGACCGGGTGCTCGGGCTCTCGGCCTCGCCGAGCAACGCCATGGAGTTCTGCGTCGGCACGCTGAGCGAGATGCCGGACCAGGACATCTACGAGGTCGTCGAGCGGTTCGTCGCCACCGGCCGCATCCAGTACGTGCACCTCCGCAACGTGTCCGGCCGCGTGCCGGACTACCGCGAGACGTTCATCGACGACGGCGACACCGACCTGCAGCGCGTGCTGGCGATCCTGCGCGACGGCGGGTACGACGGCGTCGTCATCCCCGACCACACGCCCCACCCGTCCACGTCGTCCCCCTGGGAGACCGGGATGGCCTACGCCGTCGGCTGGATCCGGGCGAGCCTGCGCTCCCTCGGCGCACTCGACGAATAACCGCACCACCTCACACGACCATCACGAAGGAGTGAACATGACGAACGTCACCGGCCTTGCCTTCACCGGAGAACGAACCGCCGAACTGCGGGAGTTCGACATCGCGGAGCCCGGGCCCACCGAGGTCCGCCTGCGCGTGAAGGCCTCCGGCATCTGCGGGAGCGACCTGCACACCTACGACTCGGAGCGCGGACTGCGCGCACCTGGCACCGACACCCTGCTGGTGGCGGGCCACGAACCGGCCGGGATCGTCGAATCCGTCGGCTCCGAGGTCCGCGACTTCGCCGTGGGCGACCGGGTGCTCGCGTACCACATCCTCGGCTGCGGCAATTGCTACAACTGCCGCAAGGGGTACCCGGTCGTGTGCACTTCCACCTCCGAGCGGAAGGCCTACGGCGGCGAAAGGAACGGCGGCCACGCCCCGCTCCTGCTGGTGGAGCAGCGCTCGCTCATCCCGCTCCCCGACGGCCTGAGCTTCGTCGACGGGGCGATGATCGCCTGCGGCGTGGGGACGGCGTACTCGGCGATCCGCAAGACCGGCGCGAAGCCGGGAGACCGGATGCTCGTCACGGGCCTCGGCCCGGTCGGGCTCGCCGTCACCCTCCTCGCGAGCGCCTTCGGCATCGAGGTGATCGGCTCCGACCTCAACCCGGAGCGCGCGGCCGAGGCGTCGCGTCACGGCGCGGCCCACGTCATCCAGACCACCGGCGCGGAGGCGCTCGCCGAGATCAGGGAGCTGACGGACGGCCTCGGCGTGAACGCCGCCATCGACTGCACCGGAGCCGCCGCCGCCCGCGAACTGTGCATCGAGGCCAGCGCCACCTGGGGTCAGGTCGTGTTCGTCGGCGTGAGCCTCGGCACCATCACGTTCGACCCGACCGTGCAGATGATCGTCAAGATGCTGACCGTCCGCGGGTCGTGGGTCTCCAGCCAGGCGGAGATGCAGGAGCTGACCGGGATCCTCGCGCGCCGCGGCATCCACCCCGACTCGCTGGTCTCGCAGACGTACGACCTGTCCGAAGGGGTCGAGGCCTACCAGCGCTTCGCGGCGGGAGCCAGCGGCAAGATGGCGTTCACGTTCTGATGGAGGCGATCGCGAGCCCGGCCGTGCTGGGCGAGAGTCCGCTCTGCCGGCCGGGCGAGCTGGTCTTCGTCGACATGCTCGCCGGCGTCCTCCGGCGCATCGCGCTGGAGACTCTCGCCGAGTCGACGGCGCACGTCGTCGCCGACGGCATCCCGTACGCCGGCGCCGTCGTGGCTGCCGCGGACGGCAGCCTCGCGGTGATCACCATCGACGGGGTCGTGCACCTGGACCGGAAGAGCGGCCCCGTGCGCGTCGCCACCATCGTCGACGGAGCGGAGCGGCGGCTGAACGATGCCGCCGTCGACCCGCTGGGCAGGCTGTGGGTCGGGAGCGTGGCCCTCGACGGACGCCCGGGCACGGGAGCCATGCACCTCTGGTCACCGGCCGCGGGGGCCAAGACCGTGCACGAGGGGATGTCGTTGCCGAACGGCATCGGCTGGAGTCCGGACGGCGGCACGGCCTACGTGATCGACTCGGGCACTCGGGAACTGCTGGCCGCCACGGTCGACACAGTCGGCGGCGCCGTCGGGCCGTTCCGCCGGCGCCACCTGTTCTCGGGCCCGGGGGAGCCCGACGGTCTCGCCGTCGCCTCGGACGGCACCATCTGGGTGGCGATCTGGGACGGGGCCCGCATCGACAGGCTCTCGCCGGACGGCGACCTGCTCGGCTCGCTGGAGGTCCCGGTCAGCCGGCCCACCGCTCTCGCGTTCGGGGACGGGGAGCTCTTCGTGACGACCGCGCGGCACGGGCTCGCGCCGGAGGCCCTCGACGCGGAACCGCTCGCGGGCCGCGTCCTCCGCCTGCCGGTCATGGCCACCGGACTCGACCCGAGGGAGCTGATCACCGCATGAACACCGATACCGCCCTCCTGCGCCTCCAGACCAACCGGATCGCCGTCGACATCGACCTGAGCCGCGGTGCGGAGATCGTCTCGATCGTCGACCGGCGCAGCGGCGTCGACGTGCTGCTGAGGACGGAGTGGGCGCAGGACGCGCTCGAACGGCGTCCGGTGGCCGCCCCCGACGATCCGCGCGACAGCGAGGGCGAGTGGACGGCCAGCTACGCGGGAGGCTGGCAGACCCTCCTGCCCCACGCCGGCGACCCGGAGGAGATCGACGGGGTCGTCCGTCAGTATCACGGCGAGGGGTCCCTCGTCCCCTGGGCCCTCGACCGGGCGACCGATCGTTCGGTCTCGGCGCATGTACAGCTCGACAGCGTTCCGCTCCGGGTCGACCGGACGATCACCGTCGACGGCGGCACGGTGCAGATCGCCGATGTGCTCGCCAACGGATCGGCGCACGCGGTCCCCTACGACTACCAGTCGCATCCGGCGTTCGGCGCGCCCTTCCTCGACGGGAGCTGCCGCATCGAGGTCGCCGCGGCCGCGTACGTCCCCGACCCGCGATTCGAGCTCGGGGAGGTGCCCGCGGGCATCCCCGTCCCCTGGCCGTCGGCGGAGGCGGACGCCGAGCGGGCCGTCGACCTGTCGGCGGTGCCCGCACCCGGTTCCGGGGTGTTCCGGTTCGGCTGGCTCACCGGCATCGACGACCGTCGCGTCTCGATCGTCAACCCGCGGCTCGGACTCCAGGCGACGCTCGAATGGGACGACGCGCTGCGGGACCGCGCCTGGCTCTGGCTCGACGCCGGCGCCCGGGCCGACCCGCCGTGGAACGGACGGTGCTATGCGCTCGCCGTCGAGCCCTCCACGCGGGCGACCGTCCGCGATCGTCCCCTCCCGCGCCTCCCACCGGGAGACTCGCAAGCCTTCACGACCCGTCTCACCATCCGCACCACCAACCCGTAACAGAGAAGTTCCAGGTTAAGGAGAACCCAGCATGACATCAGTACCCGGCGCGACGGAGCGCCAGCAGACGACCCGGCCCGATGAGGGCGCACAAGGAATACTCGAACGGATCGGCCTCCCCCGCGGGATGCGATTCGGCGTGCTCGGCATGATCATCTTCGTCGTGGGCGACGCGCTCGAGGTGACGTGGATCTCGAGCTTCTTCTCGTCCGATGTCGGGATCGAGCTCTCCTCCGCCGCGTGGATCATCACCGCGTTCGGCGTCGTCGGCGCCGTCGGGGCCTACGTCGTCGGACCCCTGACGAACGCCCTCGGCCCCCGAGCGGTCATGGTCATCGGCCTCTTCTCATGGGTCCTCATGGACGCGCTCTTCATCGCCGTGGCCGTTCCGAGCAAGAATTACTGGCTCCTCCTCGCGTTCTACGCCTTGCGCGGGTTCGGGCAGCCCCTGTTCGGGTTCGCCTTCCTGATCTGGCTCACCAAGCGGGCGCACACGGGTCACGAAGCGCGCACGCAGGCGTGGTTCTGGTTCTGCCTGAGCGGCGGCCAGCAGATCCTCGGCGTCGCCGTCGCGGGCTTCGTCCTGCCCGTGCTCGGTCCGATCGGCACCCTCTGGGTCGGCCTCCTCATCGCGCTCGTCGGCGGTCTCATCGCCGTCGTGCTGGTGCGCGATCCGAGCGGTGTCGGATCGCAGAAGGTGGAAGGGACCATGACCCAGCACTTCCTGGCCGGTCTCTCGATCATCTGGCGGGTGCCGAAGGTCGGCGTCGGCGGGCTCATCAAGATCATCAACATCGGCGGCATCCTCGCCGTGATGGTCTACTACGTGCCCTACCTGACCACCGAGATCCACGTGTCGCAGTCCGAGGCGGTGCTGGCGTTCACGGTGCTCGGGATCACCGGCGTCCCCGGGAACCTGGCGTGGGGGTGGCTGAGCGACAAGTTCGGCTGGGCGAACACCGTGCAGTGGGTCGCCAGCCCCATCAACGCGATCTGCATCGCGCTGCTCTACTGGGTCCCTCAGGCGATCGGCCCGAACTTCGCCGCGATCGCGATCATCATGCTGTTCTGGGGTATCGGCACCTCGGCCTATGTGCCGATTTCGGCCCTCGTGCCGGCTCTCGCCCCCAAGGAGCCGGCCGCCGCTCTCGGGGTCGTCAACCTGTCGACGGGCATCGCCTCCCTGCTGGGTCCGGCGATCGTCGCGCTCGTGCTCCCCGGCCTCGGATTCCAGGGCGTCACGTGGGCCGTCGTCGGGATGTACGTGCTGTCGTTCCTGCTCATGTTCTACGTGCAGCTCCCCGGGCGCGCCAGGACCACCGCCCAGCTGCCGGTCAGCAGCGTGGTCCCCGTCTCCCCTCCGGTGGCCTCGTGAAGGTCGTCGTCACCGGCGGCCTCGGGATCGTGGGCTCGGCGGTCTCCGCCGGCCTGCGGTCCCGGGGGCACACCGTCGTCGCCGTCGACCGGCGGACCGGACCCGAGGCCGAGCGCACGCTCCGCGCGTACGCGGAGGCGGTGGATGCGCCGCTCGACACGGACCCGTTCGCGTCGATCGATGAGGTGCGGACGGCCGACCTGCAGTCGTACGCGGAGACGCTCGACGCGCTGGAGGGCGCCGACGCCGTCGTCCACCTCGCCGGGATGAACAACCCCGCCGCGGCGGCGGGCTGGGAGGTGCACGACAACAACGTCGTCGCGTCGTATCACGTCCTCAGCGCGGCAGCGGAACACGCAATCCCGCGCGTCGTCCAGTCCTCCAGCGTCAACGCCATCGGCCTCTCGTGGAGTCGCGCGCCGGAGTTCGACTACTTCCCCGTCGATCTCGGTCACGCGACGAGGAACGAGGACCCCTACAGCCTGTCGAAGCTGATCCAGGAGCTCCAGGCCGACTCACTCACCCGTCGTCATTCCGCGCTCAGCGTGGTCAGCCTCCGGCTGCACGCTGTGCTGAACGACCCGTCGGAGGCGCAGGCGTACGTCGACCACTTCGGGCTCTCCTGGGCGGTGAACGGCCTGTTCGGTTACTGCACCACCGCGTCCGTCGCCGACGCCGTGGCCCGCGCCTGCGAGGCGGACGTGACCGGCCACGAGCGCCTCTGGGTCGTCGAACCCGAGACCTACGCCTCAGCGCCCTCGCGGACGCTCGCGGCGCAGTTCTACCCCGGGGTGCGGGTGCGGGGCGGCCTGGACGGGCACGCCTCCTTCTTCGACGCGAGCCGGACCGTCGAGCTGCTCGGGTGGACGCCGTCGACGGTCGTGGACCCGCCCGCGACGGCGGTCGACCTCCCCCTCCCCACCGGCGCGGCGGCGAGCGCGCGATGACGCTCACGGTTGCGGAGTTCGCAGACCGCGTCGAAGGGTACCGGCGCGAGGGGGTCGACGCGCTCCAGCTCGGGCACATCAGGCACATCGACAACCTCTCCCGCCGGCTGCCCAACGACTGGTCCGGGATGGACTCGCGCTCGAACGGACAGGACGACTTCGCCTCCCTCCGGTACCAGCTGGCCTACGCCGCGTTCGCCCTCGCGGTCGCCCACCGCTACCGGCTGCCCGCCGCCCCCGGGGTGTTCAAGGGAACCTTCGACCGGCTCATCCAGAAGATGCTCCTTCCGGAGGTCTGGATGTACTGGCGCGACACCAGCTCGGGGAACGCGGTGTTCAACGCGCACCTCCCGATGGAATCCGAGTGGGATCCGGTGCGTCGGGACAACATCATGTACAGCGCCTACGTGCAGGTGATGTCGCTCCTGTACGCCTATCTCTTCGAGGACGACCGGTATGCGAGGCCCGGTGCGCTCAGCTTCGAGCACTGGTCGTTCAGCTGGGGCGGCGAGGGCCACCGTTTCGAGTACGACCAGGACAGCCTCAACGAGCTCATCTACTGGAAGATGATCGAGAGCGGCTTCATCGGCGTGGCCTGCGAGCCGAACTGCGTGTTCCAGATCTGCAACCAGATCCCCCTGCTGGGGTTCCGCCTGCACGACCTGCTGACCGGCGGCCGGCGCGCCGAGGAGGTGGAGCGCGGCTACCGCAAGGCCTGGGACGACTTCGGCCGGGTGGATGCCCAGGGGAGGTACAACCTGCTGGTCCTGGAGGACTCGAAGCAGCTGCTGACCAACGATGCCTCCGAGGTCTGGGGCGACGCGTGGGCCGGCACGGTCCTCAACATGCTCAACCGCGACCTGGTGCGCGAGCGCTACCCCGAGCAGATCCGTGCGCTGCTGATCGGCGGCCCTGACGACACGCTCACCATCCGCCCGCTGTCGCCGACCTCCCTGTTCGGCCACTCGCTGTTCGAGGACCACGGCGACTTCGGCTGGGCCGCGGCGTGGGCGGCGGAGGTGGGGGACAGCGCCACCCGCGACCGCCTGCTGCGCTACGCCGACGCCAGGCTCGCGCCCACCTGGTCCGACGGCGGCCTGTTCTACCCGCGCCACGACGCCTCGACCGACGCGGACGGATTCCACCGCCTGGTCGACCCGCTCACCGGGAACGCCCTGCTCGCGTTCGCCCGGCTCGACATCCCGGACGGACTGTGGGGGCTCTACCACCTGCCCATCGAACCCGAGCTGCGGAGGTCGCCCGCCCTGGTCGAGGTGGATCCCGATGTCGCCGTGACGCGCGCCTTCATCGGCGAGGAGGGCGAGCTGTCCGCCACCGTCTCCGCGACGGGCCGCGGCTCCGGGCGCGCGCGGATCGGGCGGCTTCCCCGAAACGGCTGGGTCCTCGAACGCGGCGGCCGCATCGTGGCGCGCAGCTCGGAATCCACGCCGGACGTCCTCGACCCGGCGGTCGGGGTCGACGGGCCGGAACTCATCGTCCAGCCGCGGACCGCGGAGGAAGGATACGTGCTGCATGTCCAGTGACGACACGATCGGATTCGCTCTCACCGATCACTTCGGGAGACGCGTGACAGAGACGAGCTTCCCCGGCCGCCACAGCGTGGTGTTCTTCGGCTTCACCCACTGCCGGACCGTGTGCCCGCGGGCGCTCGATCGCCTCGACGCGGCGCTCGACCTCCTCGGCGAGGACGCGGCGGCCTTCCAGCCGCTGTACATAACCGTCGACCCGGAGCGCGACGATGCGGCGAGGATGCGGGCCTACCTCGACGACCGGCCACGGGTGCTCGGGCTCACGGGCTCTCCGGAAGACCTCGAAGCCGCCCGCCGGGCCTTCCACGCCTTCGCCCGGCGCAAGCCCGACCCGCACGAGCCGGACGGGTACGCGGTGCCCCACACCGCGCTCCTGTTCGTCCTCGACGACGCGGGACGGCGCGTCGCCCACCTCGGGGATGCGGCGACCGCAGACGAGCTCGCCGACGTCCTGCGCGGGGTCGTTCGATGAGCGCGCACCCGCCGCAGCGCGCCGCACGCGCGGAGCCGTCCCGCGCACTCACGACGACGGGGGTCGTCGCCGTGCTGCGCGCACCCGACGCCGACCGCTACCTCCCGGTCGCGCGCACACTGGCCGGAGCCGGCGTCCTCGCGATCGAGCTGACCCTCACGACCCCGGGCACGATCCGCGTGCTGCCGGAGCTGATCCGGGCGCTCCCCGGTGAGGCGGAGGTCGGCGTGGGGACCGTCCTCACGCCGGACGACGCCAGGGCGGCCCTGGAGGCAGGCGCTGCCTTCCTGGTCACGCCGAACAGCAACCGATCGGTGATCGAGGTCGCTGCTGCCGCCGGCACGCCCGTCTATCCCGGTGCGTTCACTCCGACGGAGGTGGCGTCGAACTGGGCGGCCGGCGCCGCCGCCGTCAAGCTCTTCCCCGCCGCGACGGCTGGTCCCGAGTACATCGAGCATCTCCACGGGCCGTTCCCCGGTATCCCCCTCGTCCCGTCCGGCGGCATCGGGATCGCTGACATCCCGGACTGGATCCGCGCCGGAGCGATCGCCGTGAGTCTCGGCGGCCCGCTCATCGGGGACGCCTTCCGCGGGGGCGACCCGGCGCAGCTGAAACTCCGCGCACGGGCCGCCCTCGCGGCGGTCGAGGCGGGGAGGAGCCGGCCGTGAGCGACGCGCGCGTCCTCACCTTCGGCGAGACCATGGGGCTCGGCGTGAACGAGCAGCCGGGCGCCCTGACCGCCTCGCGCTCGTACCGCATGAGCTTCGGCGGAGCGGAGTCCAACGTCGCCATCGCGCTGAGACGACTGGGGACCTCCGCGACCTGGGTCTCCCGGCTCGGAGACGACCCGTTCGGCCGGCTCATCGCCCGCGAGCTCGCGGCGGAAGGGGTGGAGGTGGTCGCCGGGATCGACCCTGCTCACGCCACCGGCTTCATGCTCAAGGAGCGCCGGACCGCCACCAGCGGAAGCGTCACCTTCTGGCGCGACGGGAGCGCCGCCTCCCGCCTCCGTCCCGACGACATCCCTGACGCGCTGATCGAGGCCGCCGACCTCGTGCACGTCACCGGGATCACCCTGGGTCTTTCCCCGGGGACCCGCGCCGCCGTCTTCGACGTGCTGGAGAGGGCGCAACGCCGGGGCACCCGCATCAGCTTCGACGTCAACCACCGGGAACGCCTGTGGCCGGCCGCCGTCGCGGCGGAGCACTACGGAGACGTCCTCCCGTACGCCGACATCGTCTTCGCGGGCGATGAGGAGGCCGCGATGATCGTCGGACCGGGGGAGCCGATCGATCTCGCCCGCGAGCTGATCCGGCGGGGCGCAGGGGAGGCCGTCATCAAGCTGGGGGCCGACGGGTGCGCGGCCGTCATCGACGGCACCGCCCATCGCGTGGCGGCCCACCCGGTGGATGTCGTCGACACGGTCGGCGCGGGGGATGCGTTCGTCGCCGGCTACCTGCACGAGTTCCTCGCGGGGGCCGGCGCGGCGGCCCGCCTGACCACCGCCGTCACCGCCGGCGCTCTCGCGTGCACCAGTCTGGGCGACTGGGAGGGGAGCCCGGACGCGCGCGACCTCCGCGCTCTCGGCGCGAAGGAGGGCATCGACCGCTGATCGCGCCGCGCACGCCGGTCCTTACTCCGGTCTGGCGGCGAGGTCTACCCCGCGGTGGCAACTGCGGGAATACCGGAAGATGGGACGGTGGACAGATCCGAGACCCCGGTTCCGCTTCTGCTCGGCAGGTACCGACCGCAGCGGCTGCTCGCGCGCGGCGGCTCCTCCATGGTCTTCCGCGCGCGCGACGAGAACCTCGGTCGCGATGTCGCCGTCAAGCTGTTCCCCTCGGGGAGCGATGACGACGTCGCGCGGTTCCGGACCGAGGCGGGCGTGCTCGCCGGGCTGCGGCACCACGGGGTGGTGTCGATCCTCGACGCCGGCGTCGACGACTCGTCGCCGAAGGACCCGCGCCCGTTCCTCGTCATCGAGCTGGTCGAGGGGGACACGCTCCGCGCGGTGCTGAACGCGGGCCCGCTGACGACGCGGCAGATCGGCGAGATCGCCTTCGAGGTGGCGGAGACGCTCGAATACGTCCACGCGCGCGGCGTCATCCACCGTGACGTGACGCCGAGCAACATCATGATCGTCGACTACGGCACCCGGTTCTCGCGCCCGCGCGCCCGGCTGACCGACTTCGGCATCGCCATCCACGCGACGCGCCCCCAGGAGTTCGAGGGGGAGACGCTCGGGACGGCCGCCTACCTCAGCCCGGAGCAGGTGCGGAGCGAGACACTGACTCCGGAGTCCGATATCTACTCGCTGGGGCTGGTGCTCCTGGAGTGCTTCACCCGCACCATCGCCTTCCCCGGCGCTCCCGTGGAGTCCGCCCTCGCCCGGGTGGACCACGACCCGGAGACTCCGGACGCCGTCCCCGAGCCGTGGCGCGCGCTCATCCGGTCGATGACGCATGCCGACGCGTCGCAGCGGCCGTCCGCGGCCGACGTCGCGACGGCCGCCCGCGGAGCGCTACGCGCGGACCCGGAGCCGGAGGACGCCG
>Ga0209563_100491_pt1 | contig 13402 bp, 10 predicted proteins | sample AraplaCvi_mMF_r2_FD_184271 | JGI IMG/M metagenome (GOLD analysis project Ga0209563, IMG submission 184271) | Arabidopsis root microbial communities from North Carolina, USA - plate scrape CL_Cvi_mMF_r2 (SPAdes) (version 2) | ecosystem: Host-associated > Plants > Roots > Endosphere | place: USA... | reverse complement strand
TGTTCTTCAACGAAAATCAGTTGTGCCATCCAAGTGCCTTGGTCAGACGCACTGCCTATGAACAGGCCGGCTTGTACAGAAGCGCCAATGCGCAGACGGACGACGCGGAAATGTGGACGCGGCTACTGATGATCGCCGATATCCACGTCGTTCAGGAGCGCTTGACATTACACCGGATTTTCTCGGACCAATCCAACGAGAGTGGTGAGCGACCTGACAGGCGCGCACGGATGTGGTTGGAGTGGTACTTGCAGAAAAAGCACTATATCGGAATGCCGCTAGCCGACATTCTTGAAGCGTTTCCTGAGAGTGAAAGATGGGTAACGCCACAAGGTGCCAATAGCGGTTACCTGTTGGCAATGTTCGCAATTCAGATTGGTGGTTGCCCAGGCACCCGACTGTTCGGTGTTGAGCTTCTCTATCAATTGATGAACAGTTCAGAAGAGCGGGCGGAAATTGAAGCTATTCACGGCTTCACTTATCTGGATTTTATTGCTCTCACGGGCCAGGAAGACTTTTTTAACCCTGCTGCGGTAGAGCCGGTTGCACCGAAGCCAATTGCTATCAGTCCATTGCGGCGTCTAGCTGGGAAGGTAGTACGCAAGCTCCGTGTGTTATAGCTGGAAGTTCTAATCGGTTATCGGTCCAGCTTTGAATCGTCTTGGGCTTCGAATCCTATTTTCGAAGCTTGAGCGGAGCGTTGCTTTATCGAGTGTAGTGTTCTGTGATGATGAGGGTGCGAGTGAAGGTCGATCTGAAGATATTGAGCGGTGTCCTTTTTTTCAGCTTGATTGCCATAGGCGTTCTATCATTCGTGCGCTGGACGGGAGTGGGCAGGGTGGCGGATTTACCAGTGTCGGCAGTCGCGCCGGTGGTTCTTCCGCAAGGCCTCGATGTGATGGTAACGAGTGCTGAAATCACATTGGAAGTAAAAGCCTGTGACATCGATAAGCTCGGGGATGAGTTCTTCCTGCACACCTATCCTGCGGATGTTTCCAGTGCAGGTCCTGAAGGGTTCATAAACCAACAGTTCAACTTGAAGGCCTTGAAGCCGATCGAATACAAGGATCAGGCAGGCCTCAGGTCTTGCCGTTATCGCGTAGAGCTTTCACCTGGCGCAAATACACGTGTTGCCTTGGGCCAGTTCAGGGCGCCGGAAGGGCGTTGCTGTGAAATTCTGTGGAATAAAGAAGTGAAGCTTGATGAATAACCTTTCAACAACAGACACTGCTTCCATTGTCCACCGCTCATTTGGTCTTGACGTGTGTCGAACCATTGCCTGCCTGCTCGTTGTGTTTGGGCATATGCTGGGGCATTCGACCCCTCATCCGGTACTGGCTGGTTTTTCGTTTCTTGCGACGTTCGGCGTGGACTTGTTTTTCTGCCTGAGTGGCTTCTTGATCGGCAGGATCCTGATGAAAGAAGCAGCACACTGGCGAGAGCAAAAGATTGCCGGAGTTACAGGGTTCTGGTACCGGCGGTGGATGAGGACATTGCCGCTCTATATTTTTTTCTTTTTTGTCTCGCTGAGATTTGACTGGGCGGGTGCGACAACCTTTGTTGAGCAGTTTCACTATCTGGTATTTGCTCAGAACTTCGCCTGGAATATGACGGATTTCTACCGCCTGTCTTGGAGTCTGGCGGTCGAAGAGTGGTTTTATTACACTTTTCCACTGGTCATGTTGTTGATCATCGGCTTGGGGGCCGGAATAAAACGTGCAGCTGTGATCGGGATCATGGTGTTTTTGCTTGTACCGTTCCTTGCCCGTATCGGATTGCCGATTCAATCGGTCCGATATGACGATGCGCGATATGTTGTTCTGTATCGATTGGATGCAATCGGTTTCGGAGTGTTGATTGCCTATCTCTATACTTGGCACCGGCCCGTTTTTCAAAGTCTTTCCAGCTTTTGGTATGTGCCATTTGTATTGGCTGTCACCCTGATCGTATTGACTCGCCAAGGGCTTCCCTGGACAGCAGGGAGCAAGTTTGAGCAGTCATTGTTTTTCACCTGCTCAGCAATATTTTTTGCGGCGTTAATTCCCGCGTTTTTCAATTTGCGCGCATCGCGTTTCGATTTGATAAATCGGTTTGTCAGATATACCAGTCTGATTTCCTATTCGATTTATCTTGGTCATATTTTTGCTTTCATATTGGTGATAAATGTTCTAAATCGATATGGATTGCATGAGCGTATTTATACTAATCCCTGGTTGGTCTACCCGATTTTCATTTCGTGTGTATATGCGCTTGCTCATCTGAGCTATACCTTTATTGAAAAGCCATTCCTGAAACTTCGTGATGTCGATAGTTTTTCAAAACTCAAATTTTTAAAAGATTTTCAGCGCTTCGGCGCAGGGAAGTAAGTTATTTTATGTCAAACACCGCGCATCTTGATTCCTCTCTTGTTTCCGGTCCTGATGGAATGGTCAGCCGTTATCAATTGGATACTGAAAAATCTGCTCTTCATAAAGATCAAGTCCTTGTGGTCAGTTGTTCGAGCGTCGGTCTTACGGATCTCTCCAGTCTTTACCGGTCGCTCCTTGGCCAGACATTTCAAGCGTGGAAGTGGTTGATTTGTTGCGACGGGAGCGAGGAGTCGCGAGTAACTGCAGCATTTCTTCAGTCAGTGGCCGCAGATGAGCGTGTGCAGGTTCGTGACCATGCAGGGCTTTCTGTCACGAATGACATTTGGTTGCACCCTGAATATGTCGTGTTGGCTGATCCGGCTACGGAGCTCGAGCCGACATTTATTGAGAAGGGAATCTGGTGTCTTGAGTCGAATCCCGAATTTGCCTTTTGCAATACCTTTGGGAGTATTCCGGGAGCGGAGGGCGGAGCGGGACGACAGAATTTGAGTGAGGGCAAATATTATCTTGATAACCCTCATGCCAAAGTCAGAGTTATTGTTATTCGCAAGTCGGTCATTTTGAATGTGACTGAAGGCCTCGCGCCCATGGCCGACGGTCGGGAACTCACTTCACTGCTCGTTCGTCTAGCGGATGCCGGCTATTGGGGGTTCACTATCCCAGAAGTTCTGCAAATGTGTCGTAACGTACCGTTGCATCAAGGCGTTGATGCTCCCCGTACCATGCCACTCAAGCCTGTTCCGAGTCCCCAGCGACGTTATCCATCTGCTTACGAAACATTGCCAGAGGGTGTTGCCTTCAATAATTCTTTGAAACGCAATGCGCACGGCAGAAGAGTCATGTTTCTACTGCCCTGGATGGTTGAAGGTGGGGCTGACCGAGTCAATATTGATCTGATACAAGGACTTGTTACGGGTGGTGCCGATGTGACTGTCTGTGCCACGCTTGATGCTGATCATCGTTGGCAGGATCGGTTTGCAGAACTGACTTCGGATATTTTCATTCTGCCGAATATTCTTTCGCTGTCTGACTTTCCGCGTTTCTTGCTGTACCTCATAGCCTCCAGGCAAATCGACACGGTGCTGGTTGCCGGAAGCACACTGGGTTACCAGCTTCTTCCTTATTTGCGTACTGAAGCACCAAAGACAACGTTTGTGGATTTATGCCACACCGAGGAAATGCACTGGCTCAATGGTGGGCATCCGCGATTTGGCGTGGGCTATCAGGACGCGCTGGACATGAACGTGGTGAGTACTCGTCATTTGTCCGAATGGATGGCTGAGCGTAACGCAGACCCCGCGAAGATCCGAGTCATGTACACGGGGATCAAATCGCATCCGGTTTCGCTCTCTCAAGCCCAGAGAGCTGAGATGCAGCGGGGTTTCGGTCTGGACGAGCATGCGCTGACTATCATTTTTGCAGGTCGCATGTGCAATCAGAAGCGCCCTCTGAAATTGGCCGAGATTCTTCATGCCTTGAAGCAGGCCGGTGTCCGCTTCAATGCGCTGATCATCGGGGAAGGCGAATTGCGTCCGGCGTTCGAGGATTTGATCAGGCAATTCGATTTGGGCGCCGATGTTCATGTGGTCGGCGCGAAACCACATGCCGAGTGGCTTTCACTATTGGCGATTTCCGATGTGTTGCTGATGCCGTCGGAATATGAGGGGATTTCGGTCGCGCTGCTCGAGTCGATGGCAGCGGGCGTTGTACCTGTTGTTGCAGATGTAGGCGGACAGGATGAGTTGGTGGGGGAGGAGACAGGGTATCTGATTCCTCACGGTGAGGATGAGGTCAATCGCTATGTTGGTGTGTTGCAGACACTTTCGATCGATGCGCCAATGCGCGAGCGTAAGGCGCAAGCGTGTCAGCAGTTGATCGAGGCGCACTATACCGCCGCAGCCACTAACCGTCAGTGGCTACAGATTCTGGATGAGGCTCAAGCCAACAGGGCGTCTTCATCTCAACCGTTCTTGCCTGCTGGTCTGGCACGGGAACTGGCAACGACAGCTTTGGAAAATCGGCGTGTAACGTCCTATCTGGACTATCTCTATTCCACACATTGCCTTACAAACGAAGCTAAAACAGAAGTTCCAACGAGCGGTGGAATTTTGCGATTACTCTTCGCGGAAGTTCGGAAGTACCCATGGGCTAAATATATGCTGGAAAAGCCGTTGATAAAAAAGATGATGAGAAAGTTGAAGGTGCTGGTTTCTTGACGCTCTTTGGTTTTTGTGTTACTTTTTTTGTCATTTTTTGATGAATTGTCGTCAATTATTTTGTCATGGCTTCGATGTAAGTCGAGAGTTTTTATGAAGATTACAGTGTTTGGCGGTGGCGGTTTTATTGGGTCGACTATTGTTGATCGATTGTTGTTGGATGGCCATTCAATTCGAGTTTTTGAAAGACCTCGCGTGGTTGAGTATCGCAAGTTTTTACCTCATGAATGTGTCGAATGGATGACAGGTGATTTGTCATCGACCAGCGATATCAATAAAGCTGTAGATGGCGCGGATGCTGTTTTTCACCTGGTTTCCACGACGCTGCCAAAAAGCTCGAATGAAGATCCGGTTTATGATGTGCAAAGCAATGTGGTCGCAAGCTTGCAGCTGCTTAATGCAATGGTTGCGCACAACGTTGGCCGGATTGTGTTCATTTCTTCCGGAGGTACGGTATATGGTGCCCCGAAATACCTCCCTATTGATGAAAAGCATCCCACAGATCCAGAAGTTTCCTATGGCATAACCAAGCTGACCATCGAGAAATATCTGCAGATGTATAACCATCTCTATGGCATAAAGCCCGTCGTACTGCGGGTTGCCAATCCTTACGGTGAGCGTCAGCGCGTGGAAACCGCACAGGGAGCGGTGGGAGTGTTCATCCATAATGTATTGAAAGGGTTGCCAATCGAGGTTTGGGGGGATGGTAGCGTCGAGCGCGACTTCCTTCACGTCAGTGATGTGGCAGAGGCGTTCGCCAAGGCTGCTACCTATTCGGGTAGCGCCAGTGTCTTCAATATCAGCTCTGGTGTGGGCACCAGTCTAAATAGCCTGATGTCGATGATTGAAGAAGTCAGTGGTGCGCCGGTTGCCAGAAACTACAAGCCAGGACGCCCTTTTGACGTCCCTGTCAGCGTTTTGAGCAACGATCTGGCACGCGAGGAGTTGGGATGGGAGCCCAAAGTTTCGATGAAGGAAGGGATAGTTAGAACCTTTGAGTGGGCCAAGAACGAACAGCAGAAGTGAGGGTGGTCGGGTGAGTTGCCGTCTGCTCGCTGATAGCGTTGGTTGCAAATGAAGGTACTTCTCACAGTCCATCAGTTCTTCCCTGAGTTTTCTGCGGGAACTGAGGTTTTGACGCTGTCCGTCGCGCGTGCATTAAAATCTCTCGGGCATGAAGTTCGAATCTTTACAGGCTATCCGGCCAATGAGGCGCTCGCAGATAACGAACGCTTTGATCAATATCAGTACGACTCGATTCTGGTTGATCGCTTTCAGCATGCTTATTTGCCCATGGCGGATCAGACTTCAAAAATCGAGATCGGTTATGACAATCATTTGGCTGCTGATTTTTTCCAGGACTTGCTGGAGGAATTCAGGCCGGATATTGTGCATTTTTTCCATCTCAATCGTCTCGGCACCGGCTTGATCGAAAAAGCGGTCGCTGCCGGTGTTCCAGCCTATTACACCCCCACCGACTTCTGGAGTATCTGTCCTACTGGACAATTACTACGTTGCGGGGGGCGAGCATGTGCCGGCCCCAGCAAGGAAGCGGGGAATTGTGTCGTGCATTTTGCCGCCAGTCAGCTTCCCGACCGGATCGGGCGGCTTCTGACGACCGTTCCGGATGTTATCAGCGATATGCTGGTACGAATTGTTCGGTCGTCCGGGATGCCTTCCGTATCGCTGCTGGATGAAGTACGAGCGCTGAATGGTCGGCTAGATCGCAATGTCCGTCGATTGAATCTTCTGCAGGGAATTATCGCGCCCAACCCCATGATCGAGTCACTATTGACGCGCAATGGTGTGCGTCCAGACATCGTGGTGAGATCTTCCTACGGCATCAATCTGGAAAGACCGGTAGTCGTTCGGGATCGAGCGCTGAAAGATCGCCCCTTGGTATTGGGGTTTATTGGTACTCTCGCGCCGCACAAGGGTTGCCATGTGCTTTTGAAGGCGTTGCGCCATTTTTCTCCCTGCGATGTCCAGTTGAAAATTTATGGCAAGCAAACAGACTTTCCTGACTATGTAGCCCGGTTGCATCGCTTGGCTGATGGTAATGAAGGTATTACGTTTTGCGGCACATTTTCCAATGAAGATATATTCAATGTGCTGGGTGAGTTGGACTCGCTGGTCGTGCCATCTGTTTGGAATGAAAACACCCCGTTGGTCGTTTACTCGGCGCAGGCTGCCGGCTGTCCGGTTGTGGCTTCCAATGTGCCGGGAATAGCCGATGCAGTCACACATAATGTCGACGGGCTACTGTATGAGCCAGGCAGTGTGGAGGCGCTTGAAGCAGCTCTGAAACGTTTGGTCTCTGAGCAGGGTTTATTGGCGAATTTATCTTCCAGTTCCACTCGTCCAAAATCTGTTTCTGTTTATGTGGATGAGTTATTGCAGGTATGGAAATCATCCATTTAGCAACGTCAGCTATTGTTTTCGTGCGGAGGTTTTCCTTGGCGCGAGCAGTGGCTGGGTCTATTCTTCACGCTTAATTCTGAGCTTGGATTCAAGGCAGGCAGATCCAAGTTTTCTGTTGGCCTTGAAGATTCAGATTCAGTCAATGTGGATATAACAGCGGTGTGGTTTCGATGACGGAAAATCTTGTCGCTCATCAGATGGTCGTTGATCGTGAGCAGCGTAGTGCTCTTAAGCAGCAGCGACCAGTGGTTCTCTGGTTTACCGGGCTCAGTGGTGCTGGTAAATCGACGATAGCCAATGCTTTGGAGCAGGCGTTGCTTGAGCATAATCGTCACACGTATTTGCTGGACGGGGACAACATGCGTCTTGGTCTTTGCAATGATCTTGGGTTCAATGATGATGATCGTACGGAAAATATCCGTCGAATCGCTGAAGTTGCCAAGTTGTTCGTTGATGCAGGTCTTATCGTAGTCAGTGCTTTCATATCGCCTTTTCGCCTTGATCGAGCTCTGGCTCGGAAGGTGATTGGTGATGAGTTCTTCGTTGAGGTCTATATCAGTACGCCGTTGCTTGAGTGTGAACGCAGGGATCCCAAGGGGCTCTATGGCAAGGCTCGCTCAGGAATGATAAAAAACTTCACTGGTATCGACTCATCATACGAACCGCCGCTGACCCCGGATATCACCATCAACACCCTTGATGATGATGTGCCCACTTCTGTCGCGAAAATCATGGACTATCTGGTGGGGCGGATCGAACCTTGAAGACTCTGATCATCATTGGTGCGGGCTTTAGTGGGGCGGTTACCGCCGTTCAATTACTGCAAGCCTCCAAGGCCGGTACGCGCGTTTTGTTGCTCAACCGCTCTGGTGAGATGGCTCGCGGACTCGCCTACGGAACCAATAGCTCCCGGCATTTGCTGAATGTGCCGGCAGGTAATATGTCAGCGCTGGTTGATCAGCCAGATCATTTTCTGCGTTTTTGCGAAACGCGTTTGCCGGGTACTTCGTCGTCATCTTTTGTGCCTCGCAAGCTCTATGGCGAATACCTCTCGGGATTACTGGCGACTGCCGAGCGCAATTGTCCTGATGGCGTCAGTTTCGAACGAATCACTACAGAAGCGCACAGTATCGAAGAGCAGGATGGTAAGGCGCGAGTGCGCATTGCAGATGGCCAGGAAATAATTGCAGATCATGTAATTCTTGCATTCGGAAACTTTTCGCCGTTTAACCCAGTGATTACGTCCACCGCCCGAGATACGGGTCGTTATGTTGCGGACCCTTGGTCGGGAGACATTGAGGTACCGATCGACCCGAAGGCACCGGTTCTGTTGCTGGGCGCAGGGCTTACTGCGCTGGATGTCGCATTGACTCTGGATCAGCAAGGGCATAGCGGACTGGTCTACATGCTCTCAAGGCGAGGCGTGCTACCGTTACCACATCGCTCTTCACGACATGTGAGTTTCGCCTCGGGAGATGTGGCTCAAGCACTTCTTGATTCTCCCCCAACTGTGCTGAGCTACTTGCGTCAAATGCGCTCATTGGTTCGCGCCGCTGCCAAAGATGATATTGATTGGCGTGACATCATCGCGGCTGTGCGGCCGATTACCGCGCAGTTATGGGCGCGCTTGAACCCAGTGGAGCGGCAACGTTTCCTTCGCCATTTGCAAGTGTACTGGGATGCTCATCGCCACCGCGTTGCTCCTGCCTCATATTCCGCTTTTTCGGCGCAGATCGAGCAGGGTCGGCTTAAGCCAATGGCGGGTAGAATCAATAACATTGAAGCGTTATCCGACGGTTTGCGGATTCATGTCGGAGGGCGGGGGGGCGTGGCGATTGATCCCGTACAAGTGTCGCACATCATAAATTGTACGGGGCCGAATTCGAATCTTGCTCGGGTCGATGATCGTTTAATTGTTCAGTTGCTTCAAGCAGGCCTGATTCAAATGGATAACCTCGGTCTGGGCATCTGTGTGGATGAGTCGCTTTCTGTTCTGGATCGGCACGGCGTTCCAGTAAGTTGGCTGACTTATGTTGGCCCAATGCTCAAGGCGCAATACTGGGAAGCCACTGCTGTTCCAGAACTCAGGAAATATGCGCGAGACCTGGCCGTACGAGTGGCCACAAAAGTCAGTTAAGGCCATTCGATCCGATAGGGGGCGCGGGGTTGTCTGGTATTGCCAGGTTTGTGTCCCCAATCCCACATGCACGGCTCTGTTACTTATATGGCGAGCCAGCAATGGTTTGGGATGCTTGGTGGTAAATAGTCATGATGCATGTATCAAACATTCAATGCTTTTTCAACGAGCCTGATGAATGAAAGTTGAAACAGTATTAGTAACCGGTGGCTCAGGATTTCTCGGAGGGGGCTTGCTTCGGCATTTAGCCCTTTGTGGCCGGTATTCTTTGGTTGCCGCGTTGCGTAGAGAGTGTAACGAGCTTCCTCAATCCATTCGGCGTTTCATGTATGCGGATTTGGCCGCTTATGTCGATTGGCAAAATGCGTTAAATCACGTTGATGTTGTGGTTCATTCGGCTGCGCGGGTTCATGTCATGGCTGAGTCTGCTGCTGACCCTGTGGCGGAGTTTCGGCGGGTGAATGTCGAGGCTACATTGAACCTTGCCCGGCAGGCGGCGGAAGCCGGTGTGAAGCGCTTCATTTATCTCAGTTCAATCAAGGTGAATGGCGAGTTTACCCAGCCCGGTTGTGCATTCGCCGCAGACGATGCACCGGATCCGGTTGACCCTTATGGTATCTCTAAGCTTGAGGCAGAGCTTGCACTGAAGGATCTCGCCCTTGCTACCGGGATGGAAGTTGTGATCATTCGCCCCGTGCTGGTTTATGGGGTGGGTGTAAAAGCCAATTTCCTGAATATGATCCGCTGGTTGCAGCGTGGAGTGCCTTTGCCGTTTGGTGCAGTAAATAATAAGCGTAGTCTGGTCAGCCTCGAAAACCTGATTGATTTTATAGTTACGTGTATCGAACACCCTGCGGCGGCGAATCAGACATTTCTAGTCAGCGACGGGCATGACGTTTCCACAACCGAGTTGTTGCGCAGCCTGGCAAAGGCTATGAATAGCCCGACGATATTGTTGCCGCTGCCGGTTAGCCTAATGAGTGTTGTGGCCAAACTCTTAGGAAAAGGTGCCGTCGCACAGCGTATCTTTGGTTCGCTGGAAGTGGATATCACTAAAAATCAGCGTGTGTTGGGTTGGGTTCCGCCGGTAAGTTTTCGCAGCGCAATCGACTCTACAGTGAAACCATTTCTGGATGTTCGAAAAAAATGAATTACTGGTGGCTTATTCCGGTTTCAGCGGTCCTTTCTTTTGCTCTAACAGCTTTTCTGCGTCGATATGCCTTATCGCGCAGCTTGATCGATATACCCAATCAACGCAGTTCGCATTCGATTCCAACTCCCCGCGGTGGAGGCGTCGCCATTGTTTTAACACTTGTCTGTGCTCTGTGCGTTCTATTCTATTTGGGATTGATGACACAGGATGCTTTCATTGCATTGGTTGGCGCTGGTGGCATTACCGCTATTATCGGTTTTCTGGATGACCATGGTCACGTTGCCGCTCGATGGCGTCTTTTGGCTCATTTTTTTGCCGCAGCCTGGGCGATTTATTGGGTAGGCGGTCTGGCGCCGCTGGAGGTTGGGGGGGGAAGTATCCAATTAGGCTGGTTAGGCCATTTTCTGGCGCTTGTTTATCTTGTCTGGATGCTTAACCTTTACAACTTCATGGATGGCATTGATGGTATCGCCGGCGTTGAAGCAGTGACCACTTGTGGCGGTATGGTTTTAATTTACTGGCTTGGTGGATTTGCAGAGTTGGCATGGCCGCCGGGGTTGCTAGCGGTGTGTTCTGCAGGTTTTCTGTGTTGGAACTTTCCTCCTGCGAAAATTTTCATGGGGGATGCTGGCAGCGGATTTCTCGGTGTCGTAATCGGGGTGCTGTCGCTTCAAGCTGCGTGGGCTGATCCAGGATTGCTCTGGGGGTGGCTGATCCTGCTTGGTGTGTTCATAGTGGATGCAACATTCACGTTGATGCGTCGCTTGTTACGAGGCGAAAAAATTTACGAGGCGCATCGTAGTCACGCCTATCAGTTTGCATCCAGACAGATGGGCAAGCATTTACCCGTCACCGCTGTGGTCGGACTGATCAATCTGCTTTGGCTGCTGCCGATTGCGTTTTGTGTGGTCTGTTTCAAACTGGATGGCGCTTTGGCGCTGCTGGTAGCTTATCTGCCGCTTATCTGGCTCGCCGTCAAATATAGGGCCGGTGAGCTTGAAAAAAATTAGGTGCTGATGGCCGTTTTCTGGGAGGAGCGCCATGGCACGTCCATGGCGGCTCATCCTCCCGAGGTTGTGTGTCTAAAAGTATCAGAATAGTTTCCAAAATGTGTATCATGCACGTACGCAGGGAGCATCCCCCCGACCTGTTGACGACTAGATCGAAGTTGGCATCCAGCACGCTTCGATTGCCTGGAAAATTGTTCATGAGGATTGTGTTGGACAGCTCCAACCGCTGAACAATGTAATCTTAGGGCACTCGTCGTTCATGAAAACTGCCCCAATTAGAAGGAATAGATTTTGGCTCGCAATAGCTTTTTCCCCAAGCTGTTCAGACTATTTACTGAGCGCTCAGAGAACCTGAAGAGCTCCGAAGCTTCCCTGAAGCAGGTGCGCAAGCCAGAAATTTCCGCTCCATCAGTTAGCGTTGAGGCAAACCTGGCAGAGCAGCTTCCTCCCATTTCGAAAGTTATTGAGTCTGTTGAAGTTCAGGAGCCACGGGCGAAGTCCAATGCGAAAAATTTGGTTTCGCTGCCAAAAAACTTTGATCCGGTGCTCTATCTGAAGCTCAACCCTGATCTAGGTACCGCCATTGATCCTGTCGCTCATTATTTGAATCACGGTCATCAGGAAAGCTGGCGCATTGTAACCCTGCCTGAAATCAAACTGTCCAATACCCGCGCATTCGATCCTGCGCGGGAAACCGTTATGGTTGTCAGTCACGAAGCGTCGCGCTCGGGGGCGCCGATACTTGCACTCAACTTGGTAGAGCGCTTATCCAGTCATTATAATGTCGTCGCTCTTTTGCTTGGGCATGGAGCGCTGCTAGATGCTTTTGAGGAAGCTGCCATCGCAACAATGGCAAGCCCGCGACTGAAAAATAATGTGCCCTATACAGCTTTTGCTATCGAGCAACTGTGCAGCCAGTTCAGCTTCAAATTTGCGCTGGTCAACAGCATGGAGTGCCGCGTGGTTCTGGAACCACTGGCTCGGCATTTTGTACCTGCCATTCCATTGATTCATGAGTTTGCCTCTGCTTATCCTAATTCGAGTTCGGTGTTCGCTGATGCCAGACTGTGGTCTGCCGATCAGGTTTTCTCGGCAGACATTACCTGGGAGAGCGCGCAGGACTCATGTCCCGACCTGGAGTCCATGATTGCGCATATTATTCCTCAAGGGCGCTGTGTCTTGCCCGGGCAAGTGGTCAGTGAAGAGGCGTTGACAAGAGAGTCGGAATACTTGCGTGGGCGGATCCGTCAGGTGAGTGACATCGACAGGAAATTCGTGGTTCTGGGCGCGGGTTACGTAAACTTCCGTAAAGGTGCCGACCTCTTCATTCAATGCGCTATCAAGACGATGCTTACACCAGGTGGCGATAAATTTCGATTTGTTTGGATCGGTAAGGGTTACAACCCCGATGTAGAAGATGGTTACTCGGTTTACCTTGCAGATCAGATCAAAAGATCCGGATTACAAGATAACTTTGTCATGCTGGACGAGACCTCTGCAATTGAAACGGCTTATGAAGAAGCCGATCTGCTGTTTATTTCATCTCGACTTGATCCGTTGCCGAACGTCGCTATTGATGCCTTCGACGCGCGATTGCCAGTGCTCTGCTTCGACAAGGCTACCGGTATTTCCGACTTCCTTTCCTCTTGTGGATTGCGCGAGTCGTGCATTGCTGATTACCTTGATGTCGATAGCGCCGTTCAAAAAATATTCGCACTGGCAAACTCCCGCGAGTTGTATGAGCAGGCGGTCAATAAGAGTCACGATGCCTCTAAAGTTTACTTTGACATGGATAAATACGTCGCAGCACTTGAGGTCGTCGGAATTAACGCCGCCGAACGTGCAGGCCAAGAAAGACGCGACGTTCAAACCATTATTGGCTCTGGCTTGTTCAAAGCCGATGAACAGGACATACGTCGTTATGTCCGGGCATGGGCAAGCGGTATTAATCCACCGGCACCGCCTTTGGATTTCAACCCAGCTGTTTATGCCGCTGAACATGGAGTGCAAATTCCAGGAAGCGATCCATTTGCAGATTACATTCGCATGGGGTGCCCGCAGGGGGCGTGGAACAAAAGCGAATAAGTATATCCGTA
>Ga0209563_100489_pt1 | contig 13406 bp, 12 predicted proteins | sample AraplaCvi_mMF_r2_FD_184271 | JGI IMG/M metagenome (GOLD analysis project Ga0209563, IMG submission 184271) | Arabidopsis root microbial communities from North Carolina, USA - plate scrape CL_Cvi_mMF_r2 (SPAdes) (version 2) | ecosystem: Host-associated > Plants > Roots > Endosphere | place: USA... | reverse complement strand
GTGTACGCCGCGCTGGCCGGCGTCGCGGTCTCCATCGCCTCCGGGACCAAGCACGACGCGTCGTCCTCCGAGAAGTCCATGAGCGCGAAGCTGCTCGGGATGCCGGGCGGCGTGTTCCTGCTCGCCGCGGTCGGTCTCGCGGTCGTCGCCGTCGGTGTCGTCTTCGTCGTGAACGGGGTCACGCACCGCTTCGAGCGCGACCTGCGGTTGCCGCCGAACCGCTGGGCGACGGTGACGACCACGCTCGGCCGCGTCGGCTACGTCGCGAAGGGCATCGCCCTGGTGATCGTCGGCGGCCTCGTCGTCTTCGGAGCGATCACGGCCGACCCGGAGAAGGCCGGCGGCCTCGACGGCAGCCTGAAGGCGCTGATCCAGGTGCCGTTCGGCGTGTTCCTGCTCGTGCTGATCGCCCTCGGACTGATCGCCTACGGCGCCTTCTGGTGCGTGCGCGCGTACGCGTCGCGCCTCGCGGAGCCGTGAGCGGCGGACCGGTCGCGGCTCGGCGAGGCGCGAGCTGACGAGGTTCACCTGGCGAGTTCGGCGGTGATGACCAGGTTCTGGGTGGATGCGGTGCCCGCGGCGTTCTGCAGGCACGTGATGAGCACGAGCGTTCCGGGGCGAGACGTCCAGATGTCGGATCGCGGGAGGTCGTCCTTGGGGACCGCGTGCGCTCCCGTGACCGAGTAACGCAGGTCGCCCACCGTGATGGTGCTGCCGACGGGCACGGTCGCCCTCCCTGTCTTGGCGTCCTCGAGGTAGTTCCCGGGTGCCACCGCGCCGCCGCGCGCCGAATGCGTGACGAGGTAGACGGTGCCGTCGGCCGCTTGCGAGAGGGGCACGCCGAGATCGCGCACGCGGTAGACGGAGGTGAAGCCGGGCGGCACGAGCACGCCGTCCGCGACGCTCACCTCGCCGAGCGGGACGTCGAGCTTCACCGTCGGCACGGTGACCCGCAGTCCGCCGACCGAGTCGACGGCGTTCATGGTGGACAGCTGTTCGGCCGAGGGCCGGTCGGCGGTGTCGATCCGCACCTCGGCGCCCTTCAGGTCGACCGCGGTGGCGGCGGACTGCGCGCTGTTCGCCTGGACGACGAGCGCATATCCGCCGGCCGCCACGGCGACGAGTGCGATTCCGGCGGCGAGGGCGATCGTCCGTCGCGTCTTCCTGCGCCGGCGGCGTTCCCCGGCGCGCCCGGGAACGCTCGGTCGGAGGTCGGGTGTGGTTTCTTCGAGCATCGGTCATCCCATCGTCGTGCTGGAAAGGGCGGGAGGAGGTCGACCAGCGACCGTCCTCCCGCCCTCGGGGGTCATCTCAAGAGACTCGGGTCACGAGTCCGAGCTGACGGGCTTCCGCCGGGTCACCAGGAGAGCGAGACCCAGGAGGAGGCCGACGACGACGAGCGCACCGAACGGCGCGATGTCGTTCCCTGCCTCGCGAGCCGCGTCTCCGCCCGTCGCCACGCGGGGACCGCTGGCGGCCGGACCGGCCGGCTTGCCGGAGTCCTTCGGACCGCTCGGGTCCTTCGGAGTCGCGGTGTCGGTCGGAACCGGGGGCGTGACGACCGCCACGTCCTGCACGACGACAGGCACGGGGCTGGTCTCACCGGCGGTGACGGTCACGGGCGTCGCCGCGGCGTTCACCGTGTATCCGGCCGGAGCCTTGGTCTCCACCAGCAGGTAGTCGCCTGCGGGGATGCCGGACTTGGTGGCCGAGCCGTCCGCCGCCGTCGGACCCACCGTCTCAACCACCGCACCCGAACCATCACGCAGCTCGAACACCGCACCGCTGAGGGTACGCGACGCATCCGCCGCATCCCGCTTCACAACCGACACCGCACCCGTGGCCGGCGCCGACTTCGTGTCCTGGAACGTGTACGCCACGGGACTGTTCTGCCCCGCGGTCACTGTCACCGGCAACGGAGTCGGGTTCAGGTCATACCCGGCCGGAGCCGTGACCTCCACCAGCGAGTAATCACCCGGCACGATCTTGGACGCAACCGCAGAACCATCCGCAACCGTCGGACCCACCATCGACACCTTCGCACCACTGGAATCCCGAACCTCGAACACCGCACCAGCAAGACCCGTGGTCCCATCCGCAGCATCCACCTTCTTCACCGCAACCGAACCGGTGAGGATCTCGTCGGAGTACGTGATGTCGGTGAGCTGACCGGCCGTGATCTGGTACGTGTACACGGTGGGGTCGAGCTTGTAGCCGTCCGGCGCGACCGACTCCTTCACGGTGTACGTCCCGGGAGTCAGCATGCCGAGGTCGACCGTGCCGTCAGCCTTCGTGGTCAGGGTGGCCACGAGGGTGTTCGACGCGTCGCGGACCTCGTACTGGGCGCCGGCGAGGCGGCGCGACGGGTCCTTGGAGTCGACCTTCGTGATGGCGATCCGGCCGACCGGGTCGCCGGTTCCATTACCCCCGGAGGTGATGTAGGCCAACGAGTGCTCAACGGTCGTCATGCCCGTGACCGTGTTCTTGAAGACCGTGCCGTTGGCGGTGCCGGCCGGCGCGAACGCGTTGTACTGAACCGAGAGGGTCGTGTCGGGGGCGAAGGAGGCGAGAGCGTCGTGGAAGACGAACTCCAGAGTGTGGTCGTCCTTCTTCGTGTAGCTCACCTGGCCGGGCCCCGTTCCGACGGGCACCGTCGTGAAGCTCGGGTGCGCACTGTCCCGGTACCAGAACCAGATGTCGACGGTCGGGGTCAGCGGTCCGAACGAGAGGCGGCTGTCCATGACGTCGGTGAAGACGATGTCCTTGCCCTGAGCATCGGTCGCCTGCTGGACCGGGAGGTTGATGTTCCACAGGATCGAACCGTTGCTGTTGACCAGCCCGTCCTTGACCATGGTCGGGGTCTGCTGGTAGCTACCCTGGGTGCCGCCGCCGATTCCCCCCGGGATCGGCAGCTTGTAGTCGGCGTCGCCCTTCACGATGAGCGTGACATCCCCCGGCTCGCGCGTCTCGGTGAACTGGAGCGCCATCTGCATCGCGCCGTGGATGTTGAGGGGGTTGGTGTCGACGAAGTCGGTGAACGTGCAGGTGAACACGGAGTTCACGACGGTGCAGTTCGCGACCGTCTCACCGGTCTCCGACTTCATCAGGAAGGTCGACCCGTAACCCTGGACCCCCACCGGGAAGGTGAAGGTGAAGGAGTCGCCGGCGTGGACCGTGTTGTCGGGCACGCTCCAGTCGACGGAGACGTTGAAGGGGGTGTTCTTCAGCGTTGGCGGGTCGCCGACGAACGTCAGGTTGGAGAAGGTGACCGTGCTGGTCACGTCGGCCGCCTGAGCAGGCGCGGCCGCGACGAGGCCGACAGAGCCCACCATCGCGATACCGAGCACCGCCGCCAGGCCGGTGAAGAGGCGTTTGAGTTTCATCGTGTCTTTCTGCTGTGTGTAGGTCGAACGGAAGCTATGAGCGAGGCGCGGGGCATGCGGCGGTCACGAGAGGGTGACGCAGCCGACCGTCGACGCGTCGTCCGCACGGTTCGCGAGCACCAGGGACGCGGCGTCCTTGGACGTCACGTTCCAGCCGATGGCCGCGGTGGCCTCCCCGGCTCCGTCGGCGTCGGTGGAGAGCTCCATCGCGAACGGGTTCTTGCCGTTCTTCGCGAAGTCGGTGCCGTAGGCGGCGCCTGCATCCTTCGCGGCGGGACCGCACGCCTTCCTGTGCAGGTCGAGCGAATACGTCCGGCTCGCGACCAGGCCGGTCGCGTGCACGGTCGCGACCGTGCCGGTGGGGCTCGTCGTCACCGAGACGGTGATGGCGGCGCCGGACGGCACGGCCTTCTCGTCGTAGGTCGTGGCCACCAGGCCGGGGATGTGCGGGCTGAACTTGGCATTGGTGGTGCTCGTGGCTGCCGTGGTCGCCGTCGGGGTCGGGGTCGTCTGCCCGGAGGCGGAGGCCGAACAACCGGCCAGCGCGGCTCCGAGCGCCGCAGCGAGCGCTGCGAGTGCCAGGGGTCGGGAATTGCGTCTCATGTGGAATCCTCTGCTAGCGGCGCCTTCTGGGCGCACACGTCATGGGCTTTCACTGAGAGAGACGCGCATTAAAGCGAATTCAATACGCTAAATTTCAGAAAAAATGTTGTTATTCTCTGGCGTTGATGCCTCGGGTCGGACGGTCCCGACCATCGCGCTCACGCGCTCGGCTCGATTCGAAGAGCGACGACGCTACTCCGACGCCCCCGCGAACTGCGCGTTGTACAGCGAGTAGTACGCGCCTCCACGCGCCAGCAGCTCGGCGTGCGTCCCCTGCTCGACGATGCTGCCCGCCTCCATGACCAGGATGAGGTCGGCGTCGCGGATGGTGGAGAGCCGGTGCGCGATCACGAACGACGTGCGGTCCGCGCGCAGGGCGCTCATCGCCTTCTGCACGAGCAGCTCGGTGCGGGTGTCGACCGACGACGTCGCCTCGTCGAGGATGAGCACGCTCGGCCGCGCGAGGAACGCCCGGGCGATCGTCAGCAGCTGCTTCTCCCCTGCCGAGATGTTGGCCCCTTCGTCGTCGAGCACGGTGTCGTAGCCGTCCGGCAGCGAGTGCACGAAGCGGTCCACGTAGGTGGCGCGGGCCGCATCCAGCACCTCCTCGTCGGTCGCGTCGGGCCGGCCGTACAGGATGTTGTCGCGGATCGTGCCCTTGAACAGCCACGTGTCCTGCAGCACCATCCCCATGCGGCTGCGCAGGTCGTGCCGGCTCATGGTCGCGATGTCGACGCCGTCGAGGGTGATCCGGCCGCCGTCGAGCTCGTAGAACCGCATCATCAGGTTGACCAGCGTGGTCTTGCCCGCACCGGTCGGCCCGACGATCGCCACGGTCTGGCCCGGCTGGGCGACGAGCGACAGGTGCTCGATCAGCGGCGCATCCTCCTCATACCGGAACGACACGTCCTCGAAGGCGAGCAGCCCCTTCGTCCCCTCCGGGCTCTCCGGCCGCTCCGGGTCGGGCGACTGCTCGTCCGCGTCCAGCAGCTCGAACACGCGCTCGGCGCTCGCCACACCCGATTGCAGCAGGTTCGCCATCGACCCGAGCTGTGTGAGCGGCTGGGTGAACTGCCGGGAGTACTGGATGAACGCGGTCACGTCCCCCAGCTGCATCATGCCGCTCGCCACCTGCAGCCCGCCGACGACGGCGATCGCGACGTACATCAGGTTGCCGACGAACATCATCGACGGCATGATCAGGCCCGAGATGAACTGCGCGCCGAAGCTCGCGCGGTACATCTCCTGGTTCTTCTCGCGGAAGCGCGCCTCCACCTCGCGGTGCCGGCCGAACACCTTCACCAGCGAGTGGCCCGTGAACGCCTCCTCGATCTGCCCGTTGAGCTCGCCCGTATGCCGCCACTGGGCGACGAAGAGCTTCTGCGAACGCTTCGCGATGACGGTGGTGATGAGCAGGGTCAGCGGGATGGTGACCAGCGCGATGACGGCGAGCAGCGGCGAGATGACGAACATCAGCACGACGACTCCGACCACCGTCAGCAGCGACGTGAGCAGCTGGCTCATGGTCTGCTGCAGCGACTGCGAGATGTTGTCGATGTCGTTGGTGACGCGGCTGAGGAGCTCTCCGCGCTGCATCCCGTCGAAGTACTTCAGCGGGAGGCGGTGGAGCTTGTCCTCGACGTCCGCGCGCAGCCGGTAGACGGTGCGCTGCGTGATGCCGTTGAGGACGTACGCCTGCAGGTAGCTGAACACCGACGACAGCACGTACAGGGCGAGCACCCACATCAGCGTCTGCCCGACCGCGGTGAAGTCGATGCCGGCGCCCGGGGTGAACGTCGTCCCCGACAGCAGGTCGGCCATCTGGTTCTGGCCCTGCGCCCGCAGCCCCTCGATGACCTGCGCCTGCGTCGTCCCCGCCGGGAACTGGAGCGACAGCGCGCCCGCGAACACGAGGTTGACCGCGTTGCCGAGAAGCTTCGGCCCGAGCACGGCGAACGCGACCGAGATCACCGCCAGCAGGGTCACCGCGACCAGCGGCAGCCGCTCCGGCCGCAGCCGGCCGAGCAGCCGCCGGGCGCTCGGCCCGAAGTTGAGGGACTTCTGCGCGGGCATGCCCATGCCGCCGAACGGTCCGCCGCCTCCCGGCCCGCGGCGGACGGGAGGTCCGGCCGGCCGTTCCGGTGCGCTCGTCTTGTCGCTCATCCCTGCTCCCCCTTACGCCGCGTCCTGGGCGGCGAGCTGCGACGACACGATCTCCGCGTACGTCGGGTTGCTCTCCACGAGCTCGTCGTGGGTGCCGGTTCCGACCACGCGGCCGTCCTCGAGCACGATGATCTGGTCGGCGTCGACGATCGTGGAGACCCGCTGAGCCACCACGATCATGGTCGCGCCCGCCACGTCCCGCGCGAGCGCCGAGCGCAGCCGCGCATCCGTCGCCGTGTCGAGCGCAGAGAACGAGTCGTCGAAGACGTAGATCTCCGGCTTCCGCACCAGCGCACGGGCGATCGCCAGCCGCTGCCGCTGCCCGCCGGAGACGTTCGTGCCGCCCTGCGCGATCGGCGCCTCCAGCCGCTCGGGCATCGCCTCCACGAAGTCGCGGGCCTGGGCCACCTCCAGCGCGTGCCACAGCTCGTCGTCCGTCGCGTCCGGGTTGCCGTAGCGCAGATTGGAGGCGACCGTGCCGGAGAAGAGGTAGGGCTTCTGCGGGACGATGCCGATGCGCGACCACAGCAGCTCCGGGTCGAGCTCGGCCACATCCACGCCGTCGACCAGCACGATCCCGCTGGTGGCGTCGAAGAGCCGCGGGATGAGGTTCACCAGCGTGGTCTTCCCGGCGCCCGTGCTCCCGATGATCGCCGTCGTCTTGCCCGACTCCGCCAGGAACGTCACATCGGTGAGCACGGGATGCTCCGCCCCCGGATACGAGAAGCCCACGTCGACGAACTCCACCGTGCCGTGCGCATCCACCACCCTGACGGGGTCGGCGGCGGCCCGCACCGAGGGCTCGGTGTTCAGCACCTCGCCGATGCGGTCGGCGCAGACCGAGGCGCGCGGCACCAGCACCGCCATCATCGTCGACATCATGACGCCCATCAGGATCTGCATGAGGTACTGCAGGAAGGCGGTGAGCGTGCCGATCTGCAGGGAGCCGTCCTGGACGCGGAACGAGCCGAACCAGATCACGGCCACGCTCGACACGTTGAGGACGAGCATCACGATCGGGAACATCAGCGCGAACAGGCGCCCCGCCTTCAGCGCGGTCTCCGTCACCTCGTCGTTCGCCGTGCGGAAGCGCCGCGTCTCCACGTCCTCCCGCACGAACGCGCGCACCACGCGGATGCCGCTCAGCTGCTCCCGGAGCACCCGGTTCACCCGGTCGATGCGGTCCTGCATGCGGCGGAACTGCGGCACCATGCGGGCGATGATGATGCTCACCGCGACCAGGAGCGCAGGGACGCTGACCGCGATCAGCCACGAGAGGTCGAGGTCCTGCTGCATGGCCAGCACGATGCCGCCGACCGCGAGGATGGGGGCGGACACCAGCAGAGTGCAGGTCATCATGACCAGCATCTGCACCTGCTGGACGTCGTTCGTGTTGCGCGTGATCAGCGACGGGGCGCCGAACGACGACACCTCCCGCTCGGAGAACTCCCCCACCCGGTGGAAGATCGCCTCGCGCAAGTCGCGGCCCACCAGCATGGCCACCTTCGCCCCGAAGTACACCGCCGTGATCGCGCAGGCGATCTGCACGAGCGTGACGCCGAGCATCTCGGCGCCCACCGACAGGATGTACGCGGTGTCGCCCTTCGCGATGCCGTTGTCGGTGATCGCCGCGTTCAGCGTCGGCAGCCACAGCGAGAGCAGCGACTGGGCGAGCTGGAACACGATGACCCCGATGAGGAGGGGCCAGTGCGGCCGGAGGAAACGGCCGAGCAGTCTCAGGAGCATGATGCCTCCGTCGGTGTGGTCGGGAAGGTGACGTGCGGCGAGGTGCCTGCGATGCCGACGAGCACCATCCGGGTGAGATCGTCGATGCTGAACTCGATGCCCTCGTTGAGCTGCGGGAATGCCGAGGAGAACGTGATCAGCCGCAGGAGGTGCGCCACGCGCTCCGGCGGCCAGTTGAGCTCGCGGGCCTCCGGTTCGAGGATCCGGGAGATGATCCGGGCGAACTCGCCGCGCTCCTGGGGCACGGGCGGGCGCTGCGGGCCGATCACCGGCATGATCCGCATGACCTTCTGGAACCGCTCCCGCAGCAGGTACAGGATGGCGCGGACCTTGCTCTCCAGCGGGAGCGCCGGGTCGATGCTGCGGAGCGCGGCGCGGGTCGGCTCCGGGTCGAGGTACGTCTCGATGGCGGCCTGGACGAGGGCCTCCTTGTCGCCGAACGCGCGGAAGATCGTGCCCTCCGCGATGCCGGCCGCTTCGGCGATCTGGCGGCTGGTGACCCCGCGGCCGTGCTCGAGGAGCAGCGGGATGACGGCGTCGACGATCATCGCCTTGCGGTCCTCCGCCGCCATCGGCTGCGCCCGCGTGCGCGGAGCGTCGGTCAGGGCATCCTCGATCACCCGCTCACTCTAAGCGGAGTGAGTGCTCACTCACAAGAGTTTCTTCGCCTATTCCGTCGCGAAGATCCCGGAGATCGTGGCCAGGTCCTCCTGCGTCGGGCGCCAGGCGGTCGCGGCCTCGGCGTTCGCGACGATCTGCTCCGGCTTCGTCGCGCCGGCGATGACGCTGGTGAGCCCCGGCTGGGCGAGCAGCCAGGCGAACGTCGCCGCCAGCATCGTGACCCCGCGCTCCTCGCAGAACGCGCGGTAGCGCTCCATCCGATCCCACGGAGCATCGTCGAGCAGGTGCTTGCGGATCTGCATGATGCGGCTGTCCGCGGGCCCGCCCTCCCGGGTGAACTTGCCCGTGAACAGGCCGTTGTAGAGCGGGAAGAACGGCAGGAACCCCAGCCCGTACCTGTTGACCGCGGGCAGCACCTCGCGCTCCGCGTCGCGCACCAGGAGGCTGTACTCGTTCTGGGCGGAGACGAACTTCGGATGCCCACCCAGCTGCGCGGTGAACTCCGCCTCGGCGATCTCCCAGCCGGAGAGGTTCGAGTGCCCGATGTAGCGGATCTTGCCCTCGCGGATGAGGTCGTCGAGCGTCGCCAGCGTCTCCTCGATCGGGGTGATGCCGTCGGGGCGGTGCAGCTGGTAGAGGTCGATCCAGTCGGTGCGCAGGCGCCGCAGCGAGCTCTCGACGGCGAGACGGATGTAGCGGCGGGAGGCGCGCGCATCCCAGTCGGGGCCGTTGACGCCGGCCATGTCCATCCCGAACTTGGTGGCGAGCACGATGCGGTCGCGCTTGCCCTCCAGCGCCTTCCCCATGAGCGTCTCGGAGAGGCCGCGCTCCTTGCCGTAGATGTCGGCGGTGTCGAAGAACGTCACGCCCGTGTCGATGGCGGCGTCGATCACCGCGGTGGTGCCCTCCTGCGTCTCGGTGGCCGTGTCCTTCCGGCCGAAGTTGTTGCAGCCGAGGCCGATGGTGGAGACGACGAGGCCGGAGCGGCCGAGGGTGCGGTATTCGATGTTCGCCATGATCCGAGTCTAGGGAGGCGGCGGGCGAGGTGGGTCGTCCGCGATTCCCGTCCACAGCCGGAGTCGCCGGCGACTTATCCCCAATGTCCGATTCCCGCGAGTGCACGGTCGGTGGTCCACCCTAGAGTCGACCCATGAGCAGTTCCTTCGCCTACCTCCTCCGCACCACGAGCCCGATCGGGCGGCTCGAGCTGACCAGCGACGGCACGGCCGTCACCTCGCTCTCCATCGAGCGCTCGGGCAGCCTTCCGCTCGACGAGCATCCCGAGCGCAGCACCGCCGTGCTCGACGACGCCGCCGCCCAGCTCGGCGAGTACTTCGCCGGCAGCCGCCGCACCTTCGACGTCCCTGTGCGTCTGCAGGGCACGCCGTTCCGCCAAGCCGTCTGGGAGCGCATCGCCGCCCTGGAGTACGGCACCTTCGTCTCGTACGGCGAGCTGGGCGCCTCCCTCGGCCATGCCGGCTACGGCCGCGCGATCGGCGGAGCGGTCGGGGCCAACCCTGTGCCGATCATCGTCGGCTGCCACCGCGTGCTCTCCTCCAGCGGGCGCGTCACCGGGTACAGCGGGGGCGAGGGCATCCCCACCAAGCTGTGGCTGCTCGAGCACGAGGGGATCCTGCTGGCCGCATGAGCGCGACGACCGAAGACCTGGCGGCCGCGACGCCGCCCGCACCCTCCACCGGCCGGGAGGCTCTCGTCGTCGGCGACGACGGGCGCGCCCGCTGCTCCTGGTCGGCGGCCGACCCGGAGTACCGGCGCTACCACGACGAGGAGTGGGGCCGGCCGCAGCACGACCCGCGGGCCCTGTACGAGAAGATGTGCCTGGAGGGCTTCCAGGCGGGCCTGTCGTGGATCACGATCCTGCGCCGCCGGCCGGCGTTCCGCGAGGTGTTCCACGGGTTCGAGCCAGAGCGCGTCGCGGCGATGACCGAGGCCGACGTGCAGCGACTGCTGCAGGATGCGCGCATCATCCGCCACCGCGGCAAGATCGAAGCCACCATCTCCAACGCCCGGGCGGTGCTCGCGCTCGACGTCCCGCTGGAGCACCTCATGTGGAGCTTCGCCCCGGAACCGCGCTCCGGCGCCCGCCCGCGCTCGTGGGGCGAGATCCCCGCCGTCACGCCCGAGTCGACCGCCCTCAGCAAGGAGCTCCGCCGCCGCGGATTCCGCTTCGTCGGCCCCACCACCATGTACGCCCTCATGCAGGCCACCGGCATGGTCGACGACCACTTCGAGGGCTGCTTCGTCGTCGCCGGCGACGCCGCAGCCGACACCGACCCGCGCCCCTAGCCCGGCCGCGGAAGCGTCCACCCGCCGCCGCCACTGCGGCGGCGCGGAACGACTGCGGCGGCGCGCGGGCGCAAGCGTTCCGAGACACCGCAGGTGCGAGGCCGGGCGGCGGGGGCCGGGCGAGAGAGGACCGAGAGAGTCGGGCCGACGGCGGAATGGACTCCGGCGCCGGATTCTCGCTGGTGAGACACGACCGCTCGTGCCCGACCGCAGGCGGATTCGTGGTGCCTCACACTCCGGCGCGGAAACGGCGCATGGGGATGACGCGCCGGCCTTCGCACGTCGGCCCGACTTGTTGAGGTCGACGGGATCGCACCAGGTGCGCGCCCACGCCTCGGATCACAGATCCTCTCTCTTGGTTGTGAGCTTATCTCACTTTCCACTCCCGCACCACTGGGAATTCGCCGTGGCCCGGCGGGAAGTCGGCTCAGACGCGCAGGGCCGCCATCAGGGATCCGGGCGCGCCCCGCACCTCGGGGACGACCAGTTCGAGGTCGCGCGAGCCGTCCGCCGGACGCAGCTCATACCCCTCGCCCGCGGCCCACTCCAGCAGCTCCGCCGTCGTCGCGGGCGAGGCGCCCGCCTCGATCAACGCCCGCACCAGCAGGCCCTTGGCCTGCTTGTTGAAATGGTTGAGCGCCCGCACGTCGCCCTTCTCGTCGCGCGCGAGCACCCGCACGTAGTGGGCGCCCGTCCGGTCGGGCAGCGGAGCCAGCGCCGCGTAGCCCTCCGACCGCAGGTCGAGCAGGAGGTCGTCCCTGTCGCCCAGCGCGGCGCCCCCAGCCGGAGCCCAGCGCTTCTTCAGCGACGGCGCCCCGCGCTGCAGCGACAGCCGGGAGTCGAACGACAGGCGGTAGGCGGGGATGGGATCGGCCGCACCGACCAGCCCCAGCAGGGCGGACTGCACGGCGACCGTATCGGCCGCCACCGCCCACTCCCCCTCGGACAGGGTCGCCGCATCCAGCGCGTCGTACAGCACCCCGGTGTAGCGTTCGAGCGCGCGCATGGTCGGCGCGGAGGGGATGGCGCGGTTGCGCGCGACCTCGCCTGCCTGCTTCGGACCGAGCTTGAGGGCACGGACGGCGGCGTCATGATCCGCGGCCAGCGCGACGACCGCCTCCACAACGTCGCGCCGCACAGGGTTCAGCGACGGGAAGCGCAGGCGATCGACGGCGAGCGGCGACCCCGCTCCCCCGTCCCTCTTCGTCTCGGAGGGCGGGAGGAGGATGAGCACCCTAGCCCTCCAGGAAGCGCAAGGCGACGTCGACGTTCGCGCCGAGCGGGCCGGCGGTGTCGAGGGTCACGCGGGGCAGGGAGCCGCAGGCGCCCTTCCACTCGTCGTACTCCTCGGTGCTCTGCTCCACGGCGTAGGCCGCGACGAGTCCCGTCCGCTTCGCGAGGCGCTCCTCGTGCAGGGAGTCGTCGGAGCAGACCGTCTCGACGATCCGGAGCTTGACGTCCGCGCGCTCGGCCAGGTCGCGCCACTGCAGGCGGGCCGGCTCGACGGCGTTCACGGCGTCGACGACGACGGAGTGACCGGAGAGCAGCACCTGCTCCGCCATGGTCTCCGCCACCAGGTAGGCCGCGAGCCCGGTCGGCTGGTCGGAGTCGATCCCCGCACGGAGGATCGCCGCCTCGATCGGGTCCACCGAGATCACCGTCGCGCCGATGCGCCCGGCCACGATCTCCGCGATGGTGGACTTCCCGGAACCGGGAAGCCCCGCCATCGCGACCAGGACGGGGACGCGGACGTCTCCGAACTGGCGCTCCAGCGGGGCTCCCTGCTGCTCCGGCATGTCAGACCAGCTCGGCCTGACGGGCCACCACGGTGACCGTGTTGTTCTCGACGGAGAGGAAGCCGTCGTCGGCCTTCGCCGTGATCGACTCGCCCCCGTTCAGGGTGACGCGCACCTCGCCCTCGGCGAGGATGGCCAGCAGCGGCTCGTGGCCGGGCAGGATACCGATCTGCCCCTCCACCGTGCGTGCCACGACCATGCTCGCCTCGCCCGACCACACCTCGTGGTCGGCGGCGACGACGCTCACGTTGAGGACAGCCATGATCAGCCGTTCTCCTTCTGGATCTGCGCCCACTTCTCCTCGACGTCGGAGATCGCACCGACGTTGAAGAAGGCCTGCTCGGCGACGTGGTCGAACTCGCCCTTGGCGATCGCGTCGAACGACTCGATGGTGTCCTTCAGCGGGACGGTCGAACCCTCGACGCCCGTGAACTTCTTCGCCATGTAGGTGTTCTGCGAGAGGAACTGCTGGATGCGGCGCGCACGCGACACCGTGATCTTGTCCTCTTCGGAGAGCTCGTCGACACCGAGGATGGCGATGATCTCCTGCAGCTCCTTGTTCTTCTGGAGGATCTGCTTGACCGTGGTGGCCACGCGGTAGTGGTCCTCGCCCAGGTAACGGGGGTCGAGGATGCGCGAGGTCGAGGTCAGCGGGTCGACAGCCGGGTAGAGGCCCTTCGACGCGATCTCACGGGAGAGCTCGGTCGTGGCGTCGAGGTGCGCGAACGTGGTCGCCGGCGCCGGGTCGGTGTAGTCGTCGGCCGGCACGTAGATCGCCTGCAGCGAG
>Ga0209563_100488_pt1 | contig 13416 bp, 10 predicted proteins | sample AraplaCvi_mMF_r2_FD_184271 | JGI IMG/M metagenome (GOLD analysis project Ga0209563, IMG submission 184271) | Arabidopsis root microbial communities from North Carolina, USA - plate scrape CL_Cvi_mMF_r2 (SPAdes) (version 2) | ecosystem: Host-associated > Plants > Roots > Endosphere | place: USA... | reverse complement strand
CGCCGAACTGCCGAAACCGTATCCACGTCCGAGCCTGCAAATCGATCCGGTGACCCGCGAAGCGGCACTGGCCAAGTTCGGTTTGACTCTCGACCGTCCGGTGTTGGCCCTGTGCCCCGGTGCCGAATTCGGCGAGTCCAAGCGCTGGCCGTCCGAGCACTACGCCAAGGTCGCCGAAGCGCGGATTCGCGAAGGCTGGCAGGTGTGGTTGTTCGGCTCGAAAAACGACCACGCGGTAGGTGAAGACATCCGCGCACGGCTGATTCCCGGCTTGCGTGAAGAATCGGTCAACCTCAGCGGCGGCACCTCGCTGGCTGAGGCCATCGACCTGTTGTCCTGTGCCGATTCGGTGGTGTCCAACGACTCCGGCCTGATGCACGTGGCGGCGGCGTTGAACCGTCCGTTGGTGGCGGTCTACGGCTCGACGTCGCCGGGTTTCACCCCGCCGCTGGCCGAGCACGTCGAAATCGTTCGGCTGGGTCTGGATTGCAGCCCATGCTTCGACCGTACCTGCCGGTTCGGCCATTACAACTGCCTGCGCCAGCTGATGCCGGATGCGGTCAACGATGCCTTGCATAAATTGCAGGGCACTGTGGTCGAGGTTCATTAAGTTGCGGGTATTGCTGATCAAGACTTCATCGCTGGGCGACGTGATTCACGCGTTGCCGGCACTGACCGACGCGGCCCGGGCCATCCCCGGGATCAAGTTCGACTGGGTGGTGGAAGAAGGCTTCGCCGAAATTCCGACCTGGCACCCGGCCGTCGGCAAGGTGATCCCGGTGGCGATCCGTCGCTGGCGCAAGAACCTCTGGCAGACGATCAAGAGCGGCGAGTGGAAGCGCTTCAAGCAAAGCGTGCGCGCCAGCCAATACGATCTGGTGATCGACGCTCAGGGCCTGCTGAAAAGTGCCTGGCTGACGCGCTACGTCAAAGCCCCGGTGGCCGGCCTCGACAAAGGCTCGGCGCGCGAGCCGATCGCTGCACGTTTCTACGATCGCAAACTGGCGGTGGCCCGTGGACAGCATGCGGTCGAACGGGTGCGTCAGCTGTTCGCCATCGCCCTCGGTTATGACCTGCCCAAAGGGTTGGGCGACTACGGCCTCAACGTCGAGCGTCTGGTGGAATTGCCGCGCAAGAGCGCCTTCGTGGTGTTCCTGCACGGCACCACATGGGACACCAAGCACTGGCCGGAAGCCTACTGGCGCGAGCTGACAGAGCGCGTCGGCTATCTGGGCGTCGGGGTCAAGCTGCCGTGGGGCAACCCGCTGGAGAAGGCCCGTGCCGAACGGATTGCCGCCGGTTTCAAGCACGCCGAAGTGCTGCCGAAGCTAAATCTGGCCGGGGTCGGCAAAGTGCTGGCCGGCGCCCAGGCCTGCGTCGCGGTGGACACCGGCCTCGGTCATCTAGCCGCCGCGCTGGATGTGCCGACGATTTCGCTGTTCGGCCCGACCAACCCGGGCCTGACCGGCGCCTACGGCAAGGTGCAGATTCACATGGCCAGTGATTTCCCCTGCGCTCCGTGCCTGCAAAAGAAATGTACCTACCAACCGACTGCGCAGGATGCCCGTCAGTTTGACCTCAAGCGCGAGCAGCCTCTGTGCTTCACGCGTGTAAATCCCGAGCGTGTCGCCAGCCGTCTGAGCACGTTGTTAATGGCTGAGGAGCTGCGCTGATGCAATTGGCTTTTGTCCTGTACAAATATTTTCCGTTCGGTGGCTTGCAGCGCGACTTCATGCGCATCGCCCTCGAATGCCAGAAGCGCGGCCATCAGATCCGTGTCTACACGCTGATCTGGGAAGGCGACGTGCCGCCCGGTTTCGAAGTGCTGGTGGCGCCGGTCAAGGCGCTCTTCAATCATCGGCGCAACGAGAAACTCACGGCGTGGATGGAAGCGGATCTGGCCAAGCGTCCGGTGGACCGCTTGATCGGCTTCAACAAGATGCCGGGTCTGGACGTCTACTACGCCGCCGACGGCTGCTTCGAAGACAAGGCGCAGAACCTGCGCCATTCGCTGTATCGCCGTTGGGGCCGCTATCGCCATTTCGCCGAGTACGAGCGCGCGGTGTTCGCCAAAGACGCGAAAACCGAAGTGCTGATGATTTCCGAAGTGCAGCAGCCGCTGTTCATCAAGCATTACGACACGCCGCTTGAGCGCTTCCATCTGCTGCCGCCGGGTATCGCCCAGGATCGTCGGCGGCCGGCGGATGCCGACCAGATTCGCGCCGGTTTCCGCGCCGAATTCAACCTCAAGGACGACGAACTGCTGCTGGTGCAGATCGGTTCCGGGTTCAAGACCAAGGGCGTCGATCGCAGCCTCAAGGCGCTGGCGGCATTACCCGCCGAGCTGAAGAAACGCACCCGGCTGTTTGTAATCGGCCAGGATGACCCCAAATTGTTCCAGATGCAGAGTGCGACTTTGGGCCTGGGCGACAACGTGACGTTCCTCAAGGGCCGCAGCGATATCCCGCGCTTCCTGCTCGGCGCCGACTTGTTGATCCACCCGGCGTACAACGAAAACACCGGTACGGTGCTGCTCGAAGCGCTGGTGGCCGGGTTGCCGGTGCTGGTCAGCGCGGTCTGCGGTTACGCCCATTACATCGCCGAGGCGGATGCCGGGCGCGTGCTGGACGAACCGTTCGAGCAGGCGCAACTGACGCAGTACCTGACTGACATGTTGAGTGACGACGCTGCACGCGTGGCCTGGAGCCGCAATGGTCTGGCCTTCGCCGAGACGGCCGACCTCTACAGCATGCCGCAGCACGCGGCCGATGTGATTCTGGCGGAGCACGCTTAAATGAAGTTGATGCTGGCTGAACCGTTCAAGAGCCTGTGGGCCGGGCGCGACCCGTTCGCCGAAGTCGAAGGCTTGCAGGGCGAGGTCTATCGCGAGCTGGAAGCTCGACGCACGCTGCGCACGGAAGTCGACGGCAACGGATTTTTCGTCAAGATCCACCGGGGCATCGGCTGGGGCGAGATCTTCAAGAACCTGCTGACCGCCAAGCTGCCGGTGCTCGGCGCGGGTCAGGAATGGCAGGCAATCCAGCGTTTGCAGGCAGTCGGCGTGCCGACCATGACCGCCGTGGCTTACGGCGAGAAGGGCAGCAACCCGGCGGATCAGCATTCGTTCATCGTCACCGAAGAGCTGGCGCCGACCGTCAGCCTCGAAGATTTCAGCATCGATTGGGTCAAGAGCCCGCCGCAGCCGAAACTCAAGCGTGCGCTGATTGCTGAAGTGGCACGCATGACCGGCATGATGCACCGCGCCGGGGTCAACCACCGCGACTGCTACATCTGCCATTTCCTGCTGCACACCGACAAACCGGTCACGCCGGACGATTTCAAGCTCTCGGTAATCGACCTGCACCGCGCGCAGACCCGTGCAAAGATTACTCAACGCTGGCGCAACAAGGATCTGGCCGCGCTGTATTTCTCGGCGCTGGACATCGGTCTGACCCGTCGCGACAAGCTGCGTTTCCTCAAAGGCTACTTCCAGCAACCGCTGCGGCAGATCCTGGCAGAAGAAGCGCCGCTGTTGAGCTGGCTCGAAGGCAAGGCCAACAAGCTTTATGCGCGCAAACAGCGTTACGGGGATGCGCTCTGATGGCGGGTTGGACTCTTGAGCCGCAATACAGCGAACTGAGCGAAGATTTCGGCAGCCTCGAAGCGGTGTTTGCCCTGCAGGGCGAGCGCCTGACCCGTGACCCGCTGTCCGAAGTCATCCGCGTGCAGCGCAACGGCGTCAATTACTACGTCAAACGCTACGTCGGCGCCGGCAAAGGCTTGCGCCGCTACCTGGGCAAGCCACGGGTGAAGATGGAGTGGCAGAACCTCAAGCGCTTCGCCAAGTGGGGCATTCCCACCGCCGAAGTGGTGGCCTGGGGGCTGGAGCGACGTGGCGCGGCCTATGCTCGTGGCGCGATGATCACCCGCGAGCTGCCGCGCACCGAAGACCTGTCGGCGCTGGCCGAACGCAACGATCCGAAACTCAAGGATCGCCTGTGGGTTGATGGCATCAGCCGGCAACTGGCCGGCTACACGCGAACCATGCACGACCACCGCTTTACCCATAACGATCTGAAGTGGCGCAACCTACTGATCGACGATCAGGCGCAGCTGTTTTTGATCGACTGCCCGAACGGCGATTTCTGGCGCGGCTTCTGGCTCAAATACCGGATCACCAAGGATCTGGCCTGTCTCGACAAGGTGGCCAAATATCACCTGTCGAACACCCAGCGCCTGCGCTTTTACCTGCAATACCGCGGACGTGATCGGCTGAATGCCGCCGACAAGAAACGGATTCGCCACGTGGTGAGATTTTTCGAGGGACGCGAATGACTGATTTCCTGGCTGCTGATGACCGGGCGCTGCTTGAGCGTCATGGCCTCGGCACTTTCGACGCGCTCTGGGCCAAACAGCTCGAAGCCGTGGACGAACCGAACACCGATGGCGGTGGCTGGAGCAGCGTGTTTCGCCTGGAGCTGGAAGGTCAGGCCTACTACCTCAAACGGCAGAGCAATTACCTGACCCGCACCCTGCATGCGCCGTTCGGCGAACCGAGTTTTGCCCGCGAGTTTCGCAATATCAGCCGCTACAACAAGCTGGGAATTCCTGCGCTGCAAGCGGCGTTTTTCGGCGAGCGCAAGGTCAAGGGCGATGTTCAGGCGATCCTGCTGACCCGTGCCCTCGACGGCTGGGACGACCTTGATTCGCTGTTGCAACGCTGGTCCGAGCTGAGCGCCGCGCAGCAATCGGCCATTCTCAAGGCCTGTGGACAGCTGGCGCGCCTGCTGCACGGCGTGCGTCAGGTGCACGGCTGTTTTTATCCCAAGCACATTTTCTTGCAGGCTGATGGTGAGGCTTATCGGGCGCAGTTGATCGACCTGGAAAAGACCCGGCCCCTGCTGTTCGGCATGCGCGACCGGGTCAAGGATCTGGAGCCGCTGCTGCGTCGCGCGCCGGAATGGAGCGAGGAGCAATTGCGCGAGTTGCTCGCGGCGTACCTCGATCAAACCGTCGACAGTTCGCTGGTCGACAGCTGGGTTTCGCGCCTGACCGCACGGCGCAGTCGCAAGGAGACCCGTTGATGCGCTTGTCCGAACTGAAAAACGCCGGGCGTGCGCCGAGTCTGCCGCTGACGATTTCGCTTGCCGATGCGGCAGGCCCAGCGGATCTGCAACTGCTGAGTCTGCTGCGGGTGTTGCCGGGGCAGCGCTATGTCGGTGCCGGGGTCTGGCGCGGGCGGCCGGTGCTGGCCAAATTGCTGGTGGGCAGCAAGGCTGCACGGCATTTTCAGCGCGAGCTGACGGGCGTCAAACTGCTCGCCGAACAAGGCCTGACCACGCCGCTGTTGTTGGCTGATGGCTTGCAGGACGGCGAGGGTGGCTGGCTGTTGTTCGAATTTCTCGAAGGTGCCGAAAGCCTCGGTGATGCCTGGCAGAAAGTCGAATCGCTGCCGGTGCTGGCGGACGAGCAATCGGCGGTACTCGCCGAGGCGCTGGGCGCGATCGGTCAACTGCATGGCAAAGGCCTGTGGCAGGAAGATCTGCACCTCGACAACCTGCTGCGCCAGGGCGGTCAGTTGTACCTGATCGATGGCGCCGGGATCTGCGCCGAGACCTCTGGCCAGCCGCTGTCGCGGCAGAAAGTGCTGGAAAACCTCGGGGTGTTTTTCGCCCAGTTGCCCAAGTCGCTGGAGCCGTTCACCGAAGAATTGCTGGTGTATTACCTGCTGAGCAACAGCGAACACGCGTTGCCGCTGGAAGCCTTGCAGAAGCAGATCGCCAAGGTGCGCGCCTGGCGCCTGAAGGATTACCTGATCAAGGTGGGCCGCGAGTGCACGTTGTTCAGTGTGCAGCGCGGTGCGTTCGCCTTGCGGGCGATCCGTCGCGAGGAAGAAGCGGCGATGCTGCCGATGCTGGATCAGGCCGATGCGCTGCTCGATCAGGGCCATCTGTACAAGACCGGCGGCGCGGCGAGCGTCGGCAAGGTCGAAGTGGCCGGGCGTACGCTGGTGATCAAGCGCTACAACATCAAAGGCTTTGCGCACTGGCTCAAGCGCTTCTGGCGCCCGAGCCGTGCGTGGCACTCGTGGCGTGAAGGCAATCGCCTGGCGTTCCTCGGCATCGCCACGCCGAAACCACTGGCAGTGCTGGAAAAGCGCTTTCTGTGGCTGCGCAGTCGCGCCTATCTGGTGACCGAGTTCCTGCCGGGGCCGGACATCATCGAGCGCTTTGCGCCGTATGTTGAAAGCGGTGCAGCGCCGGAATCCGAGTTGCAGGCGCTGGATCAACTGTTCGCCCGATTGATTGCCGAGCGCATCAGTCATGGCGACTTCAAGGGGCATAACCTGTTCTGGCAGGAGGATCGCTGGGCATTGATCGACCTGGATTCGATGTGTCAGCACGGTTCTTCCGGCAGCTTTGCCCCCGCCTATGCCAGGGATCGCGCGCGGTTTATGCGCAATTGGCCTGAAGGAAGTGCGCTTTATCAGGTCATTGACCAACGTCTTCCCAAGGACAGCGCTAGCGCTGGCTGAATCTGGGCTATCGGTCCTGTGTGGGCAAGCCCGCTTCCACAGTCGTGCCGGTCGTTCAGAACTCCCTGTGGGAGCGGGCTTGCTCGCGATGGCGGCGGTACGGCTTGCGCCTGTCTTGAAAGGCGACGCCTGTTCTGTTTTTTTTACGTGTTCAGATAGCGCACCATTCCTACAAGGCTTCCTTTTGGGTGTGCAACCACGTCCCCTGTTACCAGAAGCTTGCCGTCGTTTTGTATATGGATGCGACGGGCCATATCAATCCCTCCAAGGTCCGTCATGATCCGCCCGTCGTTACCAAAGGTGGAGTCTACGTTTCCATTTTCGAGATAGCGCATCAGCGTGAAGTTGGATCTCTCGGAATCTCCGAACGACGCTCCAGCAGCTACGACTTTGTTGTCGGACTGTATGGCAACTGCAAAGTGCAGGGCTGCGCGATCATACCCTTCCATGTTAGGTTTCCCTCCGTAAAACGCATTGTCCGGCTTTCCATTTGGATGGATGCGAATTACCAGAGGCCGACCCTCGCCCTCAAAGTAGGCGACACCCGAGGCGACAATCTTTCCATCCGATTGTTGTGCAATGTCTGTGATTCCCACTGCGGAGCTGCCTTCTACAGGAATGATGGCAACTCCAGCGTCGCCAAAGTCGGGATCAATCTTGCCATTGTCCAAGTAGCGGGTAAACATCAGTTTGTTGTTTAGTGCGCCTGCGAACAGCAATTTACCAAGCGCCAATGTGAGTGTTGGTCCGATGTTAATATTGTCGGGCTTCACGACTCCATCCGTGCCAAAGTTGATATCAGGCTCACCGTTATCGCAAAGACGTCGAATAAGTAACGTGCCGATATCAAAGCCGTAAGTAATTGAGCTCACGAGCACAATTTTCCGGTCGTCCTGTATTGCAAGACTGTGAAACTGTTCCAATCCGGACTGTCGCTCAAAGATCAGTCGGCCACCCGTGCCAAACGTTTCGTCAAGTTTGCCGTCAGGCAGAACCCTGATCAGATACGCCTTATGCGGGGGCTCGTTTAAATTGCCGAAAGACCCCGCTATAACGGCTTTGCCATCGGGCTGCAGGGTAATCGATGCTTGTTGGATGAATTGTCCAGGGACAAGGTCGATGTATTTTATTCCCTGATCGCAAAAAAGACGGTCTACAACGCCGGTGTCTAGATGTCGCACGAGCACCAGTTGGTATGTGGCTCGAGTGACGCTGAGGATTTTTCCATCGGTCTGTAATATGGAAGAGCCGAAAGTTGTTGTATCTGGAATCTTGAAAAGTACCTTCCCGTCAATACCAAAAGTCGGGTCGGGGGCGTTGTAGTCTTTAGAGTTGGTTAGTGTGTTCATTATCTGCTTTCCTATGCGAAGTTAATAACAAATGCGCGAGTGGAAATACCTGCTGTCTAGATATAAACGTAATGATTTGTTGTGGGCTACTGTCAGAAATGACAGTCGCGACCAGCGGTGTTTAAACAATATTTGTTATCGCTAATGCGCCAGTGAAACTCTTCAGAAAGTGTGCGAGGGGACGGCGCTGAACGTGGGCATGCCAGCCTGTCGCTCAGGCAAGGCGAAAGCGTTCTCCCCATGTCAATTAACCTCTGGGTCATTCCCGTCATCTTTACGCTATAATCCCGCCCTTTAGCTGTCTCTCGCCCGGTGCGAGGGCACATCAATTTTCAAGGCGCATCGCGCCTGAACGCAGACTAAAGAGGCTAGACCCTGTGGCATTGACGATTCTTGGCCTGTCCGGCGCCCTTAGCCATGACCCTTCAGCCGCCTTGTACATCGACGGCAAGCTGGTGGCGGCGGCTGAAGAAGAGCGCTTCGTCCGCGATAAGCATGCAAAGAACCGCATGCCCTACGAATCGGCGAAGTTCTGCCTGGAACAGGCCGGCATCAAGCCGTCCGACGTTGACGTGGTGGCGATTCCGTTCGCCCCGATCAGCCTGTTCGGCAAGGCCCGCTGGCAGTATGCCAAGCGTTACTGGTACGCCCCGGATCGTGCACTCGACGCGATCCTGATGGGCAACCGTCGCTACAAGCGTTATCGCAACAAGATCGTCTGGTGCCTGGAGCAACTGGGCTTTGATCCGAAGAAGATCAAGATCGAGCCGGTCGAGCACCACCTGGCTCACGCCTCCAGCGCCTACCACTGCTCGGGTTTCAAAGAGAAAACCGCGATCCTCGGCATCGACGGCAAGGGCGAGTACGCCACGACCTTCTTCGGCTATGGCGAAAACGGCAAGATCCACAAGATCAAGGAATTTTTCGATCCGGACTCCCTCGGCGGCCTGTACGGCGCGATCACCGAGTTCCTCGGCTTCGACATGCTCGACGGTGAGTTCAAGGTCATGGGCATGGCGCCGTACGGCGACGCCAGCAAATACGACTTCTCGCGCCTGGCTTCCTTCGAGAACGGCGAGTTGGTGATCAACACTGACTACGCCAACGTGATCGGCCTGCGTCGCTACAAGGAGAAGGGCAAGGGTTACTACTTCTCGCCGAAACTGATCGAGTGGCTGGGTCCCAAGCGCGAGGGCGACATCGCCGACGAGCCGTACATCCACTACGCCGCCAGCATCCAGGCACTGTTCGAAAAAATCGCGCTGCAGATGATCGATTACTACCTGGGCGACGTGCTCAAGGAAACCGGCAAGCTGGCCTACGCCGGTGGCTGCGCGTTGAACGTCAAGCTCAACCAGAAAATCATCGCCCGTGACGACGTCAAAGAGCTGTTCGTACAGCCTGCATCCGGCGACGCCGGCACCGCAGTCGGTGCCGCGGCCTATGTGTCCCACGCCCGTGGTGTGCCGGTCGAGAAGATGGAACACGTCTACCTCGGCCCGTCGTACAGCAACGAAGACGTGATTGCCGCGTGCGCCCGTCACGAGAACAAGCCAACCTGGCGCAAGCTCGACAACATGCCGGAGCAGATCGCCAAAATCATGGTCGATGGCAACCCGGTGGCCTGGTTCCAAGGCCGCATGGAGTTCGGTCCGCGTGCACTGGGCGGTCGTTCGATCATCGGTTGCCCGAGCGTGGCCGGCGTGGCTGACCGCATCAACCACCAGATCAAGTTCCGCGAGCGCTGGAGGCCTTTCTGCCCGTCGATGCTCGACACCGTGGCGCCGCAGATGATCAAGATCGATCACCCGGCGCCGTTCATGACCTTCACTTTCGAAGTGGCGGAAGAGTGGAAGACCCGCGTGCCGGAAGTCGTCCACGAAGACGGCACGTCCCGTGCCCAGGTCCTCAAGCGCGAATACAACCCGCGTTACTACGACATGATGAAGGCGCTGGAAAACCTCACCGGCAACGGCGTGTCGTTGAACACCTCGTTGAACCGTCGTGGTGAACCGATGATCTGCTCGCCGACCGACGCTCTGAACATGTTCTTCGGCTCCGATCTGCAGTACCTGATCATGGAAGACATTCTGGTGGTCAAAGAGGGCGCAAACGCTTATGACTCGCTCGGCTGAACGCCATGTGCTGCAGTTCTGTCACGGCTATGACGGGCCGTTCCTCGACTGCGCACGGCAGTACGCCAGCCTGTTCGCGGGCACCGGTTATCGGGTGACCACGGTCTTTCTGACCGGGGCCGCCGATAGCGAGGTGGCCGCAGCGTGTGCTTCCGATGAAGTGTTGTTCATGGAATACAGCTCCAAGGCCATTCGTGGCCTGAAGCTGGGCGCCATCGGTGATCTGCGCAAGATCGCCGCTTCACGCAATTTCAGTTTCTGCATCGCCCATCGCTTCAAGCCGATCTACATCGCCTTGCTCGGCACGTCGCTGCCGGTGATTGGCGTGCACCACGCGTTTGACGATTACAAACGCGGCACGCGCAAGCTGTTCGCGCACATTTTCCGCAAGCGTCTGAGCCTGCTCGGCGTCTCCGACGCAGTACGCGACGACATGCGGCGCTGCCTGCCGAGATGGCCGTCGACCCGCATCCAGACCTTGTACAACCGCATCGATGTGCCGGCCTTGCAGGCCAGTCAGGTGTCAGCCCGCGAGGCTCGCGAGACCCTCGGTCTGGCGGCGGATGCGTTCATTGTCGGCAACGTCGGTCGGCTGCACCCGGACAAGGATCAGGCCACGTTGCTGCACGGTTTTGCTGCAGCGTTGCCCGGTCTGCCGGGCAACAGTCAACTGGTGATTCTCGGCAAGGGCCGTCTGGAGCAGGACCTCAAGGAGCTGGCGCGCGAACTGGGCATCGGTGACCGGGTGCTGTTTCTCGGTCAGGTGCCGGACGCGCGCAATTACTTCCGCGCCTTCGATGTGTTCGCCTTGAGCTCCGATCACGAACCGTTCGGCATGGTGCTGCTCGAAGCCATGGCCGCCGGCGTGCCGTTACTCGCCACTGCCTGTGGCGGGGCCAAGGAAGTGGTCGAAGGCGTGGGCATTCTGTTCCCGCTGGGCGATGCCGAACACCTTGCACAAGGCCTGCAACATTTGGCCGGTATGGATGATCAGCAACGCCGGCAGTGCGCCGAGCTGATGCTCGATCGTCTGCGTGAGCGTTTCTCCGACCGTGCGGTGCGCGACACCTTCTGGCGTCTGCCGCAAGTTACCGATCTGGCACCGAGGGGCTGATGCTCAACCGATTTCAAGGCTGGCGCGAACGTGGCTGGTCGCCCGTTGACGCCTCCACCTATGCCAGCGCCTGGCAGCGTTTTGGCGGCAGTGTCGCGACCCATCCGCTGGTGGTCGAACGCCTGGCGGATCTGGCCGGTATCCCGGTGCGTTATCTGGCCTGGGAGCAGGACGGCGAAGTCAAAGCGGCAATCCCGACCTGGGGCCGTGATTTGGCGCTGTCCAAAGACGTGCTCAAGCGCAACGGCAAGAAAGGCCTGTTCGACCTCGGCAATGCCGAGTTGATTCTGCCGGCCGCCGCCGATGCCCAGGCGCCGCTGCGCCATCGCGCACGCTATCTGTCGGCGCTCAACGAAAACCGCTTCAGCGGCCTCAAGTTGCAGACCGAACAACTGGCCATGGCCCGCACCCCCGAAGAATTGTCGAAGAAGTTTCGCTACAACCAGCGCCGCGAACTGCGCCTGCTGGAAGAGGCGGGTGGACTGGTGCGCCCGGTCAGTGAGTTTTCCAGTGCCGAGCTGGCGGCGATCTACTGTGATCTGTTCCAGCGCCGCTGGGGCTTTCCGGCCACCGGCGCGGCGCGCATGGCCGAGGTCATCGAGCTGCTGCGCGAACTGTTGATCGGTTCGGTGATTTTCCTCAATGATGCGCCGATCGCGATTCAACTGGTGTACCGCGTCGAAGCGCCGGAGTGGATCAGCGTCGAGTACATCAACGGCGGCGTCGACCCCGAGACCCGCGAATTCAGCCCTGGCAGTGTGTTGAGCTTCCTCAATACGCAAAGCGCCTGGGAACAGGCGCGAGCACTGAACAAGCCGTTGCGGTTTTCCTTCGGTCGCGCCGACCGTGAATACAAGGATCGCTGGTGCAATCCCGTGCCGGTGTTCACCGTATGAGTCAGCCCATGAGCCGCAAACAGCAACTGCTCAAGCGTCATCGCCGCAACAAGCGCGTCACCTTGCTGATCGCCCTGATCGTGCTGATTGCGCTCGGTGTGCTGGTCGCGTGGTGGTTGCCGCTGGTGCTCGCGGTGGTCGGCTGGATCGCCCATGAATCGTGGTTTGCCGATCACCTGTTCTATTCGCCGAAAGACGATTACCAGTACAGCTTTCCGCCGTTTACACCGCAGCCGAAGGTGCATCTGAACGGCGAACAATTGCGTCTGGATGAAGGTGTGATGCTGGTCGACGAAGCGACGTTGATCCTCGCGGTAAAGGTTAAAAGCACTTGGCTGGGACGTTTCCTCGATCCGCGCGTCGAACTGCTCGGCGGGGCGAATCCGGATGCGCAAACCTTCGAACGCGGGGTCAATGGCCTGCGTTACCTGAACCTCAGCGGTCAGGCACAAACCCTGTCGCAAGGTCAGTTGCGTTTGCGCGGGCGCTTCTGCCGGGTCTCTGGCGAGCCTGTTTTGTGGGCACTGGAGCAACCGGACTACCGCCGTCAACGGGTGATGGTGATTGCACCACACGCCGACGACGCCGAACTGGCGGCCTATGGCTTGTACAGTCAGGCCGATGAAGCCTGGATTGTCACCCTGACCGCAGGCGAGATCGAAGCCGAGCACTATCAGCAGATGGGCCTGAACAAGGTCGAAGCGGCGCGACTCAAGGGCCGTCTGCGTGCCTGGGACAGTCTCGCCGTGCCGCGTTGGGCCGGCGTACCTCAGGAACACTGCGTGCAGCTCGGTTACTTCTGCCTGCAACTGGCGGCGATGCAGGCCGCGCCGAATCAGGCGGTGGGCTCGCGCGAAGCGGATCTGAGCGATACCCGACTGTTTCGCCAGTTGAATCCGTTCACCTTGCCGGGCGACGCCGATGGTGCGCCGACCTGGAACAACCTGCTGGCCGACCTGCGTGAAGTGCTGCTGCGCGCCCGTCCGGACGTGATTGTGTTGCCGCACCCGACCCTTGATCCGCATCCCGATCATATCTGCGCCCAGCAAGCGGTTTTGCAAGCGCTCCAAAGTCTCGACTGGCAGCCGACGTTGCTCGGTTACGCCAACCATTTGCACGACAACGACCGCTGGCCGATGGGCAACACCGGGCAGGGCATTGCCTTGCCGCCGGCCTTCGATGCGGCGGCGCCGATGCAGCCGCTGTGCCTGTCGCTGTCCCTTGAACAACAGCGGGACAAGGCCATGGCGCTGGGCATGATGCATGACCTGCAACCACCGGCGCCATTCAAGCGCCGCCTGCGCCGCGTGATTCAGCGCCTGCTCGCCGGGCGGACACCCTCGGTATACGGGGAAAACGAGTTTTTTCGAAAAGCGGTCAGACGCCA
>Ga0209563_100486_pt1 | contig 13419 bp, 9 predicted proteins | sample AraplaCvi_mMF_r2_FD_184271 | JGI IMG/M metagenome (GOLD analysis project Ga0209563, IMG submission 184271) | Arabidopsis root microbial communities from North Carolina, USA - plate scrape CL_Cvi_mMF_r2 (SPAdes) (version 2) | ecosystem: Host-associated > Plants > Roots > Endosphere | place: USA... | reverse complement strand
GAGCACCTCGTCGATCACGGCGGGGATGTCGGACGGCTTGCGGAACACATCCACGATGTCCGGCACCTCCGGCAGCGACGCGAGGTCGGGGTAGGCCTTCTCGCCCAGGATCGTGTCGGCATTGGGGTTCACGAAGTACACGCGGTAGTCGCTCGACTGCTGCAGGTACGTGCCCACGAAGTACGACGACCGGGCCGGATTCGGCGACGCGCCGACGATCGCGACCGACTTCGCGCCGCGCAGGATCTTCAGGCGCTCCTTCGCGTCCGGCCCGACCCACGTGCGCTGCGACTTCAGCAGCTTCGCGAGCGGCGAGTCGGCCGGAACCGCGCAGCTCAGTCCGTTGGCGAGCTGGACCTCGGTGGTGTCCGCAGTTGCGGTGGTCATGCGGCCTTCGCCTCCTCGACGGCGGTGGTGAGCGCCTGATCCAGATCGTAGATGATGTCCTCGACGTCTTCGATGCCCACGCTGATGCGCACGACGCCCGGCAGCACGCCCGCGTCGAGCAGCTGCTGCTCGGTCAGCTGCGCGTGGGTGGTGGAGGCGGGATGGATCACCAGCGTCTTCGCGTCGCCGATGTTGGCCAGGTGGCTGGCGAGGTTCACCGACTCGATGAACTTCTGGCCGACCGCACGGCCGCCCTTCACGACGAAGCTGAACACGCTGCCCGGCCCCTTCGGCAGGTACTTCTGTGCGCGCTCGTGGTGCGGGTGCTCCGGCAGCCCCGCCCAGTAGACCTTCTCGACGCGCGGGTCGGCGTCGAGCCATTCCGCGACCGCGCGGGCGTTGTCCACGTGCGCCTGGATGCGGTACGGCAGCGTCTCGACGCCCTGCGCGAGCAGGAAGGCCGAATGCGGCGCCAGCACCGGGCCGATGTCGCGCAGCTGCTCGGCGCGCAGCCGGGTGAGGAACGCGTACTCCCCGAAGTTGCCCGACCACTGCAGCCCGCCGTACGACGGCACCGGCTCGCCGAACAGCGGGAACTTCGACGAGTGCCAGTCGAAGCGGCCGCTCTCGACCACGACGCCGCCGAGGGTCGTGCCGTGCCCGCCCAGGAACTTGGTGGCCGAGTGGATGACGATATCGGCGCCCCATTCGATGGGGCGGTTGAGGTACGGCGTCGCGATGGTGGAGTCGATGGCGAGCGGGATGCCGGCCGCGTGCGCGACGTCGGCGAGGCCCGCGATGTCGGCGACCTCGCCGGACGGGTTGGCGATGGTCTCCGCGAACAGGATCTTGGTCTTGTCGGTGATCGCCGCGGCGTAGTCGGCCGGGTCGGAGCTCTGCACGAACGTGGTGTCGACGCCGAACCGGCGGAGGGTCACATCCAGCTGGGTGATGGAGCCGCCGTACAGGTTGGCGGAGGCGACGATGTGGTCGCCCGCGCCCACCAGCGAGGCGAAGGTGATGTACTGCGCGCTGAGGCCGGAGGCCGTGGCGACCGCGCCCAGGCCGCCCTCGAGGCTGGCCACCCGCTCCTCGAACGACGCGACCGTCGGGTTCGCGAGCCGGGAGTAGATGTTGCCGTACTTCTGCAGCGCGAAGCGCGCGGCCGCGTCGGCGGTGTCGTCGAAGACGAACGCGCTGGTCTGGTAGATCGGAAGGGCTCGCGCCCCCGTCACCGGATCGGGGATGTTGCCCGCGTGGATCGCACGCGTGCGGAAGCCGTACTCACGATCTGCCATGGCCTCACGCTACCCGACCCCGCCGACGCTGCCCGGCGGCGGCCGTAACACTGTGCAACCGGGTTTGCTACCCTCGGGGCAGGCCCCGATCGGGGCCCCGGACGACGGTTCAGTACCCGGTGAGCGACAAGACTGGCCAAGGAGTCAGACCGTGTCCTGGATCGTCCTCATCCTCTCCGGCGTGCTCGAAGCCGTCTGGGCCACCGCCCTCGGCAAGTCGGAGGGGTTCACGCGCCTCTGGCCGACCGTGGTCTTCGCCTGTGCGCTGCTCGCCTCGATGGGCGGCCTCGCCTTCGCCATGCGCGGGATCTCGACCGGAACCGCCTATGCGGTGTGGGTCGGCATCGGCGCCGCGCTCACCGTGCTCTACGCGATGCTGTTCGGCGGCGACGGGTTCTCGCTCGTGAAGGCGCTCCTGCTCGTCGGACTGGTCGGCTGCGTCATCGGACTGAAACTCGTCGACTAGCGCCGCTCAGGCCGCGCTGACCCATACCGCGCCGAGCGCGAGCGCCGCGATGAGCGCCCAGGAGGCGAGCCCCGCGACGAGGGCACGCCAGCCGGTGCCGACGAGGGTGCGGAGGCGGACCGCCGTCCCGAGGCCGAACAGCGCCATCGCGAGCAGGATCGTCTGCAGGGTGTCCGCGCCCTCGACGACCGCCGGGGGCAGCGGGACGAAGGTCCGCACCAGCACGGCGGCGAGGAAGCCGGCCACGAACAGCGGCACGATCGCCGGGCGCTTCGCCGCGGGGTCGCCCTCCACGTGGCGCCGGCGCTCCACCACCGCCGCGATGGCGACCATCGGGGCGAGCATGAGCACGCGGGTGAGCTTCACGACGACCGCGACCGCGAGAGCGCCGGCCCCGGCGATCTGCGCGGTGGCGACGACCTGCCCGACGTCGTGCACGCCCGCGCCGACCCAGTGCCCGAACTGCTGCGCGTCGAGGCCCAGCGGATGCCACAGCAGCGGCAGGACGAAGATCGCGAGCGTCCCGCAGAGGGTCACCAGCGCGACGGGAGTCGCGGCCTCCTCGTCCTTGGGTTTGACCACCCCGCTCATCGCGCCGATCGCGGAGGCCCCGCAGATGGAGAACCCGGTCGCGATGAGCAGCGGCTGGTGACCGGGGAGGCCCAGCAGGCGCCCGATCCAGAACGTCCCGGCGAACGAGACGAGCACCACGGCGACGGTCGTGAGGATGGCGACCCAGCCGAGCCCGGCGATGTCACCCAGGCTGAGCTTCAGCCCGAGGAGAACGACGCCGATGCGCATGAGTCGCTTCGCACTGAGCGACAGCCCCGGTGCGAGCACCCCCGTGACGGCGGGGCGGGCGGCCGGCACCTGGCCGACCACGATGCCGAGCACGACGGCCGCTGTGAGCAGCGGCACCGCCGGCGCCAGCCAGTGCAGTCCCCACGCCGCGGCCGTCGCCAGGGCGCAGACCACCACCCCCGGAAGCCAGGGGAGCGGTCGGCGGACGGCAGCCGGGGAAGAGGTCACCGGTCCATTCTGCCGAACCCTGGAGGCCGGCATTCAAAGGTATAAACACACCAATCTATGGTTTGGTATTGAAATCACCTGGAATCCTCCCGTAGTGTCCTGGAAAACCATCGTCGGACCCCTGGAGGACGCATGAATCAGCGATCGACTGCTCGGCTGCGTGCACACTCGGCTGCGTGGCGGAGGGCCGCCCGCCGGATGGTGGGCGTCGTGACGGCGGCAGTGGCGGTGGCGACCGTGCTCGTCCCCGCCGCCGTCGCCGACGACCCGGCAGCCGCCTGGGAGTCGTCGAGCAGCCGGTGCTCGGCGCCGTATCCGACGTCGGCCACGTTCTACGTCCTGGCGGGCGCCTCCGTGCCCGCGGCGTACCAGCAGCCGCTGCGCAATGCGGCGGCGGCGTGGGATGCCTGGTCGGGCGTCACGGGGATCGCCGTGAAGGTGGCCGCCAGTGCCGACGCGATCCCCTCGAACGGCCTCCGCATCGATCTGTCCGCCAAGGAACTGCTGACGAAGCCGCGTGCTCGGGCGTCCGCCACGGCCCGCTGCGTCGGCGGGCCGATCTCCGGCGGGTCGATCACCCTGTCGACCACGGTCCTCGGACACCGTGACGACAAGGGCAAGCAGATCACCCTCGCGCATGAGCTGGGTCACGTCTTCGGTCTCGGCGACCTCGGTGCGCCAGGGAACGTCGAATGCTCCTCGATCATGTACTCGCCCAGTCCCGACGGGTGGAACTGCCCCGACTTCACCGGTCCGCGGATGGACGACATCGCGGGCGTGGTCTCCCTGTGGCGGCCCCAGGCAACTCCCGGATTTCCCGCTGGATCGCGCATCGCGACGGTATATCTGGACCGCTACCTGTTGTCGTCCAGCGCGTATTGGGCCGGCTGGCTGAACAATCTCTCTTTCAGCGCCCCCGACCCGGACGGGTACTCGGACTGGACCTATGTGAAAGACAAGGCGAACGACGGCTGGGGATGGATCGTGAACCCTGGCTCGTCCTTGTGTCTCGTCGAGCATCAGAAGAGGGTGCATATGGACTACTGCGGCTCGGACGCCGGCCGGTGGGCGGTCTCGCAGCGCTCTGGTAAGACGCTCCTCCTCAACAAGTCCAGCCGGGAATGCCTCGGCGGAGACTCGCAGGAAAGCGTCGGTGCGCGGATGGTCTCCTGCGCATCCACCGACGCCCAGCTAACGGTCCAGCCGTCGGGTGCCGCGCGGGGGAAACGGTCGCTGCCGGACGGGCTCGGCGACGAGATCATCGGCGCGCAGTCGAACAAGTGCATCACGGCGACGGGCGGTGGACTGGCGCCCGGCACGGGGTTGTCGATCCGCGGCTGTACCGGGACACAGGATCAGCGTTGGGTGGCCCAGCCGATGAACGGGGGACACGCGCTGGTGGTGTACCAGGGTGGTCTTCCAGGCCAGGACCCGGAGGAGGATTCCCCGGAGCTGTGTGTTCAGGGATCGGGCGGGTCTGTCTCCCTGCAGCCGTGTGCGGTGGTCGCGGCGGAGACATGGGTGTTGAACGCGGATGGGACGATCCGGAATCTGGCGACGGGGACGTGTCTGAATGTGTCCGGTGGTGCGACCGGCGATGGTTCTCCGTTGATCCTGTGGGGGTGTGCGACGACGGACAACATGGTCTGGAGCATCCCGGACGCGCTGCGCACGAGCGTGTTCTCGCTGGCGCCGTTGTCCTCGTCCACGGGCGGGGTGCTCGGGACGGCTCCGGCTCCCGCGGGTGCCGCGAACCAACGGGTGCAGGCGGTGCTGACCAAGAAGGCGCTCGCGGATCAGGCGCGGTGGGCTTTCTTCGATGTGAACGGTTCCAACGGGGGCGGGCTACTGAAGAACCAGGCGACGGGGACGTGCCTGCGCTGGAGCGGCCGGAGCGGTCAGGCGGTGCTGGACGACGCGTGCAACGGGTCGGACTCGTCGTACCGGTGGGCCCCGACGGTGCGCGCCGGCGGGACGATGGTCATTCAGAGCCAGTACACGGGTGAGTGTCTGGATGTCAGCGGCGGTGTGGACAGCGAGGGGCGGCCTGTTCTCACCTATCCGTGCGGGCAGAACAACCCGAATCAGTTGTGGCGTCCGGTGCCGAATGTGCCGTTGGCGCCGACCGTGGGGAACGCGCCGACGGTGGGGCCGAACCTGGCGATGTTCGGGGCGGCGACGCAGTCCTCCACGTCGGGCGACAACCCGGCCGGGTTGGCGATCGACGGCAACCCGGACGGCAACTTCTACGGGCGTTCGACGACGCACACGGAGTCTCAGCAGTACGCGTGGTGGCAGGTCGACCTGGGGGAGAGCTATCCGATCGACACCGTCACGATCTACAACCGCACGGACTGCTGCGTGGAGCGGTCCAAGGATCTGTGGGTGTTCTTCTCCGCGAACCCGTTCCCGGACGGGAAGACGCCCGACCAGTTGCGGAGCGTGTCGGGCGTGACGGCGTACCGGCTCACCGACAACACCGCACCGAAGGCGACCGTGTCCCTCTCCTCGGGCAGCTATCGGTATGTCCGCGTGCAGCTTCCGGGGACGGACGTCCTCTCGCTCAGCGAGGTCAGCATCACGGAACGCCGGTAGCGGCCGGGGGTCAGAGCGACGACCGCAGCTTCGTGCCGTCGGGGACGCCGAGGCCGGTGCAGGCGTCCCAGCCGGGTGCTGCCGCGTAGGCGCCGTTGTCGCCGACCGTGATGTCGCGGAAGCCCGCGGCGACCTGGCCCGTTCGGATCGAGTCGTAGAGCGCCGGCTGCGCCAGCCCGAGCGGTTTGCCGGTCGACTGCACCAGCCGCGCGACGAGCGCAGCCCAGAGCGGGGCGACGGCGCTCGTACCGCCGATGACCGTGTCCTGCCCGTCGACGCGGATGCGGTACCCGGTCTGCGGGTCGGCGACGGCCGACACATCGGGCACCCCCCGACCGCCGGGGCCGTTCGCGGTGCCGCCCGCGTCGGTGCCGTCCGCTCCACTCGGGACGCCCACCCCGGTCTGCCAGGACGGCAGCGGGAAGACCGCGCTCACGCCCCCGCCGGTCGCCCCGCGGCCGGTCCCGTTGTTCCACACGGTCTCGGAGTGCACGGTCCCGGTGGCGGCGTCCGCCTCCAGCCGCGTGCCCCCGCACGCCAGCGCGTGCGGCGACGAGGCGGGGAAGTCGACGTGCGCCCGGCCGTCGCCGACGCGGTCGCTGCTGCCGTCGTCGCCGGCCGCGACCGTCGTCGTGACGCCGAGCGCCGCGGCGTCCTGCAGCGCCTGGTCGAACGCGGTGCGCGCCTGCGCCGTCCACTGGTCCTCCGACTGGCCCCAGCTGATGCTGATGGTCGCCGGGGTCGGGACCGCGTGCGCGGCCGTGCTCACCGCGTCGAGGAACCCCGCGTCGGTGTTCGGCGCGAAGTAGACCACGATGGAGGCGCCGGGAGCGAGCGCCCCGGCGACCTCGATGTCGAGCATGACCTCGCCGTCGGCGCCGTTCGGGTTGCCGTCCGGGGCGTTCGAGCCGCCGTCGACGCCCACCGCGGTGACCGACGGGGTCGGGATGCCGAGACCGGCGAAGTAGGTGTCGAGGTCGGACTGCACGTACCCGCCCCCGAGCTCGATGATCGCGATGGTCTGACCGCTGCCGTCTGTGCCCTCCGGGAAGGAGTAGACGGTGCCCAGCTGCGGCGGCGTGTAGCTCGTGTTCACCGCGGCGGCGGGCACGTAGCGGAACTGCGTCCTCGCCTGCGGACGGTTGTCGAGGCCCAGCACGGCGGTCACGACGCCGTCGAGGGCGGCGGGGATGCTGAGGCCGCCCGTGCGCTGCCGGTAGTGCGGCGCGTCCTTCCCGTCGTCCTCCGGCGTGGATTCGGCGAGATCGGTCCCGAACACGCGGGCGACCGTCTGCACCGGGCCGGAGACGCGGATGCGGCGGGCGCCGGCATCCACCTCGTCGATGGTCAGGCCGAGGCCCTCGAGCGTGCTCCGCACCAGCCGCACGTCGTCGGGCGCCGCGCCGTACCGGTCCGCGAGCTCCTCGCGGGAGAGGGGATGCGCGAACGCGCTCTCCGGCAGCTCCTCGCGCCGCCGCAGCACGAGGGTCGCGTCGACGCGGGAGTCGGGCGCGAGCCCGCCGTGGGCGCGGAAGCCGGTGCGCGCGGGGCGTTCGCTTCCGGGGAGCGGGACGAGGTCGAGGGGCTCTTCTGCGTCGGTCATACCCCACGGTCTACCACCGGGGTCCGACACCCGGGAGATGTCCGGGTCAGACCCAGCTGGGCAGCCACATGTGGATCTGCCAGAACCAGAACGGCACCTGCTGCGCGGTCCAGATCGGCCAGAAGAACGCGCTCACGACCGCGCACGCGACGAGGAACCCGCCCGTCCACAGGATGCCGCGGCGGCGGCGATGCTCCGGGTCGGTGCGCCGCCCGAGGACGATGGCGATCGCGGCGGTCAGCGCGAGGATGAGGTACGGCTCGAACGCGATCGAGTAGAACGTGAAGATGGTGCGCTGCATGTAGAGCCACCACGGCAGGTAGCCCGCCGCGAGGCCGGTGAGGATCAGCCCGATGCGCCAGTCGCGGTACCGGACCAGCCGGTAGAGCAGGAACAGCACCGCGGCCGTCGCCGCCCACCAGATCAGCGGGTTGCCGAGGGAGGTGATGGCCGACGAGCAGGCGTTCGCGGTGCACCCGGACTGCCCCTGCGTCGTGCCGACGTAGTACATGCTGGTCGGCCTGAGCATCAGCGTCCAGCCGAGCGGGTTGGACTGGTACGGGTGCGGGGTGTGCAGGTTGATGCTGTAGTTGTACATCTCGGTCTGGTAGTGCCAGAGGTTCTGCACCCAGAGCGGCACCCAGCCGAGAAGGCCGCTCCACTCCATGTGCACGCTCTGCGCCCAGTGCCGGTAGTACCCGTCCGAGCTGAAGATCCATCCCGCCCAGGTCGCCACGTACACGACGAACGCGAGCGGGACCATGAGGACGAACGTCGCGGGCGCCTGCTTCAGCAGTGCACCGCTGACGTAGAAGTTGAGCCCTTCGCGGCGCCGGGCCACCGCATCCACCACCACGGTGTAGACGGCGAAGAACGCGAGGAAGTAGAACCCCGTCCACTTGACGCCCGCGCACAGCCCGCACAGGATGCCGGCCGCGACCAGCCAGGGGCGCCACCACAGCACGGGCCCCCACGCCGGATCGCGCCCGGACGAGCGGGCCGCAGCGACCTTCGTCGCGAGCCGATCGGCCGCCCACCGCCGGTCGAGGAGGATGCAGAGGAACGCCAGCAGGCCGAAGAACATGACGAAGCCGTCGAGGAGCGCGACGCGGCTCATCACAATGGCGTGGCCGTCGATCGCGAACAGGAACCCGGCGATCGTCGCCAGCATCGTCGAGCGGAACAGCATCCGCGCGATGAGGAACACGAGGAGCACCGCCAGGGTGCCGACGACGGCCGTCGAGAGCCGCCAGCCGAAGGAGTTGGCCGGGCCGGTGGCCGCCATGCCGAGCGCGATCAGCCACTTGCCGAGCGGGGGATGCGCGACGAACGACGGGTCGCTGTCGAAGATCTGCGTGTGGCCGGCCGCGAAGCGGGTGTCCGCCTTGTCGGGCCAGCTGCCCTCGTAGCCGAGGTTCCAGGTGCTCCACGCGTCTTTCACGTAGAAGGTCTCGTCGAAGACGAGGGTGTGCGGTGCTCCGAGGTTCCACAGCCGCAGCACGGCCGCGAGGAGGGTCACCGCGATCGGCGCGCCCCAGTACCAGAGGCGCAGGCGCGCCGGTGTACGCAGCGTCCGCGCCCACCAGTCGTCCAACCGGGTGCCGACGCGTTCGGGGGCGACGTGCGCGGCCGGGAGGTCGGTGGCGGGGGCGGAGGTCACCAGGCCATGGTAGGGGCGCCCGGCTGTGCTTCGCCTTCCGGCTGCCAGACTAGAGGCCATGATCATCCTCGCGGCCACCCCGATCGGCAACCTGGGCGACGCCTCGCGGAGGCTCGTCGAGGTGCTCGAAGACGCGACCGTGGTCGCGGCGGAGGACACGCGAGTCGCCCAGCGTCTGCTCGCCGGACTCGGCGTGGCCAACCGCCCTCGTCTCATCGCCGTGCACGACCACAACGAGCGCGACCGTGCGGCCGAGCTGGTGGAGCTGGCCCGCGACCAGGACGTCGTGCTGCTCTCCGACGCCGGGATGCCGACCGTCTCCGACCCCGGCTTCCACCTCGTGGAGGCCGCGGCCGCCGCGGGCGTCGGCGTCACCGCCCTGCCGGGGCCGTCTGCGGTGCTGACGGCGCTCGCCGTGTCGGGGCTCCCGACCGACCGGTTCACGTTCGAGGGGTTCCTCCCGCGCAAGCAGGGCGAACGCCAGTCGGCCCTGCGGGCCCTCGCCGCGGAGCAGCGGACGATGGTGTTCTTCGAGTCGCCCAACCGCCTGGCCTCCTCGCTCGCCGACGTCGCCGCCGTGCTGGGCCCCGACCGCCGGGCGGTCGTGTGCCGCGAGCTGACCAAGCTGTACGAGGAGGTGCGCCGCGGCAGCGCCGCCGACCTCGCCGCTTGGGCCGCCGAGGGCGTCCGCGGGGAGATCGTCCTGGTCGTGGCCGGTGCACCGGCCCGCGCCGTGGACCCCGCGGCGGCGATCGAGCAGGTGCTCGCCCTCGTCGCCTCCGGCACGCGGCTCAAGGACGCCGCCGCCGAGGTGGCGGAGGCCACCGGCCTCGGCAAGCGCGACCTGTACCAGGCCGCCCTCGACCGCCGGAGCTGAGCACAGGGCGGTCGAGAGCGGCCGCAGGATCACGGCAGGACGGTGATCGTGATGTCGGGCGTGTGCGTGAACGTCTCCGTCAGGACACCCCCGCTGTAGGTGCCGGGCGCGAGCCCCTCCACCGTCACGTCGACGAACTGCGGTCCGCCGGTCGAGGTCGCGACGTGGGAGGTGAGCAGCGCGGGCAGCTTCCAGGAGCCCTGGCTGGTCGCCGACGTGACGCGGAACCCGAACTCCTGCCCGGCCGGAATCGAGCCGGCCGTGAGGCGCAGCGTCTGGCCATTGCGCACCGTGATGCCCTGCAGCCCGGCCGTCGAGCCGGCACTGCTGCGCGCCTTCGGCCCCGTCGGCCCGGTCGGCGCGGCCGTCGTCGCGGGCGACGGCGCCGCCGCGGACGCCGAGGTGAGCGGCGGGAGCACGGCGTCGGCGGCATCCGCATTGACGACGGTCGTCTCGGCCGACATCAGCTTCTCGACGTCGATGTCGTCGGTGTAGTTGCGCTCCGGCTCGGCGGAGAGCTGGCCGGCGGCCGACTTCGGCTGGTTCGCGGCGGCGAGCAGGTCGGCCACCTTGCGGCTGATCGTCTGACCCTCCGCCGTCGTCTCGGCCGACTGCACCACGTAGTTGTAGTGCTCGGCGTCCTGGCTCAGCACCAGCGCGAGAACCCCGACGAGCAGCCAGTTGTAGTCGCAGATCGGGTCGCCGGTGTGACAGACGGCCGACTTCGCCGGTCCGCTGACGGTGTAGTAGCCGTTGTCGGTGCGCTTCTCGTCGTCGGTCGACACGTAGCGCAGGAAGCCGTTGCCTCCCGCGCCATTGCCGTGGTTGCCCGACTGGTTCTGCCACTGCAGCGGGTCGCCGAAGATCTCGGAGAGTGCGATGTTCTTCGGGCGCAGCTGTGTCAGCCACCGGGCGGCGATGGCGCCCTGGGAGTAGCCCAGCACCACGAACTTCGGGCTCGGGCACCCGGCGGCGGTCTGCGACGCGACGGTCTTGTCGATGTACTCCGCCGTGTTCACCGCTCCCGCCCGCGCCGAGTCGCCGAGCTTCTTCTTGACGGCGCCGACATCGGCCGTGTTGGGGACGGCGACGGCCGGGTAGCCCTTCCCCGTGCCGAACTGGTTCGGGCCGACGGCGATGATCGGCACCTCGTCGACGCGCGGGTTCGGGGCCGTCTTGCCGCGGCTCTGGGTCACGTACGACTGGATCGTGCGCGAGAGCGTCTTGCCCTCCCAGCCGCTGGTCTTCACGGTCGTGCCCGAATACGAGGGGGTCAGCGCCGCCTCCCCGCTTCCGCGGAACGCGAGGATCTGGACGGGCGTGCAGGTCGTCGCCGCGGTCGCCGCGGCGGGCGTGGCTGCGATGAGGAGGGAGGCGGTGAGGGCGGAGATCGCGGTGGCAGCGGCCAGCCGTTTCCGGCGTCGAGCGGTGTTCATCCATCCAGAATATGGATTTAAATATTGGATGGGAGTTATCCACAAGGATTTTCCGGATGAGCTCTCCACAGGTGCGGGTAACACTCGTCCGCGGCCTGCCGCGCGCCCGTAGGATAGTCACCATGTCCGACGGCTCCGCGTTCTACATCACCACGCCGATCTTCTACGTGAACGACGTCCCGCACATCGGGCATGCCTACACGGAGGTCGCGGCCGACGTGCTCGCCCGCTGGCACCGCCAGGCGGGCGACGACACCTGGCTGCTCACCGGCACCGACGAGCACGGGCAGAAGATCCTGCGGACGGCCACCGCCAACGGCACGACGCCGAAGGCCTGGGCCGACAAGCTCGTCGGCGAGGAGTGGCTCCCTCTGCTCAAGACGATCGACATCTCCAACGACGACTTCATCCGCACCACCGACGAGCGGCACGAGGTCAACGTCCAGAAGTTCCTGCAGAAGCTGTACGACGACGGCTACATCTACGCGGGCGAGTACGAGGCCCTCTACTGCGTCGGCTGCGAGGAGTTCAAGCCGCAGAGCGAGATCGTCGACGGTACGGGGGAGTACGAGGGCCAGAAGGTGTGCGCCATCCACTCCAAGCCGCTCGAGCTGCTGCAGGAGAAGAACTACTTCTTCCGCATGAGCCAGTTCGCCGACCGCCTGCTCGCGCTGTACGAGGAGCGGCCGGAGTTCGTGCAGCCGGAGTCGGCGCGCAACGAGGTGGTCAGCTTCGTGCGCCAGGGGCTGAGCGACCTCTCCATCTCGCGTTCCAGCTTCGACTGGGGCATCAAGGTGCCGTGGGACGAGTCCCACGTCGTCTACGTGTGGTTCGACGCGCTGCTCAACTACATCACCGCGGTGGGCTATGGGCAGGACGACGAGCAGTTCGCCCGCCGCTGGCCGGCGAACCACCTGGTGGGCAAAGACATCCTGCGCTTCCACGCCGTCATCTGGCCGGCGATGCTGATGGCGGCGGGCCTGGAGGTGCCGCACCGCGTGTTCGGCCACGGCTGGCTGCTGGTCGGGGGCGAGAAGATGTCCAAGTCGAAGCTCACCGGTATCGCGCCGACCCAGATCACCGACACGTTCGGGTCCGACGCGTTCCGGTACTACTTCATGCGCGCCATCAACTTCGGGCAGGACGGCTCCTTCAGCTGGGAGGACCTCGCCGCGCGCTACCAGGCCGAGCTCGCCAACGGCTTCGGCAACCTGGCCTCGCGCGTCATCGCGATGGTCACCCGGTACTTCTCCGGGGTCGTGCCGCCGGCCGGCGAGTACCGCGACGTCGACACGGCCGTGCAGGAGGTCGTGCGCACCGCGGCCGCCGACGCCGATGCGGCGATCGAGCGGCTCGCGATCCACGACGCGCTCGCGGCCATCTGGCGCATCGTCGACGAGCTGAACGGCTACATCACCGAGCAGGAGCCGTGGGTGCTCGCGAAGGACGACGCCCAGCGCGAGCGTCTCGGCACGGTGCTCTACACCGCGGCCGAGGGACTGCGCGCGCTCGCGGTGCTGCTCTCGCCGGTCATCCCGGCGGCGACGGCCAAGCTGTGGGAGGCGCTCGGCGTCGCAGGCGAGCTCGGCCCGCTCGACGCGCAGCCGCTCCGCGCGGCGGGCGACTGGGGCCGGCTGCCCGCGGGCACCGAGGTCAACGGCCTGGAGGCGCTGTTCCCGCGCATCGACGCGGAGGCGGTCGCCGCCGTATGACGGACCCGTCGTTCGTCCGGCAGCGGCACGTCACCGACGGTCGCGAACTGACGTACCCTCCGCTTCCCGAGGCGCTGACCGTGCCGGTCTACGACAACCACACGCACCTCGAGATGGCCGACGGCGAGGAGCCGCTCGACTACCGCGAGCACCTGGACCGCGCCTCCAGCGTGGGCGTGCGGGGCGTCGTCCAGGTCGGCAACGACGTGGAGACCTCCCGCTGGTCGGCCGACACGGCGGCGATCGAGCCGCGGATGCTGGCCGCGGTCGCCCTCCACCCCAACGACGCGCCCGACTACGCCGAGCGCGGCGAGCTCGATGACGCGCTCGCGATCATCGACGAGCTGGCCGGCCGG
>Ga0209563_100485_pt1 | contig 13473 bp, 15 predicted proteins | sample AraplaCvi_mMF_r2_FD_184271 | JGI IMG/M metagenome (GOLD analysis project Ga0209563, IMG submission 184271) | Arabidopsis root microbial communities from North Carolina, USA - plate scrape CL_Cvi_mMF_r2 (SPAdes) (version 2) | ecosystem: Host-associated > Plants > Roots > Endosphere | place: USA... | reverse complement strand
GACACCGACATGGCGGAGGAGATGGTGAAGTACACCCGCTCCAACATCCTGTCGCAGGCCGGCACCGCGATGCTGGCCCAGGCGAACCAGGGCAACCAGGGCGTCCTGCAGCTGCTCCGCTGATAGGCCCGGCGGCCGGGGCGTCGACCCCAAAGCACGCCCCGGCCGCCGACCACCGCACACGACGTCGTAGGAGGGAGATCACCGCATGGGAATGGCCATCGACGGGCTCATCAGCGGCCTGAAGACCACCGACCTCATCAACAGCCTGATGCAGGCGGAGGCGATCCCGCAGACCCTCCTCAAGAACAAGGTCGCCGACTCCACCAGCTTCATCACGGCGATGCAGGCGCTCAACTCGAAGATCGCCGCGCTCGCCGACTCCGCCGCGAAGCTCGCGCTCCCGGCAGGCACCGACCTCCACACCGCCTCCAGCAGCTCCACCGCCGTCACCGCGACCGCGGGCGTCGGGGCGGTGGACGGCACCATCGACTTCACCGTCGACCGGCTCGCGCAGTCGCAGGTGATGGTCACCGGACCGCTCACCCAGTGGCCGGACCAGCCGCCGACCCTCACGTTCGTCGCCGCCGACGGCACGATGACGCAGGTGACGGCCACCAGCTCCTCCCTCGCGGATGTCGCCGCCGCCATCAACAAGGCGGGCGCCGGCGTCAGCGCGACCCAGGTCGCCGCGGGCCTCGACCCCGCGACCGGGCAGCAGCTCTACCGTCTGCAGCTCAGCTCCACCAAGACCGGCGCCTCCGCCGCGTTCACGGCGTACCGCGGCGCGCCCGCGGACGTGACCGCCGGCACCGCCACCGACCTGATCTCCGACCCGGGCGCCGCGCAGGTGCGGCAGGCCCAGGACGCGCAGGTCACCCTCTGGGCCGGAACCGGTGCAGCGCAGGCTGTCACCAGCGCGACGAACACCTTCGCGGATGTGCTGCCGGGCGTCTCGATCACCGCGACCGCGGCCTCCACGACCCCGGTCACACTGACCGTCGGCCGCGACGACAAGGCCATCTCGGCCGCCGCCAACACGCTCGTCACCACGGTGAACGACATCCTGAACTACATCAGCGCGAAGCAGACGGTCACCACGTCGACCGACAGCACCGGCGGCACGGTCGTGACCGGCGGGGTGTTCACGGGAGACTCCGTCACCCGCGACGTCAACCAGAAGCTGGTGGATGCGGTCATCTCCCCCATCGACGGCGTCTCGCCCTCCACCTACGGCATCAGCATCACCCGCGACGGCAACGTCACCTTCGACCCGGAGACCTTCTCGACGGCCATGGCCGCCGACCCGGAGAAGGTGAAGGCCGCGGTCGCCACCATCGCTCAGCGCGTCGCCGACGCGTCGAAGGGCGCGAGCGACACGTACACCGGGTCGATCTCGCTGAAGATCCAGGGCGAGCAGGCCACCGTCAAGAGCCTCAACGACCAGATCACCGACTGGGACACCCGGCTCTCGGACCGGCGGTCGGCCCTGGAGAAGACGTACGCCACCCTCGAGGTCCAGCTGCAGCAGATGCAGTCGCAGTCGTCGTGGCTGTCCGGCCAGCTGTCCTCCCTCCCCTCTGCGAGCAAATGATGAACGTCCTCACCTCCGCCGCCGCGAAACTGTCGGCGTACAACCGCGACAGCATCCTCTCGGCGAGCCCCGCACGGCTGCTGACGATGCTCTACGACCGGCTGCTGCTCGACCTCGCCCGCGGCGAGTCGGCGCTGGCCGCCGAGCAGTGGCCGACCGCGTGGGAGCACCTGCGCCACGCCGACCAGATCGTCGCCGAGCTGGCGGGCAGCCTGAAGGTCGACCTGTGGGACGGCGCCGAGGGCCTCCTGAACCTGTACGGCTACCTCGCCGACCTGATCGTCGGCGGCATGATCGAGCGCGATGTGAGCAAGGTGCGCGAGGCGATCGACCTGGCCGAGCCCCTCCGCCAGACCTGGCACGAGGCGGCTGCGCAGCTGCCGTCCGCCGCCGCGACGACCGGGACCGCGCGTGACCTCGGCGTCGCCTGAGCCGGTCCGCGGCGACCTCGCCGGCTGGACGGAGGCACTCGACCGGATGGAGCACGAGCTCCACGGAGCGCTGGCGCAGGTGGACCCCGTGCCGTGGCGTCCGCCGATCGCGCTCGGCCCCATCCCCCCGGAACTGCAGGAGCGCGCCGCCCGGCTGCTGGAGGCGCAGCTGCACACCATCCGCTACCTGGAGGACGTGCGGCAGACCACCGCGCGCCACCTGGCGGCCGTGCGCTCTGTACCCCGCCAGGAGGCCGGGCCGCGCCCGGTGTACTTCGACCTGATCGGCTGACTCCCCCACACGTTGTCCACCTGTGGATAACCCTGTTGAGAATCCGTGGATGACTCCGCGGATCGTGTGGAGGACACGCGCGGGATGTGTGGACTCTCAGAATACGCAGCCCGAGAAAACGCTGCTGACCAGCATATTCATGCGCCGCATGCCTCATTCGAACGCACCTTCGAAACCACACGGGTGTAATTCACAACGGGGTACACGCTGTGGATGACCATGTGTGCAAACCCGCCCGCAGGGTGCAACTCGGGGGCTGCGCGAACACGTCGTGAGGGGAGTGCCTAACGGGCGCGGCGCGGCTGCCGATAGCTCTGGGGGAGCACGGATCGCTCACCGAACTGGCCACGGATGGGCCGCCCCACGACCCTGGAGTGCAGCTGTGCTCGAATCCGTGACCAGTGCCGCCCTCGCGAGCGCCCTCGACGGCCTCGCCGCGCGGCAACGCGCCATCGCGAACAACATCGCCAACGTCAACACGCCCGGCTACACCGCCGAGCGCGTGTCGTTCGAGGACGCCCTCGCCGCCTCGGTCGCCGAGCATGACGGCCACGCCAGCGCGTCGACGGCACGCTCGCTGGAGCCGACCCGCACCGACGGCAACAACGTCAACCTCGACACCGAGACCCTCTCGAACGTGGACACCGTGCTGCGGTTCCAGTTCGCCTCCCAGGCGGCCGGCAACCAGTTCTCCGCCATCCGCGCCGCCCTGAAGACCGCCTGACGCCGGAACACAGAGGAGCACCGACATGACCTTCGACGCCATCGGGATCGCCGGGACGGGACTGAACCTCCACCGGCACTGGCTGGACGCCATCTCCGACAACCTCGCCAACATCAACACCGCGAAGCCCACGAACGGCGCCGCCTTCCAGGCGCGCTACGTCATGGCGCAGGAGGGGGAGGGCGTCTCCGGCGTGTACGTCGCGGGCGCCGCCTATGGCAGCGCCGAGGGCCGCATGGTCTACGAGCCGGACAACCCGGTCGCCGACGAGAAGGGCTACGTCCGCTACCCGGACATCGACCTGTCGGAGCAGATGGGCTCGCTCATCATGGCGCAGCGCGGCTACCAGGCCAACGCGGCGGTCGTCGACCGCGCCAAGGAGACCTACCAGGCCGCACTGCAGATCGGGAGGAACTGATGCCCATCCCCGCCATCGGCGCGCTCTCCGGCATCGGCGCGAACACAGGCGTCCCCGCGACCTCCGCCGCCTCCGGCACCGGGGGAGCGGCCTTCGGGAACGCCCTCACCGGCGCCATCGACAACCTCCAGCAGTTGCAGGGCACGAGCGACAAGCTGGCCATCCAGGCCGTCACCGGCAACCTCGACGACATCCACGACGCGACGCTCGCCTCCACGCGTGCGCAGGTGACGCTGGAGCTCGTGGCCGGCGTCCGTAACAAGGCCGTCGACGCCTTCAACGAGATCATGCGGATGCAGGCCTGATGCCCCAGCAGGTGACGAGCTTCTTTCGGCGGATCGGCGACACGATCCGCGGCTTCAGCGTGGCCCAGCGGGTCATCGCCCTCATCGGCGTGGCCGTCGTCGCGCTCGGTGTGACCGGGATCGCGATGTGGGCGTCGCAGCCGTCGTACACGCCGCTGTTCTCGGGGGTCGCGGCGTCGGATGCGTCCGCGATCGTCGACCAGCTGCGCACCGACGGGGTGCCGTACCAGCTGACCGACGGCGGCTCGACCATCCTGGTGCCGCAGGAGAAGGTGTACGACGAGCGCCTGAAGGCCGCCTCGGCGGGACTCCCGGCCTCCACCACAGGCGGCTACTCGCTGCTCGACAAGATGGGCGTCACGTCGTCCGAGTTCCAGCAGAACGTCACGTACAAGCGGGCGATGGAGGGGGAGCTCGGCAACACCATCGGCGCGATGAAGGGCGTCAAGGCGGCGTCGGTGCGGCTCGCCATCCCGCAGGACACCGTGTTCGCCGCCGAGAAGAAGGACCCGACCGCGTCGGTCTTCGTCGAGACGCAGAACGGCGTGACGCTGAGCGGCGACCAGGTGCAGGCGATCGTCCACCTCACGAGCGCCGCCGTGCCCGGCATGAAGCCGACGGATGTCGCGGTGGTCGACGCCGACGGCACCGTGCTCAGCACGGTCGGCGGCGGCGCGACCGGGGGAGCGGACAAGCAGGCCAACGACTACGAGACCCGCGTGAAGTCGGCCGTGCAGCAGATGCTCGACAAGGTCGTCGGCGTGGGCAACGCGACGGTGGCCGTCGCGGCGGACGTCAGCACGGAGAGCGCGCAGCGCACGGAGGAGTCGTACGCGACGCCGACGAACGCGCCGTCGCTCAGCGAGACGTCGCAGAAGGAGACCTACACCGGCACCGGCGGCGGCAACGCGGGCGTGCTCGGACCGGACAACATCGCGGTGCCCAACGGTACGATCGGCAACGGCACCTTCAACTCCGAGTCGAGCACGAAGGACAACGCGGTCGACAAGGTGACGGAGCAGCGCACCATCCCGGCCGGCGCCATCAACCGGCAGACCGTGTCGGTGGCCCTCAACTCGGACGCGGTCGGCGGCGTCAGCGCCAACGAGATCCGCAACCTGGTCAACGCCGCCGCGGGCATCGACACCAAGCGCGGCGACGCGGTGAGCGTCGAGATGGTGCCGTTCAGCAAGGCGGGCGCGACGGAGGCGGCCAAGGCGCTGCAGGAGGCCAAGGATGCGGCGGCGGCGGACCAGCTGACCAGCATCATCCGCACCTCCCTCATCGCGGGGGCCATCGTCGCGGCCGCGATCATCGCGTTCGCCCTGTTCCGGCGCAGCCGTCGGCGCGCGGCGGAGGACGCGCAGCTCGTGCAGGACACCGAGTCGCTCGCGCTCGACGCCGCCGCCTTCCCGATCGCGCTCGAACAGGCCGCGCCGACCGTGCCGATGCAGCTCGACCCGCTGCCCGACCCGACGCCCGACCCCGCCGAGGTGGAGGCGGACCGTCGCCGCGCCGAGATCGAGGCGCTCGCCGAACGCGACCCGCAGCGCACGGCGGAGTTCCTCCGCAGCCTCATGGATGACAGGGCGGGCGTATGAGCACCGCACTGACCGGCGCGCAGAAGGTCGCCGTCGTGCTGATGAACATGGATCAGCAGCGGGCGGCCCAGGTGATGAAGCAGTTCTCCGACGAGGAGGCCGACGAGATCACTGCGGAGATCCTGCGCCTGCGCCGGGTCGACCCGGGGGTCGCCGAGAAGGCGCTCAGCGAGTTCCACGAGCTGGCGACGCACGGCACGGTGGCCGCCCGCGGCGGCCGGGACATCGCGGTGGGCCTGCTGGAGGCGTCCTTCGGCGCGGAGCGCGCGACCGGCGTGCTCAACCGGGTGGCGTCGAACCTCGCGGGCAAGCAGTTCGAGTTCCTGGATGCCGTGGAGCCGGCGCAGGTGCAGATGCTGCTCGCGGGGGAACTGCCGCAGACCAGCGCCCTCGTGTTGGCCCACCTGCGCGCGGACCACGCGTCGCGCATCCTGGCCGGTCTCGACGACAGTGCGCGCACCGAGGTGGCGCACGCCATTGCGACCATGGGCTCGCCCAGCCCGGATGCCGTGCGCGTCGTCGCCGAGACCCTGAAGCAGCGCGCGAGCGCCGTGGTGTCGTCGCGGACCGCCTCCGACGCGGTCGGGGGAGTGCAGCCGCTGGTCGACATCATCAACCGGGCGGACGCGGCGACCGAGAAGGCGCTGCTGGAGGCGCTGGAGCAGCGCGACCCGCAGCTCGCCGACGAGGTGCGCTCGCGCATGCTCACCTTCGACGACATCGTGCGGCTGGAGCCCCGCGATGTGCAGCAGGTGCTGCGCGGGCTCGACGCGGCCGTGCTGGCCGTGGCGATGAAGGGCGCGGCGGCCGCCGTGGTCGAGGTCATCACGTCGAACCTGTCCGAGCGCAACCGCGAGGTGCTGGAGGACGAGGTGCGCATCCTGGGCCCGGTGCGGGTGTCGCAGGTGGAGGATGCGCGCGCCGAGATCGTGCGCGCCATCCGCGACCTGGAGGCGAGCGGGGCCATCACCGTGCAGCGCGGGGACGAGGACGCGTATGTCGAGTGACGCCGCCGTCGGCTTCGAGCCGCTGACCGTCCCGGTGATCGCCGAGACGGAGCACGAGCGCGCCGCGATGACCGCCGCGCGCTCGCGCGGGTACGCAGCCGGGTACGCCGAGGGCCGTCGGGAGGCCGCGATCGAGCAGCGGCGCTGGCTCGCCGAGGCGGAGGATGCGCGTGCCGCCGAGAGCGCCGAGGCGGCGGACCGCCTGGCCGGGCTGGCGGCGGCGCTGCGGACCGCGGCGGTGGAGCTGCGCGAGGCGACCGTCCCGGTGCTCGCGGACGCCGAGTCGGCCCTCACCGAGGCCGCCTTCGAGCTCGCGTCGGCGGTCGTCGGCGCGGTGCTGGAGGACCGCCTGGCGGCGGCGCGTGCCGCGGTCGCCCGGGTTGTCGCGGCGGCGTCTCCCGGCGCGGTGCCGGTCGTGCGCCTGCACCCGGACGACCTCGCGGCCCTGCGCGCCGACGGATTCTCCGTCGACGGGATGCAGCTGGTCGCCGACGCTGCGCTCGCCCGCGGCGACGCGGTGGGCCAGCTGCCCGACGGGTGGCTGGATGCGCGCATCCACGCGGCCCTGCAGCGCGCGGCGGAGGCGCTCTCGTGACCGCCGTGCTGAGCCGGTGGGAGTCCGCGGTCGCGGCGGCCGCGGTCGAGCGAGTCGGACGGGTCACCGCCGTGCTGGGCCTCGGCGCCGAACTCGAAGGCGTGCCCGCGGCCCTCGGCGATGTCGTGGTGATCGGCACGGACCCGGGCGTGCACGCCGAGGTCGTCGCCACCTCAGCCGACCGCGTGCAGGTGATGCCGTACGGCCCGCTGACCGGCATCGCGGCGGGAGCGCCGGCGCGTGCCGTGCGCGCGCCGCTGCTCGTGCCGACCGGCCGCGGGATGCTGGGCCGGGTCATCGACGCGCTCGGGCGGCCGATCGACGGCCGCGGGCCGATCGAGCCCGACGGGTTCGCGACCCTCGGCAACCGGGCGCCCGACGCGATGCGCCGCGCGCGCATCCGCCAGCCGCTCGGCCTCGGCGTGCGCGTGCTCGACACCATGGTCACCGCGGGCCGCGGCCAGCGACTGGGCCTGTTCGCGGGCTCAGGGGTTGGCAAGTCGTCGCTGCTGTCGATGATCGCGCGCGGGACCGACGCGCAGGTCTCGGTGATCGCCCTGGTGGGGGAGCGCGGCCGCGAGGTGCGCGAGTTCCTGGAGGACGACCTCGGTCCCGCCGGCCTCGCCCGGTCGGTGGTCGTGGTGGCGACCTCCGACGAGCCGGCGGTCATGCGGCTGCGCGCCGCGTTCGCCGCGACGCGGATCGCCGAATCGTTCCGCGACGAGGGCGCGGACGTGGTGCTGATGATGGACTCGCTGACCCGCGTCGCGATGGCGCAGCGCGAGATCGGCCTGTCGGCGGGCGAGCCTCCGGCCACCCGCGGGTACCCGCCGTCGACCTTCTCGCTGCTCGCCCAGCTGCTGGAGCGCGCCGGAACCGGCGAGACCGGGTCGATCACCGGCCTGTACACGGTGCTCGTGGACGGCGACGACCACAACGAGCCGATCGCGGATGCCGCCCGCTCCATCCTCGACGGCCACGTCGTGCTCGACCGGCGGCTCTCGGTGGTGGGACACTTCCCGTCCGTCGACGTGCTCGGCTCGGTGTCACGGCTCGCCACGCGGGTGACCACGCCGGAGCAGCGGGCCGCGGCGGTGGCGCTGCGCAGCATCCTCGCCGCCAAGGTCGCCGCACAGGACCTGCTGGATGTCGGCGCGTACAAGCCGGGCACCAATCCGAAGGTCGACGCCGCGGTCGCGCACGCCGACGCCATCGACGCGTTCCTGCGCCAGGCGATCGACGAGCCCGCGGTGCCGGCCGAATCGTGGGCGCGGCTCGACGCGCTCATCGGGATGCTGGGAGGCGCATGATGGCACGGGCGTTCGCACTGGCCGGGCTGCTGCGGTTGCGGCAGATCGAGAAGGAGCACGCGGCGAGCGACCTCGCGGCGGCCAACGCGCTGCGGCGGGATGCGGGAGAGCGGCAGGCGCGTGCCATCGCGGCCCTGCACGCCGTACCCGCGGAGGCCACGGACGCGGGGACGCTGTTCGCGATGGCGGCGGCGCGCGCGTCCAGCCGGAGCATGCTCGCCGACCTCACGGCGCTCGCCGCGGAGGCCGAGGCCCAGGCGGCCGTCGCCCAGGAGGCGTTCACCGAGGCGAAGAAGCGGGCGGTCGGGCTCGAGAAGCTCGAGACCCGGCACCGCGAGCAGCTCGTGGCCGGCGACCTGACGGCCGAGCAGGCGGCCATCGACGAGATCGCGACCGGGGCGTGGCAGCGCGCCCGCGAAGGGGGAGAGGGATGACGGTCACGGACGCGATCGGGCGCATCGCGCAGATCCAGGCCACACTCGTCCAGCTGGACAGCGTCGGGAAGACGACGAGGGCGCCGGCGCAGACGGCCATCTCCACCTCGGCGACGGACTTCGCCTCCGCGCTCTCCGGTGCGCTCGGTGCGACCGAGGGCACGCCGACGGGAGCCGTCACCGGCGCGGACGTGGTCGCGGACGCCAAGAAGTACCTCGGCGTCCCTTACGTCTTCGGCGGGACCAGTGCATCCGGGCTCGACTGCTCCGGCCTGGTGCAGCGGGTGTTCAAGGACCTCGGGATCGATGTCCCGCGGCTCGTCTCCGGCCAGTCGAAAGTCGGCACGGAGGTGCCGTCGCTCGCGCAGGCGCAGCCGGGCGACATCATCGTCACCAACGGCGGCGAGCACATCGTGATCTACGCGGGCGACGGGAAGGTCATCCACGCGCCGAGCGAGGGCCGCAACGTGAGCCTCGTGGACAACTGGATGAGCGACTCCGACATCGTGACCATTCGTCGGGTGGTGCCGCAGGCGGCGCCCGCGGCGACGGCGGCGTCGGGGTTGTCGGGGCTGTCTGGGTTGTCGGGCTTGTCCGGACTGTCCGGGCTGTCCGGTCCGTCGGGTACGTCGGGGTCGACCGCGCAGGCCGAGATGCTGCGCTCGCTGTTCGCGTCGCTCAGCCAGGGAGGCTCGCTGTGAGCCCGGCCGCGGTGACCGCCGCGCCTCCCGCTCCGACGCCCGCGCGCGCCTCCGCGGGTGCGAAGGGCTCGGGGGCCGCGTTCGACAGCTTTCTCAAGGGCGCCGTGGATGCTGCGCCTGAGACGCCGTCCGGCCCGCGTCCCGACGGGGCACGGCACGGCCGTCCGGTCCATCAGCGCATCCCGCATGCCGGGGAGGCCGCCGGCGCGCGGCCCGACGCGGCAGCGGCCGGTGGTGTGCCGGATGGAGTGGCTGCGGACGGCGACCAGGGGACGGGCACCGCGCCGAACGCGGCCACCGCAACCGACGCCACCGCCGCGTTCGTGACCGCCCAGGGCTCCACGGACGCGCAGGGTGCGGCCGTCGCCGCCACCCCGTCGGCCGTGCTCGCCGCGGCTGGCGCGAGCGGGCCCGGTGCCGTCGCGGTCGCGGAGGCCGCCGCGGAGTCTTCCGGCACCGCCGCGGAGGCCGGAGCTGCGCCCCCGACCGGTGCGCCGACGCGCGTCGGCGCGGCGACGGCCACGGCCGACGCGACCGCCGCACCGACCACTCCAGTGGCCGCGACCGTGCCGCCCGTCGACGTCGCGGTGCCGCCGAGCCCGTCACGCCCGTCGCCGAACCCATCACTCCCCGGCGCCGCACCGGCCGCCACGACTCCGAGCGATGAACAGCCGCCTGCGTCCGCGCCGGCGGTCGCCGCATCCTCTCCCGCGTCGACGTCCTCACCCGACGCGGCGCACCCAGCGGCCCAGCCGGCCGGGCGGTCCCCGCAGACCGCCGCCGCGCCTCCGGCACCATCCGTCTCTCCGGTTCCCGGCACCGACGCCGCCGCGCCGACGGCGCCGACCCTCGCCGCGGCCGCAGCAGTCGGCCTCCCGCGCCCGAAGCCGACGCCGGAGCAGGCGACCGCGACCGCCGCCCCAGCCGCAGCCGCCCCCGCGCCGGTCGCGCCCGAGCGCACGGCGCCCGCGCAGCCCGTCGCGCCGCCGCCTCCCGCGCAGCCCCCCGCGCCCCTCACGAGCCAGCTCGCCCGTCCCGTGTTCACCCTCGCCGCCGCGGGCGCGGGCGAGCACGTGATGACCGTGCACGTCACGCCCGACACGCTCGGGCCGGTCACCGTGCGCGCGCACGTCGGCGGCGAGGGCGTCCGCGTCGAGCTGTTCGCCCCGACCGACGCGGGACGCGACGCGCTGCGCGCCATCCTCCCCGACTTGCGCCGCGACCTCAGCGGCGCGGGCCTCACCGGAACGCTCGACCTGTCGTCGCAGAACCAGCCAGCGCCCCAGCAGCAGGCCAGGGACGACGGGCGCGGAGGCCCGGCGGCGCCGCCGTCCGAGACGCGCCCGCGCACGCCGGCGGCCGCGTCACTCCCGTCCAGCCCCTCCGCACCCGCGGACGGGTCCCACAGCATCGACCTGATCGTCTAGAAGGGAGCCATCCGTGGCCGTCGATCCCATCACCGGAGCAGACACCGCCTCCACGGGCGGCATCTACTCGACCCCGCCCACCCGCAAGCCGAAGCAGTCGCTCGACAGCGAGGCGTTCATGCAGCTCCTCGTCACCCAGCTGCGCAACCAGGACCCGTCCTCACCCATGGACACCAACCAGATGATCGCGCAGACGACCCAGCTGGCCACCATGGAGAAGCTCACCAACATGGACACCACCGCCCAGGAAGGCTTCGCCCTGCAGATGCGGCAGGCCGCCGCAGCCCTGGTCGGCCACACCGTCACCTACCTCGACAAGAACGGCGCGACCCAGACCGGCGTCGCCTCGTCCGTCTCGTACGCGGGCGCCGTGCCCGTCGTCACCGTGGGCGACCAGAAACTCGCGCTCGACGCCATCCTCGGCGTGGTCACCCCGGCCGGTGCCGGGACGCCCACCGCGCCGACCGCCTGACCTCACCTCGACCATCCCCAGAAAGGATCCGCCATGCTCCGCTCGCTCTACTCCGGGATCTCCGGCCTCCGCTCGCACCAGACCATGCTGGATGTGACCGGCAACAACATCGCCAACGTCAACACGACCGCCTTCAAGTCGTCGGCCGTGCAGTTCCAGGACACGTTGTCGCAGCTGGTGCGCGGCGCCGGCGGCGCACAGGCCGAGACCGGCGGCACCAACCCGGCCCAGATCGGCCTCGGCGTGCTCGTGGCCGGCATCTCCACCAACTTCACGCAGGGCGCGGCGCAGGCGACAGGCCGCTCCACCGACATGATGATCAACGGCGACGGCTTCTTCGTCATGAAGGTCGGCGGCGAGACCGTCTACACGCGCGCCGGCTCGCTCGACCCGGATGCGCTGGGCCGGCTGGTCGGCCCGGGCGGTGCGATCCTGCAGGGCTGGAACGCGGTCAACGGCGTCGTCCAGCAGGGCGGCGCGCTCAGCGACATCACCATCCCGCTGAAGGCCGTCACCCCCGCCTCCCAGAGCACGGCCGCGAACGTGATCGGCAACCTCCCGTCGGACGCCGCCGACGGCGACCAGCTGGTGCGCGACATCTCGGTCTTCGACGCCAACGGCACGGCCCGGAAGCTGACGCTCACCTTCACGAAGGCGGGCTCCACCTGGAACGTGGCCGGCTCGGACACCGCGGGCAACGTCGGCGCCGGCTCCGTCGGCTTCACCAACGGCGTCCTGACCAGCGGCGGCGCCCTCACCGTCGGCGGTGTCGCGGTCGACCTGACCAAGGTGACCGGCTTCTCCGGCATCACCTCGGTGGCGTTCAAGGACCAGAACGGCCGCGCCGCGGGCACCCTGGAGTCGTTCACGCTCGACAAGGACGGCACGATCACCGGCCTGTTCTCGAACGGCGACAAGCAGGCGGTCGGCCGCATCGCGCTCGCCACCTTCGTCAACCCGGGCGGCCTCGAGAAGGCGGGAGGCTCGACCTACCGCGCCACCGTCAACTCGGGCGCCGCGCAGCTGGGCGGCCCGGGCGAGGACGGCCTCGGCCAGCTCCAGGGCGGCTCGCTCGAGATGTCGAACGTCGACCTGTCGCAGGAGTTCACCAACCTGATCGTCGCCCAGCGCGGCTTCCAGGCGAACGCCCGCATCATCACCACGTCCGACGAGGTGCTGCAGGAGCTCACCAACCTCAAGCGGTGACCTGAGCCGGCCGTATAGAAGGGCTTCCGGTCAAACCCGGGAGCCCTTCTGCGCCTATCAGCGTGGGGGATATCCCGCGACCCCCCTCATGCGGGGGTATACGTGCATGAGGACGTTCTCATAGGCTCGCTCTGGAGAATGCGGGGGATATCCATAACGATCGTCGAGCATTCCTCATTCAGATCCTGATTCCTATTCGAAACGGTGCTCGCCACGTGACTTCCACCAGAAAATCTCGCGCCATCCGCGCGACCGCTCTCAGCCTCGCCCTGGCGCTCGCCGGGGCCGGGGCCCTCGCCGCCGCCGTCCCGGCCGCCGCCGACGATGCGCCGACGCAGGTGCACGCCTCCGACATCGCCCCCGACGAGAGCACGTACGCGGGCTGGCACCAGGGTTACGCCGGTGCCACCTCCGCCAACTACAGCATCACCGCCGACGGCCTGAAGCTCACCGACGAGTCGCAGATCATCTACGGCTACCAGCCGAGCGAGCGCCTGGCCGGCAACGCCCTCTTCGACCTGATCAACGCCGGCGACATCACCTGGTCGACCAAGGCCGGCACCGGCGCCGCGTTCTTCCAGCTCCCCGTCTACTACGGCGACAGCGCGAACCCGTCGTTCACCACCCTCCGCCCGGCGAGCCCCGCCGAGGGCGCCAACACCGCCGACACCGAGCAGTCGTGGGTGAGCAGCAAGGACATCACCGTTGCCGGTGACACGCCCACCGTCATCCCCGCCAACACGCCGGTCCCGCTCGGCGAGCTGATCTCCGACCTCGACACCTCCACCGTGCAGGTGCTCGGCTTCGGCGTCCTGTCGCAGCTCGGCACCAGCCCGGTCGTGACCGGCCTGCACTTCAACGGCACCGGTTACGTCTTCGTCCAGGACTCGCTTCCGGCGGGCACGGCGACCATCTCCGGCGACGCGAAGGTGGGCAGCACGCTCACCGTCACGACC
>Ga0209563_100483_pt1 | contig 13494 bp, 8 predicted proteins | sample AraplaCvi_mMF_r2_FD_184271 | JGI IMG/M metagenome (GOLD analysis project Ga0209563, IMG submission 184271) | Arabidopsis root microbial communities from North Carolina, USA - plate scrape CL_Cvi_mMF_r2 (SPAdes) (version 2) | ecosystem: Host-associated > Plants > Roots > Endosphere | place: USA... | reverse complement strand
GATCAGCGCGCTGGCCAGGTTGTCGGCACGCGCATCCAACTGGGCATAGGTCAGCGCCTGCTCCTCACATACCGCCGCCACCGCCGTGGGCGTACGCGCCGCCTGGCGCGCAAACTGCTCGGGAAAAAGCAGGGGAGCTTGCGTCACCCGATGATTGCTCACGCGTCGATCCTCAGCTTGCCCATTACACGCAGCGCCGTTGCGACTAACGTGATCGCGCATGTGATCAGACCCGCGAAAAAAAACAGCTCCGAAGCGGGCATGTGTCGCGTCAGCCAGCCCGCAAACGTGACGGCTGCGGACATGTTTGCGGTGGAAATCACCATGAAAACGCTGGTGGCGCGTCCGCGGATCTCATCTGGATAGCGTTGCTGCAGCAAAGAGAACCAGCCAATTTCGACAAAGCCGCTGCGAACGCCCACGAATACGAGCAAGCCCGCGTAAATAAGTGCGGCCCATCTCAGTGGCGGGTGCAGCAGCCCAATACCGACGACAATCAGTGCCGCGCAGGCATCCAACGCCAGGATGATCGACCATAGCCGTCCGGTGGCGAAGCGGTTCAACAGCCCGAGTGCCGTCATGCCGATGAACAAACCTGCCGCATTGGCAGAAACCAACATACCGTAGGCTTTTGCCCCCAGCGCCGTATTTTGTTCGGCGAGCAATGGCAATCCGACGCGCATCGATCCGCTCAGGAAAAAAGCAATCACAGTCCAATAGCCAATTACGGTCAAAGTTTGGCGATCGGACAAGAACCAGCGCAGAGCTGGCATGATGTTGAAGCTGCCGCGCAGCGGCTCGCCGCCACCGGTGGGCGGGCGGAACACGATGCGGCGCATCGTCCACGCCACCAGCAACAGGCCGATACCGTCAAGAAAGAACGCCAAGGCAAAGAGCGGCTGGCTTCCCGTAGCTTTGGCGGTCGGGCTGTCGCTGGCGACGCCAAGCAACGCGCCAGCCAACAACGGGCCGGCGAAAGCCATGCCTTGCCGAATGCTGCCGATGACAGAACTGGCCGAGGGAACAAGCTGAGCGGGCAACGCCGATGCAATCAGCGAAAAACTCGCAGGCACGGACACGCCGAATACCAAGCCAGTGGCAAACGCAAACGCATCGACCATCCACAACTTAAGCACGCCGACTAATAACAGGGCGCCGAGCACGATGAGCAAGGCGGCACAAGCGAGATACGCCGCCGTCAAGATGAATTTGGGCGAAAAACCATCTGCCAAACTGCCCCCGAACAGCAGCAGCAGTATCTGCGGTATGCCGGATATCGCCATAACCGTGGCTAATGCCAGCGGGTCCGCGGTCATCTTCAAGACAACCCATGGCAACGCAAGTGCAGTGAACTGACTTCCCAGCGTCGCGATGGTCGCGCCAATGCCTATCCAGATGAAGTTACGATTCCTCCACAGCCTGTCGGAGGGCACCGTCAAGGTGGGGGAGCCGGTTTCGAAGGCGTCTTCGGTAGCCACTCAGGGCAGTTCCAGTTCGGATTGACGGGCTTTCTGCTGGTGATGAGTCCAATCCTGCTCGATGACCGCAAGTTTCTCGCCGATCGCCTTGCAAATGCCCGGCGCGTGCCTCGAATCAAACAATTCGAAATGTCCACACTCCACCTGCAGGGACTGCACCTGTCCGGTGAAACATTGGCGCCATCCGTCCGTGACCAGCGACTGCATGGGCGAATCCCCCTTGCCAGACATACTGGAAATCAGCAACAGATCCCCCTGGAAGAGATCCCGCGGGGGCGATTGGCGGAACAGCCGAATATTGTTGCGGTATACGTGGAGCGAACGCTCGAACAGTTCCTCGCCAAGGCTGGCGAACGGGCTATTGCGCGCGCGTAGCAGCTCGTAGGCTTCATGCAGATCGGTAATCGGCGTTGGCGAACGCTCTATCCCTTCCAGTGAAAAGATTTCATCCAGCAAACCCGATTCCGCGTCTTCCTCCATCGGCTGATGCAGAAAACCGGTATCCAGGATGGCCAGCAGACCGATACGTTCACCCTGACGCTGCAGTTCGCAACCGACCGCGTGTGAGAGCAAACCGCCAAATGACCAGCCAAGCAGGTGGTAAGGGCCCGATGGCTGCACGCTACGCATCAGGGAAACGTAATCGGCCACCATCTCCTGCAGGGTTTGGGCGGCACGTTCGTCATGAGCGAACCCTCGGGCCTGCAATCCATATAAAGGATGGCGCGCGTCGACGAAATGCATCAGCCGCGCATAAGCCCAGCTCAGCCCGCTGGCAGGATGAAAGCAGAATATCGCCGGACGATCACCGCCCGCACGCAATGGCAGCAGTGCGGCCGTGGAGCTTTCCAGCGCAACGCTGGAGAGCAGGCGATCGGCAAACCTCGCTACCGTTGGGGCCTCGAATAGCGCGCGGATCGATAGTTTGAGATCCAGCATGCTGCGGATGCGGCCGATCAGCTGCGCTGCCAGCAGGGAATGGCCGCCCAACTCGAAGAAATTGTCATCGATACCGATGTCGGCCAGCGCCAGCGTTTCGGCAAACAGGGTTTTGAGGAGTTCTTCCTGGGGCGTGCGTGGTGCCCGCTTGGAACGGACGCCGACCATGTCTGGCACGGGTAGAGCCTTGTGGTCGAGTTTGCCGTTGGTATTTCTAGGCAAATGCGTGAGCGGCACGATCGCTGCCGGCACCATGTAGCTGGGCAAATCGTCGGCCAGCGCATGGCGCAAAGCGGAAGGGTCGATCGCGTGTCCTTTCGCAGCTACTACATAAGCCACTATCTGACGAATACCCGGATGATCCTCACGCACGATCACTGCGCAGCGATCCAGTTCTGGCTGGCGCGCAAGCGCCGCTTCAATTTCAGCCAGCTCGATGCGGAAGCCGCGCAGTTTTACTTGCGTATCGGTGCGTCCGACAAACTCGATGTATCCATTGAGACGGCGGCGGGCCAAGTCGCCAGTGCGGTACATGCGTCGCCCCTGTGCAAATGGATGCGCGACAAAACGTTCAGCCGTCAGCGTGGGGCGATTCCAATAGCAACGCGCCAGCCCTGCACCCGCGATGTACAACTCGCCAACTACATTAGTGGGTACCGGCTGCAGCTTCCCATCCAATATATAGACCTGCATGTTGTCCAGCGGAATATCGCCAATGGGTATGGCGATGGCATCTTCTGCCACGGGCTTGAGCGCATGGCTCAGGGCGAACGTAGTGGTTTCAGTGGGGCCATAGCCGTTCACGATGCCCAGCGCGGGGTAGAGCGTCTGAAGGCGACGCATAGCCTGTATCGAAGCGGCTTCGCCTCCGGTCCATATTTGCTGCAACGGCCCGAACAGGCTTGGTGCGGAGGCAACCAGGTCATTGAACAAGGCAGTAGTGGCAAAAAACGCATGGACGCCTGCTTTCGCGATCAACTCCTGAAGATCGGCAGCGTCGATCTGACCGGGTGGCGCGATGACGATCCGGCCGCCACGCAGCAGCGGTACCCATATTTCGTAGGTCGATGCATCGAAAGCCAGGGGCGAATGCATCAACACGCAGTCATGACCGTGATCAAAGCGTCGATCAAGCGCCAGTGCCACGACATCTTGTAGGCACACCGCCACGCCCTTGGGCATCCCGCTAGAACCGGAGGTGTAGGTGACATAGGCCAGGTTGTGCAGCCAGACGCGTGGACGGCCTTGCGACGGGAGCGAAGACTGCTTGGGCAACTGATCCACACGAATGATCGTGATGTGTTCCAGCGAACGCGCCTCGATGCTGCAGTCGGTCAAAAGCACTTGGCTGCGGGTGTCATCCAATATTTGCCGGATACGTCGATCAGGATATTGCGGGTGTAGCGGAACATAGAAGCCACCAGCTTTAAGTGTGGCTAGCAAAGCCACCACTAGCATCGGTGAACGCTCCATCAGAATTGCAATACCTTGCTCCGGATTTGCGCCACGATCGAGCAACCGATCGGCCAGCGCATCGGACCACGCATCGAGTTGTGCGTAGCTCAGCGTTTCATCGCCAAACACCAGCGCTGTGGCATGCGGCGCGCGTGCGACCTGGTCGGCGAACGCTTGCGTAATACTGATTTGGGAAAGCGGCTTCGCCGTATCGTTACAGCGATCGAGAATGTACTCACGTTCGGTTGGCGTCAGCACAGAAAGCGACGCCAGGCGTTGTCTGGATGAGTGACAAAAGGCAGCTAACACGGACATGAAACGCCGATTCAATGCCTCGATCGTGGACTTTTCGAACAGGGCCGTGGCGTATTCCCAGTAGCCGTCAACACCCTGCGGACTGGCGTCGGCCGCGTAGCAATCCGTCAGGTTCAAGGCTAGATCGAATTTCGCGGAAGGGATGTCGACCACGCATCTGTGAACAGTGAGTCCGTCGAGCTCAAAGGCTGCTGCCGCGTTGTTCTGCAGCACCATCGCAACCTGAAAGAGCGGATGTCGATTGAGGACTCGCGCTGGATTGAGCATGTCAACTAGGCGCTCAAAGGGAAAGTCTTGGTGCGCGTAAGCAGCTAGGTCCACGGCGCGCACTTGCGCGAGAAGCTCTTCCAGGGATGGATTCCCGTCAAGATTTACGCGCAGTACCAGCGAGTTGACGAAGAAGCCGACCAGATCGTCCAGCGCACCATCCGTACGGCCGGCGATTGGCGTGCCGATCGCTATATCACTGCCTGCCCCCAGTTTGTGCAAGGTTACGGCAAGCGCCGCATGCATAAGCATGAAGAGCGTAACGTGATGCTCACGCGCGAGGGTAAGAAGTTGACGGTGGAGAGTGGCCTCCAGGTGGAACTTCATTACATCGCCGTGATGATCGGGAAGGGTCGGGCGGGCCCGATCGAAAGGCAGTTCGATTTGTTCCGCCAAACCGGCTAGTTGCTTGCGCCAGTACACGCCCTGGCGTGCAATTATGCTCTCCCGGTCGTCCTCTTCGCCGAGCACCTCGCGCTGCCATAAGCTGTAATCGGCATATTGCACCGGCAGGCTCTCCCAGCCAGGTTCATGGCCGGCGCGACGGGCGCCATATGCGTAAGAGAGGTCGCGCGCCAGCGGCGTCAATGACCAACCATCGCCGGCAATATGGTGCAGTACCAACAGCAATAGATGATCTTGCTCCGCGACGCGCAAGACATGCGCGCGCATGGGGTATTCGGTTGCGAAGTCGAAGCCCTCCGTTGCAGCCTCAGCCATCAAGCCAGGGAGTGCGGCTTCATCTGCCTTGCGCAGATTTAGCTCAATTTTTAGGCTCTGTGCGTTCAGGACCTGCTGATAGGGTATGCCGTCGAATTCGATCAGGCGCGTGCGCAATGCTTCGTGGCGAACGAATACGTCGCGCAAAGCAAGTTCCAGGCACTCGAGGTCCAGGATGCCATGCAAGCGCAAGGCGATCGGAATGTTATAGGTGCCGTCCCCTTGAAGTTGATCAATCAACCAAAGCCGCTGCTGCGCATAGGAAAGCGGCACAAGGTCGCCGTCGCTTCGCTCGTAGGGCACAAGCGGTACCCGGCTGGCATGGGTGTTCAGTCTTTGGGCCAGTGCGGCGACGGTGGGGCATTCAAAAATGTCGATCAGTGATAGCTCGGCTCCCAGTGAGGCGCGAACACGGCTTATGAGGCGCGTGGCCAACAACGAGTGACCGCCGGCATCGAAGAAATTGTCATGTACGCCGACATATCTCAGCTTCAGGATATCGGCGAAATATCCGGCAAGCGTTGCTTCTTCCGGTGTGCGTGGCGCATCGTTTTCGATACGCTCGAAATTAGGCTCCGGTAGTGCTGTGCGATCCAATTTGCCGTTTGGCGTCAATGGCAGGGACGGCAGCTGCACGATGACGGCAGGGATCATGTGTGCAGGTAGCATCTCGCTCAGCGTGTCGCGCAGAGCCTTGCCGTCAACGACGGCGCCATCGGGTGCGACGACATAAGCCACCAGCCGCAACTGTGCAAGCTGATCCTTGCGCGCCGTGACAACGCATTGCGCAATGGACGGCAACCGCACAAGAGCGGCTTCGACTTCTCCAAGCTCGATGCGCACGCCGCGGATTTTTACCTGGAAATCGACCCGGCCCAGCAGTTCGATCAAACCGTCGGTGCCATAGCGTGCAAGATCACCCGTACGATACAGCCGCTCTCCGGAATGATTCGGCCAAGGATGCGGGATGAATCGCTCGGCAGTAAGGGTAGGGCGATAGTGATACCCTGCGCCGACGCCGGTGCCGCCCAGGTATAACTCGCCCGGTACGCCGGCCGGCACCAACTCAAGGTTGCTGTCCAGAATCAGCGCGATCTGGTTGGCCATGGGCCGCCCATAAGGGATGCTGCGCCATTTCGGATCGACCTCTGCAACCACATACATCATCGAGTCAATCGATAGTTCTGTGGCTCCACCTGCACTCACGAACTCCACTTTGGGGAAGGCAGCGCATGTGCGCTGCGGCTGGTCCAACGGAATCCAATCACCATCGAGCACTGCAACGCGCAATACATCGCGTGCATAAGGCGTTTCAGAAGCCGCACTAAGCAGCGCGTCCATCAAAGAGGGTGCCGAATGCCATAGGCTGACATGCTCGCGCGCCATCAACTCAAGCCAGTGTTGAGGATCCTTCTCGCGCGCCGGATCAGGAAAAATCAAGCACCCGCCCACATTCAGCATGCAGAACAGGTTACAGACGGAAATATCGAAACTCAGCGACGACACGCAAAGAATGCGATCGCCGGAGTGCATGCTGAAGCGTCGGCAATAATCTTCGATGTTATTGACGCGTCCGCGGTGATTGACCATCACCCCTTTGGGTTGCCCTGACGAGCCCGACGTATAGATGACATAGGCCAAAGCGTCAGGCGGTACCACGATGGCTGGCCGCGTGCGTGGCTGCTCGTTAATGCGATCCCATTGCTCGTCCAGCGACAAGAGGGGTAATGGGTGATTTTTTACGGGCTGATTGCCGCGACCGGCTGTCAGCAAGGCGTCAAGCCTTGCATCGTCCACCATGTAGGCGAGGCGTGCGGATGGATAAGATGGATCGAGGGGAACGTAAGCCGCCCCGATTTTCATCACTGCAAGCATGGCCACGGCCGCCGCCGCTGATTTATCCACGCATAGCCCAACGCGACCGCCGGGCCGCACGTCCATTTTTAGCAATTGCCAGGCAAGCTGATTGGCGCGTGCGTCCAGTTCCCCATAACTGAGCCGGCCGTCCGTTGCGACGATGGCCAGGGAATGCGGGCTATCCATCGCATGCCGCTCGGCCATGCTGTGCATGGTGCGCTCGATGTCGAATGGCTGCGCAGTGGCATTCCATTCGTGCAAGACACGATCTGCATGTGCGCCTGCCATGACTGGAACGCGCCACAACGAAGCGCAAGGGTCAGCCACCAGCCGTTCCATCAATGATTGAAGCTGTTCGAGCATGCCCTGCATTGCGCCATCGTCGGCTTTGTGTGCAGCCGACCACAGCTCAAACCGCATGCCCTTGTCGATGCAAATGCGCCACTGCATGGATTGCGTCCATGGTGGGCGCGTCGAGGATCGCTGTAAATCGGCAATGGACACGAGCGTAGAGAGCAAAGAGGTATCGGGCAGCACCTCCGACCAAGCACAAATGCGCGCCAAGCCGGCGTCGTGATTGCGCGCATCCAGCAAGTCGCGCTGCAATGCTTGCAGCCATGCCTCGATTCGGGCTCCCGGCAAAATCCGCACTCGAAGAGGTATCCATCCATCGGACAGCGGCCCTGATGCGACGCCGAAAACAAGATCCGATTCGCCACTGTATGCGCCCAGGAGGCGCGCCCACGCCGCGTAGCACAGTACGCACACTTCAATCCCTAACTTTGCTGACTGCTCCTCAATCGTGCGTAGCCATACGGGATCCAAATTCAATGCCGCGACCAGCTTGTGATCGCCATGCGTTCCGGATGCCAGAACGTGAGGTTCACAGGCCATTCGAGTGGGCACAGCAAAACCTGCCAGTGTCTCGCGCCAGAATCGTTCATCAGCAGTTGGCTGCACGAACGCCTCCGTCTCAGCCAACCGCCGCTTCGGTAGCGTGGCTATCGATGGCGTCTACCTGCGATGCGATCGTGCCTGCATGAAGCGCGTCGTACGGAAACGGGAATTGACGGCACAGCAAATGCACTTCATGGGCTACTTCCCTGCGCACGCTCTCATCGGTGTGTACACCGCCGCTTTCCTGTATTGAGGTATGGGCAAGCACCCGATCGATCAAACCAGCGCAAATCTCCATCTGTTGCGCGCCCATGCCCCGCAGGGCGACGGTATTGCTGCCAAAGCGCAGGCCACTTGCCGTCATGGCGCTGCGCGAGTCACCTGGTACTTTGTTCTTGTTCGCCAGGATGTCGCACGCTTCCAACGCCCTGGCGCCAGCCTCTCCGCTCAGGGTCGAACGCAAGCGAATGAGCACAATGTGGTTGTCGGTGCCCCCGCTGACCACCTCATGGCCAAGCTTCTGGAAGCACGCAGCGAGCGTTCTTGCATTGTCGCGGATGCGGTGCGCGAGCTGTTTGAATTCCGGCTCGAGCAAACGCCCCATGGCCCGGGCCTTGCCAGCAATGGCGTGAACCTCCGGCGATCCTTGCACGAGCGGAAAGACGGCACTTTGGACCATCTGGCTGAGCGTCCGCTGCTCACCGTGGCCGGTAGTGTCTGCATCCCGCCCCATCATGATCAGACCGCCGCGCGGGCCGAATAACTGTTTGAAGGTGCAGGTAGTCGTAAAATGAGCCGCATCAATCGGCGTCGGATGCAAGCCCGCTGCGATCAAACCGGCAATATGGGTTACATCGGCGAGTACGTAAGCGCCGACTTCATCGGCGATCCGGCGAATACGCTCGAAATCAATAGTGCGCGCATAGGATGTTGTACCGCAAACAATCAGGCGAGGGTGGTGCACGAGGGCAAGCTTTCGCATCTGCTCGTAATCAATAAGGCCCCGCTCGTTCAGGCCATAACTCGCGACCTTAAACAGCTTTCCACTCAGATTGACTGGTGCGCCATGTGTAAGATGCCCACCCTGGTCAAGCGCCATGCCCAGTATGGTGTCCCCAGGCTTGAGCATTGCGTGCATCACAATGTGATTGGCAAAACTTGCGCAATGCGGCTGCACATTGACATACCGTGCGCTGAATACGCTGCGCGCACGATCAATTGCCAATTGCTCAACTTCATCCACATAGCGACAGCCAGCATGATATCGCCTGCCTGGATAACCTTCGGCGGTGACATTGATGATGCTTGTACCAAGGCATGCCATGACGGACGGGTCCGTGCCGCCGCTGGAGGCGACTAGTGACAAAGCATCGGCCTGCCTCTCATGCTCTTTCAGCAAAAGAGAAAAGAGCGCCGGATCGTCCCGCTTCAACGTTTCAACGCCGCTTTGAAGATAGCGTTCGATATGGTTCCCCTGCATGTGCACACCTCCAAAAGAAAAGCGCACAACCACTGTTGCGGCCAAAAGGTTTGCCGCAATAGCCGCTTACATCGGGACTTAACCGCAGGTCGCAGTGCGTTAACACACACTAGGTGTCACAAGATCACCTATATAAAAACATTATGTATCGACACACCTATGGGCCTGATGTAAAGCAATTAGCCGCCCATGGCCTCAATCAAGCTGCGAGGTCGCATGTCCGTCCAGTTAGCCTCTATATAATCGAGGCATTCTTGTCGGCTTGACTTGTCTTTCGCAATATTCCAGCCATCTGGAACGTCAGCAAAAGCAGGCCAAAGCGAATATTGCAATTCGTCGTTTATCAGAACCAAATAAATGCCGTCTTTGTCTTCGAACGGATTGGTCATAGGAAGCTCGCTGAATCAAAAGATAAATGCAAAAACCCTTTGCGCATCAAGGCGCAAATGATCGGTCTGCCAACTTGTTGTAGCAACGAGAATTTTCGATGACGCGGGCTAAGCGAAACGCAAGGTAACGCTAGATTCGGCTTTCCAGTTCACCGTTTCAGTTGAACGATATCGAATTCAAACTTGGCTGAACCGTTCTTACTGCCACGGGATATTTCCATATGCGCATGACCGGGAGACGACAGTGTCAGCACCAAACGACCATCATTGACGTTTGTTGACTCATATCGGCTTTGGCCAGACGGCTTGACTAGCACATCTTTTTCCATCGACTGGCGCAAATCACTCGGTAAGCTCACCAGCCACTGACCTTGAGCGGCAGGTTTTATTAGGACATTGTAATTTTCAGCGGCCGGCAGGCCTACAACACTCCACTGGCCTGCCAGAACATCCGTGCTCGTATCGCTTGCCGGAGTGCCGGCATTGATAGCTATAGCGAAAGGGAAAAGAGGGAGTGCGCGCAGCAACGTTCGAATCCTTCCATCCATGTTTTCGACTCACCCAAGGGCACTTTATCGATGTTGCAAGTTGTCGGCAGGCATGTCAAGGGAAAAAAACTAGGAAAAATTCATAAATTTTAATTCGGCTTATCGCCTTGTGTTTTGACGAAAAGAAAATCACAAAACTTTCACGGCATTGCCGGCATGGATAATGAGGTTAAATGCATGATGCGGCATAGCGATCTGATGATCGGTATGGAAATTTATCCAATATGGCAAATGCAATGTGGTTCACAATCCTTGACGACGCCTCCTCCTCATCTGTGGCATTGGTGTTCTTTCATTACGCTGGCGGCAATTCGCAATCTTTCTTGAGCTTGGCAAGGCAGATCAAATCGCCGGTGCGAATACTCTCTTTGAACATGCCCGGGCGAGGCAGTCGTTTTGTCGAACCGTTGATCGACGATGCGGATCAGGCCGCCCACGAAATCTCCCAGGCGATGGTGCGTCAGTACAGCTCGTCGGCCACGACCGAGCTGATTTTCTTTGGGCATAGCATGGGGGCCAAGCTGGCATTTTCGGTAGCACAGCGACTGGAGTGCAGCGGGGCGTTACGAGTGCGCCACCTTATTGCGTCGGGCTGCAGTGCGCCACACATTCCACGAACCAGGCCCATGCTGCACAATTTGTCGGACGCGGAGTTCACGCGCGAGTTGCGCGATTACGGCGGCACTCCTGATGAAATTCTGGAAAATCAAGATCTGCTTGACCTGCTAATTCCCATGCTTCGGTCAGATTTCAAACTGGCCGAAACTTATCAAGTGAAAGACGAAACACCTGTCGCTTGCGATATAAGCGTTTTTGGTGGACATCATGATGCAACCGTAGAACCAATCACGCTACACGCTTGGTCTCGATACAGTCATGGTCAGAGCGACGTTCAAATGTTTTCGGGCGGACATTTCTTCATACGCGAAGATGAATCACGCGTAGCAAAGGCCGTGGACGCCATTTTGGCGCTCTATAGGCCTTATTGAGATCGTTTTGCTTCACTCAGTAACTTCAAGCGGTCGTTCGCGCAAACCGCCACCATCAACCCATCGCAAGCCTGCCATCGTGATAGCAATGTTGACACGGCGGAGGTCGGCAAACGCGCAGGCTTGGCTTTGTTTGATGCCAATTCGCTGCTGCACGTTGCGAATAGGCAGCGCGACAAGGCCCTGCGAGGGATGCATTACTTCGATGATGTTTTGAAAGGCCAGCCACACTATGCCGGCAAAGAATTCTCGATGGCCGACATCACCGTCATCGGTGGACTGATCTTCGCCTCGATCGTCAAGATGCCGGTGCACGCCGAGTGCGCGGCACTCCTCGCGTGGTACGAAAGAATGCGGGAGCGGTCTAGCGTAAAGAGCCAGCCGGCGTTTTCTGCGCTAGCGGCTGATTGAAAAAAACCTGTCGTGGAAAGCCCGGCTTCCGCACCACCATTGGTAATTGCTTGCTGCGCCATCCAACCAGGTAGGTACGTTTAATCTCTCCGCGGAGCGCATTCGTTTTGGCGCCAATTGGGGTAAGTCTGCGCTGCCGCAACGGCCGCCTCCGCTGCAGGCAGTTCCCATCAAGCACTAGTGCGTTGGTCGCGCCTGGCGCTCCACTCGACTCATAGGTCACTGGGTGGTTTAGGCCATGAGTGTGCCCCGTGCCATCTTTCCTATTTTTCGCCCCCTACCTTCGCGATTAAAGTCAGAAGAAGCGCATCATAAAATCGACTTGCCGATGGAGGCCCGCCATGCGTGCAATGTATTTATTTACTGCACTGATGCTTCTTGGCGGCCTGGCTTTCGCCAGTTCAAATAATAGACCGGCCTTGGCTGGTCCTTCGGCTACCCAAGCAGCATCTTTCAAACATGACATTTCGTCGACGGGATGGATTCCCTTCAATTTTTTGAACGGTAAAAGCGTTTTGGTTCCTGCCAAAATCAATGGGCATGATGTATTTGTAAAGCTGATCGATGGTGCTGAAACCTCCTACATCGACAAGAGCTTCGCGGCTTCGCAAGGCTTGATGTCCGTCGCCAACGCGAAAGGTTCCGGAGTCATAGATGTGCAAGTCCAACTGGGTGCTCTCACGTTGCCGCAAGTGAAGGCAACGGTGGTGAACCTCGGCGTAAAACCTTCCGACAGTCCATTGGTACCCTTCATCTTGAGCGATGACTTGTTCAACGCGGCCATTGTCGATATTGATTTCGCCCATGACCGGATATCCTTCAAAAATCCTCAAATCACCATCAAGCCACCATCCGGCGCGATGGAAATTCCACTGATTCGGCGCCTGGGCTCTCTGACCGTTCCCGTGTCTGTGGAGGGTAATGCACCGGTTCCGTTTGAGTGGTATTTGGGTGATCCGGCTCCCGTCACGGTCTACGAGCCATACCGTGAGGCACAACAGCTTTTGCAGAACAAACCGACGTCTATACGGCTTGGTGGTGGTTTAGGAGGCCAACGCCCCCAGGAGCCCGTCGCAACGTTGAGCCACATTCAATTTGCAGGCGTAAATTTCTTTCAGGTTCCTGCTGTTTTTCCGTCTAACGCCGTGCGTGGGAGCGACTCACCGTTAATCTCCGGCAACATCGGTCTGGCGCTACTTTCCCGGTTCCGACTGGTTATCGATTATCCCCATGGTCGGCTTTACGCGGCACCTTACACTGCCATGAAAAATAACTCCTTCACCAAAGATCGTTTAGGTATGTACTTCAGTCAACAAAGCTCGTACTTGGTCGTGGACTTTGTTTCTCCTGGAAGTCCAGCACAAAAAGCTGGTTTTGAAGCAGGGGAGCGGATTGCCGCAATCAATCACAAACCGTTTCCAGAGTGGAGGCCTGCCGAACTGGCTGCGCTTGGCTCTGCTTCAAGTGGCGGCGTTATTGTGTTCACCATGCAGAACGGCAACGACAGGCAAGTCAAAGCGCGTGACTATTTCTAAGGATGCTCTGATTAATTCCGCACGGCAGCAGCGACCGTGTAGGCTGGGATGAAATCTCTGATCTTGCCCCTCTTCCACGGACACCCGGTTAAGCGATTCAATTCGCTATCCGAGGTGATCCATGAAGCAGAAGACAGGCGTGAAGCAGACCCGGCAACGTTACAGCGATGAGTTCAAGGAACAAGCGCTGCGTCGAGCCGAGCAGGAAGGTGTG
>Ga0209563_100480_pt1 | contig 13574 bp, 11 predicted proteins | sample AraplaCvi_mMF_r2_FD_184271 | JGI IMG/M metagenome (GOLD analysis project Ga0209563, IMG submission 184271) | Arabidopsis root microbial communities from North Carolina, USA - plate scrape CL_Cvi_mMF_r2 (SPAdes) (version 2) | ecosystem: Host-associated > Plants > Roots > Endosphere | place: USA... | reverse complement strand
CACGCTTTCAAGAGCCACATCCTGACCAAAATGTCGACCAAGCGTAAGCGTCAACTGCGCGGTAGCAGCTTGCTGCATCCGTCTGACGTGGCAAAAGTCGAGCGCATGCTGCGCCTTCGTTAATTTTAGTCAAGAATAGAGGAAGTAACTCATGGCTCGTGTAAAGCGTGGCGTCATTGCCCGTAAGCGTCACAAAAAAATTCTGAAACTTGCTAAAGGCTACTACGGCGCACGCTCCCGCGTATTCCGTGTTGCCAAGCAAGCGGTAATCAAGGCAGGCCAATACGCCTACCGTGACCGTCGTCAGAAAAAACGTCAGTTCCGCGCTCTGTGGATCGCTCGTATCAACGCTGGTGCTCGTGTTAACGGTCTGTCCTACAGCCGTTTCATTGCTGGCCTGAAAAAAGCGTCCATCGAGATCGACCGTAAGGTTCTGGCTGATCTGGCAGTGAACGAAAAAGCGGCGTTTGCTGCGATTGTCGAGAAAGCTAAAGCCACCTTGGCTTAAGTACCCCCGACAGTCACCCGGCCCCACCTCTGTGGGGTCAGGTGTTAAACGTCATAAATAGGGGAAGAGCCTTCAAGCTCTTCCCCTATTTTGTATCTGGAGTCTGTACATGGAAAACCTGGATGCGCTGGTCTCTCAAGCACTAGAGGCTGTGCAAAGCGCTGAAGATATCAATGCCCTGGAGCAAATCCGGGTTCAATACCTTGGCAAAAAAGGTGAATTGACTCAGGTGATGAAGACCCTGGGGAATTTGCCGGCAGAAGAGCGTCCGCAAGTCGGTGCCCTGATCAACGTTGCCAAGGAACGTGTCACAGGCGTTCTCAATGCGCGCATGGCTCTGTTTGAAGAAGCCGAACTGGCTGCCAAACTGTCTGCCGAATCCATTGACGTGACGTTGCCGGGCCGTGGCCAGACCTCCGGTGGTCTGCATCCGGTGACCCGGACTCTGGAACGAGTCGAGCAGTTCTTCACCCGCATCGGCTACGGCATCGCCGAAGGCCCTGAGGTCGAAGACGACTATCACAACTTCGAAGCGCTCAACATCCCAGGCCACCACCCGGCCCGGTCGATGCATGACACCTTCTATTTCAACGCGAACATGTTGCTGCGCACCCATACCTCGCCGGTACAGGTCCGCACCATGGAGTCCAAGCAGCCGCCGATCCGCATCGTCTGCCCAGGCCGTGTGTATCGCAGCGACTCCGATATCACCCACTCGCCAATGTTCCACCAGGTCGAAGGCCTGCTGGTCGATCGCGATATCAATTTCGCCGATCTCAAAGGCACCATCGAAGAGTTCCTGCGGGTGTTCTTCGAAAAAGAGCTGGCCGTACGTTTCCGTCCTTCGTACTTCCCGTTCACCGAGCCATCCGCTGAAGTCGATATGGAATGCGTGATGTGCAGCGGTAAAGGCTGCCGCGTCTGCAAGCAGACCGGCTGGCTGGAAGTCATGGGCTGCGGCATGGTCCACCCGAACGTGCTGCGCATGTCTGGCATCGATCCGGAAGAGTTCTCCGGTTTCGCTTTCGGTATGGGTGTCGAACGTCTGGCCATGCTCCGTTACGGCGTGAACGACTTGCGTCTGTTCTTCGACAACGACTTGCGGTTCCTCGCGCAATTTCGCTAGTCGTAACGAATTCTTAGGAGAGCAGGATGAAATTCAGTGAACAATGGCTGCGTGGCTGGGTTAGCCCGCAGGTAAGTCGCGACGAGCTGGTTGCTCGTCTGTCGATGGCGGGTCTGGAGGTCGATAGCGTGACCCCGGCCGCCGGTGTATTCAGCGGCGTGGTCGTCGGCGAGGTGCTGAGCACCGAGCAACACCCTGACGCCGACAAGCTGCGTGTGTGCCAGGTCAGCAATGGTGCGGAAACCTTCCAGGTCGTGTGCGGTGCGCCGAACGTGCGTCCGGGCCTGAAGATTCCGTTCGCCATGATCGGTGCCGAACTGCCGGGCGACTTCAAGATCAAGAAGGCCAAGCTGCGCGGCGTCGAGTCCAACGGCATGTTGTGTTCGCAAGCCGAGCTGCAGATTGGTGAAGGCAACGACGGGCTGATGGAACTGCCGGCCGATGCGCCGGTGGGCGAAGATTTCCGTGTGTATCTGGATCTGGAAGACGCCAGCATCGAGGTCGACCTGACCCCGAACCGTGGCGACTGCCTGTCGCTGGCCGGTCTGGCCCGTGAAGTGGGCGCGCTGTACGCCGCTCCGGTTACCCGTCCGGTGGTCATGGCGATTCCGGCTGTGCACGACGAAGTACGTCCGGTAGACGTGCTGGCGCCTGCCGCTTGCCCGCGTTACCTGGGGCGTGTCATCCGTAACGTTGACCTGTCCAGGCCGACCCCGCTGTGGATGGTTGAACGACTGCGCCGCGCCGAAGTGCGCAGTATCGACGCTGCCGTCGACATCACCAATTACGTGATGCTCGAGCTGGGTCAGCCGCTGCACGCGTTCGATCTCGCCGAAATCAACGGTGGCATCCGCGTGCGTATGGCGGAAGACGGCGAGAAGCTGGTGCTGCTCGACGGTCAGGAAGTCAGCCTGCGTAGCGATACGCTGGTGATTGCCGACCATACTCGCGCTCTGGCGATTGCCGGCGTAATGGGGGGCGAACACAGCGGTGTGTCCGCGACTACGCGCGACGTTTTCCTGGAAAGTGCGTTCTTCGACCAGATCGCTGTGGCTGGCAAGGCTCGCTCCTACGGCCTGCACACCGACGCTTCGCATCGTTATGAGCGTGGTGTGGACTGGCAACTGGCCCGTGAAGCCATGGAGCGCGCCACTGGCCTGTTGCTGGAAATCGCCGGTGGTGAAGCCGGCCCGATCATCGAGACCGTCAGCGAGCAACACCTGCCGTCGATCGCGCCGATCACCCTGCGTGCACAGCGCATCACCCAGATGCTGGGGATGGAAATGGATTCGGCGCAGGTCGAGCGTCTGCTCAGCGCCCTGGGCCTGAAGATCTCCGCTGATGGAGCAGGGCAGTGGCGCGTAGAAGTGCCAAGCCATCGCTTCGACATCAGCCTGGAAGTCGATCTGATCGAAGAGCTGGCGCGTCTGTACGGCTACAACCGTCTGCCGGTTCGTTACCCGCAAGCGCGTCTGGCGCCACAAGCCAAAGCTGAAGCGCGCAGCGAGTTGCCTGAGTTGCGTCGTCTGTTGGTTGCCCGTGGTTATCAGGAAGCGATCACTTACAGCTTCATCGATCCGAAGCAGTTCGAACTGTTCAACCCGGGCGTTGAGCCGCTGCTGCTGGCCAATCCGATTTCCAATGACATGGCTGCCATGCGCTCGTCGCTGTGGCCGGGCCTGGTCAAGGCGTTGCAGCACAACCTGAACCGTCAGCAGGATCGTGTGCGTCTGTTCGAAAGCGGTCTGCGCTTCATCGGTCAGCTGGAAGGTCTGAAACAAGAGCCGATGCTTTCGGGTGTTGTTTGCGGCAGCCGCCTGCCGGAAGGTTGGGCACAGGGTCGCGACAGCATCGATTTCTTCGATGTGAAAGCTGACGTCGAAGCGGTGCTGGGTTATGCCGGTGCGTTGGGCGCCTTCACTTTCACTCCGGGCAAACATCCGGCGCTGCACCCGGGTCAAACCGCGCGCATTGAACGTGATGGGCGTGAAGTCGGCTTCATCGGTGCGATTCACCCTGAACTGTCCAAAGCCTTGGGCCTGGATCGTCCGGTATTCGTCTTCGAGCTGGTTTTGGCTGAAGTCGCTTCCGGAAAAATGCCGCAATTCCACGAGTTGTCGCGTTTTCCTGAAGTGCGTCGTGACCTTGCACTGATCGCGCACAAAGACGTCGCGGCCTCGGCTGTACTCGACGTAATTCGTGAAAATGCAGGCGAATGGCTCACGGATCTCAGGCTGTTTGACGTGTATCAGGGTAAAGGCATTGATCCTGATAGAAAAAGCCTTGCAGTTGGCTTGACCTGGCAGCATCCATCGCGCACTCTTAATGACGATGAGGTGAATTCGACGACGCAAAATATCCTCACCTCGCTTGAACAAAGGTTGAACGCCACGTTAAGGAAGTGACGTATGGGGGCTTTAACGAAAGCTGAGATGGCGGAACGTCTGTATGAAGAGCTGGGCCTGAACAAGCGGGAAGCCAAGGAATTGGTCGAGCTGTTTTTCGAGGAAATCAGGCACGCTCTTGAAGACAACGAGCAGGTCAAATTGTCCGGTTTCGGCAATTTCGACCTTCGGGACAAACGCCAGCGGCCTGGCCGCAACCCGAAAACGGGGGAAGAAATCCCGATCACGGCTCGCCGTGTGGTCACCTTTCGTCCAGGGCAGAAGTTGAAGGCCCGAGTTGAGGCTTATGCTGGAACCAAGTCATAACGACGAACTACCCGTCATCCCGGGCAAACGCTACTTCACCATTGGTGAAGTCAGCGAGCTGTGTGCGGTAAAACCACACGTGCTGCGCTACTGGGAGCAGGAGTTTCCTCAGCTCAATCCCGTCAAACGCCGCGGAAACCGCCGGTATTATCAGCGCCAGGACGTGCTGATGATCCGGCAGATCCGCGCGCTCCTTTACGATCAGGGTTTCACCATCGGCGGCGCGCGCCTGCGTTTGTCCGGCGATGAAGCCAAAGACGACACCACCCAATACAAGCAAATGATCCGCCAGATGATCGCTGAGCTTGAGGATGTACTGGTGGTGCTCAAGAAATAAAAAGCTGCGTTTGAATACTTCCAGTTTTCAAAAGCTTGCGCTATATTCTTGAGCGCTCTTCGAGATGAAGGGCAGGTTCCAAACCAGTCGGGGCGTAGCGCAGTCCGGTAGCGCACTAGCATGGGGTGCTAGGGGTCGAGTGTTCGAATCACTCCGTCCCGACCATATAAATCAAAGGGTTGCGAGATTTTATTTCGCGACCCTTTTTATTTGTGAACGATTTTACCCCCACAAAATCGCTGGCTCTGGGTGGAATTCTCACGGCTTTCACGTGGGTAGACGCAGGCGTTAGCGCTCACGCGTGGTCTCTTTATTGAATCGGCTGAAATCTTGTTCTCGACGATTAGGAAAAAGTCGTGGCCGCGTCCGATAAGTTCTGTACGTGTGAGCTAAATCCATAAATGGACATGTCAAATCTATACAAATCAGTAGCTTATTTTTTTGTCCATTGTCCATTTTTCTCAAATCGATGAACATGTCGGCTACCCCCACCCCCCACACAAAGCCCGCAATTCCATAACCCTCAGTCCCCAAGTGCCCCGCACGACTCCTCCAGTTAGCCCTCCAGGCGCCCCGTCGGGTTCCCCAGCACGGCGCATTAAAGATAGTATTGTGCCATTACCTATGGACACTTAGATGCCCAGCCACCCCCGCCTAAGGGGAGAGTAGGGCGGTAGGAATTCGGCATGGATCAGCTACGCCACAGAAACGCAGACAGACGACCATCATATCCCGAGGCGGCTACTTGGGAGTCTTAGTCGTGCGTGCGATTAGAAGAGCACCCGCTTGAAAGCCTGAAAGCCCAATAACTCAAGAACCCAGACGAATCCCCAGACGAACAATATGCCGACAACTAAGGAACTCATGCATGAGTGAGCAGGAGCAGGAAAAGGGCCAGGAACAGAAGCAGGAATATGCTTTTCATCCTGCCGATCTAGTCGAATACGCGATGGACAAACCCATCGGCGCAGCCCGCGCGGCGCTGGCAATTGGACTGGAAGAAGCTGACGTTGACCCTGAAATCATTATTGCCGAACTGATGGGGGATATGGAGTTGAATCAGCGTTTCCTGAAGAAGCTCACGGGCGCCTTGCGGAAGAATCCAAATAAAATCCTTGGTGAGATGCCAGATCGTATCCAGACTCTACAGGTGGAGCGCGACCTCGGATTATGATATGGGCTAATTACAACTCAGCAAGCAAAGCACCTTGTCGCAGAGGAGTAGCTAATGTCTTTTGGTGAAAATGCCATTAAGCTCCCTCCACCCCCGGAATTCGAGCTCACAGCACTGGATGTAGAAAAAGGTGAAACAGTTCATCCCCTGGATCGCCTGCAGATCATGTCTCCGGATACTTGGGAAATTTTTACGCTGGAGTTCGTCTCTTACTTAGGTAAAGACTACGAATCGGTCACTCGCTGTGCTGGTGCGGGAGACAAGGGGCGCGATGTCATCGCGCGGCATGCGACGGGGTGGGACAATTACCAATGCAAGCACTACAAAGATAAACTGAGCGTAGCAAACGTAGTTGGGGAGCTGGGTAAGCTGGTTTACTACACGTGGAGGGAGGATTACACCCTGCCGCGTGAGTACCGCTTTGTTTCCCCGAAAGGCTGCAGCTCTGATTGCATCGATATGCTGTCCAAGAAGTCTCGCATCAAGGCTGAGATCATTAAGCGTTGGGATAAGGTATGTAAGGATAAGATTACGAAGACGGAGTCCATTCCTCTTGAGGGTGGTCTGTTGGATTATATAAATACCCTTGATTTTTCATTTGTTGATGAAATGTCTTCACAGGAGTTAATTGATAGGCACGCCCTGACGCCATATCACACGACGCGGTTTGGAAGCTATCATCTTAAGCGACCGCAGGTTCGGAAGCCTGAGCCCAGCGCTGTTGGTGATAATGAGAAAATTTATATTGATGCGCTTTTAGATGCGTTCTCTGATGCCGATGGTGCAGAGTATTCATTCAGTAGCGTCATGGACTCTGAGTATAAGGAAGATCTTGAGCGAGCGCGGATTAACTTTTTCAGCGCTGAGTCACTGGAGATATTTTCGCGCGATGCTTTTCCTACAGGATGCTATGAAAGCCTCAAAGGTGAGTGCCACGAAGGCTTGCACAGCGTGGTGCGTAAGAAATTCGATGATGGGTATCAACGTTTTCTCGAAGTAAGCACGCAGTCCGTTAATATTCCATATGACTCTCATCCACTTCGGCATTTCTTGCAGACCTCCGATCGAAAGGGGCTATGTCATCAACTGGTGAATGACCTAAAGTTTAAATGGATTAAGAAATAGATGACGAGCTCAAAGGATTTGTACAACAGCCCTGTGGAAGTTGGTGCGCGCATTGTTCTGTTGCTTGCAGGCTTAGCCCGGCAGCTTGATCTCGATGAACTTATCTTCTTTGACTATGCCTCTATTTATAGTAGTGACTTTCAAGGGGATGCAAGCCTGCATCCAGTCCTTTTGAATCGACTTGCCGAACTGGTGCGTAGGCGAGAAATTTTCCCAGGCGCAATAAAACTATTTACCGCTAAAGGTTTGATTACTTCCAAAGTTGATGAGAAAGGTGTTCGATACTCTATTACCAGTGCGGGTAGTGTGTTTGCCGCAAAGTTGAGTACTGAATACCATGTGGATTTCAGAAGACGTGTTTCTTGGGTCGAGGCTAATGTTGATTTTCTCGCTGCTCAACGCCGCACTATTTATAAAATTGACAGGGTGGTCTGATGTATATTGAAAGCGTTGTCGTGAGTGGCCCTGACCGTGCAGACGCCGCTGTTTATTTTGAGAAGGGTGCGAACGTTGTTCAAGGCGGCTCCAACACTGGTAAGTCCTACATTGTTCAGTGCCTGAAGTTTGCCCTTGGTGCAAATACGCCTCCAAAGCCTATCAACGAGTCGCAGGGCTACACCACTCTCAAGGTTAAGTTTGTGCACGATGATGGGCGCTCCTTCACCATTGAGAGGCACCTTTCAGAAAGCTCTAAGCCTACTTTTTACGATGAAGAGGGGAAGGTTCAAACCCTGGGGGTGAAACATAACCCTACAAAGATGAATTCGATCTCCAATCAATTCCTGGATAGGTTGGGGTTGAATGGAAAGCTGTTGTTGAAAGGTACAGCCTCTCTCAATAACGCTTCGTTCTCTCTTCGTGATTTCGAAAAAGTATTTTTGATGGATGAAACGCGAATCGTGGCTGAGTACTCTCCACTGGGTACGGGTCAGAAAGATGAGCGCACTATGGAGACATCCATTCTGAAGCTGTTGCTGACGGGGAAAGACGACACCGGGGTTAAACAGGCTAAAAAGGAGTTGGCGTCAAAAGGGGCATTGAGGCACAGGGCAGCTGCTGTCGAAGACATTATCAAGCAATTCTATCCAGGTGACGACGCGGTTGAGGCGCTTGAACTCCAGAAGCTCAGTTCTTTTACGACCCAAGTTAAGCTTCGGCTCAAGGTGGCTGAAACTGAGCTGGAAGGCGCTTTTCATTCGAGTGAAGGGCTATTCACCCAAAAGGCCAGCCATATCTCCGAACTGGAAGTGGTCGAAGGAAAAATTGCTGAAGATAGGGCCCTACTGGGGCGGTTTGGCATGCTTGGCCAGAAATATGAATCAGACCGCCAGCGTCTACAGGGAATTGAGCAAGCGGCAGTCTTACTCGACGAGTCAGACGCGGTGCTTTGTCCAACCTGTGGCAATCATTTCGACTCCGAATCATGCACAACCGATGTCGATGACATCAAGAAGGGGGTTTCCTTCGAGCTGGAGCGAATTTCGAAAAACCTCCATGAGCTTGGGGAGGCACAGGGATCCCTGGCAGCAGCGATTGAACGGAATACTTCCACCGCTGAGACTACCAAAACGTCCATCGCAGCACTGGAGAAGTTGATCTCCACAGAGATTCAGAGCTCAGTGCAGCTGGTGAGCGATCTGAAGGAGCTAGCCTCATGCCTCAACCAGGATCACTCGGCGCTGGATAAGTACGTTACGAATAAGGCCAAGCTAAGAGGGGAGCTGAAAAAGCTGGGTGTATTGCTGCTTGAGGAGCAAAACAAATACACCCCTGAAAGCTTTGAGGAGTCTGCCAAGCCTTTGGTTAAAGAGATTCAGGATATCTTGCAGCGCTGGAGTTTCCCGAATCACGCCCCGGTGGAATTCAACTTCAAAGCACGGGACATCACCATTGGTGGGAGTGCGAGAGGCAATTTTGGCAAGGGGTATCGAGCCATCGCGTCTTCTGCATTTGCTCTAGGGCTGATGAATCTACTAAAACTCTCTGGGCGCCACCCTGGCTTTGTGGTGCTTGATTCGCCACTGACGACATACAAAGAAGGGGATCCGGAGCCTGAGGAAGATGATGAGGAAGTGGCAGCGGACGTGATTTATGCGTTCTATCAGGATATTGCCGACAACTTCAAAGATTCTCAAGTGATTGTATTTGAGAACAAGGAGCCTGATATGGCGCTCATCCCTCATTTGAATTATCAGCACTTCACGAAAAGCAGAAAGAGTGGGAGATACGGCTTCTTCCCACTACGAGGCTGATCCGACTGTATAGTTTGTCGGTCACCCTTACATGGCGCGGTGATCGACTTACTAGCTTTCGGCTCTCTGTAAACACGAATGATTGGTTTGGGTGAAGGTACAGGCCAAAGCTTAAACCTTCCCGATCAGCGTCATGGGAGCCCTGAGTCTTGAGTCCCGAGTCATGGAGTCGTGGAGAGCTAATAACGCCCAAATATTAACTCGTGGGCTTAACTTGGGCTATCCCCGTGCAGGTCAGCTAAAAAGTCTGTTTGCATGGCGGGCTGTTGAGGTCTTCTCCACAGCCCTGAGCGCATGAAATGATCAGTCGAGAAATTCTACGGTTGCATGCACGAATTGCTGGCCGTCCTCATTCCTCCAGAAGGTATGACTGCATTGCTTACACTGATGCTGAGTCATCGGTGGGTCAATTCTTTGCTGCTTGGTTTCGAGGTCATGACCATGGCATATGCTACAGAACAATTCCCAATCTAACCTGGCTGTTGCCCACTGAGATAAATTGATTTTGACGAGAGGGAGGGAGGCCTCGATGAGTGAGGCAAAGACCTGCGCCCATGCCTCGAACCGCGCCTGTTGGAATGTATGACCTTCCCACTCGCCTCGATCCAGGCCGGTGTTGTTCAGTTTCTCTTCGCTACCATGGATATACCCATTGAGCAGGCTGTAGGCATCGGAGATGGTAGTTTCCAGCTCTGTCGAAATGATCCCATCTTTTTTCAGGCGCGATAGAACTCCGTCCTTGCCACGTATCGAAGGCGCTTGGTACTCGTTAGATTTCCATTTCTTGAACAGCTCGGGCCGTCTGCAAAAATGGATTGGTAAAATGACGCTTTCGATGAATCCGCGCAGCACTTGCATGGACTGACGGTAGTACAGCGCGCCCGCCAGCTGTACAGAGCACATCAGATCAGACCGGGTTTCAAGCATGTGTGAAAGAGAAAAATATCCTGCTTCGGACAAGACGTTGCCGATGGTCTCTTGCCAAGCTATCAATGTCTTGGCTAACCGTCCGAACACAGGGTCATGCTCAAAGTCGACCATCACGGGTGCTTGGGTTCGTGCACCAGGCGCCGGCATTGAATGACTTGCGGTCTCTGCAAAGTGGTCTGCCAAAGCCAGGGCTTGGTTGATCGCTCCCTCCAGCCTTTCATCTGCCTGATCTTCATAACCCGTACCTTCAAGTAGTTTGTGAATGAAGGTATGCAGGTCGTTTCCTGACGCCCAGGCTGATATGGCCTCCGGAACGAATGGCAATATTGAGAGCGCGTTTTGCGGGAAGATTTCCTCTGGGCTCGCGTCAGTAGGGAAGGTACCTTCAAAAACACTGTCCATGAATTTCGATTTCCTTGGTAAATTTTGAAAATGTGAGCCTTCGGGGGGCGAGGGTGAGCATCCCAGCGTCTCGCTGAAATTCTATCGTGATGATCAGGTCTTCCACATGGTGCCATCTGTGGATTTGGAGGAGCAATGTGAATCCAGGAAGAGGCCGCAAGCATCGGCGCTGATCAATTACTTCGCGGAAAGTTTTTCAGCGCTCAGGCTAAGCGATCTTCGGCTTATGGGATCAGTGAATCACGGTGCCGGCAGCAATGAGTAACGTTCAAACAGCGAGCGATAGAATATTATCAGCACCTCCTCGGCATTAGGCTGCTGAAGCTCGTGAACACCGAAGCGATAGACCTCATACCCCACCAGCCTTAGAGCCCTGTCAGCTGCCATCATCTCGGCGTAGAGGCGGGGACTTGAGCGTCCGGTTGCATCGCAATAGTGGTGTTTGCCATCAATCTCGATGACAACCCGCACCCCGCCCGGCAATAGTAGAAGGAAGTCCATGCGCGACCTGAGCAATGCCTCCTTGCCGCGCCGTGAGACCGTCAGGGGATCCCAGTGAAACCAGACCTCGGGCAGTAAGACTGGAAGTTCAGGAATGTGTGTCGTGAAGGCCTTGAAAAAGCTGCTGAAGGCTAGCGCTTGAGGGGGCGATGATTTAGGCAGGCAGGCCTCCAGGCGCCGATATAGGCGATTTTTGGCCTGGCCTTCCTCGATGTCATAGGTTTGGGCATACCAAGCCTGTAGGTCGCGCCACAAGAGGCCGGTGCTTCCGATAGGTCGGTCATAGATCAGGATATCCGTTGGGTCGGACATCACCTCGATATCGTTGTCCAGGGCGTTGCCGAGTCGCAGATCTGGCTTCGTGGTGGAGGCGAAGATCAGGTTCTTGGGGGAGGACTGCTTGGCTGATCCTACGTAAGCCAAGGAGGCCGTCAGGAAGGCATCGTCCCCCACCCCGACGACAATGTGGACTCCACACGTTTTGAGGGTATCGTTGACGATCTCAATGAATTTTCGCTGAGCGGGTTCGCTGGGCAATACCTGCGAGGAAGCCAAGGCTTCGACGAATCGGCCAAATCGGGCATGCGAGGACTGAAACGCTCCGAGCTTGTCGAAGATCGTCACCGCATCCCAATCGGGATTTTCGATGTAGTGGCGGACAATTTCTTGGCGAAGTGTCGGGGTCGGTCGCAGCAAATTCACAAACGACATCGTGTCGATTTGCCAGAACTCACCGAGCACGTGTTCAAAAGCAGCCCTGTCTATGAATAGCTCGATGGGGTTGAGCCTTTCTGCCAGCTCTCTTCGGTAACGACCGGGGATGACAGGCGCTGTTCCATCGTCCCACACCAGCTCTTGAAGCTGGTCTCGCTCATGAGCCGCAAAGCCAATCAGTTCCAAGGCCGTCTGAGCGGCAGCCAACATTTGAGCATCACTCGAAGCTTCTACTGCTTTCTCAAGGTGTTGCCTTTTGGAGCTGTACTCAGTGCAATCATCCAGCCCTAGCCTGAAAAGCAATTCAGGGATCCGTGTATCCGTGTAGTGGTCTTTCTGGTTGCCCAAGATCTGACTGAAGGTATCTCGCAGGCTGGTGAGGTTTTGCTGGGTTCGAGGCATGCGCAGAGGGGCTCCGATGTCGTTGAACGGATCGTGGTCACCCTAGTTCGATATTCGGCCCGTAGGTCAGAATATCTACCAGGCGCAGCGCTTTTCGAGCATCCGTCTTTAGGTTGGCGAATTCAGGGTCTCGCAGGGCAGTGATGAGCATTGAGCGGTCGCTGGCATCGGTCGCTGCTATGAGCAACTGGCGAGTCCAGTATTTCTTAGAATCTGGATTCTCGGACGCATACACCGCAGGAAAAGCCTGGCCGGCAGTGAATTCGCCGGCATATAACGCGGCTAGTGGCGGCATTGCTTCCAAAGAGGCTTCACGAACAGTGCCTTCGTTGCGCTCCATCGAGTCGGGGATGCTTTCTCGTGCGGTTTCAGCCGCAGCAGATTGTGTGACGGTAAAGGTCGCAATTTCAGTAGCTGGCGGAAGTGTGCGCTCCTGTCTTTTGGCCTCAAGGGCTCTGATGGCTGCGGTACAGCGTTCTTTGAACTGTCCCTGAGCCGATACCGCCGAAGCCCTGCGAAGCTGGCCGATTAGCTGACCGATGTCGTCGACCATCGATACCAAGAACCAGTATGGGCGCTCTGTTCCTTGCTGGCTCAATGCAGTAGCCACGAAAGGCCACACCTCTTGACCGGTGAGCGTTTGCCGATCCAGAGTCTCGCGTAGCTGCTCAGGGCCTTGGAGGCACAAATCGAGCAAGAAGGACTCTGGGGGCAGATCCAGAATACCTTGATCGAGCCGTCCATTTGCATTTCCCACGTCTGCGCCAAACTGCTCACGCGCGTGGCCAAAGGCTTGGCGCATGTCCTGCAAGGCGATAGGTAACGCATTTGGGTCGTTTGGCCGGACAACTACTGGTAGTGCTTGGCCCCCTGCATTCATGCGACGGAACCTCATTGGTGCCGCGCGCTCAAGTGTTTCCAAAAGCAAAGTGATGTCAGCAGGGCGTGGCGAGACTACGGAGCGGTCAAACGCTTCAAGCCACTCCGGTGCTTCTGGGGGGACTTCGGGGAGGATCAGGAACAAAGATCGTAAGGCGTTGACCCGCTCGGTAATTGCATCGGTGCTTTGGAATTTTTGAATGAGGTCATCAATCAATACAGTCTGGTCGATGACTTCATCTGGTGGTATCGGCAACCGATCCATATAGGCGCGGATACGAGTTGACCTGGCTAGGAGCTCAAGGAAACTGTGAACCTTCACGGCTTGTTTCAGTGTCACTGTGCGAGACAAACCAAGGCCAGCATGGAGCCCGGTCGCCCGGTAGGTGAAAAGCACAGAAAATCCTTCTGACGCCTGCAGGATCGACTCGCGGTGTTGAGCGGGGTCGGCTACGCCTGCGGTCAGGAAAGAGCTGGCAGGAATGGGCGCGCGGAGTAAATCCCTCATGTCCG
>Ga0209563_100477_pt1 | contig 13610 bp, 19 predicted proteins | sample AraplaCvi_mMF_r2_FD_184271 | JGI IMG/M metagenome (GOLD analysis project Ga0209563, IMG submission 184271) | Arabidopsis root microbial communities from North Carolina, USA - plate scrape CL_Cvi_mMF_r2 (SPAdes) (version 2) | ecosystem: Host-associated > Plants > Roots > Endosphere | place: USA... | reverse complement strand
AGACCGGGTCGTTCCCGGTTAGTGCCGGTGAGGTCGCGGTCGACGTGGATGTCCTCCTCGTTTACGCCGAGCGTCGTATGGGCGTTGCGTTGCGCGGTGAGATCCTCTGCGTTGGTCGAGACCCGGGCGAAACCGATAAGCATGATCGGACTGAAGCGTTTAGGGCACCATCACCGGGCATTTTTGCGGGCGAGTGTTACGGAATCGCTGCGCACCGAACTGCGCGATCCGGCGCGTTGGGGTGAGGCCGGCGCGGATGTCCCGTTGATCGACCGCCTAACGGGCGGTTGAAGCTGGCAGCGTAACGTGGAACTTGAAGCCCACATGGGAGTCGACGAACCCGAGTCTGCGGTAGAAGCGGTGGGCATCTTCACGGGCTGCATCGGAGGTCAGTTGCACCATTGCCGCGGCAAGATCGAGCGCGGCCCGTTCGACAACCCAGCGCATCAGCGCACTCCCGATACCCGAGGAGCGCTCCGTGCTCGCGACCCGCACAGCCTCGATGAGGAGTCTGGTGCTGCCCCGACGCGCCATTCCAGGGATGACCGTCAGTTGCAGGGTACCCACGACGGCTTCGTCGCGGTTCACCACCAGGAGTTCGTTGCCGGGATCGTGGATGATGCGATTGAGTGCTGCCGCGTATGCTGGTCGATCTTCGTCATTTGCGACGTCCCCGCGACCGGCACTGATCGGGTCATCGGACAGCAGCTCGATGATCGCTTGCAGGTCGTCCAGCGTCGCGCGACGGACGAGCACGTTTGCGCCGCGGGTTCTGATGGAAGTGGGAAGGTCCAGACGGTCGATCACGCTTCATTCTCTCGACCAGGGACGAGTTCTGCGCTCGCGGTCCCAGAGAGTGCACCTGTAGCGATCGGTTACCGTGCGCCTCGCGAGTGCAGAAGGGCGAGAACCTTGGCATCGCTGTCGAGGATTTCAACGACCGCGACGGAGGTCGCAGTTTCGCGGTCGCCCTCCGTGGCAGTCACTGATGGGCCAAGGGTCAAGTGCGGGCGGTACCCATCTCGCCAGTACGCCGGTTCTTCAGGAACGAAACCGGGGAGCGATTCGAGCTGATCCGTAAGTCGTATGTGCAAGCGGACCGCCTGTTCCGACTCCACGAGCCGGACTCGCACATCGTGGTTCGGTCCGAACAGCGCCTCTTCACCGAAGTGAACGCTCAGCGGTTCAGCCGCCGGGGCGGCTTCGGTGACAACTTCGATGATCCGGTCGCGGGCCGCGGCGGCGGTGAAGTTCGAGGCGAGGGTGATGTGCGCTGGCCATTCTCGGCGACTAATAGTCGTGCCGTTCTCGAGCGGATGGAACAGTGCGACAACGGCATAGCTCTTCATGAGCCGACCCTAAGGCAAGCGAAGAGCCCGAATGCCCACCGTCTTTCGCGCGCAATCCGTAACGTAAAGGGGTCTGCTTGGATGGTGCGATGACTGTTCGGTTCCCTCGTGCCCTGCGTCCAGGCGACCGGGTGGGAGTAACGAGCCCTTCCGCCGGTGTGTCTGAGCGAGGTCAGGGCCGGATCGATTTCGCATTGGAGAGTCTCCGCCGCCGAGGATTCGAAGTTGTCGTCGGTGAGTGTATGAGCGCTGACCGTTGGGTGTCGGCACCGAAGCAGGAGCGCGCCACGGAGCTAACACGCATGTTGACTGACCCGAGCATTCGAGCGGTCATTCCCCCGTGGGGCGGCGCCGGTACCGGGCTGGACGTTCTTGACCAGCTGGATTGGGAGGCCATTGCACGCGCTGAGCCCACCTGGGTCGTGGGCTATTCGGACTCGGTCGCCTGGATGGTCCCACTCACGCTCCGCGCCGGACTTGCGACACTGCACGGAGACAACCTTGCCGACACCCCGTACCAAGCCCCGCCCGGACTCGTGCACTGGGTGGACTTCGCCACGTCAGACGGGACCGTCACCCAACACGACAGCGAAATCTCCTCGACGTGGCATCCCCTCACCGATGCAGAAGCCATCGAGTGGAAAGACCCGGCCCCGCGCCGCTGGGACCTCCACGGTGCAACGTCGCTCGAAACGGAAGGACCGCTCATCGGCGGGTGCATCGAAGTCCTCGCCGGAATCGTTGGAACGCCGTATGGAGACGTAACCGCATTCGGCAAGACTCATGGCCCCCTGATCGTGTACCTCGAAGCCGCGGAAGAGTCTGCGTTCAACATCTGCCGCTACCTCCACCAGATGCGCTACGCCGGCTGGTTCGACAACGCCGTCGCGGTCTTGATCGGAAGTACAAACGCACCCGCTGGCGGCGGCGACGGAGGACTCACCCAACGCGACGCCATCCTCGACGCACTAGGCGACCTGCGCCTGCCAATCGTCTTCGACATGGAAATCGGGCACGTCCCGCCACACCTGCCGCTGCTCAACGGTGCTCATGCGCAGATTCGCATCACGGAAAGAGAACACACCATCATCCAAAGCTGGGACACTCAGAGCGAGCCCCGTTGAACGATCGATCAGCGTGCGGTGCGCGTCTCGACCAGCCAGCGCCTGAGCTCGTGAACTCCAGAGAAGATGTCGTCGAAGATGCGATACAACGTTTCTGAGCGCTCGACGGGGCCGACGGCGTAGCAGGGCTTGCCTAGCCCGTACGCAATTCCCGCCTCGATGTGGGCGGCTTGGCCCGCCGGCAGCACGAGCAGGAACCTGTCAGCTGCGCGCAGAGCCGCAAGATCCTGCTCGAACAGCTCTCGAACGGCTGCGCTGTTGAGTGCCGCCTGGTCCGCTCCCCCGCCAGCTGCCGGCTACAAAGAAATCGCTCACTCCTCGACCGTACTCAGTGAGCAGGCCCCCGCGCGCACGCAAGGCGATCGGCTTACGCGTCTGCGATCCTTGGCACATGGTTATGGGCGGCGGTCCTCAGTTCCCCGATGTGGATCCTCGGTTCGATGTTCAGCCTCGGCGTCTGTTCGGTCCGTTCTGGCGGCTCCACATTGTGGACACCGTTACGAGCTGCAACGTCGATCCGATGGGCGGTGCCTTCTTAACCGGATACGGGTCCGTGCGACGGGCCGCGCGCTATTCGACGAGGTTCTATCTCGATCAGCTCGCCCGCCGACAGGGTGAACAACCTGAATAGACGGACGCCCGTGCGCCCGCTCGCTAACGCTCGAAAAAGCGGCGGAGGTCGTAATTGGCGACGCGGTTCGCGATATCTCGTGGCGAGTTACCGCTGTCGTTCACGGCGTCGGGATTTGCGCCCGCCTCGAGCAATGCGGTCACGGCCGCACCGTCCCCGTCGCGAGTGTGCATTACGGCGATCCAGAGAGGGGTGTTGCCGAACTCATTGCGCGCCTCGATATGTGCGCCGGCTGCGAGGAGGGCGCCGACAATTCGTGCGTGTCCACCTTGGGCCGCAAGATGCAGTGGAGTGAACCCTGCTCTGTCCGCAACGTTGACGTCCTCGCCGGCATCGATGGCGGCCTCGACATCACCCAGGCGTCCTTCGAGGGCGGCGTAGTGGACGTCGGTCCGGCCGGCGCGATCGGGAGATTGCGTCACGACCGACATCCTGACACAGGACCCGAGCCAGCCATCAAGGACGAGAGAGGTCAGGTGACCGGATGCCGACCCGCTACAGAGATACGGAACGGCCAATCCGCGGGATATGCGTGTGGCACAGCTACCACTTGGATGTCGTCGTCATAGACGATCCTGCCTGGATGTGATGTGCGGAGCTCGACCCAGGCGACGCCATACCGATCGCCTACGGCATGGAGCGGCTCGCCGCCGCGGCCCGGCCGGACGCCTCGCGCACGCCGTGGCGGAGGGCCGCGAGCTGACCGTGGAGCAGGCCGTCGCCGAGGCGCTGGCCAAGCCGGCGCTCTACGGAGGGCAGCCGTCTTGTTCTCGCCTATGGGTTGAGGACGCGGTACTGCAGGTGCGTCGCGGCCGTCGTGAGCTGGGCGCCGATGCGTTCCAGGGCGATCGCCGTGTCGAGGGCGCCGAACAGCGGGGTGCCGCCGCCGAGGAGGACCGGCATCACGTGGAGGCGGATCTCGTCGACCAGGCCGAGCGGGAGCGCCTGCTGCAGGACGGTGACGCCGAAGAGGTGCACGTCTTTGCCTGCCGCGGCCTCCCGCGCGTGCTGAACGGCACTCGTCACCCCGTCGGACACGAAGGTGAAGACCGGCGGATGCGGCCGGGCCGGCGGCCGGTGGGTGAGCACGACGACGGGGACGTCCCCCATCGGCCCGGCGTCGCCCCAGCCGCCGTCGCCTTCGTTCTTCTCGAAGGACCTCCGCCCCATGACGATCGCCCCGACGGTGTCGACGGCCTGCTGGAGGACCGCCCTGTCCTCATCGGATGCCGTCGGACGCAGCCACGCGTGCAGGTCCTGGCCGCCGTCGCCGAACGGATTGTCGCGGCTGTCGTTGGGTCCGGTGACGTAGCCGTCGAGTGAGACGGACATGTCGGCGATCACGATTCCCATCCGGGGCTCCTTCGTTCGGCGCGGTGCGACGAAGGTTATCACCGATAAGCATCCTTCTGCTAGGGTCCGAGCATGCCCCAGCCCGCGCGCACGAATCGGCGGGCCATCGTGGCCGCCGCGATCGAGCTCCTCGACGAGCGGGGGCTCGACGGGCTCTCCCTGCATGAGATCGCGGCACGCCTCGGCGTGAAGCAGCCCGCGCTCTACCACCACGTCGCCAGCAAGGCCGACCTCCTCTCCGCGGTGGCGGAGGAGGTGCTCGACCGGCACCACACCGCCCGCCTCCCGAACGACGGAGAGGCGTGGGACGCGTTCACCGCGCGCAACGCGAGGAGCCTCCGCGGGGCGATGCTCTCGGTGCGGGACGGCGCGCGCCTGATCTCCTCCGCCGGCGGCCGGGTGCCGAAGCTCGGCAACGCGATGGCCCAGGTGGACCTGCTGGAGCGCGCGGGCTTCGACGGCCGGACGGCCGTTCTCGCCCTCATCGCCGTCTCCCGGTACACGATCGGCGCGGCGCTGGAGGAACAGGCGAGCAGGAGCAACCCGCCGCTCTCGGCCAGCGCTCCCGGCGATGACGAGCGGATCGTCCGCTTCGCGGGCATCCTCCGGGACGTCACCGCCGCCGGCCCGGACGCGGAGTTCGACCTCGGGCTGGCCGCCCTCCTTGCGGGACTCGATGCCCAGCGGAAGAAGAGAGAAAGGTCATCGTCATGAAACTCACCGTGAGCCTGCAGGTCACCCTCGATGGCGTCGCCCAAGCGAACGGAGGCAACGACGACGAGCTGGACCCCGGCTTCACGCGCGGCGGCTGGGCGATCGGCGTCCACGACGCCGAGTGCGCCGAGTACATCCTCGACGCCTGGCGACGGGCCGACGCCTTCCTCCTCGGGCGCAAGACCTATGACCTCTTCGAACGGTACTGGGGCGCGCGCAGCGACGACGGCGGCTTCGGGGAGGCCATCAGCTCGAAGCCCAAGTACGTCGTCTCGAACACCCTGGCCGACCCGGCCTGGGAGCACACGAGCGTGATCTCCGGAGACATCGCCGCACGGCTCCGCGAACTCACGGCGGCCACGGACGGCGAGCTCCTCCTCGTGGGCAGCGTCTCCCTCGCCCGCCGGCTCCTGGAGGACGAGCTCGTGGACGAACTGAACCTGGTCCAGTTCCCGGTCATCGTGGGTCAGGGCGAGGCGTTCCTCCCCCGCGACGGCCGCGACTTCGCCCTCGAGCTGCGGGACTTCCGCGTCTTCCCCTCCGGCACCGTGGCACTGACCTACGGAGTGGGCGGCCATCCCCGCTACTCCTGACCGGGGTGGCTCGCGCCCGTTAACGGTGGGAACCCCGGCACCTGGGAAGGTGCCGGGGTTCCGCCGGATCCCGGTTGGCGCACCCGAAACGCCGCCCGGGATGGATCGATGGTCAGGCGATGAGCGCCTGCTCGGCCTCCTCGGCGGCGGGGGCGACCCACGCTCCGTAGACCGCAACGCGTGCCGACTCCAGCGTCGAGTACACGCCCAGCTCGCGGCCGGTGCGGTCGGTGGCGACGAAGCCGTCGTGATTGCGGTCGACCATGCCCACGTACGCGGTCGGGGTGGAGGCCACCCAGAGGGCCGCGGCGGGCGAGTGCCAGGAGACGTACTCGGTGGGGAGATCGATGATGTCGGCGAGCTGCTCGGCCATGTTCTTTCCTTACTTCTCTTCCGTCGCGATCCGAATCGCAAGATCTACACAGATGATCGGACGACTCGTGCAGCGGCGCAAGAAAATCGGGGGGCCTTGCTTTCCCGTGGGGTGTCGGCTATAACCGGTGGCCCAGCGTCATCGGGAGGCGGGAGGACGCATCTCCGACTCCTCCATGACGAGCATCCCGGAGGCGCGGCTGCCCGTCTGGATCATGGCCTCGATCCAGTCCTTGTTGAGCGTCGGCACCTTCGACCCCGAGTAGAAGATGTGCAGCGGGACGCCGTTGTCGACCCAGATGGTGTGCCGTCCGCTGCCGAGCTCGGCGGGGACGGGCCAGGTGAGGAAGAAGTTCTCCCCGCGCCGGAGTTTGGTGCTGATCGCGATCTGCATGTGGAACAGGAGACGGTCGTCGAGCTCGTAGCTCTCGCCGTCGTATCGGAGTGTGCCCACGGATGCCTTTCGTCTGGTCGGTGGCGCGCGCAGGGCGCTGGTGCGAGCTTACTCGCCCGGAATACAGGTGTATCGTGACCGCGCGATAGTGTTCTTTGATACTCCCCACCGAAAGGATCGCCGCATGATCGTTCACCGCCTCACGGTCGACGGTAAGGACTACTTCCTTCCCGATCCGGTGGACGACCTGCGCGGAAAGATCCTGGAGGCCGTGCGCGCCGGCGGCGGCTACGTCACCATCCCCCCGCTGCGCGGCGGGCCGGGTGTCGACGTCCTGTTCTCCCCGGGCATGCCGGTCACCTGGGCGCAGATCGAGGTCGACCCGCCCGCGGCACGCCAGGAGGAGTCGCGCGTCGACATCGACTCGTTCGACGCGCTCTGAAACCCGTGCGCGCCGGTCGGCGCGCACGCTGACGCGCGCGGTTCCCCGACGGGCCGCGCGCGTTGTGGTGTCTCAGCCGCCGGACCTCCGGCCGCGGTACCACGAGAGCAGGTCCTTCGCGGGCTTCGGCCGCGAGATGAGGTAACCCTGGGCGCGGTCGCACCCGGCAGCCGCCAAGCGGTCGAGCTGGCTGCGCTTCTCCACGCCCTCGCCGACCACGCGCATCCCGCGCTTGTGGGCCTCCGAGATGATCTGGGCGACCTCGCGGACGCGGCGGTCGTCCTGCACCAGGCTCTTGTCGAGCTTGAGCTCGCGGGCGTGCAGCGCCTCCACACGCGCGAACGACGAATGGCCCGTCCCGAAGTCGTCGACCGAGATGGTGACCCCCGCGGCGGCCAGCGCCTCCAGCGGTTCGGCCACGCGCTCGGGATGGTCGATGTTGTGACTCTCCGTCACCTCGACGATCAGGGTGTGCGGGTCGCAGCGGCCGGTCGCGAAGGCACCGTCGAACATGTCGTACAGCGACGGGTCCTCCAGCTGGGTGGCCGACACGTTCACGGCGACGTCGATGCGGCAGCCGGGGATGTACTCGGCGGTCACATCGGAGATGATCCGCGCGGTCAGCAGCGGCAGGAGGCCGGTCTTCTGGGCGATGTCGACGAAGACGTCCGGCGTGATCTCCCCGCGGTCGGGATGCGTCCATCGCGCGAGCGCCTCCACGCCTACGACGGTACCGTCGGCGACGTCGACCTGCGGCTGATAGGCGGCGATGACCTGGCGCTGCGCCAACGCGATCTCCAGATCGCGCGCGAAGCCCTCGAGGGTCCCGTCCACCAACGTCACCTTCGTGATGATTCCCACGGACGGTCAGATTGTCAACTTTTCGGGTGACCCCTTGCGCAAACAGGGTATGGGACGCTAGCGGGCTCTCCTCCGGCGGTGCCTGGCGCCTCCCGCGATGCCCAGGAACGTTGCCGCGGCGACCCCCGCCACCCCGGCGACCGCCGCATCCACCGCCTGGACGGCCGGCGAGACGGCCTCCCCCAGCGGCACCAGCAGCAGTCCGAGTGCACACAGCGCGATGGCGGTCGCGAAGGCCCCCGCCGACGACAGTCCGTGCATGCTCTCCCCCCTTTTCCGATTCCCCTACGAGCGGAGCATAGCCACGGAGTGCGCCGATGGGCCTACCTCACTCGGCCTGTTCACCGAATGGTCACCCGCGCGGGCAGGGGTCGTCACTGCGGATAGGGCGTCTCACCGCGCTCCAGCATCCCGACGAGCTTGGCGAGCCGGTTGCCGCGGCTGGTCGCGCTCGGCGCCGTGATGATGCGGTGCAGCACGGAGTAGCGGTTCTGCCCCGAGAGCCGCGCGAACATCGCCGCGGCCTCCGGCGAGGCGTCCAGGGCCGCACGCAGGTCGTCGGGCACCTCGGCGGTCGCCGGCCCCGCATAGGCGCGCTCCCAGCGGCCGTCGGCCTTGGCGCGCTCGATCTCGGCGTGCCCGGCCGGCCGCATCCGGCCCTCGGCGATGAGCGCCTCGACGAGCCCGATGTTGCGCTCGGACCACAGGGACGCCCGACGCCGCGGGGTGTAGCGCTGCACGAACGTCGTGTCGTCGCGCGAGCGCCGCTGGCCGTCGATCCACCCGCTGCACAGCGCCTCCAGCAGCGCCTCCTGATACGTCAGCGTGGTCGGGTCGACCGTGCCCTTCTTGGCGAGCACGAGCCAGACCCCGTCGGAGACGCCCTCGTTGGCGTCCAGCCAAGCCCGCCAAGCCACCCGGTCGGCAACGATCAAGTGCCCCGCGTCATCAGCATCCATGCCGCCACCCTACGGACCACCACCGACCCTCCCGCCACCTCTGACCGCATCCACGGCATCCACTGGTCCCAACACGCCGTTTCGGCCCAGACCGTAACGGCGTGTCGGGACCAGTGGATGCGGCCTCAGTGCTCGAACGGCTCGCCGCCTGGCTCCAGCTCGAACGGTTGCGTCAGGGCTCTGACCCGGCGACGCAGGTAGTCGACGGCGGTGTCGTTCTGCGGCTCCGACGCGCCGGTGTTGGCCGTCTCGACCATCAGCACGGTGGACGCGTTGAGCAGGAAGGTGGCCTCCACGTCGTTCCCGTCCGCGCCGATCGCGCTCAGGGTCACCGCGTCGGCTCCGTCGGTCCGGCTGAGGACGGTCGCGTAGCTCATCAGGAGGTCGGCCGCCTCGTCTCCGATGAGCAGCGACTTCTCCGAGTAGGTCACGTGTTTCATACCCCGGACCGTAGGCGCGGGCCGGGGCGACGCAGGCGCTTGACAAAACGCCGGAGCGGGTGGCGGGAAGAAAGGCCGCCGCCGTCGGGTTGCGTCTGCCGAAGGGGCGAGGTGCGCCCCTCGGAAGGCGAGACATGGCGAACATCACGATCATCGGCGGAACCGGCTTCACCGGATCCCACCTCGCGCAGGAGGCTGCGGCACGCGGGCACCGGGTCATCTCCCTGAGCCGCTCCGAGCCCGCGGAGCCCGTGGACGGCGTCACCTACCTCACCGGCTCGGCCGACCACCCGGAGCAGGCCGTCTCGGGCGCCGACGTCATCGTCGCCACCGTCTCGCCGCGCGGCGACAGCGCGGGCACGCTCGGACGGCGCTACGGCCGTCTGGCCGAGCTCGCGGCCGCGTCGGGCGCACGCCTGGTCGTGGTCGGCGGATTCAGCTCCCTGCGGCCGGCACCGGGCGCCCCGCGGTTCGCCGAGGGCGACGACCTGCCGCCGGAGTTCGCCGACGAGGCCCGCGAGCTGAACGCCGTGCTGGAGGACCTGATCGCGAACGCCCCGGAGGACCTCGACTGGGTGTTCGTGAGCCCGGCGGCCGCCTACGGCGCCTACGCCCCCGTGGCGGAGCCGCGCGGCGCCTACCGGGTCGGCGACGATGTCGCCCTGTTCGACGCGGAGGGTGCGTCGTTCATCGGCGGCGAGGACTTCGCCCGCGCCGTCGTGGACGAGATCGAGACCCCGACGCACCGACGGTCGCAGATCCACTTCGCCTACTGAGACGTCGGAGGACCCCCGGCGTCTTGTCCCCTCGCCGCCGTCGTGGCACCGTTCATGACAGAAGCGAGGACCGACCGGATCGGAGTGCGAATGGCGAAGCAGAAGAAGCTCGAGAAGGCAGCACGCAAGGCCCTGGCCCGGGCGGAAGCGGCCGTCGCCGAGGCGCGCGCCGCCACGGAACGGCTCGACGCCAAGAAGGCCGCGAAGGCGAAGAAGCGCGCGAAAGCCCTGCAGAAGGAGCTCTCCGCACTCATCGGGCGGCCGACGATTCCTGACGCCGGCCGGCCGGCGGACCCCGTCGACCTGACCCCTCCCCTGCCCTCGGTCCACGACGACCAGGTGGAGGTGACGGCCGAGTTCGCCGGCTCGGCCGCCACCTCCGCACCGCACGACCCGGAGCTCGACGGGCTGACCGTCCAGGCGCTCCGCGACGTCGCCCGCGCCCGCGGCCTCCGCAACGTGTCGAAGCTGACCAAAGGCCAGCTGATCGAACGTCTCAGCGAGTGACGCCGGCAGGGCTACGGTGGCAGGCGCGGAAGGAGACCGAGTGGACGACGAGGCACCCGAGGTGACCGAGGACATCGAGAGCATGGAGACGGAGGCGGATACGGCGGAGACCGAGGCCCCGCCGGAGGAGATCACCTACGACGAGCAGCTCTACCCCGCTCGCCCGCGGCGCCTCCGCCCGCGCGCGAACCTGCGCGGGGGCAGCATCCGGCGCACCTTCTCGGACCCGCGGGCCGCGAACGGCCAGAACCCGGCCTACGTCGAGTGGCTGGTGCGCCAGTCGATGCTGAAGGATGCGGACGTGCTCAGCCGCCAGCTGTCCGGCTCGCCGAGCATGTGGCGCAACCCGTACGCCCGCCCGGACGCCCGGCGCGCCGTCTCGACGTCCGACGTGTGGTTCACCGCCTATCCCATCTCGCTCATCACCCGGCCCGGGGAGTCGTTCCTCACCGCGCTCGCCGACCCGGCACTGTGGACGGCGTTCGAGCGCATCGGCATCAACGGCGTCCACACCGGCCCGGTGAAGCGCGCGGGCGGCATCCGCGGCTGGCAGGAGACGCCGAGCGTCGACGGCCACTTCGACCGGATCGGCACCCAGATCGACCCGGCGTTCGGCGACGAGGAGACCTTCCGCCGGATGACCGATGTCGCGGAGGAGCACGGCGGGGTCGTCATCGACGACATCGTCCCCGGCCACACCGGCAAGGGCGCCGACTTCCGCCTCGCCGAGATGGCGTACAAGGACTATCCCGGCGTCTACCACATGGTCGAGATCCCGCCGGACGAGTGGCATCTGCTCCCCGAGGTGCCGGAGGGCCGCGACTCGGTGAACCTGGATGCGGCGACCGAGGCCGCCCTCGCCGACCGCGGCTACATCATCGGCGAGCTGCAGCGCGTCATCTTCTTCGCCCCCGGCGTGAAGGAGACGAACTGGAGCGCGACCGCGCCCGTCATCGGCGTGGACGGCGTCACGCGCCGCTGGGTGTACCTGCACTACTTCAAGGAGGGGCAGCCGTCGGTCAACTGGCTCGACCCCACCTTCTCGGGCATGCGGCTGGTCATCGGCGACGCCCTCCACTCGCTCGGCGACCTGGGGACGAGCGCCCTGCGTCTGGACGCCAACGGCTTCCTCGGCGTGGAGAAGAGCGCGGAGGGCCTGCCCGCCTGGTCGGAGGGCCATCCGCTCTCCCACGCGGCGAACCACATCATCGCCGGCATGGTGCGCAAGGTCGGCGGCTTCACGTTCCAGGAGCTCAACCTGACCGTGGAGGACATCCGCGACACCGGCGCGGTCGGCGCCGACCTGTCGTACGACTTCATCAACCGGCCCGCCTACCACCACGCCCTCGCGACCGGCGACACGGAGTTCCTGCGGCTCACCCTGCGCACCTCGCTGGAGCTGGGCGTCGAGCCCGTCAGCCTGGTGCACGGCATGCAGAACCACGACGAGCTGACCTACGAGCTCGTGCACTGGGCCACGCTGCACCAGAACGACGTCTACACGTTCCGCGGCGAGGAGATCACCGGAGGCGAGCTGGCGCTGCGCATCCGGCAGGACCTCGTCGAGGCGATCACCGAGCCCGCCGCCGACTACAACCTGGTGTTCACGACGAACGGCATCGCCTGCACCTCGGCGTCGCTCATCGCGGCGACGCAGGGTCACCCGACGCTCGACTCCATCACCGACGCCGACATCCCGGCGATCCGGGACGCGCACCTGCTGCTGGCCGCCTTCAACGCCTGGCAGCCCGGCGTGTTCGCGCTGTCCGGCTGGGACCTGCTCGGCGCGCTCACCCTGCCGCGCCACCAGGTGGCGGACCTGATCGCCGACGGCGACACCCGCTGGGTGGAGCGCGGCGCCCACGACCTGCTCGGCGTCTCGCCGGAGGCGCTCCGCTCGGCGTCCGGGATGCCGCGGGCGCGCGCCCTGTACGGCACGCTGCCGGAGCAGCTGAAGCGGAAGACCTCGTTCGCGAGCCGGCTGGGCGAGCTGCTGCGCATCCGGAACCGCTTTGGCATCGCGACGGCGCGCCAGGTGGACGTGCCCGATGTGGCGCACCCGGGGATGCTGGTGATGGTGCACGAGCTCGAGACGCTCGACGAGCAGGACCTGCCGGTCGTGCAGCTGACGGTGCTGAACATGACGGGCACCGCCGTGGACGGCACCGTGCGCTCGGAGGCGCTCCCGCACCGCGCGACGGTGACCGACGCCGCCGACGGCCGCGAGGTGGGAACCGTGGACGACCTGGCCAGCTTCCCGCTCAGCGTGCCGGCGTACGGCGCGCGATTCCTGGTGCTGATGCGGCCGCCGGCGGAGGCGTGACGGCGGCCGCCGCTGCTTGTACGGTTGCTGCATGAGCGAGCTGCCGGACGCCCTCCCCGCCGACTACGACCCCGCCCACGTGTTCCGCGTGGTCGCCATGCCGGTGACGCAGGGCTGGGGCGTCTGGCTGCGCGCGGCCGACGACAGCATCATCCACAGCTTCGGGCTGGGCTTCCCGCCCGGGACGCCGTTCCGCCCGGACGTGCTTGACGTGCTCGGCCCGCTCCTCGCCGCGCAGTTCTCACTGGCGTTCCACGGCCCCGACTCCTGGGACGAGATCGAGAACCACTGGTCCGCCGTCGTCTACGAGTACACGCCCCGCTGACCCCGCCCCTCCCCTGACCCGTCCCGGGACCGCCTTCCGATTCGTGCCGAATGAGCGCAATTCGTCACGAGTTCCGCACATTCGGCACGAATCCCGTAAGGACCAACCGGCGCGCTGGTTTACGCGTCGGCGGGGTGGGTGGCGGTGGGGTGGAGGGGGTGGAGGCGGGTGAGTTGGGTGACGTGGGCGGGGGTGAGCTCGTCGAGGGTGCGGACTTGGAGGAGTTTCATGGTGCGTACGAGTTGGTCGGTGAGGATGTGGATGGTGCGGTCGACGCCTGCGCGGCCGCCGGCCATGAGCCCGTAGAGGTAGGCGCGGCCGATCAGGGTGAACTTGGCGCCGAGGGCGTAGGCGGCGATGATGTCGGCGCCGTTCATGATGCCGGTGTCGATCGCGATCTCGGTGTGGTGCCCGACTTCGCGGGCGACCGTGGGGAGCAGGTGGAAC
>Ga0209563_100474_pt1 | contig 13773 bp, 10 predicted proteins | sample AraplaCvi_mMF_r2_FD_184271 | JGI IMG/M metagenome (GOLD analysis project Ga0209563, IMG submission 184271) | Arabidopsis root microbial communities from North Carolina, USA - plate scrape CL_Cvi_mMF_r2 (SPAdes) (version 2) | ecosystem: Host-associated > Plants > Roots > Endosphere | place: USA... | reverse complement strand
TGGATAGTGAGCTGATGTTCCTGTCAGCCGTGCTGCACGATCTGGGACTTACCGATCATGCCCCCGGTCCTCACCGCTTCGAAATTGAAGGTGCGAGTGCAGCGCGGATGTTCCTTGTTGAACAAGGCGTATCGAAGGATCGTGCACAGAATGTTTGGGACAACATCGCGCTGCATACGTGGGATATGAATCATTTCAGGGGGGACACCAGCCGCCTTATGCAGTTGGGACTGGCGTATGACGTCTCTGGCGTGGCCGGCGCGCAGCTCGACCCAACAGACGTCGCCGAAGTGCTACGACGATATCCCCGCCGGAACTTCAAGCGCGCTTTCAACGAAATGCTCAATCACGAAGTCGACTGCAAGCAGCCGTACCCGCACTGGTTTCACATTTGCTCCCGCGTTGCACACAACCGATCGCCGCTCACAATCGTGGATGCACCGGTCGTGCTGGACTGGGCGCCGTTTGACGAATGAGCGGTGCTTCGAGCATCCATGTTGCTGGCAGAAATCGAGGGCTAAACGTCATTTGTGCCGCGGTTCGACAAACCTATACTCGGTAGCGATAGCAGTACCCGAACGCCGCCTTCGTTTAAGCGCAAAGACCGTACAACGTGGAGCAAGCCAAATGACCAAATACACCGAATTCGAATTCAGGACGCAACCGTGGTTTGACCCGGCATGGTTCGATCGAACCGCCTTCCAGGGATTCAATCAGTTCATCCCGATGAAGACCATCGTGATCCACTGCTTTGATCCGCGGGCATCCGAGATACCGCAGGCTGTCGCCGACTATTTCGGCGACGAGGTCTACCCGGGCGAAAACATTCTCGACGAAGCCGGCAACCGGATCGGCAACACGCGGACGCTGTTCGCAGTGTCGAACGCGGGTGGCCGTGCCTTTTCGGCTCTTCAATCGGTCGCTACGATGGACTATCTTTTCAAAGTACAAAACGTCGTGGTGGTGCACCACTCATTCTGCGGCGCGACGGCTTTCACGCCGGAGACTCTTGTCGACGAGTTTCATGATCATCACCACGCCGATATCTCGACAATGTTCGATCAGGATAGCCTCGCCATTTCACATTTCGAGGAGTCGATCAAACACGATGTCGAACTGCTTCGTGCCAGCCCGGCTGTACCAAAGGAGGTCAAGCTCTACGGCTTCTTCTATGAGATGAATTCTGGCGAGTTGACGGAGGTGGTGCGGGACATCCCAGCATAGCGGCGTCGCTGCTGGGCGAAGTATGGCAACAGACCGCAGCGATCAAGATATAGATGGACACATCGAACCACGCGTTTGTTCGCCCAATGATGTGCATATGCACACGGCGGAGCGGCGTAGAAAATCTGCCCGCGTCGTGCGTCTGAACGCAGCATCCCTCAACTTACGCAATGGAGGATCATCATGCAACAACGCAAGTACCTCATTACCGGCGCCACGGGCAAGACCGGCGTCTATACCGTCAACAACCTGCTCGAAGCCGGGCACGCGGTGCGCGCCATGGTACGCATAGAAGACGCGCGCAGCGCTGCGCTGCGCGCCGCCGGCGCCGAAGTAGTAGTAGGCGATTTGCTCAATCACGACGATCTGATTCGCGTCACCTCGGGCGTCACGGGTGCGTATCTCTGCTATCCGGTGCGCCCGGGTTTCATCCAGGGCACCGCCTATTTCGCCGATGCCGCGCGCCGCGCCGGCGTGGAAGTCGTGGTGGAGATGTCGCAGATATCCGCGCGCGAAAACGCGAAGAGCCATGCCGCGCGCGATCACTGGATCGCGGAGCGCTTACTGGAGTGGTCGGGCGTGCCCACTATTCATATCCGCCCGACATTCTTCTCCGAATGGCTGATCTTCCCGTGGGTGCTCGACACCATCGTCAAGGCTGGACAGATCGCACTCCCGTACGGCGAAGGGCGCCATGCACCGATCGCAGCGGAAGACCAGGCCCGTTTTATCGCTACCGTGCTCACGCAGCCGCAGGAGCACGTCGGCAAGGCGTATGAGTTGTGCGGTCCCGTCGAAATGGATCACAGCGACATCGCGAACGAAATAAGCAAGGTCATCGACAGGAGGATCGTCTATCGCCCAACAACGCTCGACGAATACCGCGCGCATTTGCAGAAGTACGATCTTCCCGAGTTCGCGATCCAGCACTTCATTGAAGTCGCCGTCGATTATCAGAACGGTGTGTTCAAAGGTTCCGACCACGTGATCGCACAGGTTACCGGGAAGGCACCACAGACGGTTGGGGAGTTCGTTCGCGCCAGGCGCTCGCTTTTCCGGCCGTGATTCGTTACGCCATACTTACCAAGGAGATTGAAATGAAGATCGAGAACTCCATTGTATTTGTGACCGGCGCCAGCCGCGGACTGGGCCTTGCATTCGCACGCGAGGCACTTGCCCGCGGCGCGGCGAAGGTGTACGCGGGCGTACGCAATCCGGCGGCTTTCAGCGAGCCCGGCTTCGTTCCCATCGCTCTCGACGTGACGGACCTCGCTTCGGTCGAGGCGGCCGCGAAAGCCGCGCCAGATGTCACCATACTCATCAATAACGCAGGAATCGCGGAAATCACCGGGTCGCCACTTGCCGGCAGTGCGGAAGATCACGCTCGCCGCATCTTCGAGACGAACTACTACGGCGTCGTGCGAGTGACTCGCGCTTTCGAGCCCCGGCTTCCCGGCGACGGCAGCGGCGCTATCGTTAACGTGCTTTCCGACGTCACCTGGCGTACTGTGCCGACTCTTGCGCCGTATGCGGCGTCGAAAGCTGCGGCGTGGAGCTTCACCAACAACGTGCGAGCCCTTCTGAAGGAAAGGAACATCCGCGTGCTGGGCTTGCACGTCGGCTTCGTGGATACGGATCTCACGAAGGATTTCGACGTTCCAAAGGCGAATCCCGTCGATGTCGTCCGGCAGACGTGCGACGCGCTCGAAGCGGGCGAGAGCGAAGTGCTGGCGGATGCCGGTGCCCGGGCGCTGAAAGCGACGCTTTCTCTCGCAGTCCCGGGCTACATCGATCCCGACATCCTCGAAGGAAATTGAGGGGGAAGAAGCGCCCCGTTTTCGCGGGGTGGCGTGTAATACGGCGCTCGCTGGACAAGGCGTGATCGACCAACCCGCCTTTCTGACTCGAACGTCAGGAATACAGGTAGAAGTCGTCGTTCGGGCGGCTCGTACACAATCCGGGCGAACGGCTGCAGATGGCCGCTTCGAGGCAACGCCCCCTGGGATCTGCTCGCCAGATACCGGTCATTGCGCGTGGGCGGACGAGACCTTGGACATCCAGACTGGGTGGCGACTCGACGGACCGCTTGTGGCCGCGTTGAGGCAGTGCCACCGGCAATTCGCCCGCCGGAAACCGGCCATCGAGCGGGGGCGGACGAGACCTCGGCTATTCAGATTGGATGGCGACGTCGACCGGCGGCTCGTGGCCGAATCCGGAAGTTCGACCGACGCCCGTCAGCTACCCAAACCGCGAAAAACGAAGCGGATCTTATTGTCAGAGAGCGTTTGTGGCTCGCCTCCATACACCTTCTAGCATCGCCGGTACCCATTGCTCGGCCGGGCAGCGACTCCATGTGTCGGGAAGAAAAATCATCGATTCGTCACCACTCGCCTGCCGGGCCTTCTCCAGTTCCAACAACAGCAGCGTACCAGCGGCGTACGGGCAGCCACCTACCGTCCCACTCGATGTCGCCTGACGAAGGACCACGCCCGGGGCGAAAAGGCAGCGTTGGCTGGCCATCTCGGGCGTGAGTGTCTGCCGCACCGAGGTGTCGAGGTAAAAACCGCGCATTTGATTCAGGCCTCTTACGACATTGTGTATTGCCACACTGACCGCATGGACGCCTGAAAGGTCTCCACCGACCATCGAAGCGAGTAACGCCTTGGCGCGCGTCACCTTGCCCGTCACTTTCCAGGCCAAATTACGCAGCGCATTGCCCGGCGCTAGCGACGCAGCAATCACCTGCGCCGCGGCCCAAGTGGTCTCGCCAGCTTCGAAGGTGGGGCTGAATAAGCGGCCGATGACCTGCTGCACGAGCGGCCCGACTGCGACCTCTGGGTTAGAGTCGCGAACCCACACTGCCAATGGCTCCAAGTCGGCGGGGGCCGCACGGATATCAGGTGCGGCTGCGTTGAGTTTGTGCCACAACGCGTCCTGTTGGATCTCGCGTCCGATTGCCTTTCTCGCGCTCATTGTTGGGAATCGATGTCCATTGTGGGACAGCACCCCAAGTATGCGGCGGACCAACAGCCTGTTGAGCAATGGTTTGCCAGAGCCAAAGGCGCGGTCAAGCGTGCCGTCACGTGCGATTTGAAGAATACCGGCAGGCTGATCTACCTTGATGACATCGACAAGACCCGGAATGTGTTTATGTTCCACGACTGCGTACCTCGTAAAGGAGTCATTCGTTCAGCTCGCGTGCGGTGGCAGGCCCAGGCATTTTCCCATCGCTGCCACTCGTGCCGCTCGAACAGGGCTGACGCCCGCGATGACCTTCCCCCGCGTCGTCAGATATGAGCCCCGATCATGTCGTCAAAACCGGCTAATATCTATCGGCTACCCGACAGATTGGCACCCTATGAATTCCGATGTACAACGCTATCGACCACAGCTTGCAACAACACCGTGGTTCAAGGATTTACCGATCGAGCTTCAGGACTATCTTGTCGCTCGCTCTGACCTGCTCCGACTAAAGAAGGGGCAACAGCTTTATCGGCGCGGCGAACAGTCGTTCGGCCTGTACGCGATTCTCGATGGTGCATTGTCGATCGGCACCGTCGGAGCGGATGGAAAAGAAGCGTTGCTCGCCGTACTTGGGCCGACCGCCTGGATCGGGGAAGTCTCGATGTTCGACGGGCTACCTCGCCCGCACGATGCGTCAGCCATAAGTAAGACTCTCGTGCTTCACGTACCCGGTCCCGCATTGGAAAGCCTGCTTGGAGTTCACCCTGCTTACTGGCGGAACTTTGGCTTGTTGATGGCGCAAAAAATCCGGATTTCCTTTGAGAACAACGAAGCCATGATACTGTTGCCCGCCACTCAGCGCCTGGCAAGTCGCTTATTGCTGATCGCTGGTGGCTACGGAGGGATTAATGCGGAACAGAGAGCGATAAAGCTCTCGCAAGAGACCTTGGCTTCAATGGTTTCGCTTACTCGGCAAACGACGAATCAGCTACTCAAGAACCTTGAGAGTCAGGGTATCGTCGATCTTAAATTCGGGGAAATCGTTATTCTTGATTTTGATCGCCTGCATGCTGCTAGTCGCGAAGATCCCGGTCCTCGAATCGCAAATCCGGCTGCCTAGACCGGGCCGTCTTCAGTGCGTCACTTCGAGCCGCGACCGACGAAAGCGCGTGTGAGCCTGGTCAGTCGATTTGTCCGTTAGACATCCCATACCAGCCACTTGCGGATCAATACTGAGGGTCCCTTCCTGGCCGGTAGGGTGAGGTCGCCAACGTCCGCTTCATGGCGCTCCGGTGCGCAACACGCTCATTCGGCTGACTGACCGCTTAGGAGAGGGTCGTCTGACCGGAGTGGGTCGTGAAGAGCCAGTCGTCGTCGGGCTCAGTTGGTTGGAGTGGGGAAGGGTAGCGACGATTTCGCGTACTGATCCAGTCCCACAGCAACGTGTTCCGCTCAATGTTCCACCTGCCAGCGCAGCACCGGATGCGTGGCGCCAGCCGGCATCACCCACGCGCCATCGCTGCCGAAGTTCCAGCCCACGAAGCTCTTGGGGTCACTCATCTGCGCAGTGGTCAGTCCGTTCGAGGTGGGTAGATTGCCACCATTTTCCGTCTGCGGTGTCGATTCGGTATTCCAGTACACGTCGCTGCCAAGTCCAGTGCAAGATACGCAGACGGTGCCTCGCCGGGTTGCATAGACTGCGCCTGTTGCGAACGCTTCCGATATCGTTCCACTGTTGTTATGTACAAGCCCTCCCGAACTGCCGCGCGACGCAACCGCGTACACGGTGCCGGTAGCATACGACTGCAATATCGTTCCCTGATTGTCATAGATCAGACCGCCACCGCCGCTGCCGTGCTCGACCCTTGCACTGCTGCCGGAACGGCCGATCGTTCCATAGTTGGTGCCAACGAGGCCGCCCATATCCGTCGTCGAAAAATTAGACTGCGGGCCGATGTAGCCCGACGTGAACGTATTCATGATTGTGCCGTGATTGCCCATTGCAAGAATGCCGGCGAACCCTCCGGAGCGCAGTGCAAAACCCGCTGACGCATTGAGGAGATTGACGTCCCTAACGACCGCGTTCGCGGCAATATCGCTCATGAACGAGATGTCAGGTTTCAGATACGACACGCTATGCCACATGCCGTCAAACTGTCCTGTGAAAGAAGTGTTGCTCGCGTAGCCCAGCGTCCTGAACGCATAGCCCGTCGCGTCGATGTCGCGGCCGAGCGCGTAGTTGCCGCTCATATCGCTCTCGATGTTCTGCAGATCCTGCACCGTATTGACCAGCTTGTAGCCTGTGATTTGCGTAACGAGCCCACTGTAATCAGGCGCGACCCACGCGCAATTTGCGAGTAACGTGCCGGGCGTGTAACTGCCGTTCATGTCATACAGCGCGCTAACCGTGCCGGTGCTCTGCGACCAGTCAATGGTGCCGTTGTTCGTGATGCTGCCGCCGTTGTTCACGCTCGCTGCGTCCGCGCGCAGTGTCAGCGCGCCGCTGCCCTGGTTGCTCAACGTGACGCCCGGGCTCACCGTCAGGCTATGTGCCGCGTTCAGCGAGAGCGATGTGCCGCCCGTCCATTGAATGCTTTGATCTGCGATGAGGTCGCCGCTCTGGCCGTTGGCGCCGGTCGTCGTCAATGAAATGGATGTGCCGTCGTTGAGGCTTCGCGTGAAAGAACGCGACGCGCCGTTGTCGAACGTGTACGCGGGCAGGGTGACGTTCCACTGACCCGCGACCACTTTCGCAAAGTCGCCCCAGAACGTGAAGAGACCCGTGTCCATATCGACGGTGCCCCCTTTGCCGTCGGCGTTTTTCGCGGCGATGTTGCCCGCGAGAATCACCTGTCCTTTCGGACCCGCGACGAGCCACACGTGACCGTCACGCACCGCGGTGCCGGTCGCGCGTAGCACGTCGGCGTTGCCGGCCAACGCATAGATATTGCCGTCGACGGCCTGCAAGTTCACCTGCGCCGCTTCGATCGCGCCCGTGTTGACGATCGCGCCACCGCTCGCGGTCTGCACGAACATCTGCTGGGAGCTGGACGAGTCCTGCAACAGCACCTTGTTGCCCACCGCGATCTCGGCGGTGCCGTTCGGCGCGCTGATGTTGCCGTAGTTGTCGACTTCACTCGCGGCGATCAGCAGTACGTCGCCGTTCGTCGAGCCGATGTTGCCGAGGTTCACCACGCGTTGCGTCGACTGGCCGGAAAACGTGAGCGGGCCGCCGGCCATGAACGACGCGTTGTCGGTGTCGAGTGTGGAGGCAACGAAGCGACCGCCCGTCGTGACCACGCCTTGTGGTCCGACCAGTACGCCTTGCGGATTGATCAGGTAGATGCTGCCGGTTGCGTTCAGCTTGCCGAGGATCATCGACGGCGTGCCGCCTGTCACGCGATTGAGCGTCGCGCCGTTGCCGTTGTTGATGTTGACGGTGTTGTTCCGGCCAATCGAAAAGCGGTTCCAGTCGATCACTCCGCGGGTCGAGCCCGGCTGGGTGACAGTGAGCGTATCGCCGGACGTGGCAATGAAGCCGCTGCCGCTCACATAGGCGCCGCCTTGCGGCAGGACACCAGCCGCGACCACCGGCGCGGCGCACGAAAGACCAAGAAGGGGGACGATGACGGAGACAGCAGATAGCCTGAGCGCACAGTGGGGCGCACGCATTGACAATGTATTGGGCGACATCGCTTCCTTTTCTATCAAAGGATTGGCATGCCACTCGGCCCGGCGGTCTGTTCAGGGTGTGGCCTCAGAAGCATAGTCATAAGTGGACCACTTAACTAACAACAAACTTTCAGCATTTCGCGACGGCATTCACTTCTTTTGCGCCGTCGCGGTGGGCTTCAGGGATCGGTGAGGTTAATCGATGCGCAGTGCATGGCAGCGTAGCCAACAGCCCGTCGTAACGTCTTGCGCTGGTCGGCCCCTGCAACAGACGGAAGCCGATCAATGCATCAGCCGACCACGCCAGGCCGCACAGCAGCGAACTGAGGGTGAACGAAATTGTTGTGACGCAGCAATTTTGCGCCTATGCTCAAGCGGAAAACGGTAAGACATTTTTCGTCGATCCGGTTTCCGTCGGCGGACGCGCACATGACGGAATCAAGGGATGCGCACGGCTTAACGCTTCACGTATTTGAACAAGGCGGCGGTTGGCACTGGGCGCTCACCGTAGAGCGAACGCTGGGAGCGGGGAAAAGGGCAATGGCTTTTTGCGGGCCAGCGTTCCACTCGGAGGCAGAAGGCGTCGAGTGGTGTCGATCCAGTGCTGTCAGTGATGTCCAAAAAGGGACAGCCGGGGTAGCTACATAAATGGCAGTTTGAATACTGGATAACGTCAACGACGAGGTGAGGAGGCACTTTGGAAGTCTGCGATATATGCGCCAACATTGACGGCCGCCCCGTCGATGTTCAACGGCAAGACAGCCTCACATTGATAGGCATTGCTGAGTGTAACGGTACGCTCGCTCTCGAGCACTATCGGTGCACCAAGTGCCATGCTGTCATCGCCAGACGATTCACGGGCGACTCCAATGAACGAATCTGGAGCGTCATCGAAGCCGCACATTAAGTAATTGATGCAGCCATTGGAACTCGACGGACTGCCTGTCGTTGACGGCAAAATGCATGCACCCCACGTCGGTCGTCGCTGAGCGACATTCGTCAACTGGTTCGGGTCGCCGCATAGACATGACTGGAGAGGCTCGTCAGCGCGGATCAGCGCAATCGGCGATCCAGTCGAAAGTGTTAGCGTTGGTGTGGTGGGTCTTTACAGACGTCGTGAGCTCCACGGGGTAGTCGAACGGTGAAGACCGTTTCCGATTCGTGAGACCGTGCGGCCACATCGCCGCCGTGAGGATGGGCGATTTCTCTTGCAATGTAGAGGCCCGGGCCGAGGCTGTCCTCTGAGTCCGGCCGCGTTTCAGCGCCTGGACCGCGCTCAAGAGGTTCGAACACGCGACATAGGAAGGTCGGCGGGCGGTATGGCCGGTCCGCGGCATCAGCAGCGAAACACGACATCTCATATTGCCGCTACATCCATTCCGTTGATAATTTATATTATGTCAAATTGCACGGAGCTTCTGTGTGTATGTAAAGGTGGCGAAGGCGTCCGCTGACGCCTTCGCGGTTCGCCGCAGGAACGGTCGGCGCGCGACGCGGCGCGCCGACGTGCCGGGAGCCGATGCGACGCTCAGAACCCTGCGGCCAGCCCATCGCGACGGCTGTCGCTTGCAGCGACATAGCCGCGCTCAGGCTCGTTGCGATCGAGCTTCCAGATGAACTGGCCCGAACCGAAATCCATATACGGATCATCGATCGACTTGATCGTGTGGCCCAGGCCTTCGAGCGCGCGTGAGGTCTGCGGATCGAGCGTCGATTCGATATCTATGGAGAAATCGCGGTTGACCTTCCAGCGCGGCGCATCGCATGCCGCCTGCGGCTGCTGGCTGTAATCGAGCATGCGCACCACGGTTTGCAGGTGCCCTTGCGGCTGCATGTCGCCGCCCATCACGCCGAAGCTCATGACCGCTTCCTGCTTGCCGTCCACCTGCTGCGTGAGGAACGCCGGGATGATCGTGTGGAACGGCCGCTTGCCGCCCTCGACCACATTCGGCGACTTCGGGTCCATCGAGAAACCGCAGCCACGGTTTTGCAGCGAAATGCCCATCTCAGGCACGACGCAGCCCGAGCCGAAGCCCATATAGTTCGACTGGATGAAGCTGACCATCATGCCGCGCTCGTCGGCCGCCGACAGGTAAATCGTACCGCCCGCCTTCGGCATGCCGAAGCCGAAGTGCGTCGCGCGCTTCGGATCGATCAGCTTTGCACGCGATTTCAGATAGGCGTCGTCGAGCATTTGCGCAGGCGTCACTTCCATCGAGCGCGGATCGGCGACGTAGCGGTACACATCCGCGAACGCGAGCTTCATCGCTTCGATCTGCAGATGCTGCGATTCGATGCCGTCGAGCTTCAGCGCGGCCACGTCGAACTGTTCGAGAATGCCGAGCGCGATCAGCGCAGCGATGCCCTGCCCGTTCGGCGGAATCTCGTGAACCGTGTAGCCGCGATAGTTCTTGCCGATCGGCTCGACCCAATCGGGCTGGTAGTTGCGCAGATCGTCGAGCGTCATTGCCGCGCCGCAATCGCGGGAAAACGCCGCGATGCGTTCGGCAATTTCGCCTTCGTAGAAGGCGCGCGGACCGTGTTCGGCCAGCATGCGCAAGGTCTTGGCGTGGCCCGGCATCTTCACCAGTTCGCTGACTTCGGGCGCGCGGCCACGCGGCATGAACGTATCGGCGTAGCCCGGCTGGTTCTTCAGTTCGGGCACGGCGGCCGCCCACTTGCGCGCGACGACGTTTGCCACGGCATGGCCGCGCTCGGCGATCTCGATGGCGGGCTCCATCAGATCGGCGAACGGCAGCGAGCCAAACTTCCGATGCAGCACTTCCCAGCCCGCGATCGCGCCCGGCACCGTCACCGTGTCCCAGCCCCGCACGGGCTGCACGGCGACGCCGTTGTTTTCGCCGTATTTGCGCCTGAAATAGTCGACGTTCCACGCAGCGGGCGCGACGCCCGACGCGTTCAACCCGTGCAGCTTGCTGCCGTCCCACACGAGCGCGAACGCGTCGCTGCCGAGTCCATTCGACACCGGCTCGACGACGGTGATCGCCGCCGCTGCCGCGATGGCCGCATCGACGGCATTGCCGCCTTTCCACAGCATGCGCAACCCGGCCTGGGCGGCGAGAGGCTGCGACGTCGACACTATGTTGCGCGCGAACACGGGCATGCGCAGCGTCGGATAAGGGTTCTGCCAGTTGAAGCTTGTCATGTTGTCACTCTGGTGGTTTTGCTGGTTCGACCGCGCGCCATCGAAAGCCGTAGCGCGCGAAAAGCATCACGATTCGCGCGGATCGAGCGCGTCGCGCAGGCCGTCGCCGAGCAGGTTGAAGCCGAGCACGGCCAGGAAAATCGCGATGCCGGGAAAGATCGACATCCACGGCGCCTGGCTCACGAAGTCTTTTGCCGTGTTAAGCATCGAGCCCCACGACGGCGCGGGAGGCAATTGTCCGAGCCCGAGAAACGACAGGCTCGCTTCGGCGATGATCGCGCTCGCCACCGTCAGGCTCGCCTGCACGATGATGGGCGGCAGCACGTTCGGAAGAATGTAGCGCAGCATGATCCGCGCGTGATCGAGGCCGATCGCGCGCGCGCCTTCCACATATTCTTCGGCCTTGACGCTGATGGCCTGGCCGCGCGTGAGCCGAATGAAGCGCGGCATCGCCGAAATGCCGATCGCGGCCATCGCGTTCGTCAGGCTCGGGCCGAGAAACGCGCTCAACGCGATCGCGAGAATCAGGAACGGGATCGACAGCAGCGCATCGGCGATGCGTGAGATCACGCCGTCGACGAACCTGCCGAAGTAACCGGCGATCAACCCCAGCGGCACGCCCAGCACGACGGCAATGCCGACCGACACGACCCCCGCCAGCAACGACGCACGCGCGCCGTACAGCAGGCGGCTCAGCACGTCGCGGCCGAGTTCGTCAGTGCCGAACCAGTGCGCTGCCGACGGCGCCTGGCGCACGGCCATGAAGCTCGCCTGCACGGGGTCGTAGTGCGTGAGCCACGGCGCGAACAGCGCCATGATCACGATGAGCGCCACCAGAAACGCACCGAACACGGCCGCGCGATTGCGCATGAAGCGCGTGAGCCCCCGGCGTTTGCGACGCGGCAACGCGGCGGCCGCCGACGCGGATCGGGCATCGATTGAAGTAGCCATCAACTGCGCCTCAGTCGGGGATTGAGCAGGATATAGAGCACATCCGCGCACAGGTTCACGACGATGAACGCGACCGCCGTGACGAGTACGACGCCTTGCACGACGGGGTAATCGCGATTGAACACCGCATCGACGACGAGCTTGCCGAAGCCGGGAATCGTGAACACCTGCTCCGTCAGCACGGCGCCCGCGAGCAGTTCGCCGAACAGCAGCGCGAGCACGGTGACGATGGGAATCAGCGCATTGCGGAACGCGTGCTTGACGACCACGGCGCCGCGCAGCAACCCCTTCGCGCGCGCCGTGCGGATGTAGTCGGTGCGCAAGACGCCGAGCATTGCGCTGCGCGTATGGCGCATCAGTTGCGCGCCTAGCGCGGCGCCCAGCACGAACGCGGGCATCAGCATCGTCTTGATGCTGAGCCAGAAGTCCTCGCCCGGTGACACATAACCCGACGACGGCAAAAGATGCCAGCGCACCGACACGATGAATATCAGCATGATGCCGAGCCAGAAATTCGGTATCGACATGCCCGACAGCGCGAAGATGTTTGCCGCGTAGTCGAGCGGCCCTCCCCTGCTCGCCGCCGAAATCACGCCCGCCGGAATGCCGATGCCAATGGCGAGAATCATCGCCATCACCGCGAGCTGGATCGTGACGGGCAGCTTTTGCGCGATCAACGCGCGCACGGGCACGTCAGTGCGCAAAGACGAACCGAGATCGCCGTGCGCGACATCGCGCATCCATAGCGCGTACTGCGTCGGCACGGACTGATCGAGGTGATACTTGACCCGCAGCGTCGCGATCAGCTGCGGGTCCTGATCCTCGCCCGCCATCGCGCGGACCGGGTCACCCGGCAGCAGCTTCTGCAAGCCGAAAATCAGCATCGACACCAGGATCAGGGTCGGCACGGCCACGAGCAGGCGATTCGCAATGATCGGCAGCATGACGATCAGCCCTTGATCGACACGCCGCGCAGGCGCACCAGACCGTCGGCGTAAGGCGTGAAGCCCTGCACTTTCTTCGACAGCACGAACGGCCAGGGCTGCGCGTAGATGTAGACGATGGGATCGTCGTCGGCGAGGATCTTACCCGCGGCGTCGTAGTCGGACTTGCGCTGGGCCTGGGTCTGCCTGGTGCGCGCCGAATCGAGCAGCGAATCGACCTGCTGGTTGCAGTAGTGCGCGTAGTTCAGGTTGCCCGCGCAGGTGTTGAACTGATGCAGGTTGCCGTCGGGATCGAGGCGCCCCGACCAGCCCGTGTACATCGCTTCGAAGTCGCCGGTGTGGCCTGCGTTCAGTTCCGTCGCGTAGTCGCTCGGACGCAGTTTCAGCGTGATGCCCGTTTCGCTGAGCATGGCCTGCAGCATCTGCGTGATCTGGCTCGCGACCGTGTTGTTCGGATACGCGAATTCAATGGTCGGATGCTCCTGGCCCGCCGCCTTCAGCAGCGCCTTCGCCTTCGCGACGTCGCGCTTCGAGGTCGGCAGCGACGCGTTGTAGTACGGGCTCGATTTCGGAATGCCCTGGTTCGCGGGCGTGAAGATGCCCGCACCGATCACCTGGTCGATCGCATCGCGGTCGATCGACAGCTCGAACGCCTGCCGCACGCGCTTGTCCTTCAGCGGACCGTTGCCGCGCGGGCCGTTGTTGATGTTGAACGTCACGTAGTAGAAGCCGAGACCCGTCACCGGCTTGAACTGCAGATTCGCATCGCTCTTGACGGCGGCGACGTCGGACGGCGCGAGACGCTCCAGCATATCCAGCGAGCCCGAGCGCAGATTCGCGAGACGCACGGTG
>Ga0209563_100473_pt1 | contig 13794 bp, 14 predicted proteins | sample AraplaCvi_mMF_r2_FD_184271 | JGI IMG/M metagenome (GOLD analysis project Ga0209563, IMG submission 184271) | Arabidopsis root microbial communities from North Carolina, USA - plate scrape CL_Cvi_mMF_r2 (SPAdes) (version 2) | ecosystem: Host-associated > Plants > Roots > Endosphere | place: USA... | reverse complement strand
CCAGCCTCGACATGATCACCCTGCTGGAGGCGGGAGCTGCCATCACGGCGTTGGGTTCACTGGTCGCATCCGCCATGCTCTCGGCTCGGGCATTGCAGCAAAGCGCATTCGATGCAGCGCCGTTCCTGCATGATCCGTTTCCGAATGCGGGCTCGGTGATCGACTCGATATTCGAATCGAAAGATCTTGATGAGCAGCAGATTCTTGAGAGGTTGTACTTTGCGATTGGCAAGGTGGTCGAGCATCAGCCCACGCTTCGGGTCAGTACGCGGGTGACAACGGTGCTGTTGATATTCGGGTTGTTGATGACGGGGGCTTCGTTCTTGATATGAGAATACGGTGATCCGCACGCTTGGTGACCATGATTCCATATGCCTTCTTCATGCGCCGATCGCGTCGTTTCAATTCGTCATGGCAGGGATAGATATGTCGATAGAGCTGGTTGCCCAAGGGCTGCGCGCCGCCAGGCACGTAGTGGTATTTACAGGAGCTGGAGCCTCTGCAGAAAGTGGTATCCCGACATTTCGCGACGCCCTGACAGGCCTGTGGGAGCGCTTTGACGCAGCCAAGCTGGCAACGGCGCAAGCATTTCGTGCTGATCCCGGCCTCTGCTGGGGCTGGTACGAATGGCGGCGCATGAAGGTGGTTGAGGCGAACCCTAACAATGCCCATCGAGCGATTGCGCAACTGGCCAGTCTCGTACACAAAGTGACGGTCATCACGCAGAACGTTGATGATCTTCACGAGCGGGCGGGTAGCCATGATGTGATTCACCTGCATGGAAGCCTGCACAGTCCTCGATGTATCGACTGCCATACGCCGCACGCTCAGCCGCTGCCCTCGGTGTCGCTTCCAGAGGGTGGCTCCAGGATCGATCCGCCCATTTGTGCGGTGTGCGGGGGTTACATAAGACCGGGCGTTGTCTGGTTCGGGGAGATGCTGCCGGAGGCCGCGTGGGCTGCAGCGAAGAATACGGCACAAGCATGCGACCTGTTTTTGTCGGTAGGAACATCCGGACTGGTTTACCCAGCCGCCGAGTTACCCCTGCATGCTCTGAGGTACAGGGCGATGGTTGCACACATCAACCCGCAGCGATTTGAGATCAGCCATGACGAGTATTTTTTGCAGGGAGGGGCGTCGGAGATGATGGCCAATCTGCTGGACATGGCGTTCGGTGGTCCGCTGCGGGAAGCCTGAAGCGGTCCATGTCAGCGCCCGATAAGATCCTATCTAATTGATTTAAAAGCCTTAAAAAATTCTTGTAGCGTGCTCGCGGCATTGCTGATCAAATACTCAGCCTGAAACTGGTCAAATGATCAGGTCATATGATCAGCTCTCTAATGGTTGGCGGACCGATGGGATGGTTGATGACACATCAGTCATCCAGGTCTGGGTGCTTATAAGGTCAGAGGGTTGCATGAGAATAATAATCGTCGCATCACTGTTGGCATCGCTTGCGGGTTGCGGGCTGAACGAACAGCCGGTTGAGAAACCCAATACAGACTGGGAGTTTCTTGGAAACTCCAGCGAGATGCAGCATTCCTCGTCTTTGACGGCTATCAACAAGAAAACCGTCAGTTCACTGGGCCTGGCCTGGTGGGTGGACCTTCCTGTCAGTGACGGTCTGGTGGGCAACCCCCTGGTCAAGGACGGTATTGTTTTTCAAGGGGCACCCAACGGCCAGATCATTGCCAACGATGTAAAGACCGGTCAGCTGATCTGGAATTTCAAAGATGAGAATGCGCAGCAGGGTTCATCGTTTGCAGGCTATTGGGGGCGTCGATTCAATCGTGGGGTGGCGCTGAGTGGCAGCAATGTCATCATCGCTTCGGGTGACTGCCGGCTGATTGCGGTCGACCAGCGCACGGGCAAGAAGGTGTGGGAAGCGACATCGTGCGACTCCGCGGACATGTACGCAATTACCGCGGCGCCACGGGTGGGCAATGGCTTGGTGTTCACCGGCAACGCCTGCCTCGATACCGGAACGACCCGTGGCTATGTCGACGCCTTCGATGCCAAGAGCGGCGCTCATCGCTGGCGTTTCTACACTGTGCCTGACGATCCCTCGAAGCCGCAATCGGCGCTGTATGAGAATGCGGCCAAGACCTGGGGTAAAGACTGGTACTCGAAGACCCACGGGTGTGGCAGTGCTTGGGATGCGATGACCTATGACCCACAGTTTAATCTGCTCTACATAGGGGTAGGGGGGCCGGCACCATTTGATCCATCCAAGCGTGGCGAACAGGCTGGTGATGAGCTATTCACCAACTCCATCGTGGCCCTGGATGCCAGCACGGGCGAGTACAAATGGCATTTCAAGCAAACACCACAGGATGCCTGGAACTATGACTCCAGCGTCGGCATCATGATCGCCAACATCACCGTTAACGGGCAGTCGAAACGGGCGGTGCTGAGCGTGCCGAAGAGTGGCTTCGCCTACGCCTTGGATGCGCAGACCGGCAAGTTCATTTCCGGCGGTGCTTACATGCCGATGGAATGGGCGTCAGGACTGGACGCCAATGGCCGCCCGATCATGAAGCGGGAAGGGCAGTATTGGCTCAATGATGCCAAGCAGTACATGCAATTGCCCAATGGCTTAGGTGCCCATGGCTGGGAAGCTCTGGCCTTCAATCCGGACGACGAGACGGTGTTTATTCCTGCCATGTCTCAGCCGACACTGGTCAGGGATGATCCCGATTCTGCGCTAGGCGGCCAGTCGTTCGAGCCTATCCAGCGCTCTGCCGATGGCCAGTACGAAACCTACGGCGAAACCGTTGCCTGGGATGTCCGTCGCAATAGCGTGAAGTGGCGGTCGCGCTTGCCGATGCCTACCAACGGCGGTCTGCTGCATACGGCCGGTGGTCTCATATTCCAAGGCACTGGCGACGGGCGCTTGCAGGTGCTCGATGCAGCGACGGGCAAGACACTGTGGAGTCATGAGATCGGTGGTGCGGTGCGGGCTGCACCGTCGACCGTCATGGTGGATGGCGAGCAATACGTTCTGCTGGCGACCGGTACTGGCACCGCCGCAGCGACGGGGTCGCTGAACGCAGACGGGGCTTCTGCGCCGAAGGCCAGAACTACACCACGGCTACTTGCGTTCAAGTTGGGCGGCGTCAAGGACTACCCGGCGTTCGCACAGGTGCAAAAGGTACCTGCGCCCCTCACGCCCCGGCAGCCAGAAGCACTGACAGCCCTTGGCCGCAAACTGTTCGAGGGCAGCGGTTGCATCGAGTGCCATGGTCTACGCGGCAATGCTGCTGGCGGCCGTGTGCCCAACCTCATCTACGCACCACCACCGAGCTACGAATTCTTCGAAGCCGTCGTGCGCCAGGGCTTACTTTCCAAGGCAGGCGGCGGCATGCCAGCGTTTGCGGATTTTACCGATGATCAGCTCAAGGCCATTTTTGCCTACCTGATCAACCAGGCTTGGGACGCTCATGAGACGAAGGATCCGGTGGCCATCACTCACTGAACGAACACGAGACTTACGCAGCGGACAAGGACGGGCGCTGCCTTTTTTCAATCAAACAACCGAGAGAGGACGCACTATGTGGATCAAACCGAGCTATACCGACCTTCGCATTGGCTTTGAAGTGACGATGTACTTTGCCAATCGTTGAATACCAAGGCATTCGAAGGCGGCGTCAGCCAAGGCTTGACGCTTCCTTTGGCTTTTGAGAAGCAGGCAAAGCGCACGTTTAGCCTCCAGCGCATGTTGCGAGGGAAAGGTCGGGAATATGAATAACAGCCGAGTCATGAAAGCAACAAGGAGCTAGAACGAGTGGAGGCTCCTTGTTGCTTTCACGGTCGAATTCTACATGGATATTGAGTCAAAACTGGCGTGGCGTGTATTCCTTCACGACGGCCTCCAGTTCTTGGTGGAACACGGCGTAGGAGATGGTAATCAGACTTGGTCGGACTGGGCCAAGGCAGCAAAAATTGCGTTTGGAAAGCTGCCAGATCAAACATTCGTACCTGTAGAGGTGCGTAAGCATTTAGAAGGGCTGAGAGGCCTTAATTTGCGAGCCCGTTCTGGGCAGGGGAAGATGCTGATCTCAGAAAGGTTGGCCAGGGTACCCGATGTAGCCGCCCAACGTGACTGCCTGCGTTTCGAGACGATTCACGGGGTCAAAGGTGAAACACACGACGTGACTGTGGTTGTATCGTCACAGAAACCAGGCGTGCATCTGTCGCACTGGAAGGACTAGCTGCGTGACCGGACTTCCGAAGCTGCGAGATTTGCCTACGTTGCGAGCTCGCGGCCGAAGCATGTGCTGATTTGGGCAGTGAAAAGATTGAAGGCTGAAGATCGGCTGGTGCTTGAGGGCCTGGGGTTTGAGCTCCCGTAGATGCTTAAGGTAGGGCTACCCAAGCGTTAATCTAGATGGGGAGCGATCTTGTTTAGACTCTGCCACGATCGCGATCGCTGGTTGGCTCACTTCGAGCCGCCCTTTTTAGAGGTCGATTACCGCTTGATTGTTCTATCGGCCGGCCGCCTGGCCGGCGATGTATAGCACAAAGAAAACACTATTTAAGACGGGGATGATTACTCCGTAGATCTTCACTGGCCATCCCGCCAAACTGACGGAAATGGATGGCTGTCCCAGCCGAATCCGAAAGGCGCGCGTAGGCGTTCAGCGCTGGCAGCAGCCTGTGTGCAATGAGAGCGCCGGGTAGGGGCCACGGCGCGCGCAGAAGAAAGCCCGCCTTAAATGCGGGCTATCAAATGTCTCCAAGGGGAGGCTGATTGCCGACAAGTCTCGGAGCAAGCGCTTTTAGGATACACATTATCAAGGCCGGTGTCTCCGCATCGGATGAGCCCGTCCACCGGGCTGAACTTGATCGCGTTGTTCAGCAGGTTCCACACCACTTGCTCCAGCCGAGTGCTGTCGCCGTCGATGATCAACGGCAGCCCATCAGCAGGCAGCTGGAGCGCCACACCCTAGGCATGAATGCCTTGCAGGGTGGCACAGACATTCTCCGGTTCGGTCTTGAGCTTGCCGGTACGAATGCGCGCGACATCCAGAAGAACACCGATGATGCGCGCCTGGCTTCTGACCGCTTCGCTTGAGCGAATGCTTGAACTCGTGAGTCATGATGGCGAAGAACTCGTCCTTCAAGTACTGGTGCTCTGCGACTCGGCCAGTTTCTTGCTCTGTTCGCTATGCAGGCCTGTGGGGCGGTAAGGTCGCGGGCGATCTCCACAAAGCCGCGCAGGGTGCTGCCCTTGAGCCGCGACCTGCGGTGGACGGTTGATTGCTGGCGGCGCGTCGTCCGCCGCCGAGAAGCCCTAAGCTCTGTATCTGGGCGTTCTGAGAGGTATGGTGGATTTCACCGCATTATCGGAGCTTATGAGGGGAGAGTGCTGGAGGGTAGCAGTCTCTCCGCCTCATCTACCTTTTAAGATCGCGCTCATCAGAATACAAAACCTCAAACGGTTTCAGATGCACGTCAGCACCGTCCCTAAGCGAGTACTTCATTCCACTTTCGACCTGATAGACGATAAAGTGCGAGCCGTCCTGTGGGTCGGCAACGATTCCCGCCATCATAAGCGGTTCCATGAGCCATCTAATCTGGCCATTTACCTGAGGAGGTGTAACCAGGTAAACCTGTTCGACTCGCATACGGATTGACTGGGCGTCGATGAACTCCTTCAGCTCATGGGCGTGGTAGATCATCAGCATGCTGACATAGTCCTCCCGGCCAGACCTTCGGCTGACCTGAAGGTAGATCCAGGGAAGTAGCAGCTCTTGCTCGACGAAGCTCCAAACCCTCTGCTCAGCGTCCGTTTTTTTGTAGTCGGGCGTTTCAAAGGTGATCTCTGCCCTTGGGTAAGTCGTAAACATGGCCCGCCCTCGAAAATGAACACTATAGATTGTAGTCCTATAGGGTTCTATAGCGCTTCATCGGTCCTTTTTGCGAGATCAGCAAATTGGAACTCAACATTGCGTTCGGCTTGGCTCTGAAACAGATTCGTAAGAGTAAAAATCTCACACAAGAAGATTTCGCTACTGTGAGCAGCCGCACCTATCTGAGCACGTTGGAGCGTGGTCTCAAAAGCCCAACCCTTGAGAAAATTGATCAGATTGCAGGGACGTTAGGTGTCCATCCGCTGACCATCCTTGTGGCCACGTACGTTGACAAAGACAGTCCCCATGACGTTAAACGCGTTCTCCAGAGCGTTCTAAACGAGCTAGGTTCGATCTCATTGACGGCCAGCTAGTGGCTACCGACAGCGATCTAGGGATAGAGGAGGCGTTGTACGAAACCACCATTCTCTGCCAATTCCCGGGCTGAGCCTGGGGCGTATCCTGCTGGATCGCAACCTGTCGCTTCGCCAGAGAATCATCGTCGACGCCACTCTGATCTTCGCGCCGAGCTCGACCAAAAACAAGGTCGGTAAGCGCAACGTCTGAGGTTACCTAGGATGGTTGGAGGAGGGGACGAGGCCCCATGATTCGTTAAACCTTTCCTCAACAAGCCGCTGTGCCAAAACCGGCGTTGAGTATTCAAGAAGCTTTAAATAGCATGAGTACCATAATTTTTAGAATCGCCATTTCCACCAAACATTTGCAAGAGCGGGAGTCGCATGGTGAATACTAGAGCCGAATCGCTTACATTGGAAAAGGTGATGTGCGCGGTTGATGAATTAAAAAAACAAGGTCTTAAAGTCACAGTTAAGTCTGTGCGAGATCGGACAGGCTGCGGCTCATACACGACCATAACGAAATTTCTCAAGTATGCGTCGTTGGTCGAGGAAAAAAATCTTTCTCCTGAGGCTCGGCTCGCTCAATTTCCACAGCAGATCGAAGCAGCATTCCTGTCAGCTTACGAAGAGCTTGTAAAGGCTGCAAAGGTTGAGGCAGCCAATAAATATGACGAAATTCAAAGACTTGAAGGAAGACTCCGCGCCAGATGGACGGCCAACACCAAGGAAAAGATTAGGGCTCTCCGAAGTTTAGAGATCGAAATCAGTACCTGCGCAGAACTAAGAGCTGACCTCAGGCAGGTGACTCAAAAGTCTGAGAAAAATCAAGAAACCATTAATGATCTTGCTACTCGACTGGTCAAGTCGGAGTCTGAAAACGAACAGCTACTGGAGCTAACGAAAAGATTGAAGGGTGATATCGAAACACTTCAGAGGCAGATTGAGCACTTCGAACGCCAGGCACTTCAGCAACGACACGCAGATAATCAAATGCATTTGCTTAAGATTGCAAAGCTGGAGCAGCACTTAATGAACAGTCAGTCTCAAGTCTTGGATCTGTCGATGGAACTAGCTCGGAAATCCGAAGACGGTAGAAACACTTGACCACCGCGCAATGTGTCTTGGTGAAGGAAAGATCAAAAATCAGGCAGAGAATCTTAATTTCGACCTTTAGGTCTCAAAAATTTCGATGTTCACTTCCGGGTACTTCTACAGGCATTGGTGCAGGAGGGACGTAACGTAATACGCTATTTAACATAATATACATTACACGTAACAAGATGTTTCCGAATCAGCCCGGTTGCACGCCACATTCAATCCAGAGGCTCACCTGAAGCCGCATTTTCCAAAACCTCGGTATGGCCTGAAATTTGTGAGCATCAATCAGCATCCCGCGTCAGCTTTTCTATCAATATCCGGTGCTGTGGAAATTGCGCAGTCAGTCTGCGTCTGTCACCCATCTCCATATCCGCGAAATCAAATCCTGGCGACACGGTTTCGCTGATCAAACCAAACCCGTGTTCACCCTCAAGCAGTCGCGATGCTTTCCAGATGCCACCAGGTACGTGCATTTGCAAAAGCTGTCCCGCCAGAATGTCGCTACCCAATACCAATGTTTGAAGCGAGCCGTCACCTGAGATCATGCTGTACTCGATGGGATCGCCCAGATGGTAGAAATGCAGGATGTCCGATTGGTTGAAATGAAACTGGCCCACCGGCGAATCTTCAGTCAGCAAGTAATAGATCGAAGTCACCAAGTAACGTGGGCCACGGGTGGTTTGCAGCATGGCACGATGATCTGTTTGAAAAGTCCTGCGAAAATAGCCGCCTTCAACATGAGGCTGCAGATCCAGTGCAGCAATCACGTCCACGATCTCTGTTTTCCCTCGATTCATGGCCTGCTCCATTGATTGAAAGGCAGATAGGCTGATAGCTCTACTAAACAGCCATTTAGTAGAGTTGAATTGATCTCGTAGCCAATGTCTTATCAGTCCGTTATTGGGCGGTCGCTTTATAATATCTTGCTGACGGATATTGATTTTATTTCACAACACCTTTTCTAAAAGCATGGTTCTCTTGAACCTAGCTGACAGAGATACTCCAGTCTAAAGGGCTAGTCATTGTAGACCACTCGAATACTGTCGCAGGGTCGCAACGGGTTCGAACTGCTTAAAACTGAGGACACACAATGAATGCTGATTTTGCCGCTTGGACTTGGAGCGCTGGGAAAGGAATTGAGGGACTGCAACTCACCCGAAAGCCACTGGTGCAACCCGGCCCGTCTGAGGTACTTGTTGCCAACCGAGCAATCGCTCTGAATCCAGTAGACTGGAAAATGGTCGACTGGGGACACCCGAGCTGGAAGGACGTCACGTGCCGGGGGTGGACGGCGTCGGTGTGGTCGTTGCAGCAGGACCCGATGTCTCCATCAAGCCGGGTACGCGCGTCGCGTATCATCAGTCACTGACACGTGACGGTAGTTTTGCCGAGTTCTGTTTGCTGGAAGCCAGCATTGTACTAATCGTGCCCTCCGCGCTTGATGACGGTATAGCGGCAACACTGCCTTGTCCTGGGCTTACCGCATGGCAAGCATTGGAAAAGATACCCCAGGTCAGCGACGACGTATTAGTGGTGGGTGCAGGTGGTGCGGTCTGTCTGTTGCTTGTGCAGTTAGCAGTACAGCGAGGCTATCGGGTGTGGGCCACTGCAGCTCAAAAGCACCATGCGCGACTGAAATCGCTGGGTGTTGTCGGTGTTGTTGATTACCGGGAAGACAACTGGCAGCAGATACTTCAAGCGGGGCAGACAAAAAAAGATGGCCTGGCGGCCATCTTTTTCAACACTCAGCGATTAATACCGCCCAAGCAGAGGTATTTTATTTCTAGATAGTCTTCAATGCCGTATCTGGACCCTTCACGGCCAAGTCCCGACGCTTTGACACCCCCGAATGGCGCAACTTCGGTAGAGATCAGTCCTTCGTTGATTCCGACGATCCCGCACTCCAGTGCTTCGGCGACACGCATGATCCGCCCGATATCACGACTGTAAAAATACGAAGCCAGGCCAAACTCGGTATCGTTGGCCATCTCGATGGCTTGTGCCTCTGTACTGAACCGGAATAGTGGCGCCACCGGGCCGAACGTCTCTTCACGGAACACTTTTGATTCCCTCGGCACATTCACAAGAATCGTCGGCCGATAGAAACTGCCGCCCAAAGGATGACGCTCGCCACCGGTCAATACCGAGGCACCCCGTTCGACCGCATCGGCAACATGCTCTTCAGCCTTGCGTACTGCGTTGTCATCGATTAGCGGGCCGATTGTCACGCCTTCTTCAAAACCACTGCCCACGCTCAGCGCTTCGACGGCGATTTTCAGTTTGGCAGCGAACGCATCGTAGATGCCGTCCTGCACCAGCAAGCGGTTGGCACAGACACATGTCTGCCCGGCGTTGCGGTACTTGGAAGCCAACGCCCCCTGCACAGCCGCGTCCAGATCGGCATCGTCGAACACGATAAAAGGCGCGTTACCGCCCAGCTCCATGCTGGTCTTCTTGATCGTCGGTGCGCACTGGGCCAGCAATGTCGCCCCGACTTCAGTGCTACCCGTGAAGGACAATTTGCGCACATCCGGATTGGCAGTCAGTTCGCCACCTATCTCACTGCCGGGACCGGTAATCACGTTGCAAACACCCGCCGGCAGACCCGCACGCTCGGCCAGTACAGCAATGGCAATCGCCGAGAAAGGTGTCTGGCTCGCTGGCCGCAACACGCCCGTGCAACCGGCCGCCCAACCGGGTCCGGCCTTACGAGTGATCATTGCCGCCGGAAAGTTCCACGGGGTAATAGCGGCAAACACGCCGATGGGTTCTTTCTGGACGATGATGCGACTGTTTGGCGAATGGGAGGCGATGGTGTCGCCATAAACGCGCTTGCCCTCCTCCGCGAACCATTCAATGAACGATGCGGCATAGGTGATCTCACCGCGACTTTCGGACAACGGTTTACCTTGTTCGGCGGTCATGATGCGTGCGAGGTCTTCACGATGAGTGATCATCAACTCGAACAGCACTCGCAATTTTGCTGCGCGTTCTTTGGCGGTGAGTGCCCGCCATGCTGGTTGCGCGCGCCTGGCGGCGGCAATGGCGCGCGCAGTCTCGACCGCGCCCAGTGACGGTACGCGCCCGAGCACTTTACCGTTGGCCGGATTGGTGACGACGATGCTGCGCCCCTCACCCACCTCCAGCCACTGGCCATCGATGTAGTTCGCCTCGCGGAATAGCGTCGGATCTTCGAGCGTAGAAAGGAAATTGGTATCAGCCATGCTGTCGCTCCTCAAAATTCAATAACCTGCCGCACCGCACTGCCATCGTGCAGGCGGTCGAAACCTTCGTTGATGTCGTCAAGTTTGAGCCGGCCGCTCAGCAACCGGTCTACCGGCAGGCGACCGTCGCGATAGAGTTCGATGAACCGCGGAATATCGCGAAGCGGCACACAAGTGCCGATGTAGCTGCCCTTGAGGGTGCGCTCCTCGCCTACCAGTTGGACGACATTGACCGGCAACGACGAACCGGGTGGTGGCAGGCCGGCCGTCACGGTCATCCCTCCGCGCCTGGTCATTTTCATTGCGTTCTCCAGCGCCCGGATCGAACCGGCCATTTCGAAAACGTAGTCGGCGCCGCCACCGGTGAGTGCCAGCACCTGCTCGACGGCGTCGGGATCACCACCATTGACCACAGAGGTGGCACCGACATCCTTGGCCAAAGCGAGCTTTTCCGCTGACAGATCGACCGCAATAATTTTGCTCGCCCCGGCGGCTCTTGCCCCCAGCACCGAAGCCAGACCGACACCGCCCAAGCCAATGACCACGGCGGTCGAGCCCACGCGCAATTGCGCGGTATTGACTACCGCACCGACACCGGTCAACACCGCACAACCAAACAGCGCGGCTTCGACAAAGGGCAACTCGCGGTCGATCTTGACCACCGAGTTGCGCGACATCACGGCGTATTCCGCGAATGCCGAAACACCAAGATGATGATGAACGTGAGCGCCGGCCGCGCTCAACCGCACCGAGCCGTTGATCAATGTCCCGGCGGCGTTGGCTTTCGCTCCAGGCTCACACAGTGCCGGGCGCCCCTCAGCGCATGGTAGGCAATGACCGCAGCTGGGCATGAAGACCATTACTACATGGTCCCCCGGCTCAAGGTCGCTAACCCCCTCGCCCAACGCCTCCACCACACCGGCAGCCTCATGACCCAGTGCCATGGGCATTGGCCGGGGCCGATCACCATTGATCACCGACAGGTCGGAATGGCACAGACCGGCAGCACGAATTCGCACCAATACCTCGCCCGGTCCCGGCGAAGCCAATTCGATGGTTTCGATCGAAATCGGCTTGCTCAGGGCATAGGGCGGGGCGACGTTCATGTGTCTTAGAACAGCAGCTCTGACTTGCATCTTTTCGTCTCCGACGCAGCTGGACTCGATAGTGAGTGTTCATCACTATGCCGGAGCCCGACCAAGCCAGAAATGCATCGCCGGGCGCAGCTGTTTGGAATCGAATTCGCAAAAGCGCGCTATGCCAGCGGACACTCAATTGAATCGAATTGTTATTTGAGTTCTCAAATCTTGTGCACGACCAGCGCATTCCCGGCTTCTGACCCAGTGCTTATTCTGAAACCACAAACAACGTCACAGCGTCTCGTAAAGACGCCTGAATGAGGGTTTCAAAATGACCGAATCAAGCACCCGGAAGAAACTGGTCGAGGCCGCTCCCCACGCCTCGTTCAATCTCGACGAGATAGTCAAGACGTTCCCCGAAACCGCCGAAACGCTCTTGGTCGACACTCGCCTGACTGACGAAGACGAAGCCAGTGCCCGTGTCTTTCGGGTATACCACCCAACTCCCGCCCACTATCACGCCACCTGTGACGAGTACCTGATCGTACTCTCCGGCCGCGCTACGTTTTTCATGGGCGACCGTGAAGAGTTCGAGGTGGGCCCGGGAGAAATGCTGTTCTTCAAGAAATTCACCATTCACGGCATGCCGAAAATTCTCGAACACCCGCTGTTCATGGTATCGGTCGATACGCCACGCCGAGATCCGAGCGACATCATCTTCGTCGACCCCTCCAGCGGCACCGCTGAATCATTCGTGCAGGCAAAGCCATGAACAGCCCGGCACTGGAGGTCTTCGCGACATTCCCGGTCGAGCGCCCAGGCAATCCCACGGTATTGCCTGACGGACGCGTTCTCGTCTCGGTGTCGGCCATCATCGCCCCCGACATTTCGGTACGAGCGGTGGCGCAGAACGGCGAGCACTGGGCCTACCCCAATGAGGCATGGGCCGGCAAACCTCGCGAGGACGGGCGTGGCATGTCCGCCGTGATCGGTATCCGCACCGATCCCGAAGGCATAGTCTGGATACTCGATATGGGAAAACCAGAGCAACAGCAACCGCGGCTGATTGCCTGGAGTGATCGTGAGCAACGCCTGCACCGTCTGATCGTATTGCCGCAAAACGTCTTGCGTCCAAGCTCCTTCACTCAGGATTTCGTCATCGATTGGCGGCGCCAGCGCATCTATATCGCAGACATGACCATGAACGCCAGCGGCGCCAGTGACTACCCGGCAATCGTCGTGGTTGACCTGCAGACGGGTCTGTCATGGCGTTCGCTAGAGTGTTACCCGGGACTGATGCCCGGCGATGTGCCTCTGCTCGTTGCTGGCAAACCGCTGGCCCTGCGTACGGCCGAGGGTGAAGTCATTCCGTATCGCTACGGCTTGAACCCGATCGCTATCGACCCATTGGGCCGTTGGGTGTATTTCGGCTCAATGTCGGGACGCAAGGTCTTTCGGATCAACACCGAGAGTCTTGCCCAACCCAACAGCGCGACAGCGTTGGTCGAAGCCGTTGAGTACTGGTGTGAAAAGCCGCATTGCGACGGCTTTGATGTCGACGCCGAGGGCAATATCTACGTGACCGATATCGCCAACAACGCGATCGGTCTGGCGTCTCCGGCGGGTTACCGCGTCCTGGCCCAGGATGATCAATTGCTCGGCTGGCCGGACGGTGTCGAACTCGATGCTCAAGGTAAATGGTTGTACATCACGGCCAACCAATTACATCGTCACCCGTTGCTCAACGCCGGTGAAGATGCCAGCCAGCCACCGTTTCATGTGTTGCGCCTGCGTGTGGATGCACCAATGGGCTTGAGCGAAACGCCATGAACCATAACCGTGTTGCACTCACTGTCATTGCATTATTGTTCATCATCAGCACCGTCGCCCTTGCATTGACCGAGAGCACGTCAGGAGTCGGCATCTGGCTGTACGCCTTGGTGGCGGTTGCCGTCATGGGGGTCTCAAGGTCGATGCCAGATCTCTGGCTCAACTGCCTCTTCGACGCATCGAGTGCTTGGCGGGCGGCCCTGACCCAGCGCCTGCTGACGCAGATGGCAGCACTGGTTTGTCTGCTCTCTGCTCAAACGGTAAGCGGGACAGTATCCACGACGCTCTCGATCACCGGCCTTCTGCTGTTCATTCACACTTTGGTACTGGCGCGCTTGTTTCGGCGCCCGCG
>Ga0209563_100464_pt1 | contig 13987 bp, 11 predicted proteins | sample AraplaCvi_mMF_r2_FD_184271 | JGI IMG/M metagenome (GOLD analysis project Ga0209563, IMG submission 184271) | Arabidopsis root microbial communities from North Carolina, USA - plate scrape CL_Cvi_mMF_r2 (SPAdes) (version 2) | ecosystem: Host-associated > Plants > Roots > Endosphere | place: USA... | reverse complement strand
GACGATCCGCGAGATCCACCGCCAGTCCCCCGGCACCGGGGTCGAGATCCTGGTGCCCGACTTCTCCGGCAACCCCGAGTACCTCGGCGAGGTCTTCTCGGCCCGGCCCGAGGTGTTCGCGCACAACGTCGAGACGGTCCCGCGCATCTTCAAGCGCATCCGCCCCGCCTTCCGCTACGAGCGGTCGCTCGACGTGCTCACGCAGGGACGCGCGGCCGGGCTGATCACCAAGTCCAACCTGATCCTCGGGATGGGCGAGGAGCGGCACGAGCTCAGCGCGGCCCTGCGCGACCTGCACGACGCGGGGACCGACATCCTGACGATCACCCAGTACCTGCGGCCGAGCCCCCGTCACCTCCCGGTCGCACGGTGGGTGCACCCGGACGAGTTCGTCGAGCTCAAGCAGGAGGCGGAGGAGGTCGGCTTCCTCGGTGTGCTCGCCGGCCCGCTGGTGCGCTCGTCGTACCGCGCGGGGCGTCTGTGGGCGCAGTCGATGCAGGCGAAGGGACGGCCGGTCCCCGACGAGCTGCGGCACCTCGCCGACGCCTCGCTCGGGTTCGCCCAGGCCGTGTCCTGAGCGCGCTCTCCTCGCAGCGAACAGGCAACTGATCGGGTCATCTGGAGGCCTCGCGAGCCGGTATCCTTGGAGCTATGGCAAAGGACAAGTCCACCAAGGAGCCCGGGCGTCTGAAGCAGATGTGGCAGGTCTTCCAGATGACCCGCCGGTACGACGACCGCGCGCTGCTGTACATCCTCCTCGGTGCCGTCCTTCCCATCATCGCCGGCGTGCTGCTCGCGATCTTCCTGTCCGGCGGCAACGTCTTCACGATGGTGCTGTGGATCCTGGCGGGCGTGCTCGCCGGCGTCCTGATCGCGCTCATCATCCTGGGCCGCCGGGCGGAGCGCGCCGCGTACTCGCAGATCGAGGGTCAGCCGGGAGCCGTCGGCGCCGTGCTGCGCTCGTCGCTGAAGCGCAGCTGGCGCGGGTCGGAGATGCCGGTCGCGGTCAACGGCAAGACGCAGGACGCGGTGTACCGGGCGACCGGTCGCGGCGGCGTCGTGCTCATCAGCGAGGGCCCGGCCACCCGCACCAAGCGCATGGTCGACGAGGAGCGCCGCAAGGTGAACCGCGTGCTCCCGAACGTGCCGGTCACGATCATCAGCGTGGGCCCGGACGCCGACTCGGTGCCGCTGCACAAGGTGCCGCGCACGCTCGCCAAGATCAAGCCGACGCTCACCAAGGCCGAGGTCCTCGCGATCAGCAACCGCCTCCAGTCGATGGAGAACCAGATGCCCATCCCGAAGGGCATCGACCCGATGAAGGTCCGCGCCCAGCGCGCCCGCTGACCTTCTCTGCGGGCTCAGCCCCGCCATCCACTCCGCGAAGACTGCACGGAATCCGCCCGGATGCGTGCAGTCTTCGCGTACTCGGCGGTGGGCGGGGGCGGTGGGCGGTCAGGCGCGGATGAGGATGGTGCCGGGGATCTTGTCGTGGAAACCGCGCTGGTCGGAGTCCCAGACGAGGGCGGGGATGACGATGCACAGGAGCAGCGTGCGGACGATCGGCCGCCAGACGCCGACCCAGCCCCCGCGAACGGCGACGACGCGCAGGCCGAAGACGCGGTGGCCGATGCTCCCGCCGATCGTCGGGATGAACACGATCTGCAACACCGCGAAGATCGCGATGGTCGCCCACGAGTCGTAGCGGAAGAACGCGAACGACAGGAACGACGCGATCGCCCAGTCCAGCACGATGGCGCCGATGCGACGGCCCACCCGGCCCACAGAGCGGGGTCCCGCCTCGGGGAGGCCGAGGCGCTCCCCCGGGTAGCGGCTGGGGGCGATGTCGCCGGGGCGGTTGGACGGGTTCTGCGGCACCCGCCGATTCTATCGGCGGCTGCTCGGCGGCTCCTGGGCCGGATTCCCCGCCGGGGTACGCGTAACATGCCCGAAACATTCGCGTGACCCCGGGGAAACGGCATCCCCCTAGCGTGTACCCGTAGGCTGCACGCGCAGTCCGCTCACCCGCAAGCCATTGGGAGTCGTCCGTATGTTCCGTGATTCTTCCGAGGTGCTCAAGTTCATCAAGGACACCGACGTGAAGTTCCTTGATATCCGCTTCACCGATCTGCCCGGTGTGCAGCAGCACTTCAACATCCCCGCCTCGACCGTCGACGAGGAGTTCTTCTCCGTCGGCCAGCTGTTCGACGGCTCCTCGATCCGCGGCTTCGCGTCGATCCACGAGTCCGACATGCAGCTCATCCCGGATGTGTCGACCGCCTACATCGACCCCTTCCGCGCCGAGCGCACGCTGATCATGGTGTTCGACATCTACAACCCGCGCAACGGCGAGATCTACGCCAAGGACCCGCGCCAGGTCGCCAAGAAGGCGGAGAAGTACCTCGCCTCGACCGGCATCGCGGACACCGCGTTCTTCGCCCCGGAGGCCGAGTTCTACATCTTCGACGACGTCCGCTACGAGGTGAAGCAGAACTCCAGCTTCTACTCCGTGGACTCGGAGGAGGGCGCCTGGAACTCGGGCCGCGTCGAAGAGGGCGGCAACCTGGCCAACAAGACCCCGTACAAGGGCGGCTACTTCCCCGTCTCCCCCGTCGACAAGCAGGCCGACCTGCGCGACGACATCTCGCTGAAGCTGATCGAGGCGGGCCTCATCCTGGAGCGCGCGCACCACGAGGTCGGCACCGGCGGCCAGGCGGAGATCAACTACCGCTTCGACACCATGGTCCACGCGGCGGACGACATCCTGAAGTTCAAGTACATCGTCAAGAACACGGCGAACGAGTGGGGCAAGACGGCGACGTTCATGCCGAAGCCGCTCTTCGGCGACAACGGCTCCGGCATGCACACGCACCAGTCGCTGTGGAACGACGGCAAGCCGCTGTTCTACGACGAGGCCGGCTACGGCGGCCTCTCCGACATCGCCCGCTGGTACATCGGCGGCCTGCTCAAGCACGCTCCGGCGGTGCTGGCCTTCACCAACCCGACGGTGAACTCGTTCCACCGCCTGGTGCCCGGCTTCGAGGCCCCGGTCAACCTGGTCTACTCGGCCGGCAACCGCTCGGCGTCGATCCGCATCCCGATCACCGGCTCCAACCCGAAGGCCAAGCGCATCGAGTTCCGCGCGCCCGACGCCTCCGGCAACCCGTACCTCGCCTTCGCCGCGCAGCTGATGGCGGGCCTCGACGGCATCAAGAACCGCATCGAGCCGCACGAGCCGGTCGACAAGGACCTCTACGAGCTGCCGCCGGAGGAGGCGCGCAACATCCCGCAGGTGCCGGCGTCGCTCGGCGAGGCCCTCGACGCACTGGAGGCCGACCACGACTTCCTCACCGCGGGAGGCGTGTTCACCCCGGAGCTCATCGAGACCTGGATCGAGTACAAGCGCGAGAAGGAGATCAAGCCGCTCGCGCAGCGTCCGCACCCGTTCGAGTACGAGCTGTACTACGGCGTCTGACCCGCCGCCATGACAGGGCCGCATCCCGTTTCGGGGTGCGGCCCTGTCGCGTTCCGGCAGATCTGTGGGTCGCAACACGCCGTTCCGCGGGCGGGATTACGGCGTGTTGCGTCCCATGGATGCCGGCGGATTTGCATGTATTTCGGTATGTTTCTGCGCGGGTAGGAGGGCGTAGAACCGGCGTCCTACCGTGGGGGCCATGACATCACTCTCCACCCCCCGCTCCGACCGGCGGACCCCGCGCGGGCCGCGCTGGCTGCGCTCGTTCGCCATCCAGGTGACCGCCGCCCTCGTCCTGGGCGTCGTCGCCGGACTCATCGCACGGCAGCTCGGCCAGCCCGGCGGCCAGCCGAACGGCCTCACGGCGACGCTCAGCACGATCGGGCAGTCGTACGTCTCCCTCCTGAAGGCCGCGGTGATCCCGCTCGTCTTCCTCGCCATCGTCTCCAGCATCGGCAACCTGCGCCGGGTGTCCAACGCGGCCCGGCTCGCCGGCCGCACCCTGCTCTGGTTCGCGATCACGGCGTTCATCGCCGTGAGCATCGGCATCGCGCTCGGCGTGGTCCTCCAGCCGGGCAGCCGGGCCTCGCACGGCGAGCTGGCCGCCTCCGACCCGGGGGTCACCGCCACCTGGTGGAACTTCCTGCTCGGGCTCGTGCCGTCGAACTTCGCCGGCGCGCAGGTCAACACCCGCGTGGAGGTGGTGGAGGGCGCCGCGACCGCGACCTCGGCCGTCAGCTTCAACGTCCTGCAGGTGATCGTCGTCGCCGCGGCGATCGGCATCGCTGCCCTGAAGGTGGGCCGCAAGGCGGAGCCGTTCCTCGCCTTCGCCGACTCGGCGCTCAAGATCGTGCAGCGGGTGCTGTGGTGGATCATCCGGCTGGCGCCGATCGGCACCTTCGCGCTGATCGCCAACGCCGTCGCCAGCTACGGCTGGACGACCATCGGCTCGCTGGCCTGGTTCGTCGTCGCCGTCTACCTGGGCCTCGCGATCGTGCTCTTCGTGGTCTATCCGGTCATCGTCCGCAGCAACGGGCTGTCGGTCCGTCAGTACTTCTCGGGCGTCTGGCCCGCCGTGCAGCTGGGCTTCGTCAGCCGGTCGTCGATCGGGACGCTGCCCCTGACCCAGCGCGTCGTCGAGCGCAACCTCGGCGTGCCGAGCGGGTACGCCTCCTTCGCCGCACCGCTGGGCGCGACGACCAAGATGGACGGCTGCGCCGCCATCTACCCGGCCATCGCCGCGATCTTCGTCGCCCAGTTCTTCGGCCTGCAGCTGAGCCTCTGGCAGTACCTGCTCATCGTCGTCGTGTCGGTCGTGGGTTCCGCGGCGACCGCGGGCACCACCGGCGCCATCGTCATGCTGACGCTCACCCTGTCGACCCTCGGCCTCCCGCTGGATGGTGTGGGCCTGCTGCTCGCCGTGGACGCGATCCTCGACATGGGCCGCACCGCGGTGAACGTCGCCGGCCAGGCCCTCGTGCCGACGATCGTGGCCAAGCGCGAGGGCATCCTCGACCTCGACCTGTACAACGCTCCGCGCTCGGGCGAGCCGTTCAACGAGCAGGACGAGGAGGAGGCGCAGCGCTCCGACACCGACGCCACGGTCGACGGCGGACAGCCGGAGGTGACCCCGTCGCGCGAGACGGTGTCCCAGCCGGCCTGACCCGCCGCAACGCCGAGGGGCCGCTCCCGTACGGAGCGGCCCCTTCGCGCGCCCGCAGAATAAACTCCCGGAGCCGTGTCGACCTTGCCGCGCGCCGTTCGACACGATGATAGGAGGGTGCGAGAGGCGCACCCCGATGTCGAGGGAGAAACCCCATGAAGTACATGCTGATCATGCGCGCGACCGAGGCGGCCAAGGAGGCCTACCAGGACATGGACTTCGACGAGGTGATCACGCAGATGGGCCGGTACAACGAGCAGCTCATCTCGGCGGGCGTCCTGCTGGCCGGTGAGGGGCTCGCCGACGACGTCGCGACGACCGGGTTCGTCGTGGACTTCTCCACCACTCCCCCCGCGGTGACCGACGGCCCCTACGGGGAGACGCACGAGCTGTTCAACGGCTTCTGGATCCTGGAGGTGTCGTCGAAGGAGGAGGCCGTGGAGTGGGCGAAACGCTGCCCCCTCACCGCGGGGTCGAAGCTGGAGGTGCGGCGCGTGACCGACGAGAGCGACTTCGCCGGTTTCGAGGACAACGAGTACCTCCAGAAGGAGAAGGAGTGGCGGGCCGCCGCCGAGCAGGCCTGACCGCGAGGGCGCATCCGGTATGAACGACATCTCGGCGCGGGTCGACGCCGTCTGGCGCATCGACGGAGCGCGCGTCGTCGCGACGCTCGCGAAGGCGACCGGCGACGTCGGCCTCGCCGAGGACCTCGCGCAGGAGGCACTGCTGGAGGCGCTGCGGCAGTGGCCGCGCGACGGCGTCCCCCACAACCCGGGAGGCTGGCTGACGGCGGTCGCGAAGCGCCGCGCGATCGACCAGTGGCGGCGCCGGGACCGGCTCGACGACCGGTACCGGGCGATCGCCGCCACGCTGGAGGAGGGGCAGGAGGACCGCTGGGAGCCGATCGACGACGACGTGCTGCGCCTCGTCTTCACCGCCTGCCACCCCGCGCTGTCCCGCGAGGCGCAGGTCGCCCTGACGCTGCGGGTCGTCGCGGGGCTGAGCACGGAGGAGATCGCACGGATGTACTTCGTGCCGGTCGCGACGATCCAGCAGCGCATCGTGCGGGCGAAGAAGACGATCGCGGCGGCGCGCATCCCCTTCGCCACGCCGGAGCCGGCGGAATGGAAGGGCCGTCTGGAGGGCGTCCTGAGCGTCGTGTACCTCGTCTTCACCGAGGGCTACGCTGCGACGACCGGTCGGGATTGGATGCGCACGGAGCTGGCGACGGAGGCCCTGCGCCTGGGCCGCATGGTCGCGGCACTGCTCCCCCGTGAACCGGAGGCCCTGGCCCTGGTGGCCCTGATGGAGCTGCAGGCGTCGCGATTCGCGGCGCGCACGCATCCCGACGGCACGCCCATCCTGCTCTCCGACCAGGACCGCACCCGCTGGGATCGCGCGCAGATCGTCCGCGGGCGTGCGGCCCTCGCCGCCGCCGACGCGCTCGGGAAGGGCCGGGGGCCGTACGCCCTGCAGGCGGCGATCGCGGAATGCCATGCGGTCGCCCCGAGCACGGAAGCGACGGACTGGGACCGGGTCGTGCTCCTCTACGAGGCGCTCGGCCGCATCGCCCCGAGCCCGGTCGTGGAGCTCAACCGCGCGGCGGCCGTCTCCATGGCGACCGGTCCGGCGAACGCGCTGCGCATCGCCGACGACCTCGCCGAGCGCGGGGTGCTCCGGGGTTCCCACCTGCTCCCGAGCGTGCGCGGCGAGCTGCTCGCCCGGCTCGGCCGGACCGAAGAGGCGGTCTCCGAGCTGACGGCCGCGGCCGCGCTGGCGGGCAACGAGCGAGAGCGCGGGGTGCTGCTGGCGAAGGTGGCGCGGCTGCGGGACGGATGAGGGCTGCGGCCGCCGGTACCCGCAGCCTCCTCGACCTCAGCCGCGTTGCCGCGCACGCCTCCGGGTGAGCAGCAGGAGGCCTCCCGCGATCACGACCACGCACGCGGCCGGAATCGCGGCGGACAGCGCCGCAGATCGGTCGGAGCCGGATGCGGCCAGTACCGTCGTCCCCAACGCGCCGCCGCCCTGCCCCGGTTCGGGCGCGGCAGCGGGATCGGCCGGGCGCGGCGCCCACGCGGCGGAGAACACCTGCTGCGCCATCAGCGGGCGGAGGGCAGCCTCCATGTCCTTGTCGGCGAAGTAGCCGCGCAGCGCGTCGCCGGCGAGGGCGTTCCCGATCGCAGCGAGGACCATGGACTGGTCGAGCGACAGGTAGCGCTCGGCGATGGTGCCGCTGCGCACGGCCACAGCGTCGAAGAAGCCGCCAGGGCCGTAGGCGTGCAGGCCGCTCTCGATACCGCGGAGGTTCGACACCGTGCCGGCCGCATCGAAGCGCAGCGCGAGGAAGGCGGCGTGCGGGGTGACCACACCGTCCCCGAACGCCGGATCCGGTGCGCTGCCGCGGCCGGTGGCTCCGCACTCGCCGTAGGGCACGTCCTGATCGGTCCGCTCCTGGTCGGACGAGTACCCGTCCGGTCGCATCCCGGCGAGGTCGACGCCGTACTCCGCGTAGCCCCCGCGGGGGTCGCTCGCCGGTGAGAAGCCCCAGTAGCCGTATCCCGCGTCGAGCCCGTGCTTCTCCTGCACCGCCACGGTGATGGGATGGTTCAGCCCCCAGGAGTCGGGACCCCACTCCTCCTCGGGCACGAGCAGCGCCGGCATCAGTGCCTCGAACATGCTCCCGCCCCAGCTGGGGACGAAGCGCATCCCTCCGTAGCCGTACGCGCCCTCGAAGACGGTCAGGCCGTCGTAGCTGCGGTCGCCGCCGCTCGGCTGCTGCTCCTGCCACGACCAGTCGCAGCCCGCGGGAATCGTGCGGAACGTGCCGAAGAACCCGGAGGCCGGAATCTGTCCGTTCGCGATGCCGGGATAGGTCGCGATGCGGCTCTCGCTGACCGTCGTGTCGTAGTGGTGGCAGGTGTACCAGAGGGTTGCTCCCCCTCCGTTGTACGCGTTCGCGGGGCAGGACGCCTGATCCTCCGGCTCCGCATCCCAGAATCCCCCGCGGTTCGTGCCCGCCGGGAGGAGAGGCTGCTTCCCCTGGCGGTCGAAGAAGACGCCGAAGTCCATGGCGTCGTAGACGGCCCTCGCACGCACGGCCAGCTCGGGGTCGCTCTCGAGGAACGCCCTCTCGACCATGCGCAGGGCGGCGGCGAGCCAGCCGTTGTCCACGGTGCTCAGGAACGGGTTCACCACGGTGGTCTCCCCCGGCCACGACGTCAGCTTCGCGCCCGTCGCCGGGTCGTACCAGTTGTAGAACATCCCGCTTCCGGCGTGCCGTTCCATGGTCTCCAGCGTCGCGACCGTGGTGGCGACGCGGTCGCGGGCCTCCGCATCGGCGACGACGCCGACGTCCCGCATCGCGAGCACCGACCACAGGTAGCCGCCGATGTTCGTCGGCGACGTGTGCCCGCTCCGGGAGGCGAGGCTGAGGTCGCCGTCGACGCTGTCGGCAGGGAGGCCGGTGCTCGCGGGGGTCATGGCTTCCAGCGAGCGCCACGTGTCCCGAGCCCAGCGCCGGAGGTCGTCCGCGTACGGCCGTGCGTCGCCGGAGGCCGGGCCGTGGACGTCGACGGCGATCGGAGTGGGCTGGGCGGCACGGGCGACCGCCTGCGGCGCGACGGCCAGCACCGTCGTCGTGACGACCGTTGCGACGATCGCGCTCCAAGCTCGGATGGACATCGATGTCCCTTCGTGTAACCGGTTACTGAGAACACATGTTATTAACGAAAGGGTGGAGACACAACCCCTACCGGACAGGACGCGCGGCTCCCGCGCCCGGCCCGGTCGCGCTCACCCCGCCAGCGGCCGGATCTCGTCGAACTCGGCCCCGTGCTCCTCCAGCGCCCGCTCGAGGTCGTGGTGAGCCTGCAGATTGAGCCAGAACTCGGCCGTCGTGCCGAAGACGCGCGACAGGCGAAGGGCCGTGTCAGGGGTTATCGCCCGCTTCCCCGCGACGATGTCGCCGACCCGCTGCGCGGGCACGTTGATCGCCTTCGCGAGCGCGTACTTCGTGAGGCCGAGAGGCGCCATGAACTCCTCGTACAGCACTTCACCCGGTGTGATCGGATCGAACATGAGCATCTCCTCGTGCATGCAATGGGGCTCAGTGATAGTCGACGAGTTCGACATCGTGCGGACCGCCGCTTGTCCAGCGGAAGCAGATTCTGTACTGGTCGTTGACACGGATGCTGTATTGCCCGGCGCGGTCGCCGTGCAGCTTCTCCAGCCGGTTGCCCGGAGGCACCCGGCAGTCGTCGAGCACGGCGGCTGCGTTCAGCATGGTCAGCTTTCGCCGCGCGACCCGCAGGAGGTCTGGACGGAAACGCTTGATCGCGATTCCGAACCAGACGGCCTCGGTGTCCCGGTCGGCGAATGATTGGAGCATGAGTAATAGTAACGCGGGGCGTTATTAACGGCAAGCGTTACTATTCGCGCTACCCCGTCGGCGTCGGCCGCTGCTGGATGCCGTAGAACGACCGCTCGAACACCTGGCGCGCCCGGCGGGTGACCGCGAGGTAGTCCTCCTCCAGGCGGCTCGCCGAACCCGGCGGGTACTCCAGGAGGCGGGCGACGCCGTCGAGGGCGACGCGGTCCGACGGCAGCACGTCGGCGGTCTTGTTCGTCCAGAGGGTCATCGCCGAACGGGTGCGCGAAGCGAAGACCCAGGCGTCGTGGAGGCGCGACGCGTCCTCCTCCGAGACGAAGCCGTGCGCCGCGGCGGCGGCCAGGGCATCCAGGGTCGAGGTGGTCCGGAGGTCGGGCACCGCCGCCGCATGCTCCAGCTGGATGAGCTGCACGAACCACTCCACGTCGCTGAGCGAGCCGCGGCCCAGCTTCAGGTGCCGCGACGGGTCCGCGCCCTGCGGGAGCCGCTCGTTCTCGACGCGCGCCTTGATGCGCTTGACCTCGCGCACCTCCTGCTCGCCGATCCGCTCGGGGTACCGCACCTCGTCGGCCAGCCCCTCGAACGCGGCGAGCAGCTCGGGCGACCCGGCGACCCCCCGCGCGCGCAGCAGGGCCTGCGCCTCCCAGGTCAGGGACCAGCGCTGGTAATAGGCGCGGTACGAGTCGAGCGAGCGGACCGGCGCCCCGTTCTTCCCCTCGGGCCGCAGACCGATATCGAGGTCGAGCGGGAGGCGGTTGTCCTCGGTGAGCCGGTTCAGCTCGGAGACGATCGCGAGGGCCGCTCGGTTCGCCGCCTCCTGATCGGCTCCGCGCGGGCGGAACACGTACATGACGTCGGCGTCGGAGCCGAAGCCGAGCTCGCGGCCGCCGAAGCGCCCCATCCCGATCACGGCGAACTCGACATCGTCCTCGTCGCCGCGGGCCGCCCGGATCGCCCTCAGCACCCCCGAGATCGTGTTCTCGGTGACGACCGTGAGCCCGCGGCCGAGCTCCCCGATGGTCAGGATGCCCAGGATGCCGCCGATCGCCAGGCGCAGCACCTCGCGCCGGCGGATGGCGCGCAGGGCGGCGGCCGCGGTGTGGACGGAGTCGTGCCGGGCCAGGATCGCCGCGGTCTCCTCCGCGAGCAGCTCCGGCGATCGCGGGCGCAGCTCGTCCTCCGACTCCAGCCACGCGACCGACTCCGGGATGCGGCCGAGCAGTTCGCCGGCGAAACGGGAACCCGAGAGCACGCGCGTGAGGCTCTGGGCCGCCCCCGTGGAGTCGCGCAGCATCCTCAGGTACCAGTGGGTGGTGCCCAGCTCCTCGCTGAGCCGGCGGAAGGTGAGCAGCCCGTAGTCGGGGTCGGGACCGTCGGCGAACCACTGCAGCATGACCGGGAGCAGGTGCCGCTGGATGGTCGCGCGCCGCGAGACGCCGGACGTGAGCGCCCCGATGTGGGCGAGCGCGCCGCGCGGGTCGCGGAAGCCGATCGCGGCGAGCCGCGCCTCCGCCTGCTCGCTGGTCAGGCCGGCGCCGCCCGCGAGCCGTGCGTCGTCCGCCGAGGTCGTCGCGACCGCGCTGAGCAGCGGCCGGTAGAACAGCCGCTCGTGCAGGCCGCGCACGCGGTGCTTGATCTCGTTCCAGGCGACCATCAACCGGTCGGCGTCGGGCGCGAGGCCGGTGGCGCGGGCCAGGATGCGCTCCTCCGCCTCGTCCCGGGGCATCAGGTGCGTGCGGGTCAGCCGGCGCAGCTGCAGCCGGTGCTCCATGAGCCGCAGCGAGCGGTAGTCGTGCGAGAAGGCGGCCGACTCCTCGCGCCCGACATAGCCCTGGGCGGCGAGGGCCGCGAGGGCGGAGAGCGTGTCCCGCTGCCGCACGGCGTCGTCGGTCTGGCCGTGCACGAGCTGCAGCAGCTGCACGGTGAACTCGACGTCGCGCAGCCCGCCCGGCCCGAGCTTCAGCTGGTAGTGCACCTCGTCGTCGGGGATGTTGTCGGTGACGCGCTCGCGCATCCGCTGCACCTGCTCCACGAAGTTCTCGCGCGAGGCGCTGCTCCACACCTTCGGGGCGAGCGCGGCGACGTACCGCTCCCCCAGGCCGAGGTCACCGGCGAGCGGGCGTGCCTTCAGCAGGGCCTGGAACTCCCATCCCTTCGCCCAGCGGTCGTAATAGGCGATGTGCGAGTCGAGCGTGCGAACGAGGGCGCCGTCCTTGCCCTCCGGCCGCAGGTTGGGGTCGACCTCCCAGAGCCCCGGCTCGATGGCGGGCTCATGGATGCCGCGCATCGTGAGCATCGCCAGGCGCGTCGCGATGTCGACGGCGCGACCGGGCTCCAGACCCGCGTCGGGCGCGCCGTCGGTGACGAAGATGACGTCGACGTCGCTCAGGTAGTTGAGCTCGCGGGCGCCGGCCTTGCCCATCCCGATGATCGCCAGCGGGGCCGCGCGCACCTGGTCCTCGGGGAATCGCCCCGGACCGGTGCCCATCGTGAGGCGACGGGCGACGGCGAGGGAGGCCTCCAGCGCCGCGGCGGCGAGGTCGGAGAGCGCTGCGGCCACACCGTCGAGGCCGGCGACCGGGTCGGCCTGCTCCAGGTCGAAGCTCGCCAGCTGCACCAGCCGGCGGCGGTAGCGGATGCGCAGCGCGGTCCAGAGCGCCTCATCGGCGTTCGCCGCGACGCCGTCGACCGCCCCGACCGCGTCGAGCAGGTCGTCGCGCACGTCCTCGGGGGTCGGGAGCGCGAGCACCGGAGCGGCCAGCGCCGCCAGCTCCCCGGGGCGCCGGAGGAAGAACTCCGCCGCGCCCTCCGACGCGCCGATCACCCGGAACAGCCGCCGCGCGCGCTCCTCGGAGCCGAGCGCCGCGCGCGCCTCGGCCGGCGCCTGCCGGAGCAGCCGAAGGCCTGCCGCGAGCGCACTGTCCGGGTCGGCGGCGGCCGACAGCGCCCCGGTGAGCGCCTCCGGCTCAAGGCCGGTTAGGTCGGCGAGCTCGTCGAGCTGCGCCCGGACGGAGCTGAGCCCCACGAAGCCGGCGCGCGCCAGGGCGGTGAGCGAAAGCTGCTGCTGCCTGGTCACGACGGACGGGTCAGAGGATCTCGAGGTTGGTCCGCAGCTCGTACGGGGTGACCTGCGCCCGGTACTCCGCCCACTCCTTGCGCTTGTTGAGCAGCACGTAGTTGAACACCTGCTCCCCGAGCGTCTCCGCGACCAGCTCGGAGTCCTCCATCAGCGAGATGGCGTGGTCGAGGCTGGCCGGGAGTTGGCTGTAGCCGAGGGCGCGACGCTCGCCGTCGGACAGCGCCCACACGTTGTCCTCGGCCTCGGGCGGGAGGTCGTACTGCCCCTCGATGCCCTTGAGGCCGGCCGCGAGCAGCAGCGAGAACGCGAGGTACGGGTTCGCGGCGGAGTCGATGGCGCGGTACTCGACGCGCGAGCTCTGCCCCTTGCTGGGCTTGTAGAGGGGGACGCGCACCAGGGCCGAGCGGTTGTTGTGGCCCCAGCTGACGAAGCTCGGTGCCTCGTCCCCGCCCCAGAGCCGCTTGTAGGAGTTGACGAACTGGTTGGTCACGGCCGTGATCTCCGGCGCGTGGCGCAGCAGACCCGCGATGAAGTGTCGGCCGATCCTCGACAGCTGGTACTGGGCGCCCGGCTCGAAGAAGGCGTTGGTGTCGCCCTCGAACAGCGACATGTGCGTGTGCATGCCGGAGCCCGGGTGGCCGGAGAGCGGCTTCGGCATGAACGTGGCGTACACGCCCTGCTCGATGGCGACCTCCTTGATGACCGTGCGGAAGGTCATGATGTTGTCCGCCGTCGTCAGCGCGTCGGCATAGCGGAGGTCGATCTCGTTCTGGCCGGGGCCCGCCTCGTGGTGGCTGAACTCGACCGAGATGCCCAGGTCTTCCAGCATGCGCACGGAACGGCGGCGGAAGTCGTGCGCGGTGCCCCCGGGGACGTTGTCGAAGTAGCCGGCGGAGTCGACGGGCTCCGGGCCCTCCTCGCCGAACGACGACGACTTGAGCAGGTAGAACTCGATCTCCGGATGTGTGTAGAAGGTGAAGCCGCGGTCGGCCGCCTTCTCCAGCGTCCGCTTGAGCACGTTGCGCGGGTCGGACACCGACGGCTGGCCGTCGGGCGTGGTGATGTCGCAGAACATGCGCGCGGTCGGGTCGACCTCGCCGCGCCAGGGCAGGATCTGGAAGGTGGTGGCGTCGGGGAGTGCAAGCAGGTCGGACTCGTAGGCGCGGGTGAGGCCCTCGATGGCGGAGCCGTCGAAGCCGAGGCCCTCCGTGAAGGCCCCCTCGACCTCGGCCGGGGCGATGGCGACGGACTTCAGCGTCCCCACCACATCGGTGAACCACAGCCTCACGAACTTGACGCCACGCTCCTCGATCGTGCGAAGAACGAAGTCGCGCTGCTTGTCCATCCTGCCCCTTTCCTCGGCCGTTCCCAGACTAGTGGCTG
>Ga0209563_100463_pt1 | contig 13996 bp, 18 predicted proteins | sample AraplaCvi_mMF_r2_FD_184271 | JGI IMG/M metagenome (GOLD analysis project Ga0209563, IMG submission 184271) | Arabidopsis root microbial communities from North Carolina, USA - plate scrape CL_Cvi_mMF_r2 (SPAdes) (version 2) | ecosystem: Host-associated > Plants > Roots > Endosphere | place: USA... | reverse complement strand
GGTCTTGAACGTCACCCAGATCTTCAGGGTGGTGATGGTCACACCCAGAACGACACACGAGGATGTGGCCTCGCCGGTTGCGACACTGTTTGCGGCGTAGCTCGCTCGAACGAGACCCGCGGCCCGCGACGTTGGGAACGATGCAGTGCTGACGGAGCCATGGGAGGTCGGTGTGTACGAGGACGTCCCCGCGGTGACCGACGGGTTCGTAACCGAGTCGGACTCGGTGTACGTCACCTCTCCCGGGAAGACATCGCTCCGCTCGGTGCCCTCAACGTCCCCCGTCTTGTCGAAGAACTCGCTGATGAAGTTCGGGTCCTGAAGAATCTGGATGAGCCGCTTCTTCTTTGCGCTAGGCAAGGCCTTGTACTGATTGAGGGTCTTGCGAGCCTCCGACGACGTGCTCGCCTTGACCTCCAGCGCCGCCGCGAACCCGTCCGGCGTCGAGGGATCCGGTTCCGCCGCGTGAGCGGCACCTGCTCCGAGCGTAAGCATGGTGGCCGCCGCACAGGTGGCTGTGACCGAACCGATGATCGTCCTGAGTCGCATCTCGCGATTCCCTTTCGTTCTTCTTTGAACGTCTGAACGGCGTGGGCCTCACCCGCGAAGCGGAAGGATCTGTGATCCTCACCCGCAAGCGGAAGGATCGGTGGTCCGCGACGTAACGGGGAACTGCCCCGTTATCTCGATAGACGAGGAAGTCTCCGAGCTGTGACGGAGGACTCTTCGCTTTGCACGCATTGTCGACTGCGGCGCACCTCGGAGTCCCGCGAATCCCGGACGTTCGTCGGCGATCCGGCGGGCAGCTACGACCGCATCCTGGACTTCTCGACGGCGGCGACCGGCTCGACGTTCTTCGCGCCGACGCGCGGGTTCCTGGAGTCGCTGGGCGACTGACGGCGTCGCCCGGGCAGCCGGCCGGCCGCGATGCCCGCGAGCACGATCAGCAGCCCGAGCAGCTGGCGTCCGCTCAGCGCCTCCCCGGCGACGATCGCGCCGAGCACGACGCCCGTCACGGGGTTGAGGAGGCCGACGAGCCCGACGGTGCCCGCGGGGAGGTGACGGAGGCCGGTGAACCAGGCGACGAACGCCAGCGCGGTCGCCACGACGGTGACGTACGCGAAGCCGGCGACGGCGGCCGCGTCGAGCACGGGAGGCGGTCCCTCGACGATCAGCGCGAGCGGGAGGAGGAGCAGCCCGCCCGCGAGGAGCTGCCATGCTGTGGATGCGACGAGGTCGACGCCGCCCCAGCGGGTGGCCAGCGCGTAGCCGGTGGAGGAGGCGATCAGGGCGACGGCCGCGAGGACGATGCCGACCGGGTCCACCGCTCCGTCGCCGCCGAAGAGCATCAGCGCGACCCCGGCGATGCCCGCCACGCCTCCGGCCAGCGCGAGCGCCCGGGGTCGCTGGCCCAGCAGCAGGCGCCCGGCGGCCATCATCGCGAGCGGCGCGGCGGCCATGACCGTGGCGGCGACGCCGGACGGCAGCCGCTGGGCCACCGCGTACACGAGCGCGAAGAATCCGCCGGTGTTCAGCACGCCGAGCACCGCGGATCGCCACCACCACGGTCCGCGCGGGCGGCGCCGGCTCAGGAGGAGCAGCAGCAGCCCGGCGGGCAGCGCGCGGATGACGGCGCCCCACAGCGGCTCGGCCGGGAGCACCGCCCGCGTGACCACGTAGGTCGAGCCCCAGGCGACGGGCGCGACAGCCGTGACGAGCATCCATCGCCATGCCCCGCCGGATGATTTATCTTCCATGGAAGTTACTTTAGCTTCCCGGGAAGGTATTGTGAAGGGATGGACACCGAACCGGACGCCGTCGCCCGCATCCAGGAGGAGTGGCGCCGCGAGCGACCCGACCTCGACGTGACCCCGCAGGGCGTCATCGGCCGGCTGCACCGCGTGGCGGGCCGGCTCACATCCGAGCTGACCGCGGTCTACGAGGAGCACGGGCTCGCCGAGGGCGACTTCGACGTGCTGGCCACCCTCCGCCGGGCCGGAGCCCCCTACGAGCGCACCCCCGGCGAGCTCGCCGGGCACACGATGATCACGACGGGCGGGATGTCCAAGCGCATCGACCGGCTCGAACAGGCCGGCCTGGTGAGCCGCCGCACGTCGGACACCGACGGTCGGGGCCGGGTCGTCCGCCTCACCGACCGCGGCAGGGCGACGATCGACGCGGCGTTCACCGCCCACATGGCGAACGAGCGGCGGCTGGTCGACGAGCTCTCCCCCGCCGACGCCGCGGCGCTGGAGCGCATCCTCACGCTCTGGCTCGCGCGCCTCGGCGGCTGACGGCTAGGCAGCGCTCGGCGGCCGCCGCGGAGAGAGGGTGTAGCTGATCGCCCAGATCAGGTCGATCGCGCATAGGATGCCGACCGCGGGGAGCAGCCCGAGGAGCGGCTCCGAGCGCTCCGGGTCGCCGGCGACGAGCATGAGGAGCCCGATCACGGCCACCGCGATCACGGCGGCGAGCAGCGTCCGGAGCACATCGCGCCAGCACGCGGCCGTGTAGGCGCGACCGTACAGCTTGGCCGGGGCGGGACCTCCGGCGAATCGGTGGGCGAACCGGCGGTCCGCCCAGCGGATCATCGCGTGACCGTAGGCGACCGAGACGCCAAGGTAGACCGCCGCGAGGCCGTGCGCGAAGGTCGCCTCGCCCCCGCCCGCCAGGTCGACGGCGGTAGCGGCGAGCAGCACCACGTCGGCCGCGGGTGCGAGGGCGAGCAGCACGGCGCCCAGCCGCCGGCGACGCAGCAGGTAGCGCGCGCACAGTCCGGCGACGATGAAGACCCAGAACAGGATCTCGCAGGCGATGATGACGGCCAGGATCACGGCTTCCCCCTTCCGGCGCGGGCACGCCGACCGAATTATGGTAGCACGGCCGTGCTACCATAATTCCCATGCCGCGCACGATCGACCTCGACGCCCGCCGGGTCCAGCTGGCCGAAGCCGTCTGGCGCGTGATCCGGGAGCGCGGCATCGGCGCCGTCTCGGTCCGGACGATCGCCGCGGAGGCCGGCGTCGTCGTCGGCTCGCTCCGGCATGTGTTCCCCACACGGAGCGAGCTGCTGGAGTTCTCGGCACGCCTGATGATCGACCGCGCGACCGAGCGCATCCGGTCCATCGCGCCGACCGGCGACGCGCGCGACGACGCCATCGCGGTGCTCCGCGAGCTGCTCCCCCTGACCCCGGACACCCGCGCCGAGCTCGAGGTCAACCTCGCGTTGATCGCCGAGACGCCCGCGCTCCCGCAGCTCGCGGCGATCCGGGACGAGGCGGACGCAGGGCTGCGCGCGCTGTGCGAGGCGCTCGTGGAGAGGCTGCGGGGAGAGGCCGATCCCGTCGCCGTGGAGCGGCTCTTCGCCCTCCTCGACGGACTCGCGCTGCACCTGCTCACGCGCAGCGCCGACGCGGATCGCGAACGGGCGCTGCGGGTGCTGAGGGACGAAGTGGACGCGCTGGCGGCGGCGCGCCCGTAACGCGGCGCAGGCTTTCGCAACAGGTCGTCATCTTCATGGCGACGGGATGCGGCGGCACGGTACAAACGGTCGATCATGTCGCGCATCTTCACGAGCAAGTTCAGCCCGGGCCGTGCCCGCTGGGAGCTGGTCGTCAGCCCGCAGGGCGACGTCTACGCGTTCCCGCTCACCCTCCCGATCGCCCAGCGACAGGTGCTCGGCGGCCACCGGCGCTACCTCGTCGGCCGGGTGGCGCGCGGCGGGGAGGCGTGGACCGCCGCGGGCCCCTCCGGGCTCGTCTACGGAACCACGTTCCCGACGCTGCCGTCGGCGCTCGAAGCGATCGCCGACGAGGTCGACCTCGCGCCCGTGCCGTAGCGCCGACCGCCGCGCCGCGTCCGCGGCCCCGTGCCTGCGGTCGTACGGAACGACTGCGGCCCGGCGCCGCGGCGCACACGTTCCGCGGCGCGGCGGCCGCGTCAGGCGGAGGTGCGCAGCGCGTCCTCCAGGGCGACCCACGGCAGCATCGCGCACTTGATGCGCGTGACGTACTTCGAGACGCCCGCCAGCGCAACCGCGTCGCCGAGCAGTTCCTCGTCGCCCTCCAGTGCGCCCTTGGAGTGCATGAGCTCGCGGAACGCCGCGATGGAGGCGGTCAGCCGTTCCCGATCGACGCCGTCGACGAGGTCGCTCAGCAGCGACGCGGACGCGGTCGAGATGGAGCAGCCGTGGCCCTCCCAGCCGATGCCTGCGACCCGGCCGTCGGGCGTCGTGCGCACGCCGACCGTCACCTCGTCGCCGCACGTCGGGTTGAACTGGTGCGAGCTGGCGGCCTCGTCGCCGGAGAGGCCGTAGCCGTGCTTCTCGCGCGCGTGGTCGAGGATGAGCTGCTGGTACAGGTTCTGCAGGTCGCTCATCGCGCCGCCCCCTCGGTCGCGACCCCGAAGAAGACGCGCGCGTCGGCGATCGCCGCGACGGCCGCATCCACCTCGTCCGCCGTGTTGTACAGGTACGTGCTGATGCGGGTGCTCGCGGTGGCGCCGTAGCGGCGGTGCACGGGCTGGGCGCAGTGGTGGCCGACCCGCACGGCGATGCCGCGGTCGTCCAAGAACTGGCCGACGTCGTGCGCGTGGATGCCGTCGACCACGACGCTGGCGAGCCCGACGCGCGACACCCCGGGCCCGGGACCCAGGATGCGCACGCCGTCGAGCTCCCCCAGTCCGGCGAGCAGCCGCTCGCCCAGCGCCTCCTCGTGCGCCTCGATCGCCGGCATCCCGACCGCGTCGAGGTAGTCGACCGCCGCCGCAAGGGCGACGGCCTGCGACACGCGTTGGGTGCCGGCCTCGAAGCGCTGCGGCGCGGGAAGGTACTCGGCGCCGTCCAGCGTCACCTGCGTGATCATCGAGCCGCCGGTCAGGAACGGCGGGAGGGCGTTCAGCAGTTCCGCGCGGCCGTACAGGGCGCCGACGCCGGTCGGGCCGAGCATCTTGTGTCCGGAGAACACGGCGAAGTCCACGTCGAGCGCCGGCAGGTCGACCGCCAGGTGCGGGACGGACTGACACGCGTCGAGCACGACGAGCGCGCCGTGCTCGTGCGCGAGCGCGACCAGCTCCGCAACGGGGTTGATGCCGCCGAGCACGTTGGAGACGTGGGCGAAGGCCACCACCCGCGTGCGCGGGCCGATCAGCTCGGCGGCCTGGTCGAGGCGCAGCATCCCGTCGTCGGTGAGGCCGATGACACGGAGGGTCGCGCCGGTGCGCGCCGCCAGCTCCTGCCACGGGATGAGGTTGGCGTGGTGCTCGGCCTCGGTCACGACGAGCTCGTCGCCCGGGCCGAGACGGAAGCGCTCGGCGGCGGCTCCCCCGCGGCCCACGGACGCGTTCGACATGCCGTAGGCGATGAGGTTGATGCCCTCGGTCGCGTTGGAGGTCCAGACCAGTTCGTCGGGCTGCGCGCCGACGAAGCCGGCCACGCGCGCGCGGGCGTCCTCGAACAGCTCGGTCGCCTCCCCGGCCACGGTGTGCGCTCCGCGGTGGACGGCGGAGGTGTACCGCTCCGCGAACGCGCGCTCGGCGTCGAGCACCTGGCGCGGTTTCTGCGACGTGGCCCCCGAGTCGAGGTAGACGAACGGATGCCCGTTCACCTCGCGGGAGAGGATCGGGAAGTCCGCGCGGAGGGCGGTCGGGTCGAGGGTGTCGGTGCGCATACAGCCCACAACGTTACCGGCGTCCACTTCACTCCCGCTGTGTGTTGCGGAGCTCGTTGCGTAGGCTCGTCACATGGTCGAGCGCACGAACGGTTCCCCCTGGTTCCTGGTTCTCGGGGTCGTGCTCGTCGTCGCCGGCCTGGGCGGCCCGCTGCTGGTGGATGCGGCGACGGGCGACGTGCAGTGGCTGATCCGCGGCGCGGGCGTGCTGGTCGCAGTGGGCGGCGGCGTGCTGATCGGGTTCTGGGTGCGGCGGCGCCAGGGGCGCTGAGTTCCGCCCGCGGCTACAGTGGCGGCATGAGCACGCTCACCTCCCCGGACGGAACCTCGATCGCCTACGAGCGGGACGGGGACGGTCCCGCCGTGATCCTCGTCGACGGCGCGCTGTGCTTCCGCGACGCCGGTCCGATGCGGCCGATCGCCGACGCCCTCCGCGGCCGACTCTCCGTCGTGCTGTACGACCGACGCGGCCGCGGCGAGAGCGGCGACGCGCTCGCGGATCCGTCCGCCCGCGCCGACGCGGTGGCGCGCGAGATCGACGACCTGGCGGCGCTCGTCGACGCCGCGGGCGGTTCGGCCGCGCTGTTCGGGATGTCATCCGGCGGCGCGCTCGCCCTCGCCGCCACCGCGGCGCTGGGGCCGACGGCCGTGCCGCGGGTGGCGGTGTACGAGCCGCCGTACCTGCCGGACCCGCTGCTGCCGTCGGCGGAGGCGTACACGCGCGAGCTTCTCGCCGCTTTGGCCGCCGGCGACCGCCAGGGTGCGGTCGCGCTGTTCCTGCGCCGCGTCGGCGTGCCGGAGGCGGGCATCGAGGGGATGCGCCACTCCCCCGGCTGGGAGTCGACGCTCGCGCTCGCCCCGACCCTCGCCTACGACGACGCCGCGATGGGCGACAGTCGCATCCCGGACGACCTGCTGCAGGCCGTCGCCGTGCCCGTCCTCGGCCTGGCGGGCGAGCAGACGCCGGACTTCCTGCGGCTCGGGGCGGAGGGTGTCGCCTCCGGTGCGCAGAACGGCGCGTTCGAGATCGTCGCGGGCCAGACCCACGACGTCTCGGCCGACGCCCTGGCGCCCCACCTGCTGCGGTTCCTCACCGCCTGACGGGGCGCCGGACGCGCGCCGGCCTCAGCTCCGGACCGTCTCCGGCTCGCGCTGCGACAGTCCGCGGATCGGGCTGACCGCCTGCTCCGCCTCGTGGTCCGGACCGAGCGGGATGCCCGTCCGATCGCGCAGCACGAGGGTGGCGAGGAGTCCGAGGACGGTCATGCCCGCCAGGTACCACGTCACCGAGAGGGTGGTGCCGGTCGCCTGGACCAGCGCCGTCGCGATGGTCGGTGCGAACGCGCCGCCGAGGATGGCGCCGAGCGCGTACGAGATCGAGACGCCCGAGAACCGGATCGAGGCAGGGAACAGCTCCGAGTAGAGGGCGGACTGCGGGCCGTACGTGAAGCCCAGACCGATGGTCAGGATGGCGAGCCCGAGGAACAGCATCCCGACGTTCGCCGTGTTCACCAGCGGGAACAGGGCGAACACGCCGACCAGCTGCAGGATCCATCCCACGATGTAGGTGGTGCGGCGGCCGAGGCGGTCGCTCAGCCAGCCCGCGACCCAGGTCGCGAGCAGCCAGGTGACCGCGGAGGCGGCGACCGCCCAGAGCACCGGGCCGCGCTCCAGCTTCAGCGGGCCCTCGGGGTTGGTCGCGTAGTTCTGGATGTAGCCGCCGGTGGTCATGTACCCCACGGCGTTGTTGCCGGCGAAGACGAAGGCGGCGACGATCACGAGCAGCCAGTGCTTGCGGAAGACCTGCACGATCGGCATGCGCGTGCGCTCGCGGCGCACGGCGATCTCGGTGAACACGGGGCTCTCCTCCACGCGGCGGCGCACCCAGTAGCCGATCAGGATGAGCACGACCGAGAGCAGGAACGGCACCCGCCAGCCCCACGCGAGGAACGCATCCCCCGGGGCGATCGCCGTCATGACGGCCATCGTGCCGGAGGCGAGCAGCAGGCCGAGCGGGACCCCGATCTGCGGCGACGCGCCGAACAGGCCGCGCTTGGCCGTCGGGGCGTGCTCCACCGCCATGAGCACGGCGCCGCCCCACTCGCCGCCCGCCGAGATGCCCTGCAGGACCCGCAGCAGCACGAGCAGGATGGGCGCGGCGATCCCGATCGCCTGGTAGGTGGGCAGGAGCCCGACCAGCGCGGTGGAGACGCCCATCAGGATCAGCGTCGCGACGAGGACGACGCGGCGGCCGTAGCGGTCGCCGATGTGGCCGGCCAGGAACGCGCCGAGCGGGCGGAACAGGAAGCTCACGCCGACGGTCAGGAACGACAGCACGGTCGCGAACTGGGGGCCGGCTGGCGCGAAGAACAGCTCGCCGAAGACGAGGCCGGCGGCGGAGGCGTAGATGAAGAAGTCGTACCACTCGACGGTGGTGCCGATCACCGTGGCGAAGACGACCCGGCGGCGGTCCGTCTGCGAACGGATGCTGCCCGTGGGCGTGAAGGGGGATGTGCTCATCGTTGTGTACTCCCGGAATGCTGCGACATCGTTGTCCGGAGCGGTGCTCCGATCCGGCAATGATATACGATTTCGAATCCGAAGCAAGCGGCGGATGTTCGCATCCTCACTCCCCCGCAAACGACTGGTCCCGACACGCCGTCTCGCGGGATGCGGAGACGGCGTGTCGGGACCAGTCGATGGGGCGTGCTACTTGCGGAGGAAGGCGAGGAGCGCCTCCGTCACCTCGGCCGCGTGCGTCCACAGCAGGCCGTGCGGCGCACCCTCGACCTCGACGTAGTCGGCGTCGGGCAGGAGCGCGTGGAACGGACGCGCGGTCGCGTCGATCGGCAGGATGTTGTCGGCGGTGCCGTGCAGGATGAGGGCCGGGACGTCGATCTTCGCGATGTCGGCGCGGAAGTCGGTGAACCAGGTGAGCGGCGCGGCGGCCGACGCGTGGGCCCCGCTGCCGGCGGCGACGTTCCAGCTGTTGCGGACCGCCTCCTCGCTGATGCGCGTGCCGAGGTTCTCGTCGAGGTTGTAGAAGTCCTTGTAGAACTGCGTGAAGTACGCGTAGCGGTCGGCCTTCACCGCCTCCACGATGCCCTCGAAGAACTCGCGCGGCGCCGCACCCTGCGGGTTGTCCTCCGTCTTGAGCAGGAACGGCTCGAGCGACGCCAGGAAGGCGACCTTCGCGATGCGCTCCGAGCCGTAGGCCCCGAGGTAGCGGCCGACCTCGCCGGTGCCCATCGAGAAGCCGACCAGGACGGCGTCGCGCAGGTCGAGCGTGTCGAGCACGACCTTCAGGTCGGCGGCGAACGTGTCGTAGTCGTAGCCCGTGGTCGTCTGGCTGGAGCGGCCGAACCCGCGGCGGTCGTACGTGATCACGCGGTAGCCCGCGTCGAGCAGCGCCGCCGTCTGCTTCTCCCACGAGTGGCCGTCGAGCGGGAAGCCGTGGATGAGGACGACCGGCTGACCGGAGCCGTGGTCCTCGTAGAAGAGCTCGATCGGGGTGCTGTTCTCGGTTCCGACGGTGATGTACGACATCGTCGCTGTCCTTTCGTTGGGCTGACGAGAACGGTCGTTCTCGCCGATGTCCGCCACTCTATGAGAACCATCGTTCTCAGTCAAGTACACTCGGAGAATGGCGGATGAACAGGCACGGCGGCAGATCGTCGACGCGGCGGACGCGCTCTACTACGCCCGCGGCTTCCACGCCGTCGGGATGGACCAGGTGCGGGATGCGGCGGGCGTCTCGCTGCGCAGGCTCTACGGCGAGTTCCCCTCCAAGGACGACCTCGTCCTCGCCGTGCTGGCGAAACGCCACGACATGTGGACCCAGGGAGTGGCGGCCAGGGTCGCGACGGAGCACGACCCCGAAGCCAAGCTCCTCGCCGTCTACGACTACCTCGCCGACTGGTTCGTGGAGGACACGTTCCGCGGCTGCGGCTTCATCAACGCCTTCGGCGAGCTCGGCGCCGCCGACCCGCGCGTCGCGGAGGCGGCGAGGCGGCACAAGGACTCGTTCCAGGCATTCGTCGCGCAGCTCGCCGCCGACGCCGGAGCCTCCCCCGCCCTGGCGCCGCAGCTCGCGATCCTCGCGGAGGGGGCCCAGACGACCGCCGCCATCGCCGGGACGCCGCAGGCGGCGGCGGATGCGCGCGCGGCCGCGGAGATCCTCATCCGCGCAGCGCTCCCGGCACCGGCCGCCTGATCACACCGCCCACGGATTGAGGAGCGGCACGTCGAAGCCCTCGAAATCGCGGACGTTTCGCGTCGCGACCGCGTACCGGCCCACCTCGGCGGTCGCCGCGATCAGGGCGTCGCGCTCCGGGCGCGGATCGGGGACGTGATACCCCGCGGCGACCTCCGCCACCTCGTGGTCGATCGGCAGGATGCGGCCGGCGAAGACCTCGAGCACCTCGTCGGCCCAGCGCCGCAGGGCCCGGCCCTGCACGGGGTCGGTCCGCATCCTCCGCCCCACGCCGAGCTCGATCTCGAAGACGGTCATCGCCGAGATGTGCAGCGAGTACGGATTCTGCTCCTCCAGCCAGCGCACCACCGCCGGATCCTCGCGTTTCGGGCGGCGCGTGGCCGAGAGCACCATCGTGTCGAGCAGCCACTTCACAGGTCGACCTCGCCGAGGGCGCCGACCGATGCGCGCGGGAACTCGATCGCGAAGTCGGATTCCGGGTCGTCTTGACGCAGCACGTCGACCACGCTGCGGAGTCGGCCCGCCAGACGCTCGAACTCCGCGTATGTCAGCAGCACGAACGCCGGCTCTCCGCGATCGGTGATGACCACGGGCTCGACGCCGGCGCTCCGCTTCGCCGCGGAGACATCCTGATTGAACTCACGCGCCGTCATCAGTGCCATGCGTTCCCCTCTCGTTTGATCCTACGTAGGATCATAACAAGGGGTGGGCTGGATGTCACTGGCTGGCTGGGGATGGAAGATATACGATCCATGCGGGGTCATCGCACCCCGCCTCCGACGACGAAGGGAGCCACCGGTGCTCGATCGCCCGGCCATCCAGGCCATCGCCGACGAACTCGCGGCCGCAGAGCGTGACCGCACGACCGTGCCGCTGCTGACCGCACGCCACCCCGGGATGACGGTGGAGGACTCCTACGCCGTGCAGAAGGTCTGGGTCGAGCGCGGGCTCGCCGCGGGCCGCCGGCTCGTCGGCCGCAAGATCGGCCTCACCTCGAAGGTGATGCAGCAGGCCACCGGCATCACCGAGCCCGACTACGGCGCGATCTTCGACGACATGGTCTACGAGACCGGAGCGGTCATCCCGTTCGACCAGTACTCCAACGTGCGCATCGAGGTCGAGCTCGCCTTCGTCCTCGCCGAGCCGCTCGAAGGACCGGACGTCACCCTCTTCGACGTGCTGGATGCGACGAAGTACGTCGTCCCGGCACTGGAGATCCTCTCCTCCCGCATCGAGATGCAGGGGCGGACCATCGTCGACACCATCTCCGACAACGCGGCGATGGGCGGGATGGTCGTGGGCGGACGCCCTGTCGCCGTCGACGCGGTCGACCTGCGCTGGATCGGCGCGCTGCTCTACCGCAACGAGACCATCGAGGAGTCGGGCGTCGCGGCCGCCGTGCTCGACCACCCGGCCACCGGGGTCGCCTGGCTCGCGAACAAGCTCGCGCAGCACGGCACCCGCCTGGAGGCCGGCGACATCGTCCTCGCCGGCTCGTTCACGCGCCCGATGTGGGTCGAGCGCGGCGACACCGTCCACGCCGACTACGGAACCCTGGGAGCGATCACATGCCGATTCGTCTAGAGGCGACCCCGACCTTCGCCGACCGCCTGCGCGCCGCCGACCGCACCCTGTACGGGATGTGGTCCTGCGGCGGCAGCGCCCTGGTCGCCGAGATCTGCGCGGGCAGCGGCCTCGACATCGTCCTCGTCGACGGTGAGCACTCCCCCGTCGGGCTGGAGTCGATCCTCGCCCAGCTGCAGGCCGTCGCCGCCTACCCGACGGTGCCGCTGGTGCGTGCGCCGTACGGCGACCCGGTCATCCTCAAGCAGCTGCTCGACCTCGGCGCGCAGAACATCCTGGTCCCGATGGTGGACAGCGTGGAGCAGGCCGAGGCGATGGTGCGGGCGGTGCGGTATCCCCCGCACGGCATCCGCGGCGTGGGCAGCGCGCTGGCGCGGTCGTCGCGGTGGAGCCGCATCCCGGACTATCTCGCCTGCGCGAACGACCTCGTCTCGCTGACCGTGCAGATCGAGACGGTCGACGCCCTGGCGGTCGCGGACGGCATCGCGGCCGTGGAGGGCGTGGATGCGCTGCTCGTCGGCCCGGCCGACCTGGCGGCCTCGATGGGCCTCCTCGGTCAGCAGAACCACCCGGACGTGATCGCCGCCGTCGAGCGCGTGATCGCGGCCGGGCGCGCTGCGGGCACGCCGGTCGGCGTGAACGCCTTCGATCCCGCGACGGCGGAGCGGTACGCGGCCGCCGGCGCGGCGTACCTGCTGGTCGGGGCCGATGTGACGCTGCTCGCCCGGGCGTCGGAGGCGCTGGCGGACCGGTTCATCGGCTCCTCCCCCGAGGGCCCCGCCCCGGCAGCCTACTGATCCTTGCCGGTCGTCCACAGATTGTATATGATCTCGAATACGTTCTCCGGAACCCTTCCCCGACGATGAGGAGCCCATCACCCGTGAGCGACATCAGCCTCCCCGGCAAGATCATCGCGGTGCACCTGAACTACCGTTCGCGCGCCGCGCAGCGCGGCCGCACACCGGCCCAGCCGTCCTACTTCTTCAAGCCGTCCTCCTCCATCGGGCACTCCGGCGGCGAGCTGGAGCGGCCCGCCGGCACCGAGCTCCTCGCGTTCGAGGGCGAGATCGCCCTCGTCGTCGGCCGGCCCACCCGCCGGGTCACGCCGGAGGAGGGCTGGGCCGCCGTCTCGGGCGTCACCGCCGCCAACGACTTCGGCCTCTACGACCTGCGCGCCGCTGACAAGGGCTCCAACGTCCGCTCCAAAGGCGGGGACGGCTTCACGCCGCTCGGCCCGGTCGTGCTCCCCGCCGCCTCCCTCGACCCGCAGGCCCTGCGCGTCCGCACCTGGCTGAACGGCGAGCTGGTGCAGGAGGGAACAACCGACGACCTGCTCTTCCCGTTCGGCCGCCTGATCGCCGACCTCTCCCAGCTGATGACGCTCGAACCCGGCGACATCATCCTCACCGGCACTCCGGCGGGCTCCTCCGTCACGCAGCCGGGCGACACGGTCGAGGTGGAGGTGGACGCACCGACCGCGCCCGGCGCACCGACCACGGGCCGCCTCGTCACGCGGATCACCGAGGGCACGGTCCCCTTCGGCGACTTCGGCACGAAGCCGAGCGTCGACGACCACCAGCGGGCGGAGGCCTGGGGCACTCCCGAAGAGCCCGCATGGAGACTGACGGATGAACGGCGCGCCAAGCTCGCCTCCGTCGCGACCGCCACCCTCAGCTCGCAGCTGCGCAAGCGCGGGCTCGACAACGTGTCCATCGACGGCCTCACCTCCACCCGGCCGGGCACGAAGGTCGTCGGCACCGCGCGCACGCTCCGCTACGTCCCCAACCGCGAAGACCTGTTCGCCTCGCACGGCGGCGGCTACAACGCGCAGAAGCGCGCCTTCGACACCGTCGGCGCCGGCGAGGTGCTCGTCATCGAGGCCCGCGGCGAGCGCGGCAGCGGCACCGTCGGCGACGTGCTCGCGCTGCGGGCGCAGGTCAACGGCGCCGCCGGCATCGTGACCGACGGCGGCGTGCGCGACCTGGAGGTCGTCGCCGCTCTCGACATCCCGACGTACCACAACGGCCCGCACCCGGCGGTGCTCGGCCGTCGGCACGTGCCCTGGGACACCGACGTGACCATCGCCTGCGGCGGCGCCACCGTGCAGCCGGGCGACGTGATCGTCGGCGACGCCGACGGCCTTCTCGTCATCCCGCCGGCGCTGGTGGACGAGGTCGTGGCCGACGCGATCGAGCAGGAACGCGAAGAGGAGTTCATCGCCGAGCAGGTCGGCAAGGGCGCCCGCGTGGACGGGCTGTTCCCGATGAACGCCGAATGGAAGGAGAGGTACCGCGCATGGTCGACTCAGCGGTGAAGGCGGCCGCCCCGAGCAAGTCGCAGCTGGCCTACGACTTCATCCGGGCGCGCATCGACGACGGCCGGTACGTCTCCGGCTTCCGGCTCGTGCTCGGGCAGATCGCGGGCGAGCTCGACATCAGCGTCGTCCCCGTGCGCGAGGCCATCCGGCGGCTGGAGGCGGAGGGGCTGGTGACGTTCGAGAAGAACGTCGGCGCCCAGGTCGCCCTGCTGCAGG
>Ga0209563_100461_pt1 | contig 14011 bp, 13 predicted proteins | sample AraplaCvi_mMF_r2_FD_184271 | JGI IMG/M metagenome (GOLD analysis project Ga0209563, IMG submission 184271) | Arabidopsis root microbial communities from North Carolina, USA - plate scrape CL_Cvi_mMF_r2 (SPAdes) (version 2) | ecosystem: Host-associated > Plants > Roots > Endosphere | place: USA... | reverse complement strand
GAACGGCTGATGGGGACCTGGAGGACGGCGCTCGCCTTCTTCGGCACAGCGGTGGTCGGCATCGTGCTCGGCGTCATCGTGCAGGTCGTCGCCAACGACATCGGTGAGCTGTGGGCGCGCAACGTGCACGGGCTGCTCGTGCTCGACGTGTTCACCGCGATCGGCGGCACGATCATGACCGCGAGCGCGTTCGCCGGGACGCTGTGGCGCCGCCGCATCCGCGTCATCACCCTGCTCGTCGCCGTCATGTACGTGCTGTACTCGGGCCTGCCCTCCGACCTGTACCGCCTGCTCGCGGTGCTGACCGGCCTCGCGCTCGGCCCACTGCTGCGACAGCACAGGGTGGGCGGAGGTTGGCTGCGCAGCTCGCACCACGAGGTCCGCGTGCTCCTCGCCTCCGCGCTGACGATCACGGCGATCGGACCGGTGATCGGCCTGCTCGGCTCCACCCGGTACGGGATGCTGTCGCCGATCGGCCTGCTGTTCAGCAACGAGGCGCCCAGCGCCACGTCGGTCACCGAACGCTGCCAGGCGTTCGCCGTCACGCCCTCCTGCTTCCGCGATCTCACCCTCGAGCGGATCAACGGGCTGGGGCCCATCCTGCTGTCGGTGCTCCCGCTGCTGCTGCTCCTCGTCGCGGCCTACGGCCTGCTGCGCGGGCGCCGCTTCGCGGTCTGGCTCGCGGTCGCGGTGAACGGCCTGCTCGCGCTGCTGTCGGCGCTCTACTACGGCATCCTGCCCGTGGCGTCCTCGCGTCCGGTCGTCTCTCCGCGGTACTGGGAGATCACCCTCATCCTGGCCCTCTCCACGCTGGTGCCCCTGGCCATGGCGGTGCTGCTCGTGGTCTTCCGCCGGCACTTCACCGTCATGCCCTCGATGCGGGCGGTGCGCCGCTACGTCCTGCTGCTCATCGGCACGGGTGTGGGACTCGTCGCGTTCTACGTGCTCGTGGGCTGGCTGCAGAAGGACACCGGCTTCACCCGCCCCGTCGACGTCGGGGACCTCCTCGCCGACGTGCTGGAGCGGTTCGTGCCCGTCAGCTTCCTGCGCCGCGAGCCTGCGCAGTACCTGCCGACGACGCCGCTCGCCACCATCGTCTACCACAACATCGGAACGGTGTTCTGGCTGGTGGCGATCGTCGGCGCCATCCCGCCCATGCTCGGCCGCGGCCTCCGCCGGCGCGGGACGGGGGAGGCCGGGCACGTGCGCGAGCTGCTCCACCGCGGGGGCGGCGACGCGATCGCGTTCATGGCCACCTGGCCCGGCAACTCGTACTGGTTCGACCCGGTCGGCGGAGGCGCGATCGCGTACCGCGTGGAGGGCCGCGTCGCCCTGACCACCGGAGGGCCGTTCGGCGCGCGCGGTCCGCACGACGGCGCCATCCAGGGGTTCGCCCGGTTCTGCGACGACAACGGCTGGATCCCGGTCTTCTACAGCGTGGATGCGCACTACACGCCGCTGTTCGAGCGGCTCGGCTGGTCGACGATGACGGTCGCGGAGGAGACGGTCATCCGCCCGCAGCTGTGGGCGACGACCGGCAAGAAGTGGCAGGACGTGCGCACCTCCATCAACCGCGCGCAGCGGGCCGGCATCCGCTCGGAGTGGACGACCTTCGCCGCGCTGCCGCTCACCACGGCCGTTCAGATCTCGGACATCTCCGAGCAGTGGGTGGCCGAGAAGGACCTCCCCGAGATGGGCTTCACCCTCGGCGGCCTGGACGAGCTGCGCGACCCCGAGGTCCGGCTGATGCTCGCGGTCGACGAGAACGGCCGGGTGGAGGCCGTCACCAGCTGGCTCCCCACCTTCCGCGACGGCATCGTGGTCGGCTGGACGCTCGACTTCATGCGCCGCCGCCCCGACAGCATCAACGGCGTGATGGAGTTCCTCATCGCGGAGGCGGCCACGCGGATGAAGGAGGACGGCATCGAGTTCATGTCGCTCTCGGCCGCTCCGCTCGCGCACACCGCGGCGACACCGGAGGGCGACAAGGACACGATGGACCGCCTGCTCGGCTTCCTCAGCTCGTCGCTCGAACCCGTGTACGGCTTCCGCTCGCTGCTGAAGTTCAAGCAGAAGTTCCAGCCCGAGCTGCACCCGCTGATCATGGCCTACCCGGACCCGGTGGCGCTGCCCGCGATCGGCATCGCGCTGGTCCGCGCGTACCTCCCCGAGCTGTCCGTCGGGCAGGCGGCGGCGTTCGTCCGGGGACGCGGATAATGCCTGTAATAATTTAGGACAGGTCGGTCTACCCCTTCGTCTGATTCTCGGTAGCGTCCCTTCCCATGTCCTCCCTTCGAGTGTGACGACGCAGATCACAGGGAGGACAGGAGATGAGGGAATGATGAACAGGATCGCAATCGGTACGGGGATCGCGGCAACCGTCGCCGTCGGAGCGACGCTCCTGCTCGCGACGCCCGCGTCCGCATACACGTATTCGGCGCTGGGTGGGACGGTCACCCACTCGGGCGGGCCGTCGGCCAGCTACCACCACCCGTCGCAGCAGCACCAGATCGGCGTTGGCACGTCGAAGGGGGTTTACCGGAGCGCGTTCGTCGCAGCGGGCAAGACCGTCGCGGTCGAGGTCACCGGTCCCGTCTACGGACCGTTCACCTATCAGCCGGCGGTGAGGTGATCCAGCGCCTCATCGCCCCGTTCGCCGTTCTTGTGTTGTTGCTTGCAGGTTGCGCCGCGAGCGACGCCGAGCCAGTGCCGTCCTTCACCGCCGCAGACGGGGTCGTCTTCAGCGGGCCGTGGGCCAAGGAGTTCTCGGATGCCTACCGCGAGGCGAAGTCTTCGTTCGTCAAGCGCGTGCTGAAGGACGGCAAGGTCAGCGATGGCGAGTTCGCCGAGATGGAGGAGCAGTTCCGTTCCTGCCTCGCCGACGCCTCAGTCGGCTTCGACGGCTTCGGGTTCGGGGGCACCGTCGAGACGAAGAACCTCGGCGGCGTGAGCACGGAGGGCAACTTCGCTGCTCTCGAGCGGTGCTCGGATGAGACGGGGGAGTACCCCATCAGCCCGCTCTATTACCAGCCGAAGAGCAACCCCCAGAACCTCGACGGGCCGACCATCACCGCCGAGTGTTTCGTGAAGAGGAAGGTGGTGCCGCCCGGATACAGCGCGAAGGACTACGAGCGCGACGCGCCGGGCTCCACTTTTCCCTTCACCGACGAGAAGGCCGGCGCGGAGGCTCTGGAGATCTGCACTTACGACCCGCTGGGCCTGCTCGGTGAGGAGTAGGCGATGAATGCAGGGCGGGGGGTGACCCTCAGCCGCCTCGGTCTCGGTGCGGTGGGCCTCGTCACCTCGGCGGCGCTCGGGGTCGCGGCGACGGTGCTCTGCCTGACGCCCGCGACCCCGAAGTCCCTCGCGGCCGCGCGACCCGCCACGAGCGCGCCGGTTTCGCAGCAGGAATTCGACGATCGACGAAGCGTCGACCTCACGGCAACCCGCGCCCCGACGGTCGCGATCACCCTCCCCAGAGGAGGACGAATCACGCGGTCCTCGTGCGGTACGAGTGCGCTCGAGTCAGGTTCCGTGGCGGTCGCGGTCGATGGTGTGGTGCTGGTCGCCCTCGCGACGAGCGTCCCGCTGTGGCGCGACCTCGTACCGGGTGACAAAGGGGAGGACGTGGTGGCTGTGCAGACCGAGTTGGCGAGGCTCGGGCATCCGGTGACCGCCGACGGCTCGGTGGGATCATCGACCGTTTCCGCCTTCGGGGCGCTGATGAAGGCTGCGGGCGATGCGGCGTACCGATCGGAGTCGATCCCGGCGTCGCGCATCGTCTGGCTTCCCGCCCCGACGGTCCGACCCGGCTCGTGCACCCACGGAGTGGGCGGTACCGTCGAGGCGGGTTCGGTGCTCGCGACGGTCGCCGGCGCCCTTACGGCCGTGGCCGTCGTACGGCAGCCCGACGCCCTCGTCCCCGGGGACCGCGTGCTGGAGATCGACGGCCGGCCTGTGCCCGCAGGTGCGGACGGAACCGTGACCGACCCGGACGTCCTCGCGGCGATCGCCGATACTCCGTCGTTCCGCACCGTCCAAAGGACCGCGGAAGCGCAGGAGAACGCCGAAGCGAGCACGATCGGGGCGAAGCTGCGGCTGAAGGATCCGGTCACCGTTCTGGCCGTCCCTCCCTCCGCGGTGTATGGCATCGTCGATGGCGAGGGCTGCGTCCGCAGCGCTGGGCGCAGCATCCCGGTCACCATCGTCGGTTCACAACTGGGAGAGACGTTCCTCCGTGCCGAGGGCTCAGCCCCGCTGCGGACCGTCGAGCTCGCCCCCTCCACGCAGCCGCCGTGCCGGTGATCGCCGACGGCTTGGGACATCGGTTCGGCCGGAGTCCGTGGCTCTTCCGGGGCCTCGCATTCCAGCTCGACCCCGGTCGTGTGTACGCCCTGACGGGACCGTCCGGGTCGGGGAAGAGCACCCTCCTGGCCCTCCTTGCCGGCTGGACAGCGCCGAGCGAGGGCACCCTGGAGCGCCGAGACGTCGAGCGGGTCGGGTGGGTCTTCCAGAATCCGCACGGCAGCCCGCGACGCGCAGCGATCGACCACGTCCGTCTCCCATTCCTCGCTCGGGGGATTCCACCAGGGGAGGCGGTGCAACGTGCGGCGGAGCTCATCCGGCGCTTCGGGCTCGAGTCCGTCGCGGCGAGTGATTTCCGTCAGCTGTCCGGCGGGGAGGCGCAGCGGCTGATGTTGGCCCGGGGCGTCGCCGCGTCACCGGACCTGCTCCTGGTCGACGAGCCGACGGCCCAACTCGATCCGGCCACTGCGGAGAACGTCAACGACGCGATCTCGTCTCTGGCAGCGGGGCACTCGATCGTCGTCGTGGCCACCCACGACCCGCGCACGCGGGACGCTTGCTCGGACCACATCGACCTCGGCCGAGGCCTCGGACGATGAGTCGCATGACCGTTCGGGCGATCCTCCTCGAAGCCTGGAGCGATGTCGTCACGGGGACCGCTCGCACCACCCTCTTCGCGGCAGCCCTCGCGGCTGTTGTCGTCACCGCGATTCTGACCGATGTGCTCGCCGTCCGGCTCCTCGCCGCCGATGCCGACCGATTCCGCAGCTCCGGCGCAACGGTGCTCACGGTGCAGGCGGAGGGCCGTATCGACGGACATCGCTGCGAAAACCTCGGGCGCATCCCCGGGGTCCGCGCCTCGGGAGCTGTCCGCGAAACCGATTCGCGGCTGACCTCGCCGGCCCTGAGAGGAGCGCCCATTCCCGTCAGTGAGGTGACGTCGGGCTTCCCTCGCCTGCTGTCGAACGACGTCGACCATTCGGGCGGTGTCGTGTTGTCCAATGACGCCGCCGACGTGTTCGGCGTACGTCCGGGCGGGGTGGCCGAGGCGGTCGAAGGACGCGTGAGGGTCGCCGGTCGGTACGACTACCCGGACGACGGCCGCCGTCCGGGATACGGCTACCGTGCGCTGGTCACCGCGGATGCTCGCCACAGCTTCGACGAATGCTGGGTGGATGCGTGGCCTCAGATCCCGAATCTGCGCTCGCTCCTGCTCTTCACGGTCCGCAGCGACACGGGAGCGGACGATGTGCGGCCCCTCCTCGGTCAGCTCAACAGCTCGCACGGGGAACGCTTCGACGGCAGGGAACGCTTCGAGGCCCGCGTCAGCCGGTTCGCTCCGGCGATCGCCGGGATCGTGGCGTTCGGGCTCGCGACGGCCGCGATCCGCTTCCGCCGCATCCAGCTCGCGTCCGCCCTTCACGCCCGCGTCCCGCGGCGCGATCTCCTCGCGGTCCAGATGCTGGAGGCTTCCAGCTGGATTGTCCCCGCCGTGTGCGTCGGACTCGCCCTCACCGCGCTTCTCGCGGCCGGCAGCGCGCCGGGGGATCGGTTGACGGTCGCGATCATCGGCTCGCGCATCCTCGCCGTCGCAGGGCTGGGAGCACTCGGGGGAACCGCCGCCGGCGTCCTCTTCACCCGCGAGAAGCACCTCTTCCGCTACTTCAAGGACCGCTGACAGTGCGCGTGGTATCCTCATTCCTGTGTACGGTCTGCTCCTCCTTAGCTGCCGCGACGAGTCCTAGTTCCGGGCCTCACTCGTCGCGGAGTTCGTCGTCGGCTCTCCACCACACCCCGCGAAGAGGAAGCAGACCATGAAGAACACGCAGGCGCCGAGCGCCATGCCGATCCACAAGTACCGACCGTTCCACGAGCAGATCCGTGTCGACCTGCCGGATCGCACGTGGCCGTCGAACCACATCACCCAGGCGCCGCGCTGGTGCGCCGTCGACCTGCGCGACGGCAACCAGGCCCTCATCGACCCGATGAGCCCGGAGCGCAAGCGCATCATGTTCGACCTGCTGGTCCGGATGGGCTACAAGGAGATCGAGGTCGGCTTCCCGTCGGCCAGCCAGACGGACTTCGACTTCGTCCGCAGCCTGATCGAAGAGGACGCCATCCCGGACGACGTCACCATCCAGGTCCTGACCCAGTCGCGTGAGCACCTGATCAAGCGCACCTACGAGTCGCTGGTCGGCGCCAAGCAGGCGATCGTCCACCTGTACAACTCGACCAGCATCCTGCAGCGGGAGGTCGTCTTCCGCACCGACCAGCAGGGCATCGTCGACATCGCGCTGAACGGCGCGCGGCTGTGCCGCCAGTACGAGTCGCTGGTCCCGGGCACCACGATCTACTACGAGTACTCGCCCGAGTCGTACACCGGCACGGAGCTGGAGTTCGCGGCCGACATCTGCAACCAGGTGCTGGAGGTGTTCGAGCCGACCCCGGAGCGCAAGGTCATCATCAACCTGCCCGCGACCGTCGAGATGGCGACGCCGAACGTCTACGCCGACTCCATCGAGTGGATGTCGCGCCACCTGAACCACCGCGAGAACGTCATCCTGTCCCTGCACCCGCACAACGACCGCGGCACCGCCGTCGCCGCCGCCGAGCTGGGCTATATGGCCGGTGCCGACCGCATCGAGGGCTGCCTGTTCGGCAACGGCGAGCGCACCGGCAACGTCGACCTGGTGACGCTGGGCGTCAACCTGTTCACGCAGGGCATCGACCCGCAGATCGACTTCAGCGACATCGACCAGATCAAGCGCACGGTCGAGCACTGCAACCAGCTGCCCGTCGGCGAGCGCAGCCCCTGGGGCGGCGACCTGGTCTTCACCGCGTTCAGCGGATCGCACCAGGACGCCATCAAGAAGGGCTTCGAGGCGATGGAGGCGCGGGCCGCCGAGCAGGGTGTGACCGTCGACGAGCTGGTCTGGGCCGTGCCCTACCTGCCGGTCGACCCGAAGGACCTGGGTCGCTCGTACGAGGCGGTCATCCGCGTCAACTCGCAGTCCGGCAAGGGCGGTGTCGCCTACCTGCTGAAGAACGACCACTCGCTCGACCTGCCGCGCAAGCTGCAGATCGAGTTCTCGGGCGTGGTGCAGGCGAAGACCGACGCCGAGGGCGGAGAGGTCACCAGCGAGCAGATCTGGGCCGTGTTCCAGGACGAGTACCTGCCCGCGCCGTCCAGCGACAGCGACGCCAAGTGGGGCCGGTTCGAGCTGGGCAGCACGACCACGACGAACGAGACCGGCGAGCACGTCGTCCTCACCGTCACGTTGCGCGACGGGGACACCGTCTCCAAGGCCACAGGGGAGGGGAACGGCCCGATCGCGGCGTTCTTCGACATCCTGCACCAGCACGGCGTGGACGCCCACCTGTACGACTACTCGCAGCACACGCTGTCGGCGAGCGAGTCGGCGCAGGCGGCGGCCTACGTGGAGCTGGACGTCGACGGCCAGCGCCGCTGGGGCGTCGGCATCGACGGGGACACGACCACGGCGTCGTTCAAGGCGGTCGTCTCGGCCGTCAACCGGGCCGTGCGCGCGGGCGCCGGCCGTGCGGCGTCGGAGGAGCTCGTCTCCGCCTGACGTTCCATGCCTGACGATCCTCTGGGCCCGACACGCCGCTACCGCATTCGCGAAACGGCGTGTCGGGCCCAGTCGTTTCAGTCGTCGGGTTTGTCGATGCGGTAGCGGGGGAGGGCTCCCGTGTCGGTGCGCTCGGCGGTGCGGGCCGGGTCCGGACGGCGGGCGAACGCCATCCAGCGGGGCGGGCGGATGCGGCCAAGCTCCCGCTGCTCCGGCAGACTCCAGCCGAACCGCACCGCGAGGAGCCGGATGACCAGCGTCACCACGACGCACGTGATCGCGGCGACCGTGAGCGGCACGCCGAGGTCGATCATCCCGACCAGCACGATCGTGCCCGCACCCGCGGCGACCGCGTAGAGCGACCCCACGTGCATCAGCGCGATCGGGAGGTTGAGCAGCACGTCACGGAGGATGGAGCCGCCGACCGCGGACACCACCCCGACGAACACCGCGGGCACCTCCGGCAGGCCCAGCGCGAGCGCCTTGCTGGCGCCGATCGCGCCGAAGAGCCCGATGGTGAGCGCATCGAGGAAGGTGATGACCGGGTCGAGCCGGCGGAAGAGCCGGATCAGCAGCATCCCGAGCAGAGCGGCGACGACGGTGGCGGGCAGGTACCAGTTCGACTGCAGGGCGACCGGCGTGACGTTGAGCAGCAGGTCGCGCAGGAGTCCGCCGCCGATGCCGGTCGCCACGCCGATGATCGCGACCCCGAGCAGGTCGAGCCGGCGGTCCCGGAAACCGGCCGCGAACATCGCGCCCTGGAGGCTGCCGACGCCGACGGCGATGAGGTCGCCCCACAGCGGGATGGAGAGGGCGGCGGTCGTGCTCACCCACCATATGTACCATCTTCGGCGGGTCGCGCCGTGCCGCCCGTTGTCAGCCGGGCGCGCGATACTGGAGTGTGCCTGTCTACCGTGATGAAGCCGTCGTGCTGCGCACCCACAAGCTGGGGGAAGCCGACCGCATCGTCACCATGCTCAGCCGCCAGCACGGCAAGATCCGGGCGGTCGCGAAGGGCGTGCGGCGCACCGCCTCCCGGTTCGGGTCGCGGCTGGAGCCGTTCATGGTCGCCGACGTGCAGCTGTACGAGGGCCGCAGCCTCGACGTCGTCACCCAGGCGGAGTCCCTGGGCGCCTACGGGGCGCTCATCGCCGACGACTACGCCAGCTACACCGCGGCGAACGCGATGGTGGAGGCGGCCGACCGGCTGACCGACGCGGAGGCGTCGCTGCAGCAGTACCTGCTGCTCGTCGGCGCCCTGCGGTCACTGTCGCGCCGCGAGCACGGCGCCGGGCTGACGCTCGACTCCTACCTGCTGCGGGCGCTGTCCCTCGCCGGGTGGGCGCCCAGCTTCCAGGACTGCTCGCGCTGCGGCCTCCCCGGACCGCACACGCATGTCGTCGTCCAGCTGGGCGGCGTGGTCTGCGACGACTGCGCGCCGCAGGGCGCGCCGCGCGTGGACGCCGACACCATCGCGCTGCTCGGCGCCCTGCTGACCGGCGACTGGGAGACGGCGGAGGCCGCATCCGAGAGCACACGCGGCCGCGCGAACGGCGTCGTGGCGGCGTACACCCAGTGGCACCTGGAGCGCGGCCTCCGCTCCCTCCAGCACGTGGCCCACGAGAGCGACGACCAGAAGGCGAGTGGATGAGTCCGAAGCCGTACACCCACAAGGATGCGGTGGAGTACCGCCCGCTCGACTGGACGGGGATCCACCCTCCCGCGTTCCCGGCGGGCAGCGTCCCGTCGCACGTCGCCATCGTGATGGACGGGAACGGCCGCTGGGCGAACCGGCGCGGGCTCACCCGGATCGAGGGGCACCGCGCGGGGGAGGCGGCCTTGCTCGACGTGGTCGCCGGCGCCATCCAGGCCGGGGTGAAGCACCTCAGCGTGTACGCGTTCTCGACCGAGAACTGGAAGCGGTCGCCCGACGAGGTGCGCTTCCTGATGGGCTTCAACCGGGAGGTGCTGCACCGCCGGCGCGACCAGCTCAACGAGTGGGGGGTGCGCGTCCGCTGGGCCGGCCGGAAGCCGCGCCTGTGGTCGTCCGTCATCAAGGAGCTGCAGTACGCCGAGCAGCTCACCGCCGGCAACGACGTGCTCACCCTGACGATGTGCGTCAACTACGGCGGCCGCACCGAGATCGGCGACGCCGTGCGTGCCATCGCCGAGGAGGTGGCAGCGGGGAGGCTGCGGCCGTCCGCCGTGAGCGAGAAGACCATCCAGCGCCACCTCTACCTGCCCGACATGCCCGACGTCGACCTGTTCGTGCGCAGCTCGGGGGAGCAGCGCACCAGCAACTTCCTGCTGTGGCAGAGCGCGTACGCCGAGATGGTGTTCCTCGACACGCTGTGGCCCGACTTCAGCCGCACCGACCTGTGGGATGCCGTGTCGCTGTACCTGCAACGCAACCGGCGGTTCGGCGGTGCCGTGGATGCGCCGACGGCCTCCGCGGAATAGGTGCAGTACTGCACGGTGTTGGCTCTGGTGTGAGCGAACCCATCAAGATCGACATCTGGTCCGACATCGCGTGCCCGTGGTGCTACATCGGCAAGCGCAAGTTCGAGGCGGGAAGCGGCCTCTTCTCCGGTGCCGGTGACGGCCGGGCGGTCGAGGTCGAGTACCACTCGTTCGAGCTGTCCCCGGACACGCCCGTCGACTTCGAGGGGAGCGAGGTGGACTTCCTCGCCGGGCACAAGGGCATCCCGGCCGGGCAGGTGGAGCAGATGCTGGAGCGGGTGACCGGGATCGCCTCCTCCGTCGGGCTCGACTACGACTTCGACTCCCTCAAGCACACCAACACGGTCAAGGCGCACGAGCTGCTGCACTTCGCGAAGGCGCACGGCAAGCAGCTGGAGCTGGCGGAGCGCCTGTTCCGCGCCTACTTCGTCGAGGGCCGCCACGTCGGACGCATCGACGACCTGGCCGACCTCGCCGCCGAGGTGGGCCTCGACCGGGCGGAGGCAGTGGCCGCGCTCGAGTCGGAGCGCTACCTGGACGACGTGCGCGCCGACCAGTCCACCGCCGCCGAGTACGGCATCAACGGCGTCCCCTTCTTCGTGATCGAGGGCAAGTACGGCGTCTCGGGCGCCCAGGACGCGCAGACCTTCGCCCAGGTGCTGGAGCAGGTCTGGACCGAGCGCGCGGCGGTGACCGCGTGAGCGGCGAGGGCGCGGCGGCGCCGGCCGCGCCGGCCGCGCGCCCGCCGCTCGTCCCGCTCGGCGCACCCGCCGCCGTCTGCGACGGCGACGCCTGCGCCCTCCCATGATCCATGGGACGCAAAACGCCGCTATTCAGTCCTCATAACGGCGTGTTGCGTCCCATGGATGTGAGGGCCTCGGCCACGCGACGGACCGCCTCGCGAGCCGCGTCCGTCATGTGAGAACGGTTCACGCGGACGATGCGCCAGCCCTGAGACTCGATCCGCCACAGCCGGTCGCCGTCGAGGTGGTACTGACGATCGTCGGTGCGATGGTGGTCGCCGTCGTACTCGATGGCGACTCGGCGGTCCGGATAGGCCAGATCGAGATGGGCAGTACGCCCGCCTCCGATGTCGATGCAGTAATTGATGCTCGGCTCGGGGAGGCCCGCGCGGATGATCGCGAGGCGCAGGGTCGTCTCCATGGGTGAGTCCGTCCGTGCCCGCATCCATTGCACGGCGGACCGCAGGGTGGTGACGCCCGGTCTCCCGTGTGCGCCCGCGACCGCCGCCGTGATTTCCGGCACGGTCGACAGGGGGTCGGTGCGGCGGATCAGTGCGTCACCCGCCCGCACGAGGTCGTCGTGCCGGAGAACTCCCGCGAGTTGTATGAGCACCTCGACGGGTTCGGGGACGGGAAGGCCCCGGACGTGCCGTAACCGTGAGGGATCGACCGTCAGCCGGTGACCGGTCACTCCGGCGGCGCGAGGCGCTCGTCGCTCACGCGGCGCGCCGACGTGCAGCTCGTCCCGTTCTCCGAGGGGGAGCGGAAGGTCGTACAGCGCTGCTGCGGTGGTGTGGCTGAAGAACATCCCTTCCGGCATCACGCGCAGGTAGGCGCGGCAGCGGTCCTCCAACGACATCGGGTCATCCGTCGCGCGGCGGACTCCATGAAACGGCGAACTGAGGTCTTTTCGCCGCAGTCGCGCAGGGCTGACTCCGGCCTGCCGCGCCGCGGCCGTCGAGAACGACGACGACCGTGCGATGGGTGGCAGTTGTGCGGGGTGCGGCATGCCGTCCACCCTGCCAACTCCGTCTTCGGTGAGCGCGCGTTATCCACACCCCGCGCGTCTATGGGACGCAAAACGCCGTAACGCGAACTCACTTACGGCGTATTGCGTCCCATGGATGGCTATTCGGGGTCGGTGATGTCGGCGACGGTGGCGCCGAAGGCGGCGAGGAGCGCGTCGGCGTCGACGAAGAGGGAGTAGCCGTGCTCGCCGGCGCCCATCGAGACCGTGCGGCCGGGAATGGTCGCGTCGGCGATCACCGGCCACGCGGTGGTGCTGCCGAACGGCGTGATGGTGCCGCGCTCGTAGCCGGTCGCCGCGAGGGCGACGGACGCGTCGGGCAGCTGCAGCTTGTTCACCTGCAGGACCGAGCGCAGCTTGGCCCACGCGATCTTGCGCCCGCCCGGCACCAGGGCGAACACGAACGTGTCATCGCTGCGCTTCACCACGAGCGTCTTCACGATGTCCGACGGCTGGATGCCGAGCAGCTCCGCGGCCTCCTCGAGGCTGCGGGCGGCGGGCCGCTCGATGATGCGGATGTCGACCCCGCGGGAGGCGGCGTCCGCTTCGACGCGCTCACGGCCGGTGCCCACAGGCGCAGCGGCGGGGGAGTTGTCCACAGATTCGGGGCTCTCGGCCATAGCTCAGCACGCTTTCTGGGAGAATCGAGTCAGATGTCTACCACTGCCACCCTAAGCCACGCTCCCCAGCTGACCATCGGTCCGCTGGGGCTCGACGTGCCCGTTGTCCTCGCGCCGATGGCCGGGATCACGAACACGGCGTTCCGCCGGCTGTGCCGCGAGTTCGGCGCGGGCCTCTACGTCAGCGAGATGATCACGTCGCGCGCGCTCGTCGAGCGCACCCCCGAGTCGTTGCGGCTCATCACGCACCACGAGTCCGAGACGCCGCGCTCCATCCAGTTGTACGGCGTCGACCCGGTGACAGTTCGCGAGGCCGTCACGATGCTCGTCGCCGAAGACCGCGCCGACCACATCGACCTCAACTTCGGCTGCCCCGTGCCCAAGGTGACCCGCAAGGGAGGCGGCGCCGCGCTCCCGTGGAAGCTCGGCCTGTTCCGCGAGATCGTCGAGGGCGCGGTGAAGGCCGCGGGCGACATCCCGCTCACGATCAAGATGCGCAAGGGCATCGACGGCGACCATTTGACTTACCTCGAGGCGGGGCGCATCGCCGAGGGAGCCGGTGTGGCATCCATGGCCCTGCACGCGCGCACAGCGGCCGAGTTCTACTCCGGGCACGCCGACTGGTCCGCCATCACCAAGCTCAAGGAGACGGTGACCTCGACCCCGGTGCTCGGCAACGGCGACATCTGGTCGGCGGCCGATGCGATCCAGATGGTGGAAGAGACAGGGTGCGACGGCGTTGTCGTCGGCCGCGGCTGCCTCGGGCGGCCGTGGCTGTTCGGCGACCTGGCCGCCGCGTTCCGCGCCCGGGCGGGCGAGATCTCCGCCGAGGAGGCACGGGCGGCGCAGGCGCATCCCACGCTCGGCCAGGTCGCGCAGACCTTCCGCCGTCACGCCGAGCTGCTCGTCGAGTTCTTCGACAGCGAGGAGCGCGGCTGCCGCGACATCCGCAAGCACGTCGCCTGGTACTTCAAGGGCTATCCGGTCGGCGGCGACCTGCGCGCCAGCCTCGCCACCGTTGACACGCTGGAGCACCTCGACGAGCTGCTGGCGACGCTGGACGGGGATCAGGAGTACCCGGGCGAGGCCGCGGAGGGCCAGCGCGGGCGCGCCGGATCGCCCAAGCGCCCAGCGCTCCCGGACGGCTGGCTCGCAAGCCGCGACCTCGACGGCGCCCAGCGCGCGGAGGTCGCCGACGCGGAGGTGCACAACAGTGGTGGATGACGTGGCGGCGACGACGCGCGAGGCGGCGGCGCCGACGACCGA
>Ga0209563_100459_pt1 | contig 14090 bp, 12 predicted proteins | sample AraplaCvi_mMF_r2_FD_184271 | JGI IMG/M metagenome (GOLD analysis project Ga0209563, IMG submission 184271) | Arabidopsis root microbial communities from North Carolina, USA - plate scrape CL_Cvi_mMF_r2 (SPAdes) (version 2) | ecosystem: Host-associated > Plants > Roots > Endosphere | place: USA... | reverse complement strand
GAAGCTCAGGTGCATCGCCGCCTTGACGGGATGCCGTGCCGCCTCGGCGCGCAGGTGGCCGATGAACTCCGGGCCGAGGGCGGGGGCGGCACCGCCGAGGACGATCGTCGGCACGTCGAGCGCCGCCCCGACGAGGAGCAGCGCGCGGGCGAGCACGCGGGCGCCGTTCGCGATCCGCTCGCGCGACTCCGGGGTCGCGGCCAGCGCCGGCAGGTCCAGCGCCTCCAGATCGGTGCCGTGGGGGAGACCGAGCAGGCTGGTGACCGAGACGACCTCCTCCAGGCAGCCGCGGTTGCCGCAGGCGCAGACGGGCGCGTCGGCGCCGAACAGCACCGGAACGTGCCCGATCTCGCCGGCGCGGTGCGCGGCGCCCGCGACGACGGCACCGTCGATGAGGACGGCCGCTCCGACGCCGGTGCTCAGTGAGACGAACAGCTGGCTGGCGCCGAAGCCGTCCGTCTCCGCCTCGTCGGGGGCACCGGCGGTGGAGTCAGCGATCGCCTCCGCGTCGGCGTCGTTGATGAGATGGATGGGCGCCTCCACGATCCCGGAGAGCTCGCGGGCCAGGTCAACGTCCGTCCACCCCAGCTGCACGGACTCGCGGATGAGGGGACCGTCGGCGATGCCCGGCACCTGCACGCCGACCGCGACGATGTGAGCGGAGGTCGCCGCGACCAGCCGGCGCACGACGGTCCGGACGTCCTCGATGGAGCCCGGGGTCGCCGGCCGCTGGCTCGTCGTGGTGACGACGTCGCCCAGCAGGTCGACGACCGCGCCGCGCACGAGCCCGGGCTGGACGAGGAGCGACAGCAGCACGTGGTCCTCGTTCGCCACCCGCAGCGTCGTCGCGCGCTTGCCGCCGGTGCTCTCGGCGCGCTCGCCCTCGATGACCAGCCCGTCGGCGATCAGCCCGGCGAGCAGGGAGGACACGGTCGCGCTGGTCAGCCCGGTGCGGCGCGCGATCCCCGCGCGCGTGGCGGTGCCGTTGCCGGAGAGGACGAGCTGCAGCGCGGTCGTGAGGTTCCGCTCGCGGACGGCGGCCTGCGTCGCCTTGCCGTGCTCCTCCACACCGTGCTCCCGCCCTGTCGCGTACGGTCACGACCCTAGCAAGCCACCCCGGCGCGGCGCCCGGCGACTGCGCCGCCCCGGAACGATTGCGGCGGCGCGCGCAGGCGCACACGTTCCGAGAGACCGCAGACACAGGAACGGAAGCGGACGGAAAGAGCATGGCCCCCGACCGGAGAACTTCCCGGTCAGGGGCCTTATTGTCGGCGCTCGGCCCGTTCATCCCGCAGGGGACGAGCGAGTCCAGCCGCTCGGTGCTCAAGGGCGACCTGTCGGTGGATGCGATGATATCTATCATGTCGCTTTCCTGCGTGATGGCTTTTGTCCCGAACACCGCGACCGCCGCGTTCGGATCTCTCGCGGCCAGCCCCAGGTCCTTCGAGGATGCGCTCGGCGCACGCGCGTCGGAGGTGTTTGTGGCACAGGTCGGCCTGCACGTGCTCGTGGTCTCTCCGGGGAACCTGTGGGATGCGCCGGTGTTGCGCGAGGAGCCGGACGGTGCCGTCGTTGTGATCTTCAGCGGAGACATCCTTGAATTGAGCACGTTGGGCACGCGCTCTCGGGTTCGTCAGTTCGCGTACGGCAAGGTTGTCGATGAAGAAGGTGAGCCGCTCGGCGTCGAGCTGGTGTTCGATCAGTTCGACGATCCCGAAACCGGCCACCTCGAAGTCCTGTGCCGTCTTGCCGGCATCACTCGAAACGGCCTCCGCACCCTCGACTGGTATGCGCTGACACCCCGCTGGAAGAACGCGCTGGCGCGGTTGTTCCGGAACTAGCGTTCGTCGGCGAGCGTGACCCGGCTTCCACGACCTGCGAAAAGAGCAAGGCCCCCGACCGGAGAACTTCCCGGTCAGGGGCCTTATTGGTTGCGGGGGCAGGATTTGAACCTACGACCTCTGGGTTATGAGCCCAGCGAGCTACCGAGCTGCTCCACCCCGCGGCACAAGAAATGACTCTAGCACGGGATCGGGAGGCGACGAAATCGCGAACACCCGCCCGGGCGCGTCGATTCCTGTGGACCGGTCGTCCTACTAGAGTCGTTCGCAGATAGGGGATGCGATGGCGAGTGCCGTGACGAAGTTCCGGGTGGTGGTGGTCGAAGACGACCCGGACGTGGCCTTCTTCATGAAGACCGTGCTGGAGAAGAAGGCGGACGCCGTCGCGATCGCGGTGACCGATCCGTCCACAGCGTTGCAGCGGATCGCCGAGTTCGACCCGGATCTGGTGATCACCGACATCGAGATGCCCGGCATCTCCGGACTCGACCTGCTCAAGGAGCTGCGCAGCCAGTACCCGGGCATGCCGGTCGTCGTGATGACGGCGCACGTCTCGGTCGACTACGCCGTGTCGGCGCTGCGGGCGCAGGCCGACGAGTTCCTCACCAAGCCTGTCGCGTCGGCCGAGCTCGTCGCGATCGTGAACCGGCTGGCCACCGAGGGCCGCGTCAAGCGCGCCGCGCAACGGAAGCAGGTCGTCCTCGCGATCGGCGCCCACCCGGACGACGTGGAGATCGGCGTCGGCGGCATCCTCGCCGCCCACCGCGACGCGGGCAACCAGGTGGTCATCCTGACGATGTCGCGCGGGGCCCGCGGGGGAGACGCCGACGACCGGCAGCACGAGTCCCTCGCCTCGGCGGAGCTGCTCGGCGCCCGACTGTTCCTGGAGGACCTGGAGGACACCCAGATCTCGGCCGCCGACCCGACGGTCGGCATCATCGAGCGTGTCGTCGCCGAGGTGCAGCCGGACATCGTCTACACGCACTCCTCGCACGACCGCCACCAGGACCACCGCGCGGTGCACGCAGCGACGAACGTGGCGACGCGGTCGGTGCGGACGGTGTGCTGCTACCAGAGTCCGTCGGCGACCATCGACTTCCGGCCCACCCGGTTCGTGCCGATCGACGGGTTCACCGAGACCAAGCTGCAGCTGATCGACTGCTTCCGCTCGCAGACGGAGCTGCGCGGCTACCTCGAGCCGGACTTCGTGCTCGCGACCGCGCGCTACTGGTCGCGTTTCGGCGGCGGCAAGAACTGCGAACCCCTGGAGGTGCTGCGCGACACCGCGGACATCTCCCTTCCCGCCTCGAGCATCGCCGACGCCCGCATCCGGAGGACCGCTTAGATGACCGACACCACCCGTACCCGCGTCCTGGTCACCGGAGCGGGCGGCCCCGCCGGCGTCGCCGTGATCCGGTCGCTGCTCGCGCGCGACGATGTCGACGTGTTCTCCGCCGACATGGACGGGTGGGCGAGCGGCCTCTATCTTGTGCCGGAGCAGCGCCGCCGTATCGTGCCCGCCGGCCGCTCCGACGGCTTCGTGGATGCGCTCATCGCGATGTGCCGCGAGGACGCGATCGACGTGCTGTTCTCCACCGTCGATGTGGAGCTGCCCGGCCTCGCCGCCCGGCGGGACGAGCTGGCGGCGGTCGGGACGAGCCTCGCCGCGCCCTCCCACGAGACGCTCGTCACGTGCCTCGACAAGTTCGCGCTCGTGCAGCGCGTGGAGGGCAAGGCCCGCATCCCGGAGACCCGGCTGCTGAACCAGGCCGGCGTCGGCGCCGACTGGACGTTCCCGGTCATCGTGAAGCCCCGCAGCGGCGCCGGCTCGCGCGGGGTGCGCCTCATCCCGGACCGCGGGACGCTGGAGGCCCTCGGCACCGACGAGAGCATCATCATCCAGGAGAACCTGCCCGGCGAGGAGTTCTCGGTCGATGTGCTCGCCGGCCTCGACGGCGAGGTCATCGCCGCCGTTCCGCGCTCGCGCGAGCGGGTCGACTCCGGCGTCTCCATCGCCGGGCGCACCGTCCGCCGGGCGGAGCTGTCGGACACCGCGGCCGCGGTGGCGCGCGCGATCGGCCTGACCGGTGTCGCCAACGTGCAGCTGCGCTACAGCACCGACGGCGTCCCGGCGCTGCTGGAGGTGAACCCGCGCTTCCCCGGCGCGATGCCGCTGACGATCGCGGCGGGCGTCGACATGCCGTCCCTGCTGCTCGACCTCGTGCTCGGACGTCCGGTGCCCTCGGCGGTCGACTTCGAGGAGCTCGCGAACGTGCGCTTCCTGGAGGATGTCTTCCTCCGCCCCGGCTACGTCCTGGTCTCCGAGAACGCGGCGCACACGGAGGGACCGGAGGAGTGACCGCCACAGAGGCGGCGCGCCTGCCCGCGACGCTCCACGGCGACTTCCACGTGCACTCCACGTTCTCCGACGACGCCCGCAGCACCCTCGCCGAGAACATCGCCGCCGCCTCCGCCGCCGGCCTCTCGGCCCTGCGCCTGACCGACCACGTGCGCGCGTCGACGACCTGGGTGCCCGAGTTCCTCGCCGCGGTGCGGGCCGAGCGCATCCCCGACGGACTGACCGTGCACACCGGAGTGGAGGCCAAGCTGCTCGATGCGTCCGGCGCGGTCGACATCCCGGCCGGCCTGGTGGTGGGGCCGGGCGGAGTGGACGCCGTCGTCATCGGCGACCACCAGTTCCCGGGGACCGACGGCCCGTGGTCGCCCACCGCGACCCGCGAACGGCTCGACGCCGGTCTCTCCGACGACGACGCGCTCGACCTGCTCATCGAGGGCAGCATCCGGGCGATGGAGCGGACGAGGCACGCGCAGCTCGCGCACTGGTTCTCCATCCTCCCAAAGGTGGGCCTGGCGGAGGACCAACTCGGCCCGCAGCGCCTCACCGCGTGGGCGGAGGCGGCGGCCGCGACGGGCACGATCGTCGAGGTGAACGAGAAGTGGGCCTGCCCCGGGCCGGAGGCGATCGCAGCACTGCTGCGCGCCGGGGCGCGGATCGTGGCCTCCACCGACAGCCACGTCGCGACGGATGTCGGACGCTACGAGCGCGTTCCCGCGCTCTTCGACGCGGCGACCGCCCGCGTCGCCGCCGAGACCGAGGAGGCGCGATGAGCCCCGTCGAACCGCCGGCCGAGGTGCGGAAGCAGATCCAGGACGAGCTGGAGCGCAACCGCCGCTGGGAGTACCGGCTGCCCGTCTACGCCGGCGTTGCGCTCCTGGTGTGCGCGGCGATCGTCGTGGTGAGGGTAGTGTTCCTGCATGTCTGACGCCGGCTCGCGCGGGAAGCGCGTCGTGATCGCGGACGACGACGACGACATCCGCGGCCTGATGACCATCGCCGCCAACCGCGCCGGCGTGGACATCGTGGCTGCGGTGGACAACGGCCGGGCGGCGCTCGACGCGGTCCGGTCGGGCGATGTCGACCTCGCCGTGCTCGACATCTCCATGCCCGGGCTCAACGGCATCGAGGTGGCGGAGGCCATCCGCGCCGACGAGCAGACGAAGGGCACGCTCATCCTGATGGTCTCGGCCTCCGTGCAGCTGCTCACCACGCACGGCGTGGTGGCCGACCGGTCCGACAGCTTCATCGTCAAGCCGTTCAGCCCGCGGGTGCTCTCGACGCGCATCCGGGAGATGCTGGACCTGGAGGCCCCCGCATGACGATCGACCGCTGGCTCAGCCGCATCCCCATCGACTCGCCGTCGGCCTTCATGAAGCAGGTGCCGACGATCGTCGGCTTCGCGTTCGCGGCGGCCATCGCGGCGGTCCCCAACGGCGTCCCGATCACCGACGGAGCGGAGTTCGTCGCGGGCATCGTGCTCGTCGTGATCGCCTCCGTCCTCTCGTTCGCCGTGCCGTGGCGGCGGCTCAACCCCGAGTGGGTGGTCGTCGTCCCGACGCTCTCGCTGCTCGCCGTCGGCCTCCTTCGCCTGGCGACGGGATCGTCGGCGTCGCCGTTCGTCGTGCTGACCCTGCTCCCGTTCGTGTGGATCGCCTCGGAGGAGGGGCGGATCAACATCCTCATCGCGTCCCTCGGGACGTTCATCGTGCTGCTGGCGCCCCTGCTCGTCGACGGCGGGGCGCGCTCGGCGGGGGATGTGGTGCGGGCGTTCTTCTCGCCGGTCATCTACCTGATCGTCGCGGTCGTGATCAACGAGATCGCGCACCGGATGCGGATCCAGTTGCAGAAGGCGCACGAGGCCGCCCAGCAGCAGGAGACGTTGCTGGCGCAGGCGGTCGCCGCGCAGGACGAGCTGGTGCTCAACGAGGCGCGGCTCAAGACGGCCAACCGCCTCATCCAGAGCATCTGGAACGCCGTCACCGAGCAGTCGGTCATCGGGACCGACCTCGACGGCCTCATCGACGTGTGGAACCCCGGCGCCGAGAAGATGCTCGGCCTGACCGAGAAGCAGGTGGTCGACGGCAAGCACCACGTGATCGACTTCCACCTGCCGGAGGAGATCGACCAGCGGCTCCAGGCCATGGATGCGCGGTTCACCACCGTGTCGAGCATCGAGTCGTTCTCCGCCCTGGTCGACACGGTGCGGGCCGGGTCCGCCGACGTGCGCGACTGGACGTACGTGCGGCCGGACGGCAAGCGCGTCGCCGTGCAGGTCGCCGCGACGCCCCGCCTGGACGAGAACGGCCATCGGGTGGGCTTCATCTTCGTGGCGACGGACATGACCCAGGCGCGGGAGTTCGCGCGCCTCAAGGACGAGTTCGTGGGCCTCATCTCGCACGAGCTGCGGACGCCGCTGTCGTCGATCCTGGGCTACCTCGAGCTCATGCGCGACGACGAGGAGTCGCCGCTGTCGGACGAGCAGCTGCAGTACCTGGGCGTGGCGGAGCGCAACGCCCACCGGCTGCTCCGGCTGGTCGGCGATCTGCTGTTCACCGCGCAGGTCGAGTCGGGCCGGTTCCCGCTCGACATCACCGACGTGGAGCTCGGCGGCGTGGTGTCGGCCTCGGTGGAGTCCGCCACCCCTGTCGCCGCGAACGCGGGCGTCACCCTGGTGCGGGACGTGCCGGAGAAGCCGTTGGTGGTGCGGGGCGACACGCTGCGCCTCGGCCAGGCCGTGGACAACCTCGTCTCGAACGCGCTCAAGTTCACCCCCTCCGGCGGGACGGTGACCGTGTCGCTGCGCGCGGAGGGCGACCACGCCGTCATCGCCGTCGCCGACACCGGCATCGGCATCCCGGCCGTCGAGCTGAGCCAGCTCTCGCAGCGCTTCTTCCGCGCCTCCACCGCCACCCGCAACGCGGTGCCGGGCGTCGGCCTCGGCCTCACGATCACGAAGGCGATCGTGACGGCGCACGGCGGGCGGCTCGACATCGCCAGCGAGGAAGGGGTCGGCACCTCCATCAGCATCGTGCTGCCGGTGGAGACGCCGCAGCCGGTGACCGAGGCCATCCCGCGGGTGGAGGTGGCGCCGTGAGCGACCGTCCAGCCGAGCTCACCGCCGACGACCGCGCGCTCGCCGTCGCGGTCGTGCAGTTCGCCCCGGGGGAGGACCGCGTCCACAACCGGGATGTGGTCGCCGGGCTGATCGCGGTCGCCGCCTCGCGGGGCGCGCGGCTGGTGGTGCTCCCGGAGTACGCGTCGTACTTCACCGACCCGCTCGGGCCCTCGTTCGCCAAGAACGCGGAGCCGCTCGACGGCGAGTTCGTCGGCGCCCTGTCCGCGGCGGCGCGCGAGCACGGCGTCTGGGTGGTGGCGGGGCTCGTGGAGCGCACGTCCGAGTCGCGGAAGTTCTCCAACACGCTCGTCGCGGTCGACCCGTCCGGCGACGTGGTGGCGACTTACCGCAAGCAGCACCTGTACGACGCGTTCGGCGCCCGGGAGTCGGACTGGGTCGTCCCCGGCGGCCTGGACGACCCGCAGACCTTCTCCGCCGACGGCGTCACCGTCGGCCTCCAGACCTGCTACGACCTGCGGTTCCCCGAGGTGACCCGGCGGCTGGCGGATGCGGGGGCCGACGTGGTCGCCGTCCCGGCCGAGTGGGTGCGCGGACCGCTGAAGGAGTTCCACTGGAACACCCTCCTCGCCGCGCGCGCCATCGAGAACACGCTCTACGTGGCCGCGGCCGACCATCCGCCGTCGATCGGCGTCGGCGCGAGCGCGGTCGTCGACCCGATGGGCGTCACGGTCGCGGCGCTGGGGGAGACGACGGGAGTCGCGGTCGCGGATGTGTCGACCGCGCGCATCCGCGAGGTGCGCGAACGCAACCCGGCCCTCGCGCTGCGCCGCTACCGCGTCATCCCGCGCTGATCCCCGCATCCATGGGACGCAACACGCCGTAACTCCGGCGCGTCAGCGGCGTGTTGCGTCCCATGGATCGTCAGCGGGGGAGGGTCGCGAGGCGGCGGGCCGCCTCCTCCAGCACCTCGACGCGCTTGCAGAACGCGAACCGGACCAGCGAGGAGGTGCGCGCCGCGTACTCGCCGCGGCTGAACGCCCCGAGCGGCACGGCCACCACGCCGGCGAGCTCCGGCAGCCTCCGGCACAGGTCGACGGCGTCGGCGAAGCCGAGGGGAGCGGCGTCGGCGACCACGAAGTACGTGCCGTCGCTGCGGAACACGCCGAAGCCGGCCTCCACCAGACCCGCCGAGAGGATGTCGCGCTTGCGCGCCAGGGCGTCCGCGATGCCGCGGAAGTACGCATCCGGGAGCCGCAGCCCTGCGGCCATCGCCGGCTGGAACGGCGCGCCGTTCACGTAGGTGAGGAACTGCTTCACGGCGAGGATGGCGGTCACCAGCTCCGGCGGAGCGGTCAGCCAGCCGACCTTCCAGCCGGTGGTGTTGAACGTCTTCCCGCCGGAGGAGATGGCGACCGTGCGCTCGCGGGCGCCGGGAAGTGACTCGATCGGGAGGTGCTCGGGACCGAACGTGAGGTGCTCGTACACCGAGTCGGTCACGATGATCGCGTCATGCCGCTCGGCCAGCTCCACGATCGTGCTCAGCGTCTCGCGGTCGAGCACCGCGCCGGTCGGATTGTGCGGCGTGTTCACCAGGATGACCCGCGTGCGGTCGGTGACCGTGTCGCGCAGCCGGTCGAGGTCGGGCCGGAACGCGGGCGGCTCCAGGGGCACCGTGCGATGGAGGCCGCCGGCGAGCGCGATGATCGCGCCGTACTCGTCGTAGTACGGCTCGAACGTGACGACCTCGTCGCCGGGCTCCATCAGCGCGAGCAGGGTCGCCGCGATGCCCTCGGTGGCGCCCGCGGTGACGAGGACCTCCCGGTCGGGGTCGACGGCGAGGCCGTAGAAGCGCTGCTGGTGCTCCGCCACCGCGAGGCGGAGGTCGGGGATGCCGGGGCCGGGCGGGTACTGGTTCTCGCCGCCACGGATGGCGGCGACCGCCGCATCCAGCACCTCGGCGGGGCCGTCCTCGTCGGGGAAGCCCTGGCCGAGGTTGATCGCTCCGGTGCGCACCGCGAGGGCGCTCATCTCGGCGAAGATCGTCGGCCGCACCGACCCGTCCGCTCCCAGCAGTCCGGCGCCGTCGGCGGCGCGGCGCCACGCCCCAGAGATCGTCATGGGTCCACCGTACGGCCTTACTCCCACCCCGCCCATCGGATACGTTGGGGAGAGTCATCGGCTCGCAGAAGGTCGTCCACAGCATCGGGAAAGAGAACGCTCAGGTTGGGATTCCAAGCTGTTCGTGCTTGGAAGGAGCAACACCATGACCGACACCCCGAACACCCCGGAGCCCGCGAAGCCCCAGCACGACGCCGACACCGACGCGGTCGTGGATGCTGCCGGCCAGGAGCAGGCCCCCACCGCCGGCGCTGCGGCGCCGCAGCCGGCCGAGAGCACGGCTCCGGCGCAGCCGGCCGCCGCCGAGACCCCGGCCCAGCCGGCCGCCGCTCAGCCGGCCGCCGAGCAGCCCACCGCGGTTCAGCCGACGGCCGAGCAGCCGACGGCCGAGCAGCCGGCCGCCGCCCAGCCCACTGCCGCGCAGCCGACGGTCCCGCAGGCGACGCCGGTGCAGGCTCCCGCCCAGCACACGCAGCCGACCCAGCCCGTCCCGCCGCAGCCCTACGGTCAGCCGTACGGCCAGCAGCCGAACTACGGCAACGGCGCCTTCGGCCAGCCCGCCGGCTACGGCCAGCAGCCGTACGCCCCGAACGGCCACCAGCAGCAGTACGCCACGGCCCCCGGCGCCCCCGGCGCTCCGGCGGCCGGCACGACCGGCAAGCCGGCCAAGCGCAGCAGCGGCCTCATCATCGCCACCCTCGCGATCGGCGCGCTCATCGGCGGCATCGCCGGTGCGGGAGCCGGCGTCGGCCTCTACGCCGCCACCGACTCGGGCAACGCGACCATCAAGACGGTGTCCGGACCCCAGAACATCACGGTCAACGACGCCAACGACGCCAGCACCGTCACCGCCGTCGCCGCGAAGGCCTCGCCGAGCGTCGTCACCATCTCGGTGAGCGCGTCCAGCTCAGGCGGAACGGGCTCCGGCATCGTGCTCACGTCCGACGGCTACGTGCTCACCAACACGCACGTCGTCACCCTCGACGGCCAGGCGTCGAACGTCAACGTCACCGTGACCGACAACGACGGCAAGATCTACACCGCCAAGATCGTCGGCACCGACCCGACGACCGACCTCGCCGTCATCAAGCTCGACAAGGCCTCCGGCATGACGCCGATCAGCTGGGGCGACTCCAGCAAGCTGAACGTCGGGAGCACGACGGTCGCCATCGGCGCCCCGCTCGGCCTCTCCGGCACCGTCACCGACGGCATCGTCTCGGCGCTCAACCGCAGCATCAGCATCGCGTCGTCGGCCGCGCCGAAGAGCGACTCCAACAGCGACGGGAACGGCGACGGCAACGGAAACGGCGGCAGCCAGAACCCGTTCAACTTCGACTTCCCCGGACAAGGCGGCCAGCAGCAGCAACAGCAGCAGCAGGGCTCGCAGGGCACGATCTCGCTTCCGGTCATCCAGACCGACGCCTCGATCAACCCCGGCAACTCGGGTGGTGCGCTGCTGAACGGCAAGGGTGAGCTGATCGGCGTCAACGTCGCCATCGCGAGCGCAGGCGGGTCCAGCTCCAGCGGCTCCCAGTCGGGCAGCATCGGCGTCGGCTTCGCCATCCCGTCGAACCTCGCCAAGCGCGTCTCCGACGAGATCATCAAGGACGGATCGGCCAGCCACGGCCTGCTCGGCGCCTCCGTCTCCGACGCGAGCAGCGACAGCAAGGCGACCACGGTCGGCGCGCTGATCAAGAACGTCAGCTCGGGCGGCGCGGCCGCCTCGGCGGGCCTCAAGGACGGCGACGTCGTTGTGAACTTCAACAACACGCCGATCACCGACGCCACCGACCTCACCGCTCAGGTCCGGGCGCTGGCGGGCGGCTCGAAGGCCGACGTCACGTACATCCGCGACGGCCAGACCAAGACCGCCACCGTCACGCTGGGCACCCTCCAGGCCCAGTAACCCGGCCATCCGTGCCGAATGTGCGCTCCGACCCGCTTGGAGCGCACATTCGGCACGAATCCGTGCGCTGAGGGGCGGCTGGTAGGCTCGACGGCGACCCGTACGACCGAAGGACCAGATGCCGGACCCCGCCGTGAACACCCTCCCCGGTGTCTCGTACGTGATGCCCGTGCTCAACGAGGCGACGCATGTCCGGGCCGCCGTGGACAGCCTGCTCGCGCAGGACTACACGGGTCCGTTCGAGGTGACGATCGCCCTCGGGCCGAGCATCGACGGGACCACCGAGCTGGTCGAGGAGCTTGCCGCGGTCGACGACCGCATCCGGGTCGTGGACAACGTGATCGGCTCCACTCCGGCCGGCCTCAACCTGGCGATCCGCGAGTCGCAGTACCCGATCGTGATCCGCGTGGACGCGCACAGCGTCCTCCCGCCCGAGTACGCCCGCATCGCCGTCGAGACCATGCTGGAGACCGGCGCGGACAACGTCGGCGGCCTGATGGACGCGCAGGGCACCACCGACTTCGAGCGGGCCGTCGCGCGCGCGTACGGCAGCCGGGTGGGCCTCGGCGGCACCAAGCTGCACGTCGGCGGCGAGGCGGGACCGGCGGAGACCGTGTATCTCGGCGTCTTCCGCCGCGAACGGCTCCTGGAGGTCGGCCTCTTCGACGAGGAGATCAAGCGCGGCCAGGACTGGGAGCTGAACCGGCGCATCCGCACCGCCGGGGGCACGGTGTGGTTCACGCCGCGGCTCAAGGTCACCTACCGCCCGCGCCCGAATCTGTACCGGCTGGCCCGGCAGTTCTTCTCCACCGGCATCTGGCGCGGCGAGCTCGCGCGCCGCTTCCCGGCCTCCAACGGTCTGCGTTACTTCGCGCCGCCGGTCATGGTGATCGGTGTGACGGTCGGGACGCTCCTCGGCATCGCCGGGATCGTCCAGGCGGCCGTCGGCGCGGCCCCGTGGCTGCTCTGGGGGTTCGCGGCGCCGCTGCTGTACCTCGTCATCGTCGTCGTCTCGGCGCTGGTGTGGGGCCGACGCGACGGTTTTCGCCCCTTCCTGTGGTTTCTCGTAGTCTTGCCGTGCATCCACTTCAGCTGGGGGATCGGCTTCGTCCTCGGATACCTGTCGCTCACCCGCAACATCACAGCCCACACGGGAAGGTAGGCATGTCCGCACCCGGAGCAGCCGCGCACGGCGCCCGCCCCACCTCCATCGCCGAGCTTCGGGCCGTCGCCCAGCCGCCGGAGGTGCGCGGTCGCCGCAACGCCGAGCACTGGACGGCGTCGCTGTACCTGCGCAACCTCTCGCCGTACCTCACCTGGGTCCTGCTGAAGACCTCCATCTCGGCGAACGGCGTCACCGGGCTCATGATCCTGACGGGATGGGCAACCGCCGCCTCCCTGCTCATCCCCGGCATCGCGGGCGCGGCGTTCGCGCTGGTGCTCGGCCAGCTGCAGATGCTCGTCGACTGCTGCGACGGCGAGGTGGCGCGCTGGCGCGGGACGTCGTCTCCGGCCGGGATCTTCCTCGACAACGTCGGCCACTACACGACCGAGACGCTCATCGCGATCGCGCTCGGCATCCGCGCCGCCGGGTACCCGTTCGAGGCGCCGCAGGACTACCTGTGGACGAACCTGGGCACGCTCCTGGCGCTCGTGATCGTGCTCAACAAGGCGCTGAACGACATGGTGCGCGTCGCCCGGGCCAACGCCGGCCTGCCGAAGCTCGCCGACACGCAGTCGGAGTACGTGCCGACGCACGGGCTGGTCGCCACGCTCCGCCGGGCCGCGCGGTTCCTGCCGTTCCACCGCCTGTACCACTCGGTCGAGCTGACCATCCTCATCTTCGTGTTCTCGATCGTGGGACTGTTCATCGGCGCGACGCTCGCCGACCGCATCCTGCTCTCGGTGCTCGTGCCGCTGTCGATCCTGGCGCTGATCGGGCACTTCGTGACGATCATGGCGTCGCGGCGGGTCCGTGGCTGACCAGCCCGCCGTCGCGGTCGTGGTGCTCACCCAGGGCGCCCGGCCGGTCGAGCTGCGCCGCGGGGTGGAGTCGGTGCTCGCCCAGCGCGGCGTGACCACCGACATCGTCGTGGTCGGCAACGGCTGGGACCCGGCCATGGCCGACCCGGCGCTGCCGTCCGGCGTGCGCACCCTGGCGCTGCCGGAGAACGTCGGCATCCCGGCCGGGCGCAACGCCGGTGTTCCGCTGGTGGCCGGCGAGTGGCTGTTCTTCCTCGACGACGACGCCGACATCCCGTCGCCCACCTTCCTGATCGACGCCGTGGGGAAGATCCGCGCCGACCCGGGTATCGGGATGTTGCAGCCGCGCCTGCGCGTGCCGGACGGCGCGCCATCGCCCCGGCGCTGGATCCCGCGCATCCGCAAGGGCGACCCGGCGCGTTCGAGCAACGTCTTCGCCGTGCTCGAGGCGGCCGTCCTGCTTCCGCGCGAGGTGTTCGAGCGCGCCGGAGGCTGGGCCGACCCGTTCTTCTACGCCCACGAGGGCATCGACCTGGCCTGGAAGGTCTGGGATCAGGGCAAGCGCGTCTGGTACGCGGGCGACCTGGTCGCCGAGCATCCGTCGGTCTCGCCGACCCGCCACTCCTACTACTACCGGCTCAACGCCCGCAATCGCGTGTGGCTGGCCCGCCGCAACCTCCCGGCCGTGCTGGTCCCGCTGTACGTCGGGTCGTGGACCGGCATCCAGCTGCTGCGCTGGTTCCGCAAGCCCGCCGTGCTGCGGGCCTGGTTCGGTGGCTGGGCCGAGGGCTGGCGCGCCGACCCGGG
>Ga0209563_100458_pt1 | contig 14144 bp, 10 predicted proteins | sample AraplaCvi_mMF_r2_FD_184271 | JGI IMG/M metagenome (GOLD analysis project Ga0209563, IMG submission 184271) | Arabidopsis root microbial communities from North Carolina, USA - plate scrape CL_Cvi_mMF_r2 (SPAdes) (version 2) | ecosystem: Host-associated > Plants > Roots > Endosphere | place: USA... | reverse complement strand
GCCCTCTCCCTTGCACCAAGAGTGTCCTGCAATCACATTCCGCGATGGCTGCCACAGCAAACAACCATTGCTCTTGAACTGTATAACGAAGAGGTAACGACCGCTAGTTACCAATCCGTTATTTTTTCTGCGAGTTCGCTATGTGCTGGTGAACAGACTCAGAACGTGCTCCACGAGTAGTTCGTGTTTCGCTGCCACCCGTCGAAGTTCTGGCAGAAGCCGGTTCCCGTGAAGGTGTCGAACGCCACGTAGGGACTTCCGTCCCGTGTTTCACGGAACTGAATGTGGACGGTCGTGCCGTAGTTGATCTGGATGGACGCGGCATTATATTCGATATATTGGTTGTATCCGGGAGCCCAGATCCCCGGCGCATTGAACGTGTCATTGATCCACCGCTCCCCGGAATTCAGGCCCGGGTAGTTACGCGACGCCCCGGTGCAGTTGGGGGAGTAGAAGATGGTGAACCCCTTGGGATTGTCCGCTTGCGCCGGCGCGGCACCGACCAGGCCGACGGCGATGGATGCGATCGACACCGCGATCGCCACCCCGGCGCGCCTCCGACGACGGGAGATCTTCTCGTCCCTCTTCTTGAACATGTGATATATCCCTTTCGATTGGGCCAAGGAGTGGACCTCGGTTTCGATCGACCCCCATTGACGGAACGCCAGCGGGTGCGCTCGGGGGGAACCCCCACGCGCCCCTCCAGGTCCTGAGCATCCCGCGCCGGCAAGGTTCCAGCGCGGACCCGCATCAGACTGGCCGAGAGTAGAGCGCGCGGGTCGAGGGGGACAAGTCCTCCGTATGGCGGACCCGCTCCGGGAGAGTCCCACGAAGTCTGCGAGTACTCACAGGCCGCGACGCCGGTCCGGCGGATTTCCGCGGAGGCCGACCGCGAGTCCTCCAGAGTGAGGACTGGCTGATTCGATCGGCGTTAGGAATCCTCTGCTGTGCGGCCGACAGCGAAGTCTCGGCTCACGAGGGGGAGAGACATGGGGGGAAATGCGCTGGTCGCTCTGGTGACGGCAGGGGCCACGCTCCTCGGCTGTGCCCAGCCCGTCGCGCTCGACACATCGGTTCACTCCACAGCGGCCCAGACGCCGTACTCGGCCGCGCCGGGAGCCGGGTCTTCGGCGGCAGCGGTGGATGGAAGAGGCGACGCGGACGGCTACCATGTCCGTCTGACCTCGGCAGCGGACGGCTACGTCTGGCGGGATATCGCGGTTCTGCGTCCGGCGAAGCTGGATCCGGGCAGCTGGTACGGCTATCAGTGCCTGTCGTCGGACGGGAAGTTCGTCGCGGTTGCTGTGCTGCCGGGTGACGCGATCAACACGAATGCGGCGCGCGATCACGGCGCCTTCGCATACTCGGTGAACGTCGGCACCGGCACCGTCAAGGCGCTCGCAACCGGTGTCGGCCTCAAGTACCACTCGCCGCAGTGCGGGCTGGACGACACCGCGGTCTTCACCAGCAACCCTGGAGCGAACGAGGCGGCCACGGTCGCTGGCCGGTACGACCTGTCGACGGGCGAACAGAGCGCTCAGTCGGTCGTGACCGGTCAGGTGACCAGCGTTGTGCCCGTGCGTGACCGGATGGTGGGCGCCCTGGGCACGAGCCTGGTCGCCCTGCCGGCCGCCGGTTCGCTCAAGAGCCCGACGAGGCCGGACGAACTGGTGAAGGCCGGCGGCGCTCCGTTCGACCTCCGGCCCTCCAGTGACGGCGGTATCGACTTCATCACCGAGTCCGCCCAGGGCGGCGCCGCGATCCGGCACGAAGTGTCCGGTCGGGTGGCCGATATCGGGGCGGCGAAAGCCGGCGCGACGAAGCTGTTCCTCGGTGCCGGTGGGCACACGATTGTGACAGGGACGAGCGTGCCGAACCTTGTGGTCGCCGACGGTACGAAGCTGCCGCTCGGTGCGGACAACGTCACGCTCGACGGGAGCGGGACGTTCGGCCCGGCGCCGTCGAGCCCGCCGTCGAAGGCGTCGGCGGCCCAACTGACCCAGCCACAGCTTGCGACAGCGGCCGGGGCGCCGTTGGTGGAAGTGAGCGCGACCAAGCAGGTGTTCTCATCCACGGTCGGCGACGGCGCGGCGAAAGCGTCGAAGCAGACCGGCTCCACGGTGCCGGGGGCCGGGACGTCCGGCGGCACGAAAGGCGTCCAGCCGGCGCCGAAGGAAGCGAAGCGCTCGGCGTTCGTCGGGGTGGGGCCGCTGACGCCGGCGATCAGTGCGGCCGTAGCCCGGCAGATCGCTCCGGCCACCTCCTCCGGGGCGACGGCGCCCACGTGCTCGGTCGCCAGGCTGCAGCCGAATCTGCAGGCGATGCAGCCGTCGAACGCTCAGGTCGACTGGGCGACGCAGATGGCCGAACAGGGTCTGCTCACGGGCTCGGCGTACACGCGTCCGGCTAACTACGCCAACATGGGACTCGTCGCGTACGCGCCCAGCGACGACTTCTCGCCGATCCCTCTCGACCATCCGTCGTCCGGCACCTGGTCGACCGTCCCCCGCTCCGTGATGGTGGCCATCGAGTCGCAGGAGTCCAACTTCAACCAGGCGTCGTGGCACGCGCTCCCCGGACTCTCCGCCGATCCGCTCATCGCCGACTACTACGGCGCGGGCGACGCGATCGACACGATCGACTACCCGAACGCGGACTGCGGCTACGGGGTGGCCCAGGTGACGACCGGGATGCACGCCGACGACACCTCCATCTCGCAGCACGGCCAGATGAAGGTCGCCGTCGACTACGAGGAGAACATCGCCGCCGGCCTGAACATCCTGCAGGAGACGTGGAACCAGCTCTACGAGGCGGGCGTCACCGCCAACGGCGGCGACCCCCGCTACCTGGAGAACTGGTACTTCGCTGCGTGGGCGTACAACACCGGCATCCAGCCCACCGCGGCCTTCGGCAACACCTCCGGCTGCACCCCCGGCCCGACCTGCACCGGACCCGACGGCACGTGGGGTCTCGGCTGGTCGAACAACCCGCGCAACCCCGACTACGACCCGAACCGCGCCCCGTACCTGAAGAACACGTACGGCGACGCGGCGCACCCCTCGAGCTGGCCGTACCAAGAGCGCATCCTCGGCTGGATGGGCTCCCCGATCATCCGCTACGGCTACACGGCATACGACACCCCCGACTACCACGGCGGCAACACCTGGCTCCAGATCCCCGGCTTCAACAGCATGTGCACCAGCGACAACCACTGCGACCCGGCGAACGCGGCCGGCGGATACTGCACGCTGGGTGACTCCGAGTGCTGGTGGCACCAACCGGTGACCTGGGTCCCGACCTGTTCCACCACCTGTGCGACGTCCGCGTACGAAAACGGTGCCGGCTCGACCCAGCCGAGCTACACCGACCCCTACCCTCCGACCTGCAACCAGGACACCTCGAAAGTGCCATCGGGGTCGATCATCGTCGACGACCTCTCCAACCCGGCTCAGAACCTCCAGGGCTGCTCCGGGATGAACTGGAGCAACGGCGGCACATTCACCTACACGCCGGGCTCCAACGGCTCCGGTGACCCCGTGGGCGACATCGACACCCACCAGCTCGGGTCCGGATTCGGTGGCCACATCCTCTTCACCCACACAGAGCCGGCGTCGGCGAGCAGCCTGATCAATACAGGCACCTGGAAGCCGAACTTGCCGAGCCTGCAGTACTACAAGGTCAAGATCCACATCCCGCAGTCGGGCGCGACCGCCACCGACGTCGTCTACACAATCAACCCGGGCGGCTCGGCGTCCCCGTGGAAGATCCGCGTGAACCAGGACTGGGAGTCCGAGCAGTGGGTCACGATCGGCACCTTCGCCATGCAGAACGGCGCGAACGTCACGCTCACGAACGCCAGCAACATGCCGGCCGAGAGCTACGACGTCGCCTACGACGCCATCGCCTTCGTGCCGCAGGGTGGGACTCCCGGGCAGCCGATCGGCGGCCCGCCCGGCATCCAGGACGCCCCGAAGGGCTCCAATCCTGCGTGGGTGAACTGCGGCTGCGTGCGCCGCACCGTCGGAGACCCGGTCGATACCGCGACAGGCTATTTCGGCGAGAGCGTCACCGATCTGAGCACCCCCGGCCTCGGCGAAGCCCTCCGTATGACCCGCACCTACAGTTCGTCCCTCGCCGACCCGGCCGGGCCGGCAGGCGCGGGAGCGGTGAACGGCGCGCTCGGCCACGGCTGGACGTTCAGCTACGGCATGAACGCCACAACAGGAACCGGGGGCGCCGTGACGGTGCATCAGGAGGACGGGTCCAGCGTGCCGTTCATTCTCTCCGGCATCACGTACACCCCGTCCGCACCGCGGTTCGACGCCACTCTGGTCAAATCGGGGACCACGTACGTGTTCACCCGCCACGCCACCGATCAGTTCACGTTCGATGTGACGACGGGCCATCTCGTGAAGATCAGCGATCCCGCCGGGCGTGCCGCTTCGCCCTCTTACGCCACCAACCTCGCCTACGACACCAGCGGCAACCTCCACACCGTCACCGATCCCGGCGGCCGGGCGTACACATTCACTTGGACCGGCTCGCACATCACCAAGGTGGTCTCCGGGGCCGGGCAGGAGGTGGATTACGTCTACAACACCGGCGGCAACCTCGCTGAGGTCTACGGCGTCGGGACGACCAGGACCGGCGGCACGAACGGCGACCAGGACCACACGCAGTACCAGTACAACTCGTCGAACCTGATGACCTCCGAACGGTCACCCGACAACTACGGCAAGTCCACGACCCCGACACCGGTCACCTCGATGACCTACGACAGCTCGGAGCGGGTGCTCACCCAGACCGACCCGCTCGGGAAGGTGACCACCTTCACCTACGGGCCCAATAGCGGCGCGGGAATCGCCGCCGGGCAGAACCTGGTCACGGACCCGGTCGGTCATAAGACGCTGTACGTCTACCAGAACGGGCTGCTCACTTCGATGACGAAGGGATACGGAGCCTCCGGTGCATCGACGTGGTCGTACGCGTACGACCCGATCAGCCTCGGAGTCTCGGTGCAGACGAACCCGGACGGGTCGACGCAGACCTTCGCCTACGACGACGCGGGCCACCAGATCTCCGCCAGCGACGGTCTCGGCCGGACGACCTCGAAGCAGTACGACGCCGCGGGCAACGTCACCCTAAGCACCGACCCGACGGGACTGGAGACGGCCACGACCTACAACGCTGCGGAGAAGCCGACCTCCATCGTCCTCTCCCTGTCCGGCCAGTCGGCCGAGTCCGCCAACGACACGTTGAACGCGTCCTACGCCCGCTCCTCCAGCTACGGCTACGCGGATGCGGGGCACCCCGGCGAGGCGACGTCGTTCACGAACCCGAACGGGCACCCCACCAGCTACGGCTACGACGCGTTCGGCGATCTCACCACCGTCACCGACGCGCAGTCGAACGTGACCAAGTACGGCTACGACACCACCCGCGGCTGGAAGACCAGTACGGTCACGCCCGCCGGTGTCGCCGCGGGTGTCGCCCCCGGGTGCACGCCGCCGGCCAAGGGGTGCACCAGCTTCGCCTACGACGCCTACGGGCACGTGACCACGACGACCGACCCCCTCGGGCACACGACCAAGGCGACCTTCGACGCGGACGGGAACCAGCTGACCAGCACCGACGGGAACAACCACACCACCACGACGACCTACGACAACGCCGACCGTCCCACGAAGGTGCAGAAGCCCTCCACCGACGCGACCACCACCCTCTACAACGACGACGGCACCATCCACACCGTCACCGATGCCGCCGGCCACAACACCAGCTACGTCTACGACGCACAGGCCCGTGTCACCTCGTCCACCAACCAGGACAGCAAGACCACCGCGTACACCTACGACGGCATGGGCCGGCTGAAGACGACCACCAAACCGAACGGCGACGTCATCACCCAGACCTGGGACAATGCCGGCGAGCTCACCGGGATCAGCTACTCCGGAACCGGCACCCACGCGGTCGGCTACACGTACGACGGTGACGGAAGACGCACCTCGATGACCGACGGCACCGGCACCAGCACTTACGGTCTCGACCCGTTCGGGGAGACCACCTCCGTCACCACCGGCTCCGGTGCGACCACCGGGTACAGCTACGACGCCACGGGCAACACCACCGGCATCAGCTACCCGACCACGGGTTCGCACGTGACCCGGCACTTCAACGCCCTCGAACAGCTTGACAGCATCACGGACCCCGCTGGCGCCACGACCAGCTTCGGCTACAACGCCGACGGGATGCCCACCACGATCGGCTACGGAAACGGCGACACCTCCACCGTCGCCTACGACAACGCCGACCAGCCGTCCTCGAGCGCGCTCACCCGCGGGGCGACGGGCCTCGGAACGATCAGCTACGGCCGCGACAACAGTGGTGACCTCAACGCGACCACCCCGACCGCCGGGGCTCCCGGCGCGGCGACGACCTACGGGTACAACGCGAACCAATACCTGACGGGCAGCACTGTCGGAACGACGACGACCGCGTACGGCTACGACAGCGTCGGCGACCCGATGAAGCTCGGAACGGTCAATCAGGTGTTCGACCCGGCGGGACAGCTCTGTTGGACGACCACCTCCACGGTGAGCAGCCCTGCCTGCGCCTCGCCCGCCAGCGGCGCGACCACCTACAGCTTCGACGCGAACGGCAACCGCACCGGCAAGACCCCGAGTGGATCGGCGGCCACGACCTACGGCTACAACGTCGCGGGCGAGCTGACCACCGTCTCGGGCGCAGCGAGCGCGACATACACCTACGACGGCGATGGACTCCGCGTCGCGAAGACCAGTGGGTCCACCAATCTGCGCTTCACGTGGGACGCACGCGGGAAGGTGCCGCACTTGCTCAGCGACGGAACCACGGACTACCTCTATGGCCCGACCGGCACACCGATCGAGCAGTTCACGGCCGGTGGCGCGAACCAGGCGTACTACTTCGCCGACGCCCACGGATCCACCGTGGAACTCGCGAATCAGGCGGGAACCGTGACCGGCAGCTACGCGTACACCCCGTGGGGCGCGGTGAGCAGCCACAGCGGAACATCCACCCCGCTGCAATACGGGGGTGGATACGCCGACGCGGAAACCGGCCTCATCTACCTGCAGGCCCGCTACTACGACCCCGCCACCGCGGTCTTCGTCAGCGTCGACGCACTGGTGAGTCGGACCCTGGCAGCGTATTCATTCGCGTCGAACGACCCGTTGAACCGTTGGGACCCTCTTGGGCTGTGGTCGTGGGCGGATACGTGGGCGACGGTCGCTTTCATCGGAGTAGTCGCGGGCGGTGTGGCACTCGCGTTCACGGGAATCGGACTGGCGGCGGATGCCGGCCTTCTCGCAGGGTTCCTGGCCGCTGACACCATCGAAGGACTCAGCGCCTTCTCTGCCGGAATGGCACTCTCCGCAGGAGCGGTCGGCATCTCATCGGACGTGGCCACCTGTGTAGGCAAGGGCTGGAAGGATGAGGACGCCTGCGCGGCGATGGCACTCAACTCGGGTGGAGAGGGCATCGGCGCGGCCGGCGCATACGCAGGCAAGCAGTCATATCCGGGTAGCAAAGGACTTTCGATCGGAGCGACAGTAGGATCGCTCCCAGAGACCGGGTGGGGCTACGGACTCGACCTCAAGGGCTTCCAAGCCGCGTGCGAAGAGGCAGCCAAAGAACACCAGTCCGAGGGAAGCAGGTAGGGCATCGTGGATGAATGGGTTGCCCGCATCGGACCCGACGCCGCACTCTGGCAGCACCGCGCGCGGAAGAGGCTGGCAATCGGAGTCGGTGTGTTCTTCGGGCTTATCGTGATCGAGCTCGCGCTATCCCTTGGCCTTCGCGCGGATCGAAACGCTGAGGGGGTCCTCGCGCTGGTCGGCCTCGTCGCCACCGTGGCCACGGCCTTCACGTTCCTCGGGCTGCACTGGGCGGCCCAGGCGAAGGCGGCTGTTCTCGCCGCTCGGTTTCTCGACCTCAGCGCTGCAACCGGTGAAACCCGCTTGCCTCGCGCAGCGCTCAAGAGCACCACGATGTTCGACAACCTGATGCTGAGACGGAACGTCTCACCGAAGGGGCGCTACAAGCCCCATCCGAGCGCGAGCTGGGTAGCGAACAATCAGGGCAGGTTCGGAGGCCGCGGAACGATTTAAGCGAGACCCTCGACAGCCTTATCCTGAATCGGATACTCTGGACAGAGTATCCGATTCGGAGGAGTGGTTCATGCCCAGACGAGCGGTGTCCAACCCCCTGGCGCTCGCCGTGCTCGCCTGCCTCTGGGAGCGCCCGATGTACCCGTACGAGATGACGACGACGATGCGGGAGCGCGGCAAGGAAGACAGCATCCGCCTCAATTTCGGCTCGCTCTACGCGGTGATCAAGTCGCTCGAGAAGCACGGCTTCATCCAGGTCGCCCAGACCGAGCGCGAGGGCAACCGTCCAGAACGCGTGGTGTACGCCATCACCACGAGCGGCCGGGCCGAAGCCGAGGAGTGGCTGCGCGAGCTGGTCGAGCTGCCGGTGAAGGAGTACCCGGCGATCGAGACCGGCCTGTCGCTCCTTCCGATGCTCCCGCCGGAGACGGCGGCCGCGCTTCTGGAGAGCCGGCGCGACCGGCTCGACGCCGAACTGGCGGGCCGCCGAGAGGAGCAGGCACAGATCGCAGGCCTCCCCGAACTGCTCGTGGTCGAGTCGCAGTACCGGATCGCGGTGCTGGACGCCGAACGTGCGTTCGTCGCCGACCTGGCGGCACGCATCCGCGACCGCTCGATCGGCGGCTACGAGTGGTGGGAGCAGCTGCACGCGCTGCTCGGAAGTGGCCTCACCATGGAGGAGATCGGCGACCGCATCGCCGCCGGCGACTTCGGGGAGGAGGCGGCCGCGCTGTTCGATTCGTAACCGCACAGCATTCGTACCAGCACAGCATTCGTACCAGCACAGAACGATGGCCGGAGAGCGGCAACTCTCCGGCCATCCACACCTTCAGTCGTTCCGTGAGGAACCTGCGTCAACAGTCACCGAGGGCTGTCTTCAAGGATATCCCCGTGCCGGTGGCTGCTCATCGAAAGAAATGGAGAACCACCATGGCACAGCCATCCGGGCCGGCGCTCGCCGCCGACCAGCTCGTGAAGACCTACAGCGGCGGGAGGGGCAAGCCTCCCGTCCGCGCGCTCGACGGCCTCGGGTTCGAGGTGAGAGCCGGAACCGTGTTCGGCCTGCTCGGGCCGAACGGGGCCGGCAAGTCGACGACCATGAAGATCCTGTCGACCCTGTCCCGCGCCGACTCGGGCTCGGCGTTCGTCGCCGGGATCGACGTCGTCCGGAACCCCGTGCGCGTCCGCCGGGCCATCGGCTTCGTGGCGCAGAAGCCGGTGTCGGACCCGATGGGGACGGGCGCCGAGAACCTCGTGCTCGCGGGGCGCCTCCAGGGCATGTCCGGCCGGGAGGCGGCGGCGCGCTCGCGCGAGCTGCTCGACCGGTTCGGGCTCACCGAGCACGCGCGGCGGCAGGTGAAGACGTACTCCGGCGGCATGGCCCGCAAGCTGGACGTCGCGATCGGCCTGATGCACCGGCCGCAGGTGCTCTTCCTCGACGAACCCACCACCGGCCTCGACCCGGAGGCGCGGGCCGACCTCTGGCTCGAACTGGAGCGGATGACGTCCGGCGAGAACCTCACCGTGCTGCTCACGACGCACTACCTCGACGAGGCGGACCGTCTTGCCGACCGGCTGGCGATCGTCGACCACGGCCGCGTCGTCGCGGGCGGGACGCCGGAGGAGCTGAAGAACGGCCTGCGCGGCGACGCGGTCGTGGTCGAGCTCGCCTCCGACGCCGACCCGTTCGCCGGGCTCGCCGCCCTGCAGCGGGTGGAGGCCCTCCGCGAGATCGCGGGCGACGGCCGGACTCTGCGCGGCCGCGCCGACAGCGGCTCGGCCACGCTGCCGCAGGCGCTCGCCGCCCTGGAGGCCGCCGGCGTCGCCGTCGCGTCCGCCACCGTCGCCCGGCCCAGCCTGGACGACGTCTACCTGCGGCACACCGGCCGCACCTTCACGCGGGCGCAGGAGTCCGCCGAGCTCGTCCTGGAGAACGCACGATGACCACCGCGACCCTCACCCCCTCCCTCCCGGCCCGCCGCGGCGGCCCGACCTTCCTCACGCACACGCTGCTGCTCACCGGGCGGCAGCTGCGCGCCGCCTGGCGGATGCCGGCGTTCCTGGTGATGAACCTCGTCCAGCCGGTCATCTGGCTGCTGCTGTTCGGGCAGCTGTTCAAGGCGGTCATCGACATCCCCGGGTTCGGCGTCGGCCAGAGCTACCTGGAGTACCTGACGCCCGGCGTCGTGATGATGCTCGCGCTGTTCGGCAGCGCGTGGTCCGGGACGGTGTACATCCAGGACATGGACCGCGGCGTGATGGACCGGTTCCTCACCTCGCCGACCAACCGCGCGGCGATGATCGTGTCGACGCTGGTGTACCAGTCCATCCTCGCGGTGGGCCAGTCGCTCATCGTGCTCGGCATCGCGTTCTGGGCCGGTGCGCGCTTCGAGGGCGGCATCGCCGGCATCCTGCTGCTCCTGCTGGGCGTGGTGCTGCTCACCGCGGTGTTCTGCTCGCTCTCCAACGCGATCGCTCTGCTGACGCGCGAGCAGACGGCGCTCATCGGGATCTCGCAGCTGCTGACGCTCCCGCTCATGTTCCTGAGCTCGGCGATCATGAACACGAAGCTCTCGCCGGAGTGGGTGCAGAACGTCGCGGCCTACAACCCGTTCGAGTGGGCAGTGATCGTCGGCCGGGAGGCGCTCTCCGCGTCCCCCGACTGGCCCTCCCTCTGGCTGCACGCCGCACTGCTCGCGGCTCTCGCCCTCGTCATGGCCATCTGGGCGACGACCGCCTTCCGCACCTACCAGCGCACCACCTGACCGCAGCCATCAGCTCCTGAGTTTTTCGACCGCGCACCGGCGTGTCGGTCGAAAAACTCAGGAGCTGTTGGAGTGGGGACGAGGTCAGAAGAGGTCGGGGGAGGGGGCGCTGGCGTAGCGGATGGAGACGTCGGCGTGGCGGTCGAAGCGGTAGCCGACGCCGCGCACGGTACGGACGATGTCCTCGTAGCGGCCGAGCTTCGCGCGCAGGCGGCGCACGTGCACGTCGATGGTGCGCTCGTTGGGCACCTCGTCCTCGTCGGCGCCGCTCCACAGCGAGCTGATCAGCTCGGAGCGCTCGATGGTCCGGCCCTCGCGCAGGACCAGGTACTGCAGCAGTTCGAACTCCTTGTACGTCAACGCGACGGTCTGGTTGTCGAGCACGAGGCGCTTGCGCGAGATGTCGACGACGACACCGGAGGCGGCGCGGTCCTCGTCCTCGTCGACGGTCACGGCGTGGCGGTGCTTGGCGATCGCGGACGGGTCCTGCAGGGCCAGGCGCACCACATCCACGTCGCGTCCGCCGGCGCCGGCCGGGGCGAGGGCGACAGCGGCGTACGTCTCGGCGGTCGGCGCGATCTCGGCGGTCAGACGCTTCAGCGCCTCCACGATGCGGCCCAGGTCGGTGCCGGCCGCGGCCGCCTTCGCCTCGTCGATGCCGACGTAGAGCACGAAGCCGCGGGCCTCGGTGCCCTCGGGCACGGCGCGGATGCGGGGGGCCGCCTCCACGGCGGCGGGGGCGGGGGTCACGGCCTCAGCGGGAGCCGGACGGACCGGGCTGACGGGCGAGACGGCGGAGGTGCGGGGGAAGGCGGTGTCGATGGTGGCCAGAGACATGGGAATCGAGTCCTTAGATGATGATGTTTTTCCCGGATCCCGGTACGCCGAGCCTCCGCGGGTACGGCAGAGGGGCAGGGATTTCGCGGGGTGCGATGTGTTGTGGCCCGTCAGAAAGGGCTGGTGCGCAGGAGCGTGAGTGTGGCGCTCCCGGGGAGCGTGCGCCCGGCAACGACCGGATCGGGTCGGAGGGCGGCTGCTCGGCGAAGGGTCGTCAGATCAGCGACACATTCGGCAACACATGACCGAGTCGCGGCCGGCCATCATCATGCCGGCATTCCCAAGGGCCTCGAAGGAGGTCAGGGTACGCGCGTTGTCAGTCATGCATGACAGTAAAACCGACGATGACTCGGCGTGTCAAATCATTACGCAATATTGCGGAGGCGCTATACGGTCCCGTAGAGCCGGTCGCCTGCGTCGCCGAGGCCCGGGACGATGTACCCGTTCTCGTTCAGCCGCTCGTCGAGCGAGCCGAGGACGATCGTCACGTTCCGCCCCTCCGTCGCCTTCTCCAGGGCTTCGAGACCCTCCGGCGCGGCGAGCAGGCAGATGGCCGTCACATCGACCGCGTTGCGCTCGAACAGGAACTCGATCGCGGCGCCGAGCGAGCCTCCGGTCGCCAGCATGGGGTCGAGCACGAAGCACTGCCGGTCGGACAGGTCCATCGGTAGACGCTCGGCGTACGTCGTCGGCTCCAGGGTCTCCTCGTTGCGCACCATGCCGAGGAAGCCCACCTCGGCCGTGGGCATCAGCCGCACCATCCCCTCGAGCATGCCGAGGCCGGCGCGCAGGATCGGCACGACCAGCGGACGCGGCTCGCTCAGCGCGACGCCGGTGGTCGTCGTGACGGGCGTCTGGATTTCGACCGGCTCCACCCGGACGCCACGCGTCGCCTCGTAGGCGAGCAGGGTGACGAGCTCCTCGGTCAGCTGCCGGAACACCGGCGACGGGGTGCGCTTGTCGCGGAGCACGGTCAGCTTGTGCGTGATGAGAGGGTGGTCCGCAACGTGCACTCGCATAGGCTCAAGGCTAGCCGAACATCCTCGCCCAGAAGCCCGGAGCAACCGTCGTGAGCCTGACCGTCCCCACCGCGTACGAGCAGTGGATGCGCCGCGCCCTTGCCGACGCCCGGCTCGCCTTCGACACCGGCGACGTCCCGGTGGCCGCCCTCGTCGTCGACGAGTCCGGCGCCGTCATCGGCACGGGCCGCAACGAGCGGGAGCTGCGCCACGACCCGACGGCGCACGCCGAGGTGCTGGCGCTGCGGGAGGCGGCGGCGACCCGCGACGACTGGCACCTGGAGGGCTGCACCCTCGTCGTGACGCTGGAACCCTGCGTCATGTGCGCCGGGGCCGTCCTCGCTGCGCGCGTCCCGACCGTCGTGTTCGGCGCGTGGGACGAGAAGGCGGGCGCGGCCGGGTCGGTGTACGACGTCCTGCGCGATCGGCGGCTCAACCACCGCGTGGAGGTGTTCGCCGGGGTGCTCGCGGAGGAGTGCGGCGAGGTGCTGCTCGACTTCTTCCGGGCCAAACGCTAGCCCCGGGCGCTACCGCCGGGCGTCAGCGGGGGAGGCTCTCCAGCCACTCCGAGAACGCGGCGCGCGACGCCTGCTGCATCCGGGCGGAGTACGCCTCCCGGTCGCGGCGGAGCGCCTCCGGGTCGATGGCCAGCTCGTCGAGCTCGTTGTACCCGTCCGACACCCACGCCTCGTGCATCTCGTCGGTGACCTCGGGATGGAACTGCACCGCCAGCGCGAAGCCGCCGATCGCGAACGCCTCGTTGGAGTAGTCGCTCGACGAGGCCAGCAGCGTCGCCTGCTCGGGCAGTTCGAAGGTGTCGCCGTGCCACTCCACCACCGGGACGCCGTCGAAGTGCCGGATCGGGGAGCCTGCCCCGGCCTCCGTCGGCTCCACGCGCCGGTAACCGATCTGCGTGGTTTCGCCGCGGTAGACGCGCTCGCCGAGCGCGCCGGCCATGAGCTGCGCCCCGAGGCACACCCCGAGCGTCGGACGCTCGGCCGCAATGCGCGCACGCAGGAGGTCCTGCTCCTTCGCGAGGAACGGGAACTCCTGCGTCTGGTACGCGCCCATCTCGCCGCCGAGCACCACGACGAGGTCGGCCTCGGCCGGGTCGATGGCGGCGACATCCTCGGCCGTCACATCCACGATGCGCAGCTCGTAGCCGTGCTCGACCAGGACCGGCCCGATGTTGCCGAGGTGGATGCTGGGGTCGTGCTGCAGGATGACGGCGGTGCGGGTCACTCGAGTCCCTTGATGACGATGGTGTCGGTGGCGGGGGCGTGCTCGTTCGGGTCGATCCAGACGTCCGGTTCGATGTAGATGACGCGCGCGGTCGGCACCGCGTCGCGGATGCGGCGCTCGACGGTGTCGATCGC
>Ga0209563_100457_pt1 | contig 14173 bp, 13 predicted proteins | sample AraplaCvi_mMF_r2_FD_184271 | JGI IMG/M metagenome (GOLD analysis project Ga0209563, IMG submission 184271) | Arabidopsis root microbial communities from North Carolina, USA - plate scrape CL_Cvi_mMF_r2 (SPAdes) (version 2) | ecosystem: Host-associated > Plants > Roots > Endosphere | place: USA... | reverse complement strand
TTTCTCCAGCAGGAGGTTCGGGGTGGCCAAGTGCAGGAACATGGCGTGTCGTTGCTTACCGATCAGGGGCGTTTCAGCGCGCGGCAGGTGCTGATCGCCTGTGGTGCGCACTCGGCGAAGCTGACTGCCGCGCTGACCGGCAAGCAGGTGCCGCTGGACACCGAGCGCGGCTATCACCTGATGTTGCCGCACGAGCACGGGCGCCTGCCGTTTGCGGTGACGTCACTGGAGCGCAAGTTCATCATGACGCCAATGACCGGCGGTCTGCGCCTGGCCGGTACGGTGGAATTCGCCGGCCTGCAGCGTCCGGCGTTCATGGAGCGCGCCTGGCAGTTGCACCGTTTGAGCAAAGGTTTGTTCCGTCATGATTTGAACGCTGAAGACGCGACGCCGTGGATGGGCTTTCGTCCGTCGCTGCCGGACTCGCTGCCGATCATCGACCAGGTTTGCGACGGCAAGGTGCTGCTCGCCTTCGGTCATCAGCATCTGGGGCTGACGCAGGCGGCGGTGACGGCGCAGATGGTCGCGCAGCTGGTATCCCCTTCGGCAAACGCTGGCTTGCCGGCACAGGATGCCTATCGACTGGATCGCTTCTGAGATACCGATGAAACGTTTTTGGTTTCATACTGAGCGCCGACCTTGGCCCCGCGCATATGGAACCGACGATGACCTCAGCAATGGATACCCCCGAGCCGCAAGCGATCTGCAACCCCATCACCAGCAGCGCGATCTTCATCGTCGCCACGTTGCTGCCCGGCAGCGACGCCGCCAGTCAGGTGCGCGGCTGGTGCGGCGACATCGCCGCCCTCACCCGTTCGGTCGGCAAACGCGTGCCCAACGGCAACCTGTCGTGTGTCTGCGGGTTCAGCGCCAGCGCCTGGGACTCGCTGTTCGGCAGCCCGCGCCCGGCCTCGCTGCATCCGTTTCGTGAGTTCGGCGTCGAGGGTCGCCGTGCGGTGGCGACGCCGGGGGACATTCTGCTGCACATCCGTGCCGAGCAGATGGACCTGTGTTTCGAACTGGCTACGCAGTTGTGCCGCGCACTCAACGGCGCAATCACGGTCGTCGATGAGGTGCAGGGTTTCCGCTACTTCGACATGCGCAGCATCATCGGTTTCGTCGATGGCACCGAGAACCCGGTGGGCCGCAAGGCTGACCACTTCACCCTGATCGGCAACGAAGACCCGGCATTCGAATCCGGCAGTTATGTGCTGGTGCAGAAGTACCTGCACAAGATGGAGGCGTGGAATGCGCTGAGCGTCGAGGCTCAGGAGAAGGTGATCGGCCGGACAAAACTGGCCGACATCGAACTCGGTGAGGAGGTGAAACCGAGCAACTCCCACAGCGCCCTGACCACCATCACCAAGGACGGCCAGGAGCAGAAGATCCTGCGCGACAACATGCCGTTCGGTCGCCCGGGGGCTGGCGAGTTCGGCACTTATTTCATCGGTTACGCGCGCTCGCCGGAACCGATCGAGCAGATGCTGGAGAACATGTTTGTCGGCAAACCCGTCGGCAACTACGACCGTTTGCTGGACTTCAGCACGGCAGTCACCGGGGGGCTGTTCTTTGTGCCGTCAGCCGACTTGCTCGAAGACCTCGCGGAGCGCGAGCCCGCGCAGGCGTGACACCGTAGCGCCACGCCCGCCCGTCACTCAGTGTGGCGCGCGCGGGATGGTTTTCAGCAGGTCTTCAGGGCTGATGTGACCCACCACGCTGCCCGGTTGCGGCATGTTGAGGATGTGGCCTTTCATCTTGCCGATGATGTGCATCTCGCACGGCTTGCAGTCGAACTTCAGGGTCAGCACTTCGTCGCCGTGAATCAGCTGCATCGGTGCGACCTTGGTGCGCACACCGGTCACGCCCTTGGCCTGTTTCGGGCACAGGTTGAACGAGAAACGCAGGCAGTGCTTGGTGATCATCACCGGCACTTCACCGGCCTCTTCGTGCGCCTCGTAAGCCGCATCGATCAGCTTGACGCCATGACGGTGATAGAAGTCGCGTGCCTTCTGGTTGTAGACGTTGGCCAGGAACGACAGGTGCGACTCCGGGTACACCGGCGGCGGCGTGGTTTCGGCCTTGCGGCTGCCACGCGGGTGCGCCGCAACGCGGGCGGCGGTCAGCGCTTCGATGACTTCACGGCGCAAGGCTTTGAGCTGCGAGTTCGGGATGAAGAACGCCTGCGGTGCGTCCAGTTTCACGTCGATGGCGTGATATTGGGTAGTGCCGAGCTGGCCGAGCAGATCCTGCAATTGCTCCAGCGCCTGCTCCGGCTTGTTGGCCACACCGAACGGGCCGTTCAGGGTCACGCTGGCGCTGATGCCCTCTTCACTGGTGGCAGTCAGTTCCAGCTGCTCTTCACGCAGGCGCGCCACCCAGCTCAGGGCCACGCGGCGTTCGGCGGAGGTCTTCAGCAGTGCCTGTTGCCAGTTGTGGTCGAGGTTGCGGTTCAGCGGATGGTTCGGGCGCAGCTTGTACAGGCCTTCGGGCATTTCGTTCGGCTCGACGCGGTAGCGGTAGCGCTTCTCGCCGTCTTCTTCGAACTCGCCCTTCGGCTCGGCGATGTTGGCGCGGAAACCCACCACTTCACGCTTGACCAGCACGTTGAGGCCATCGCCGTTGGACAGCGGCTCCTGCGTCACCACCTGCATGTCACGCTTGCCGACTTTCTCGACGGTGCCCACGGGCAGGCCGGTGAAGGTCGGCGAGTCGAACGCGCCGATGTCGATCTTGCGATCGGTGACGAAGTAGTCGGTGCTGCCACGGTGGAAGGTCTTTTCCGGGTCCGGCAGGAAGAAATGCGCGGTGCGGCCGCTGGAAGCACGGGCCAGATCCGGACGGTCTTCGAGCACATCGTCGAGGCGCTGGCGGTAATAGGCCGTGATGTTCTTCACGTAGCCCATGTCCTTGTAACGACCTTCGATCTTGAACGAGCGCACACCGGCCTCGACCAGCGCGCGGATGTTGGCGCTCTGGTTGTTGTCCTTCATCGACAGCAGGTGTTTTTCGTAGGCGATCACGCCACCTTTTTCGTCTTTGAGGGTGTACGGCAGACGGCAGGCCTGGGAGCAGTCGCCACGGTTGGCGCTGCGCCCGGTCTGCGCGTGAGAAATGTTGCACTGCCCGGAGAACGCCACGCATAGCGCGCCGTGGATGAAGAACTCGATGGCGGCATCGGTTTCATCGGCGATGGCGCGGATTTCTTTCAGGTTCAGCTCACGGGCCAGCACCAGTTGCGAGAAACCGGCCTGATCGAGGAACTTCGCCCGCTCCAGGGTGCGAATGTCGGTCTGGGTACTGGCATGCAGCTCGATCGGCGGGATGTCCAGCTCCATTACGCCCAGATCCTGAACGATCAGCGCGTCGACGCCGGCGTCGTACAACTGGTGGATCAGCTTGCGCGCTGGCTCCAGTTCGTTGTCGTGCAGAATGGTGTTGATGGTGGTGAAAATGCGCGCGTGATAACGGCGGGCAAACTCCACCAGTTCGGCGATTTCACTCACTTCGTTGCAGGCGTTGTGGCGCGCGCCGAAGCTCGGGCCACCGATGTACACGGCGTCGGCGCCGTGCAGGATGGCTTCACGGGCGATGGCCACGTCACGGGCGGGGCTGAGCAGTTCCAGGTGATGCTTGGGCAAGGACATAGTTTTTTTAGTCAGGCGGTCACGGTCAAGGCGCGCATTGTAGCCGCGAAACGCCCGAGCGGCACGCTTGCGCTGCCAAGTGGCAAATGTCCCGACTCCACCAAACCACACATCCCCTGCGACAACCGGCTTGCCAGCGCTTGGGGCCTGTCAATTGCCGGATCGGTCGAACGTGTCCGGATCTTCGTCTTCAGGAAGACCCTCATCCGGTTCTTCAGGATGGCTTGTGGTGTGTGCCGGGCTATCGGGTTCCGGATGCGTGGGCACCGGGTCGAAAGCGCCCTGCTCTTCACTGGGAAATCTGGGTGTGTTCATGAGGCACCTCGCAAAGAGTCGCTAAGTGAAGACTCTGTACATTCGAGGTGCCGGTCGGGGGCGGCGTTCAGTCATTTCACCATCGCGCAGCGGTGAAGCGACTGACGGTCAGGATCGAGCCTGCAACTGGGCGACGATCTTGTCTTTGACCTGCAGGCGTTTTTCTTTGAGTTTTTTCAATGTGTCATCGCTGGGCGCATCCGAGGTTGCCGTCTCGGCCTTGACGACGTCGGCGTCCGCCTCGGAATACTTGTTGATCAGTGCATCCAGAAATGGATCCTCGGAGCGTTTTTGCTGGACCTCTTCCTTCGTTAGCTTCAAATCCTGATACAGGTCATGAGTCACCGGCATGGAACACCTCCGTCAGTTGATCGGCAGCCAACGCGACCGATGGCGTCAGCCTGTATCAGAATGGCCTCGGTTGAGGGGTTCTGTCGACCACCTGTCAGACCAGCGGTGGCCGTTCGTCGCCCTGTCGTAAACGCGATCAAACCTTTGCCCGCGCCATTGCCTCCATTGCATAACGTCAACAAAAACCTGTGTGGAGAAATACCAATGGACGGATTCAACCTGCGTCACCTCGTTCTGGCTGTCGCGTTGAGCAGCGGCATGGGCAGTGCCTTTGCCGCCACTTCCAACAGCTTCGTCGACAATGCCGCAGCCGGTGGCATTGCGGAGATCGAGACCAGCCGTCTGGCCCTGGAAAAAAGCCAGTCGGCCGACATCAAGGCCTTCGCCAACATGATGATCACCGACCACGGCAAGGCCAACGATGAACTGGCGAGCATCGCCAAGGCCAATGACATCGAGGTGCCGGACAGCACCACCCTGGTCAAGCAGGCCAAGGAGAAGATCCTCGACATGCGCGATGAGTCCTTCGACGCGGCCTACGCCAACAATCAGGTCAAAGCCCACGAAGAAACCATCGAATTATTCAAGAAAGAAGCGAATACGGTGACCGACGACAAGGTCAAGGGCGCCACGGAATTGAAAGCCTTCGCGCAGAAGATGTTGCCGGCGCTGGAAAAACACCTGACGGCCGCCAAAGAGCTGCAAGCCAAGCACCCAAGCAAGTAATCCGCGCGCCTGCCCCACAAAGCCGCATCCTGCCGATGCGGCTTTTTTCATTCTGCGCCCCGCACCCTGCGCACGCCCGGCGCGCAAAAAACCGCCAAATGCGGCCATCCCGACTAGAGTTACCGGGGCCTTTCTTGCGCCAGATCAAAAATATCCTTGCGCAATGGAACAACTATTTTGAACGGCAAAGGTCACTGACTTCGCACCGGTCATTTTTTACAGAACCGGCCCCCATACGCTACGGAGCAACAGGCACATGGCAGCACTGCAGAACAGCACATTCGATGCGATGAAAAACAAACAACCCCAACTGCTGAGCGAATGGATCAACGGCCTGGAAGCCAGCGGCGCCACCCGCAATCTCAAGGACCATGACCTGCAACAACAGACCAGCGACTTCCTGCAACTGGTCATCAATGGCCTGCAGGATGACAATGGCACCAACATCAATGCGCCGGGTTGGGAAGCCACCCGCCAGTTCCTCGAAAAGCTGTCCCATAGCCGCGCCCTGCTCGGTCAGGATTCGCAACAGACCGCCAGCTTCATTTTCGCGCTCAAAGGCCCGCTGTTTGCCTTGCTGCAAAGTCACTATCGCGAACAACCGGCACTGCTGGCCGAACAACTCTGGGAGATTTCCGAACTGTTCGACGCCTTCGGCATGCACACCATCCGTACCTTCCAGAAGTCCCGCGAAGCGGTGATCAAACGTCAACAGGAAGAACTGCTGGAGCTCTCCACGCCAGTGGTCAAGCTGTGGGATGGCGTGCTGGCGCTGCCGATGATCGGTACCCTGGATTCGCAACGCACCCAGGTGGTGATGGAGTCCCTGCTACAACGCATCGTCGACACCGGTTCGGAAATCGCCATCATCGATATCACTGGCGTCCCCACCGTGGACACCTTGGTCGCGCAACACCTGCTGAAAACCGTGACCGCGATTCGCCTGATGGGCGCCGACTGCATCATCAGCGGCGTGCGTCCGCAGATCGCCCAGACCATCGTGCACCTGGGCCTGGACCTGCAAGGCGTGGTCACCAAGGCCAACCTGGCCGATGCATTGAAACTCGCGCTCACCCGCCTGGGCATCAGCCTCGGCAAAGCGGTCTGAGCCGATGGAGCGTATTCCGATTCTTCAAATGGGCGACTTTCTGCTCGTCACCATCCAGGTCGACATGCATGACCAACTGGCCCTGACCCTGCAGGACGACCTGTCCGAGCGCATCAGCAGGACGTCGGCGCGCGGTGTGTTGATCGATATCTCGGCGCTGGACATGGTCGACTCGTTCATCGGGCGGATGATCGGCACCATCTCCGGCCTGTCAAAAATCATGGATGCCGAAACCATGCTGGTAGGCATGCAACCCGCCGTGGCGATCACTCTGGTCGAACTCGGCCTGACCCTGCCCGGCGTCAGCACCGCGCTGAACGTCGAGCGCGGAATGAAACTGCTGCAGGAACGAGTACGCCAACAATGACCGTGCGCAGCAGCGGTACTCAACCGATCAGCATCGAGCAGGACGTGGTGCTCGCCCGGCAGACGGCGCGCAAACTGGCCACCGAATGCGGCATGCGGCTGATCGACCTGACCAAACTGGTGACGGCCGTTTCAGAGCTGGCGCGCAACACCATGGTCTATGGCGGTGGCGGCGACATGGACTGGCAGATCCTCGACGAAAACGCTCGTGTCGGCCTGCGCCTGACCTTCCGCGATGAAGGCCCGGGCATTCCCGACATCAAACTGGCGATGACCGATGGCTGGACCTCCGGCAGCGGTCTGGGCCTGGGGCTTACAGGCGCGAAACGGCTGGTCGATGAATTCGAACTGGACACCGAGCCCGGCAAGGGCACTCGAATAACGATCACCCGATGGACATGAATATCGCTGGGTCGCTGACCCAGGTGCTGCTGATCGAAGACAGCAGCCAGATCGGCCACGCCCGGCGCACCGCGCAACGGCTCGCCGAGCAACATGGCTTCGATGCGACCGAAGCCGGACGTGTGGCACTGGTCGCCACCGAACTGGCCAGTAATGTGCTCAAGCATGCCAGCCGTGGCGAGTTTCATCTGCGGCTGCTACCGCGAACCGGCGGCTTCGGCATCGAAATGCTTGCGGTCGATCGCGCTCAAGGCTTTGACCTGGACGCGTGCCTGACCGATGGCTTTTCCACCGGCGGCACCCAAGGCATCGGGCTGGGCGCCGTGGCGCGCCAGACCGACGTGTTTGACGTTTATGCCGATACCCGTGGCGCGGTGCTGCTGGCGCGTTTGTATCCACGCGCAGACCGTCAGCCCGACCTGCGTTACGGCGTCAGCCAGCATTCACTGCACAACGATCCGGCGTGCGGCGACGCCTGGCACCTGGCGTACAACGGTGCCAACGTCAGTGCGCTGATCATCGACGGCCTCGGCCACGGTGAAGACGCCGAACGGGCGGCCAAGGCCGGCGAACAGGTGTTCGCCCAGAGCCCGTTCGCCAGCCCGGTGCTGCTGATGGAGGACATGCACCGCGACATGATCGGCAGCCGCGGTGGTGCTGCCGCGTTCGCGCAGTTCAATGCCGCACGCGACGGCCTGACCTTTACCGGCGTGGGCAACATCGGCGCCAGCCTGATCAGCGCCGACAAGTCGCGCGGGCTGGCCTCTCATCCGGGGATCGTCGGCGGCCAATACCGGAAAGCCCAGCCCTTTGACTATGCTCACGTGAACGGACATCTATTGATCATGTACAGCGACGGCCTGCAGTCCCGTTGGAATCTTCAAGACTACCCCGGTCTGGTGCACCGCCATCCCGCCGTGATAGCCAGCGTCCTGCACCGCGACTTCTGTCGCGGACGCGACGACGTAACGGTGCTGGTCGTTGCCCTGGAGGCCGCCCATGGCTGAGTCGCCCACCCTGAACGCGGCGGAGCAGGCTGCGCTGATCGCCCAGTTGCAAAGCGAGACCGCCGCCCTGCGCGACGAACTCGACGAAACCAATCAGGGCGTGCTTGCGCTTTACGCCGAGCTCGACACCCAGGCCGAACAACTGCGCCAGGCTTCGGATCTGAAAAGCCGTTTCCTGTCGTACATGAGCCACGAGTTCCGCACACCGCTGGGTTCGATCCTGAGCGTTAACAGTTTGCTCGCCGACGAGCTCGACGGTCCGCTCAGCCCCGAGCAGCACAAACAAGTGGCGTTCGTCAGCAGCGCCGCCCGGGAACTGAGCGACATGGTCGATGACCTGCTCGATCTGGCGAAGATCGAAGCCGGACGAATCAGTATTTCTCCGGCGTGGTTCGACATGTTCGATCTGTTCAGCGCGTTGCGCGGCATGTTCCGGCCGATCGTCGATGCGTCGGCGGTTGATCTGATTTTCGAAGAGCCGGTCGGATTGCCGCGCCTGTACACCGACGACAAGAAACTCGCGCAGATCTTGCGCAATTTCATTTCCAACTCGCTGAAATTCACCACCCGTGGCGAAGTCCGGGTCTCGGCGCGCCTGGAAGGGGCGGACAGAGTACGTTTTGCCGTCAGCGACACCGGCATCGGTATCGCGCCGGAGCTGCATGGTGCATTGTTCGAGGACTTTTCTCAGGTCGACTCGCCATTGCAGAAACGCCTGCGCGGCACCGGTCTTGGCTTGTCGCTGTGCAAGCGCTTCGCCGCCCTGCTCGGCGGCGAGGTCGGAATGGACAGCACGCCGGGTGTCGGCTCGACCTTTTTCGTGATCATTCCACTGGCGCTTGCCCTGGAGAATGTCGATGAAACGTGACATCCGTCTGTTGATCGTCGACGACAACGTTGCCACTCGCTACGCCTTGCGCCGGCGTCTGGAGCGCCATGGCTATGAGGTGCTGGAGGCCGGTACCGGCAACGAGGGCCTGGCGCTGATCGCCAGCGAAGCGCTCGATGCCCTGATCCTCGACGTCAATCTGCCGGACATGAGCGGTTTCGATATCGTGCGCATCCTGCGGGCCGATGCACACACCGCGCTGCTGCCGGTGATCCACGTATCTGCCGCGTCGATCCAGACCGGCGACATCATCACCGGGCTGGACGCCGGGGCGGATGCTTACCTGATTCACCCCGTAGACCCGGACGTATTGCTGGCAACCCTGCGCACCCTGCTGCGAGTGCGTGATACCGAAAATGCGCTGCGTGAGAGCGAGGCCCGGTTCCGTGAGATTTTCGTCAACGTCTCGGCACCGATTGCCGTGCTCGATGCCAACCTGAAAGTGCATGAATGCAACCACGCCTTCACGCAAATGATTCAGGACAACCGCAACCCGCACACCCTCAGCGAATGCTTCGACGATGACCAGGGCGCGATCCTCAACGAGTTGCGCCTGCGACTGGTCGATGGCGAGCGCTGGAAAGGCACGTTGAACATGCGCGTACAGGGCGAGATTCGCGAAACCGAGTGGCAGATTTCGCCGTACCGCACGCCGCAGCTCAGCCTGGTATTCGTCGAAGACGTCACCGAGCATCGCCACCGCGAACGCTCGCACCTGGCACAGCTGGACGACACCACCACACAACTGGCCAAGGAAGTCGCCGAGCGCGTGCGTGCCGAATCGCAGCTGCTGCAAGTGCAGAAAATGGACGCGCTGGGCAAGCTCACCGGAGGCATTGCCCACGACTTCAACAATCTGCTGACCGGGATCATCACCAGCCTGGAACTGATCCAGAAGCGCGTGGCCGATGCGCGTCCGGACAAGGTGCAGTTCTACGCCGAAGCCGCACTGAATTCAGCGATGAGCGCCGCGTCACTCACTCATCGCCTGCTGGCCTTCGCTCGCCAACAGCCATTGGATACCCGACCGGTAGACATCAATGAGCAAGTGCGCTCGCTGGAAGAGTTGCTGATGCGCACCATCGGTGAACGCATCACGCTCAAACTGGAGCTGACCAACAAACCGGCGATTGCCCTGGTCGATCCGGTGCAACTGGAAAGCGCGGTGCTGAATCTGGTGATCAATGCCCGGGATGCGCTGCCCAGGGGCGGTAATATCTGGGTCAACACCTATGCGGCGTATTCCCACGGCGACCCGAACCTGGCCGATGGTGCGTATGTGGCGCTGTCGGTGCGCGATGACGGCACCGGTATCGAGCACAGTGTGATCGACAAAGTGTTCGATCCGTTCTTCACCACCAAACCGCTGGGTCAGGGGACCGGTCTGGGGTTGTCGACGATCTACGGTTTCGCCCGCCAGTCCGGCGGCGATGCGCACATCCGCAGCGTGGCACGGCGCGGCACCGAAGTGACCCTCATGCTGCCGGCGACCAACGACCCGACCGGCGCCGACATCCCGACGCCGAAGGTGGATCCGCAGGGCGCCGGTGAGCACGTCCTGATTGTCGAAGACATGCCGGCGGTGCGCATGTTCGTCACCGAAGTGCTGGAGGATGCGGGTTATCGCTGCACCCAGGCGGGGGATATCGAAACCGCGCTGGAGCGCTTGCAGAATGATCCGACCATCGACCTGTTGCTGAGCGATGTTGGCCTGCCGCGCATGAGCGGTCGTGAACTGGCGGACGTGGCGCGGGGCTGGCGCGAAAACCTGCCGATTCTGTTCATGACCGGTTATGCCGAGACCGCGATCAATCGTCAGGTATTCCTGGGCAGCGGCATGGAAATGCTGGTCAAGCCATTCCAGATCAGTGAACTGCTGGACAAGGTCCGGCGCACGCTTGATGGCGCCTGACACACCGCCATCGCCAGCCTGCTGGCTCCCACAGGACTGATGCCATCCGCAGGTGTTGTGAACACCGCAAAAACCTGTGGGAGCGGGCTTGCCCGCGATGGCGTCGGCACATTCAGCCTCTCATTGCCTGACCTTCCGCTATCGCTGGCAAGCCAGCTCCCACAGGACTGATGCCATCCGCAGGTGTTGTGAACACCGCAAAAACCTGTGGGAGCCGGGCTTGCCCGCGATGGCGTCGGCACATTCAGCCTCTCATCGCCTGACCTTCCGCAATCGCTGGCAAGCCAGCTCCCACAGGACTGATGCCATCCGCAGGTGTTGTGAACACCGCAAAAACCTGTGGGAGCGGGCTTGCCCGCGATGGCGTCGGTACATCCAGCATCTCTATTGCCTGACACACCGCTTTCGCTGGCAAGCCAGCTCCCACAGGACTGATGACATCCGCAGGTGTTGTGAACACCGCAAAAACCTGTGGGAGCCGGGCTTGCCCGCGATGGCGTCGGCACATTCAGCCTCTCATTGCCTGACCTTCCGCTATCGCTGGCAAGCCAGCTCCCACAGGACTGACGCCATCCGCAGGTGTTGTGAACACCGCAAAAACCTGTGGGAGCCGGGCTTGCCCGCGATGGCGTCGGCACATTCCGCCTCTCATTGCCTGACCTTCCGCTTTCGCTGGCAAGCCAGCTCCCACAAGGTTTTTGTTGATCACCAGCCTTGTGCACACCGCAGAACTGGTGTGAGCCAGCCTGCTGGCGATGGGGTCAGTCGGAACACCCGGGCTATCGGCTCAAGGCCCGGGCCAGAAACGGTGCGGTTCGGCTCTTCTTGCTCGCTGCGACTTTCTGCGGTGTGCCGGCCACGACAATCCGGCCGCCCTGATCCCCGGCCCCCGGGCCGATGTCGATCACCCAGTCACTCTGCGCTACCACGCGCATTTCATGCTCGACCACGATGACCGTGTGCCCTGCCGTCACCAGATTGTCCAGTTGTTCCAGCAGCCGATCGACATCCCGCGGATGCAAACCGGTGGTCGGTTCATCCAGCACATACAAGGTCGCGCCGCGCTGATTGCGCTGCAGTTCGGTTGCCAGTTTGATCCGCTGCGCCTCGCCACCGGACAGCTCGGTGGCCGGCTGCCCGAGCCGCAGATAACCGAGGCCGATGTCTCGCAGCACCTCCAGCGAACGGCGAATTGTCGGTTGTTCGCCGAACACCTCGACCGCCTCATCCACGGTCAGTTGCAGCACCTGCGCAATGCTCAGGCCTTGCCACTGAATCATCAACGTCTGTGGGTTGTAGCGCGCGCCATGACAGGTCGGACACGGTGCATACACGCTCGGCATGAACAGCAACTCAACGCTGACAAACCCCTCACCCTCGCAGGTCGGGCAACGGCCCTTGGCGACGTTGAAGGAGAACTGCCCGGCGTCGTACCCCGCCGCCCGCGCCTCGGGGGTGGCGGCGAACAGTTTGCGGACGTTGTCGAACAGCCCGGTGTAGGTCGCCAGATTCGAACGCGGCGTGCGGCCAATCGGCTTCTGATCGACCTGCACCAGTCGTTTGATCGACTCCAGCCCTGAAGTCACCTGACCGCTGCTGGCCTGCGGCGCATCGTCTTCGAGGCTGAGCTCTTCCGGCTCGTCCTCAACCAGCGGCCGCCCAAGTTGCGCGCCGACCAGTTCGAGCAACGCCTGACTGACCAGACTCGACTTGCCCGAACCCGATACCCCGGTGACCGAGGTGAAACAGCCCAGCGGAAATTCAGCGCTGAGGTTGTGCAGGTTATTACGGCTGGTGCCATCGAGTTTCAGCCAGCCGCTCGGCTTGCGCGCCGTACGGATCGGCTGCTGGCTCTCGGCAAACAGATAGGCGCGGGTCTGCGATTCGTCGATCTCGGCCAAGCCTGCTGGCGGGCCGCTGTACAACACCTGCCCGCCCTTCTCGCCCGCTGCCGGGCCAACATCGATCAGCCAGTCGGCGCGGCGCATGGTTTCCAGATCGTGCTCGACCACAAACAGCGTATTGCCGTCAGCCTTCAAGCGCTGCAAGGCTTCGAACAGCGCCTCGCCATCGGCTGGGTGCAGGCCGGCGGACGGCTCGTCGAGCACGTAGATCACGCCGAACAGTTGTGAGCCCAATTGCGTCGCCAGGCGCAGGCGCTGCAGCTCGCCGGACGACAAGGTCGGCGTGCTGCGCTCCAGCGCCAGGTAACCAAGGCCCAGATCGGTCAGGGTGCTCACCCGTTCCAGCAAGTCCTCGGCAATGCGTTGCGCCGCCAGACGCTTTTCCAGCGACAGGTTCGGCGTGTGGCGTACGTCCGGCGCGCTGGCGTGGCCGCTGGCACCGTGGGCGACGCGTTGCTGACGCGCCTCGCGGGTTTGCGCATGGCTGAGGGTTTCACCGCTTTCCTCGGCCTGTTCCAGGTACGTCGCCGCAGCCACGGGCTTCAATACTTCGGCGACTTGCAGCAATGGCATCTGCGACAACTCGCCAATGTCGTAACCGGCAAAGGTCACCGACAACGCTTCACGCTTGAGGCGCTTGCCGTCACACAACGGGCACGGGCTGCCGAGCATGAATTGCGCAACGCGCTTCTTCATCAGCGCACTTTGCGAGTGGGTGAAGGTGTGCAGGATGTAACGGCGGGCGCCGGTGAAGGTGCCCTGATAACTCGGTTCCATCTTGCGTTTGAGCGCGACCCGGGTTTCCTCCGGGGTCAGCCCGGCGTACACCGGCACGGTGGGCGTTTCTTCGGTGAACAGAATCCAGTCGCGCTGTTTTTTCGGCAGCCTCTTCCACGGAATGTCGACGTCGATGCCCATGGTCACAAGAATGTCGCGCAGGTTCTGCCCTTGCCACGCCAGCGGCCAGGACGCCACGGCGCGTTGGCGGATGGTCAGGTTCGGATCGGGCACCATCAGCGCTTCGGTCACTTCGTAGACCCGGCCAAGGCCGTGGCACTCAGGACAGGCGCCCTGCGGCGTGTTCGGTGAAAAATCCTCGGCATAGAGCATCGGTTGCCCTGACGGATAACTGCCGGCGCGGGAATACAGCATGCGGATCAGGCTGGACAAGGTGGTCACGCTGCCCACCGACGACCGCGTGCTCGGCGTACCGCGCTGTTGTTGCAAAGCCACGGCGGGCGGCAAGCCTTCGATGGAATCGACATCCGGCACACCGACCTGATCGATCAGGCGTCGCGCGTACGGCGCCACCGATTCGAAATAGCGCCGTTGAGCTTCGGCGTACAAGGTCGAAAAGGCCAGTGACGACTTGCCCGAACCGGAAACGCCAGTAAACACCACCAGCGCATCGCGGGGGATGTCGACGTCGACGTTCTTCAGGTTGTGCTCACGGGCGCCACGCACCCGGACCATGCCGGTAGGTGCTTTGGAATTACGCTTGGAAGTCATTGGCGGGCCTTGATCGGAAAATGTGAGTCGAACACAACAC